>WNGA01014675.1_pt1 | contig 11600 bp, 8 predicted proteins | sample 5400061 | NCBI WGS metagenome assembly WNGA01 (sample SAMN13153366, study PRJNA577476) | soil metagenome | isolation source: 100 cm soil or saprolite under grassland replicate 2 | place: USA:California | collected 2016-06-15
CCGTTGACGTAGAACTCCTGTCGCGAGGTACGACTGCTCGCACCTAGCATGGATCCGCGGTTAGCGAGCTAGCAGCGCCGCGTACGCCGAGCGGCCTTCGGCAAACAGGGTGAGCATGCGCTCGCGCTGACTTGCGAGATCGAAGCGCGCCCGCCGAGCGAGCCAGTCGGTGGCGGTATCGATGCGCTCGAGGAAGTACTGACTGGACGCGCGTAGGCGTTCGCGTTCCGCGAATGGGCGCAGGTACACCGGACTTGTATGTGCCCAAAGCGCGTGGCCGTAGCTCGTCCGCCGTTCGCCCGATGCCCGCGCTGCGAGCCAGCTGCCAGCGGCGTCGAGCGTGGTGCTCCACACGCCGCGCGCTTCGCCCGCTGCCGGCGAGCACGTGGCCACCACATCGCCATCGCGGATGATCTCGATCCTATCCAGCGACTCGTGCCACGCCCAGTCGACGGTCACCTGGAGCGAGCGCACGCTCCCGCCGACGTCGAGCACATCGTTGCTCGGGGAATGCTGCTCCACGGCCAGCTTCAGGATCGGCCCATCGGTTATCAGCGTTCGCCCCGCGGCCAGGCTGGCCAGCCAGGCAGCGTACGAAAACGCTTCGCCGGGTTGCAGTGAAACGTATACGCGATTGCTGGAGCACACGAACCAGTCGGAGCCGGTCGAAGCCGGCAGGTGGATGCCGCAATTGAGCAGCGCGTACCACAGGTGGTACTCCGGATCCATCCAGTACGGGTCGAACAGATTCAGCGCATCCAGTCGGCCGAGCATGGCCGCGATAGGCGCCTCCATCCCGTTGCCGCTGTGACACCACAGCACCAGCCCGCCCTGGGCGCGCGTCGCGTCGCATGCATCTACGAGCGGTGGGAAGTCCGGATTGGAATCGTCCACGAGAACGCCGCGACTGATGGGCTCAACCACCTCACGGATGTTGATCAGCATGATGTGCCCGAGTCCGATGAGCCAGGGCTCCATGTTGTGGCGGCTCTCTTCGCCGATGTCGATCACGTGCGCATCCGTCGATAGGGCATGGCGGCCGATGGGGAACACGTTGGAGGCATACGCGAGCTCGCGCCGTTTGAGGACACTCACCACCAGAACTGGCAGATCCTCGACACGTGGATCGAGGCGCAGCCGGTCAAGTGGGCGCGATTCGACCTCGCTGTAGTGCACGTGCGTGTTGCCGCCATACCAGCCCTGCTCGGGCAGATCGATCCACCGCTCGAGCGGAGCTTCGACGTCGACCACACCGGTCCACGGCGCGTTCAGGCTCAGCCGGAAGGGTGTGTACTCAGTGCCGCGTTCGACCACGAGCCGCGTGGGGCCGCCGGGGACCTCGACTTCGAAGCCGCTGTCGTCCGCATAGAAGAACGGCTCACCTGAACCAACCTTGTGGAGTGCGTGCTCTGGCGAACACAACTCGCCGGTCGACGCCATGACCTGCACCCGCGCCTCGAGCGCCGTGCCCCGTCGCCGGTCCCAGACTCGCCCGCGCAGGACCGTCATGGGTTGCCGACCGATGATATCGCGTGGTCGGCATGCCGGGTGCGCGGCTTGACTGTGGACGGGGTGGAAGAGTAAAGCAGACCCCGATGCACTACCGAAAGATGGGCGATTCGGAACTGGAGGTATCCGCCGTCGGCGTTGGGGCCTGGGAGGTCGGCGGGTCGTATGGAAGCTTCGACGAGCGGGAGTTCGTGGACGCCGTTCAGCGAGCACTCGACCTGGGCATCACCCTGTTCGATACGGCTCTGGGATACGGCGCGGGAAAGTCCGAGGCGTTGCTCAGCCGTGCACTGGGCAGCCGACGCAACGAAGCGATCGTGGTCACCAAAGGCGGCATACCGACGCGCCCAGACGGCAAACGCCCTATGGATGGGCGCTACGCGTCGCTGATCCAAGACATCGATGCCAGCCTGCAGGCGCTCGGGCTCGACTACGTCGATCTGTACCTTCAACACTGGCCCGACAAAGATACGCCAATCGAAGAATCGATGGGCGCGCTGAACGACATCCAAAACTCGGGCAAGGCGCGGTTCATCGGAGTTTCTAATTACCATGCCGATGACTTGCGCACGGCCAGGGAGCATGCTCCGATCGTCACCAATCAGGTTGGCTACAACCTCTTCGACCGGCGCTGGGAGCGTCAGATGTTTCCGACCGCGCATGAGCTGGGGATCGGCATCATGGCGTACGGACCGATGGCGCACGGGCTGCTCACCGGAGCATTCACGCGGATGACAGTATTCGAAGAGAACGATTGGCGGCGGCGCGGCGACGTTTTCGGTCAGGCGCTGTTCACGGCCGAGAATTTGCCGACCAACATTGGTGTCGTGGAGGAGCTTGCGGCGATCGCGAGTGACCTGGGCGTGGGACTGGCACCGATGGCCATCGCCTGGGTGCTGCGCGATCCGGTGGTTGCGATAGCACTATCCGGTACCCGCAGGCCGCAGGAGATTGAAGAGAACGTCAAGGCGCTGGACGTGGTCCTGTCGCCCGCGTCGCTCGAGCGCATTGACCGCTGCATGGTGCATGTCGCTGGCCAGACCGAGACATTGCCCGTCCCTTGACTGGGGGCAGGTCCAGGGCGTCGAGTCGGGGAACCTCGGGCAGCGACGATTGATACCTCCTGTGACGGCCTATGCGGCACCGTTTTCGAGGCGATCGTGCCATATGGTGACTGCCGCTATTGCCGCCACCCTCGAACGTCAGTTAACAGCGATCCTCAAGCGCGCGAACGGAGGCGGCCGTCGAGCGGGCACTTGAGGCACTGATCGACCGCGGTGTCGTTCAGCGCGAAGGGCGAGCACACGTTGGCGTGCCCGATGTCTTTTTGCGCCACTGGCTGCAGGCATCGCTCCAATAGGTCATCGGGCAGCAGGATCCGACAACGGGCTCGGCCGAACCCTCGGCGGCGCCAGGTGTCGCACTATGGCTGACCATTTGATTTAGGAGGCCCTTTAGATGCGCGCTCCCGATGCCGCCCACCGGCTCGAGCGCCATGTCAGCTTGTGGAGTCCGCGCGACTGCAACGCCGAACCATAGGGTCCACATGCACATCACGAGCGAGGAAACCACCCAGACGAGGTTGCCCACCGCGATCTCGAGCCACATCCCCAGGATCCAGCCCATGAACGAGGCGATCCAGGCGGCGACGGCTATCCACGAGGCCCACGCGGGTATTGCCCTGGGGGTGCGAGTCTCGTTGCCGGCGATCACCGCCACCGCTAACGCCAGGAAAATGAACCCGGTGGTTTTTCCTTCACTGAACGCCCACCACGCCTCGAACATCGCCGTATTCCCAGAGACGGCGGCGCTGGCAACCACGGTCGGCTCGGCTACTGCAGTCGTCAAGGTCCAGAGGGCGCCCACCGGCAACACCGCCCAAGCCGTTGTCGTCCAAAAGCCCTGGGTCAGACGTGATGTGGCCGCCAGTACCACGAAGCCTGCCACTGCGAAAAAGGACAGGGCAGCCGCGGCGGCCCAGTGGACAACCACCCATCGGCTCGCTCCTTCGGCAATGATCTTCATCTGCGTGTCCGATTGCGTGGCCGGCGCCCCGTGCAAGGCTAGCGACGCGGCCAGCAGAAGCGATGCCACTGCGAGCCAGATTCCTGCCACGCGCAGACTGACTTGTGAATGCGACATCGATCAACCTCCGTCCGGCAACATGCTGGCCTCACTGCACCAGGTGGAGGCCGACAGCCGGTCCGGTTTTCCTCGTATTCGCGGGCCGCGGCGCGACCACCGAACACGAACCTTTCTTCGAGCTGTGAACGGGGGGTGTCGGCGCTACGCCACTGGATCGAGCCCAAGCGCGAATCGCCCCGTGAAGCGATGCTGACGCTTCGGTTGAAGTGGATGAAACTGAGCAGCGTAAATGTCGCGCAGCAGCCGCTCGAGTCCCATGCTCCGGAACAGCCCTCCACCGCCCACCGTCTCGAGCGCCTTTTCGACGGTCAGCCGTAGGGACTCTGCCGCGATGCTTTTCCGAACAAAGATGGAGTTCGCAATAGCCACTTCGGGCGCGAACGTATAGTCGCCACAGAGTTCAACCATTTCTCGCACTGCCATCTGACCGGTGACGAGCGCATTCTCCATTTCACCTACCAGGGCCCAGACGTCGGAGTCATCTCGCTTCTTCGCAACCTGGTGCAGCGCCAGCTCGCGCGCTGCCTCCGCCACCCCCAGGTAGACGGATAGGACCATCGGCAGGGCGACCGCCGCGACGACGTTGAAGAACGGGTGCCACACGCCCCTGGGCCGACGTAGCTGGACCGCCGCGTCCGGCACGGACACGCCATCGAGGACGATGTCGTTCGAACCGGTTGCTCGCATCCCCATTGTTCGCCAATTGTCCAGAACCGTGAGCCCTTCGGATTTCATCGGCAGCGCGAAATGGACCACAGTTGGTCCGTCGTTGGGATCCATGTAGGGCGCGCTGGTGAGCAGCAGATCGCCCATCGGGGAGCCGCTGCCAAAGACCTTCCGACCTGTGACTCGGTAGCCTCCGTCGATGCGCTCGGCATTGCCGCTCGAGTCCAGCCAGTCGGAGGCGCCAGTGCTGACCAGCACCAACTCGTTACGGGCGATGCGTTCGAGAAGAGGCGCGACGGGCCGTCCCTGGCGCCACATCCAGGTCAGGGTCCCCACGAGGTGCGTGTGCATCGAGAGCGCCAGCGCAGTCGAGCCGCAGTGGTGGCCTATTTCACGCAGCAGGCCGCAGAGCTCCGCGTGGGAGGCGCCACCACCACCCAGCTCGGCTGGAACGCCGATTGAGAACATCTTGTGTTCTTTCAGCTCGAGGTAATTTTCGGCGACAAACGAGTCGTTTGCGTCATAACCAGCGGCTCGGGACGCGAAACCCGGGCCGAGCTTTCGCACCACGTCGGTTGGCGATCCAAGCTGGCCGGCGGAAGCGGAGGTTGCGTCGGGCGTTGCCACCATTAGTGTGTTCCTCCTCGTGAGACATGGCTCCCCGTAATGCGTACGCTCACACGCCGCTGCTGCCATCCGAGAAATCTGGGATCTTTGTGCGCGGCGTGAGGGAAATCCCTGATCAGACGGAATGCAAAGGCCGAGCGGCCCCAGTGGGTGGCTACACGAGCCCCTGTTTCACTGCGAACGAGGTTGCGGCGGCACGATTGCGAACGCCGAGCTTCGTATAGATGTGGGTTAGATGGCGATCCACGGTGGATGTGGCAACGATCAGGGTCTCGGCAATCTCTCGTGTCGTTCGGCCACTGGCCAGCTGCCGCAGGACCCTGACCTCAGTCGGTGTCAGGCCAGCCGGGACCATATCCGCGCGAATCTCGCGTCGGTGGCGCGGCGGCGAGGTAGGGTGAATCTCGACCGCGAGCGCTTCGGCGATGCTCTCGTCCAGCGACATCTGCCGACCGTGCTCCCAGGCCGTCGCGTACGCCGCTCCGTCGAGCTCCCGCCTGGCGCGTTCCAGCCCCTCCGTGAGCAACGCCTCAGTCATTGGTATCGGCGGCGTGTGGTAGGCCTCGCCCAGTACCGCGGTAGCGCCGGCTAATCGCACGGCTCGTTCCGGCTGCGACTGGGTCGCCGCCAAGCCGGAGAACAAGGGGAATACCTGGCTGAGATGCCATGGAGCGCCGAGCTGATGCATCTCAGTCAGTGCCTCCCGAAATCGATCGAGTGCCTGGACATTGTCCCCTTCACGAAAGGCGGCGATCCCCAGCAGATGGAGCAGGATCGCGATGCCCTCCTGGTATCCGATCTTCTGCCGGATCTCGAGGCTTTGTGCATAGTACGCTCGCGCAGTCGCGTATTCGGTGGTGATGTATGCCGCCAGCCCCAGCAGGTGGAGCGCCCAGGCGATCAGCCAGTCGTCGCCCAGCTCCTCTGCAACTGCCAAACTCTCGTCGGCGAGGGCGCGCGTCCGAAGTGGGTCGTTTTCGAAGTAGGCAATCCGCCCCAGGAGGTGAAGCACCCAGGCCTCGCTCCATCGGTCCGCAATCTCTCGCGCAATCGATAGGCTCTCGTCGAGCAACGCCTGTGCGGTGGCGGAGTCGCGCTGCTGGTGGGCAAGCCAGCCTGCCCCATACAGCGCCTTCATACGTGCAGCAGACCGCTCGGGCGCCGCGTCAAGCGCGCGCGCCGCCCAGTGGCGTCCCTCATCGTGCAACCCAAGCATCCACCAGAACCACGCCAGCGCTCCGCTCAGTCTGAGAGCGGCCTCGGCATTACCTGTGGTCAGGCCCCAATCGAGCGCAGTCCTGAGATTGTCGTGCTCGACCGCCAATCGCTCGACCCAGATAGATTGCTCCGTGAGGCGAAGCTTTGGTTCGGCGTCCTCCGCTAACCGCAGAAAGTAGTCCAGATGACGATCCCGCGTGCGTTCGACGCTTCCCACTTCGCCGAGCTTGTCAAAGGCATACTGTCGAATCTGCTCCAGCAAACGGTAGCGAAGGCCCCCACGTTGCTGCTCTGCCGTCACCAGCGACTTGTCGATCAACAGAGAGAGCAGGTCCAGGACGGCGTACGTTTCGATGCCGTGACCGGCCCCGACGCTTTCGGCGGCCTCAAAGGTCCAGCCGCCTGCGAACACTGAAAGGCGCAGCAGCAGTGTCCGCTCCGGTTCAGAGAGCAGGCCATAGCTCCAATCCACTGTCGCCCGAAGCGTCCGCTGGCGGGGCACCGCGGTCCGTTGGCCACCGGTCAGCAGTCCGAAACAGTCGTCCAAGCGGGCTGCAATTTGCTCAACCGAAAGTACGTTGACCCGCGCGGCTGCCAACTCGATGGCCAGCGGGATGCCATCGAGACGCCGACAAATGTCGCTCAGCGCCCACGCATTCTGGTCGGTGAGGGTGAAGCCGGAATGCACCGCCATCGCACGGTCGAGGAACAGCTGCACGGTTTCAGATCTGGTCAGGAGCTCAAGCGACGGTTCAGCGATATCCGGTGCTGGCGGCAGGCCAAGCGAGGGAACGCGCCACCTGATCTCGCCGCTCGCACCCAGAACTTCACGACTTGTTGCCAGGATTCGAAGGTGCGGGCAACTGCGCAGAAGCACCTGCGCCAGTTGCGCACACGCGGTTACCAGGTGCTCGCAATTGTCCAGTACGAGAAGCGCCGACCGTGGTCGGAGGTAGTCGGCGAGGGCGTCGACGAACGAGGTGCCCGCTGGCTCCCGTAGGCCAAGGACGTTGGCGATCGTTTGAGGCACAAGTGCCGGGTCGCGCAACGGGGATAGGTCGACAAGCCAGACGCCATCCGGATAGGCGTGCAGCGCATCCTCTGCCACGCGCAGGGCGAGGCGTGTCTTGCCGCAGCCGCCGGCCCCCGTCAGCGTAATCAGCCGCGATTCCGCCGCTGCCTCGGTCAGCAAGTGCTTGAGTTCTGCTACTTCGCGGACCCGCCCGATGAAGCGGGTGACCTGAACGGGGAGATTGTTCGGAACGGCGGCCATCACCCAAGCCTGCTTAGCCGCAGCCAACAGTCCGCATCAGATTGACCGTCTCTACTTTAGGGTGTTGTCCCTCGCTCTAGAGAGTTCGTTGCGTAGCCTCAGGCAGGTAAGACCCAAGAGTCTAGCTTTAGCTGAGGTAAACCAGCTTACGTGCCGTTCTGGGAGCGTCTGGCCTACACGGCGCGGGAGGTGTCAAGCGTCATGAGAATTCGTTTCGTGACCGCCTACGGGGAGGATCTCACGACCGCCTACATGTGACGTCGCCGCTTCGACTGGCCGACAGTCCGCGTGCATAGAACGTTCGTCTTGATTCTGAGTTCGAATCGGGGATGGCGGAGGTGCATGGGAGTCGAACCCACCCTCGACCAGGAATTTAATCCAGGCCGAGCAACCGTTTTGAAGACGGTCCAGGCCTTGGCCTCCCCTGCGCCAGGCGCGCCCAGAGTGCCGCCGCTGAGTCCAAAATCGGGCAGATCGTCCGCCGCGAGACCCAGGCTGCGCCAGGTTTTTCCGCCGTTGGGCTGCAAATCTGGCTGCACGCCGCGGGCCGACACCGAGGATCGGACGATCCTCGGCTCGAGCAGCTAGGTCAAGCGGGCAGACACAAGGGTGCGGAAGGGGGGATCGAATTTTGGCGTCGCATGTGGTCGCCGGCTAGGACTGTCGTCGAGGCATCCTCAGTTTACCGAAGCGTATCTCAGCCTACTGATTACCAGGACCGGGCCTCGACGACGAACCACGTCAGGGGTGCCTCTGATCCGGCGTACTTCCGTCCCGGTCACGAGCGAGACGGCGCCGCGAACCGGCGCCTCGCGCTCCGCGTGCCGGTGGATAGGAAGCGGTGCAGGTGGTCGGCTATGGCCCGGCTGTCTTCCGCGGCACCGCTGATGTAACTCGACCGGCGCGTCCGGAGCAGGTTGCCGCCAAGCACGTAGACGCCCGGTGTTGCCTGTACAACACCGCCGTCGTGGCGGATCCGGCCGCGGCGATCGAGCACCGGCAGCTGCAGCCAGGTGTAGTCCGGGTGATAGCCGGTTGCCCAGACGATAGTCTCGATACCACGGCGACGCAGATCGATGGCCAGCGGAGGGTCGGCCGGCACTGCCGTCGGCTCTGCTCGATGTGGTCCGTCGAGCTGGTCGATCTGCGCACCGATCGCCCACTGGTCGAACCGGTCGAGCAATCGATTCAGCTTGAGGTCGGCCAGCCGACACGTGTTGGCAAGCCCACCCGAGAAAAGGGCGACTCCGTCGCGCACTGATCCAAGCCGACCGACAATTTCCACGCCGAGCTGTCCGAGCGTGGTGAGATCGATCGAGCGACGTTCGGGCGTCCCGATCAGCTGAGGCGACGGGATGTGCCGGGCCCGGACGAGGTCATCAACCTCGTCGTGGCCCTCGTCCAGCACACCCGCGGCGTCCAACCACCAGAAGATGTCACGCCCTCGATAGATCCTTGGCATGCGCACGTGTTCGCCTACCGAGAGAGTGACTGGGTGGCCGCTTCTTAGGATCTCGTCGGCCAGTTGGACGCCCGTCGCTGAACTGCCAACGACGAGCACGCCGCCATCCGCGAGCTGCGCAGGTGATCGATAGGTCATCGGCGTGACCATCGCCACGGACGGTGGCACCTCCCCGGCGAGCGCCGGCACAGTAGCGAGGTTGGCGGCCCCGCTGGCGAGGACCAGGGTGGTGCACCGCCAGACGCCGCGGTCGGTGGCCACCGCGTAGCCGTCGTCGCTGGCGGTCACGCTGGTGACGGTCGTCCCAGTCTGGACCGGTGCGTCGATCGTGGCAGCGTAGTCGTCGATGAACTGCACCACCTCGGGCATCGTCATGAAGCTGTCGGGATCAGCGTCGCTGTCGGCCATGCCGGGGAGCCGCGTATGCGAATTGGGCGTCAGTAGCCGCAGCGAGTCCCAGCGCTCGGTCCGCCATGAGTTCCCCACCTCACCGCGCTCGAGGACCACGTGGTCGATCGAGCGTTCGGTGAGGCGGTAACTCATCGCGAGGCCAGCGTGGCCAGCCCCGATGATCACGGTGCTGACGTTCGTCCGTGACACCATCGGGGTTCCGCGATCAGTGGGACGAAGTGTTGACGACGACCTTGGTTGGGTTGGTCATGAGATCGAACACCGCGGAGCGCTTCTGGGACTGGGCAACAAGCGCCTCGATCTCTTGAGGCGACGCGTCGGCGTCGATATCGAAGTGCACGGTGACTCCGCTGAAGCCGTTGCGGACGTCCGGATCAGCCCCGAGGATGCCCAGGATGTTCATGCTGCCCTCGACCGTCGCCGTGACCGATCGGAGCTGAATCCCGCGATACTGTGCCACCGCGGCGACGCCGGCGGTGAGGCAACTGCCGAGTGCGGCGAGCACGATCTCAACCGGGGCGGCGCCGTCGAGCGCCAGGTGAACTCGGCAGCCTCGGGTGCCTCGGTCAGCGCCGTGCGAGCGCTGAGCAGCGCGTCGCTATTGACGCCATTGTCGACGGGCTGTTTGGTAATGGTCATGTCAGGGCCTTTCTTTGGGAATGCCTCTCTGCGGGCGTTGCCGCGGTCAGGATATCGGGAAAAGAAGCCCGACGGGGAGGTCGGCGAGCTCGTGGAATGTGAGGTAGAAGATGTCTTCCTTCTCACGATGCACGTGGGCCTGCACGAGGCGCTCGGCTTCTTCGAGCAAGGCCTGCTTGTAGACGAAGTAGCGGCTGATCATGCCGTACTTCGGATACTCGCGGTACCCGATAAAGGTGCGGACCCGGTCGATCATCCGCTTGGCCTCTTCGGCCTTCCGCTCCCGTCCGGCAAGACTCGCAACCGCTCGAGCAGCTCCTGCTCCTTGTTCCGGGCCTCCTGCCGCCCTGCTCGAAGAGTCGCTTGCCGGCGCCCAGCTCGAAGTTCTTGATGTTGCCGAGGAGCATCGGCAGGAGTGTGGTGGGGCGTTCGCTCCAACGCGGCCGGGTGATGTCGATCTCGCCGACGCAGCGCATGCCGTACTTGTCGAGCCAGGCCCGGATGGCGTCTCTCTCGCTTCCTGCCCGGCCCGGCCGCGCCTGCTGACCTGGCGCCGCGGCAGGTAGCGACCCACCGAGGCGGGTCGCGCGCGTCCGCGGGCGGGTAACACCATCACCCACGTATGCCGCGACCTCACCCTGGCCGAGAACACCGGCTGTTGGGTCGCCAGCCTGCCGTCGATTCTGGTCAGCGCGAGGGCTTGACAGGTACCGAGCGCGAACGTCGCAGCATAAAGGCGGCGCCCCTCGTTCGGGCGATCGCAAGCCTCATGCGTGCAGATTGAGTGCCCCCTCGGTTGGCAAGGGGTCAAAAACGCAAAAAGACGCCACAAACGCTGGCACTCGCAGGGTAGACTGCCGATTGCGAGTTCAGAGTCGAGGGTGGAGCATCGGGGATTCGAACCCCGGACCCCTTGCCTGCCAGGCAAGGGTGGGCACCTTTCGGGCGAGTTCAAATCGGTCGGTTTGAGATCAGAGGATCGTCCGTTGCGTGCCGTTGGTACCCTTGCTGTGTCGCGGCGGTCATTGAGTGCCTTCTTGAGTGCCCCCTGACGATGCGAATTCAGCATGCCGCTCGCGTCTCGCGGCCAGCCTGTCTGCCCGTGTAGGACCGGTGCAGCGCTCGACGAGGTGGGCTGCGTGGGCTTGGGCGGCGCAAGGGGTGCTTCGGAGCGGCCGCCAGGGGAGACGCTGAAGATGAACGCAATCGCCAGGACGCTGTACGTGACCAAGAGTGGCACCGACAGTTAGCTGACGTCGCGGCATCGATGGCGAGCAACTGGCTGACCTCTTGATCCGTGAGGCTGTAGCCTGCCAAGCAGCCGTCCACCGTCGTCGACGTGAGGTCCAGGAAGAAACTCTCGTTCGTCTCGGTCTCGACGTCGCCGTGGACGACGACCGGTATTACGATCGACCCGACGCCGGCTGGAATGATGTCCAGGCCATGTTCTCGATGCGGATGTTGGCGTTTCGGGCACCGCTGTCGGCCTCGCTGACCGTGACGTCGCGGACTTTGAAGCCACGGGGTGGATACTGCGCAGGTGGCGGCCGATGCGGAAACGGCGCTGACTCCGAGGATGACGAGTGCGCCCAGCGCCATGGCGAGACTCTTGACGAGCTGCATGGGGAGTGAAGCTCGAGTGACGAAGGG
>WNGA01028368.1_pt1 | contig 11600 bp, 8 predicted proteins | sample 5400061 | NCBI WGS metagenome assembly WNGA01 (sample SAMN13153366, study PRJNA577476) | soil metagenome | isolation source: 100 cm soil or saprolite under grassland replicate 2 | place: USA:California | collected 2016-06-15
GATTGGTGACATTGATCTCGATGATGTCCGTGATCCAGTTCTTTGGGGCGTACTCTTCCAAATAGACACCCGCAGCCACCCCGATCGGAACAGCTAGCGCTGCCGTGGTCAGCATGACGAGCACGGTTCCGACCCAGGCCGAGAGGATTCCCGCCTGTTCCGGCCGACGAGACGGAAAACTCGTCAGAAAGTCGACGCTGAGGCGCGGAACGCCATCGAGTACGAAGTCCACGACCAGAGCGAGCAGGGTGACCATCGCGATGACGAGGACCAAGAAGCCCAGCACGGCAAAACGAAGATCCTGCCGATTGGCCTTTTCGACGAGACCCTGCTCGTCAATCTTCTTGTTGCGTTTTGCTGCTTCGTTGTTCATCGTGCCTCCGCTCAATAGATTTCGCGGTACTTTTTGCGCAGCCAGAATGCGATCAAGTTGAAGGCAAGAGTGATCAGAAATAGGGTGAGTCCAGCGGCAAAGATCGTGAGATAAGCAAGCGAATTGTGCGGAAGGTCTCCTAGACTGATCTGGACGATATATGCCGTGATCGTCGCGGCCCCTTCCAATGGATCGTAAGCGATGCGAGCCTGCTGCCCGGCCGCGATCGCGACCACCATTGTTTCGCCCACGGCGCGCGACATTCCTAGAATGTAGGCTGCGGTCACGCCGGAAAACGCGCCGGGAATAACGACTCTTACTCCGGTCTGCAACCGCGTGAAGCCGAGGGCGTAGGCGCCCTCCCTGAGAGCGTCAGGAACGGCCCGCATCGCATCTTCGGCGACCGACACGATGTAGGGAAGAATCATGATTCCGATCACGATACCCGGAACGAGCAAATTGAATGTCGATAGACCCGGGATAAAGCTCTGGAAGAGGGGAGTTAGGAAAAATAGAGCGAAATAGCCAAATGCGACGGTCGGCACCCCTGCCAATAACTCGAGGATTGGCTTGATGGCTTCGCGGACCCGAGGGCGCGCGTATTCGCTCAAATAGATCGCGAGAATGGTCCCTGTCGGCACCGCGACGACAAGTCCAATCAACGTGGACATCAGCGTTCCGGACACGAGCGTCATGATGCCGAACCGCGGATTGTCGAACACCGGCGTCCATTCGGTATCCGTCAGGAAATCAACGATGGATACTTGCCGAAAGAACAGAATGGAATCATAGACTAGGATGTAGACGATGCTGGCGGTGACGAAGACCGACAATGCCGCAGCAAGGAATAGAGCGATGCGCACGATCCAGGCGATAATTTTCCGCCGCAGGAGGAAAGCCTCGCTCGCGGCGAACTGACCGTATTCCGCGGCTGCTAGCGACGGCCCTCCGGTCATTTCAATTGTCGCCATTGCAATTTTCCTCTCCGGAACACCGGAGAACTGGGCAGTACAACCGCCCAGTTCTCAGCGAAATCGACACACGCCCTGCTATCAAGCTCAGTGCACCAGAGGGGTCTTCAATAATTCCTCCACCGACACGCCGATTTTCGAGCCGTGGAACGCAGTGCCGAGTTGGCGATCCTTGAACCGCTTCGCAAACACTTCGTACGCGTTTTCAGGCAACGGCACGTAGCCAACTTCCTTGACGAGCTTGCTGGCGTGGTCTTTGTTCAAATAGAAGTCGACGAACTGCACCACTTCCGGCTTGGTCTCGGCGGCCTTTTTGCTGACATAAATGAAGATTGGCCGCGAGAGTGGCTGATAGGTGCCGTCTCTGGCGCCCTCAACGGAGGGCTCGACGGCCTTGGAATCGTCCTTCAGCTTGATCGCGTCCGCCTTGAGCTTGTCCTTATTTTCCAGATAGTAGGCCAAGCCGAAAAAGCCGAGCGCATTGAGATCACCGGCGATGCCCTGCACGAGCACGTTGTCGTCCTCGGAAGCGGTGAAGTCGCCGCGCGAGGAATGCTCCTTCCCGACGATCGCCGCGGTGAAGTAGTCGTAGGTACCGGAGTCGACACCAGCACCGTAAAGCTTGAGCGGACGATCGGGGAAGCTGGCGCGGACCTGCTTCCAGTTCATGATCTTGCCCTGAGCTTCCGGCTCCCAAATCTTCTTCAATTCTGCAACGGTCATCTCCTTGGCCCAGTCGTTTTTGGGATTGACCATCACCGTGAGCGCATCGAGGGCTATGGGCAATTCGATGTACTCGACATTGTTCTTCTTGCACTCCTCCCGCTCGACATCACGGATCGGACGCGAAGCATCGGAAATATCGATCTCACCACGGCAGAATTTCTTGAAGCCGCCCCCGGTGCCACCGATGCCCACCGTTACCTTGATCCCCTTGTTGGCTTTCTGGAACTCCTCGGCCATTGCTTCGGTAATCGGAAAAACAGTGGATGAGCCATCGACAGAGATGATTTTATTCTGCGCCGAGGCCGCGCCGACCGTCAGCAGCAGAGCGACAGCCGATAGCGTCGCGGATTTGAACATGGGTCTCTCCTATTTGGATTGGTCGGGGAACTAGGTCAGCCTCGCGCCTTGCGCCCCTCCGCGTATGGGCGGTCCGTTGTGCTTTTATGACAGCTGGATGACATCTAGATGACAGCTTAACCGGCTGACCAAAGGTGCAAAAATTCGCTTACAAGTTATTGGTCAGGGGACAAACCGGAGGCGAGCACCCTTTGAGGCGTGCGATCCGACCTCAAGGTCCGTAGCCTTGAAGGATTGGTGCGCCGAGGGACCCCATCACCGCGGAACAGTCGAGGCCAAACCCAAGCTATCCGGCGATCGAGCTATCAGGCGATAGTGAGTGTGCTGGTCATTCGGCGCACTTTAATGCACTAGTCACTTGGAAAGGACGAAGAGCGGCTTGCCGCTTGCGTCCTTGATCTGGGCGGCCCAAAGCCGCTGAACCGCGGCGACGACGTTCCCCGGCATCGGGACGTAGTCTAGCTCCTCCGCCAACCTGCTCCCCTTGGTGTAGGCCCAATCGAAGAATTTGAGCGCCGCGCCAGCAGCGACCGGATCGCCCGCCTGCTTGTGCATGAGGATGAAGGTTGCGCCCGCGATCGGCCAAGTCGCGGCACCCCCGCCATTGGTGAGGTTGACGCGGAAGCCCGGCGTTTCCTCCCAGTTCGCATTGCTGGCGGCGGCCGCGAACGAGCCGATGCCGGGCACCACCGCCTTGCCGTCCTTGTTTGTCAGCTTGGCACAGGCGAGCTTCTTCTGCGCGGCATAGGCGTATTCGACATACCCGATCGAGCCCTTGGTTTTCGAAACAGTGTCGGCGACGCCTTGGTTGCCTGGAGCGCCGACGCCGGTCGGCCATTCGACGGAGGTGATCGATCCGACCTTCGACCTCCAGTCCGGACTCACCTGGGCGAGATAGTCGGTGAACGCGAAGGTGGTGCCGGACCCGTCGGCGCGATGCACCACGGTGATCGCCTGTGACGGCAGCTTCAGGTTCGGATTGAGTTTCCGGATCGTAGCGTGGTTCCAAGATCGGATCTCGCCGAGAAAGATCTTGGCGATGGTCGGGCCGTCCAGGGCGAGATCGCCGGTCTTGACGCCCTCGATATTGACCACCACCGCAATGCCGCCGATGACGGTTGGAAACTGCACGAGACCGTCCGCGTCCAGGTCTTTGACGCTCAACGGCATGTCCGTCGCCCCGAAGGTGGCCTCCCCGCGCTGGATCCGCCGGATGCCGTCGCCCGAGCCGATCGACTCGTAGTTCACGACAATGCCGGTCTCTGTCTTGTAGGCCTCGGCCCATTTCGCATAGATCGGATAGGGGAATGTGGCGCCTGCACCCGAGACCTCGGCGGCCACGGTGGGCACAATCGTAGCTCCCGCGACGACGCTTGCTGCCGCGAATGCGCGAAGAACTTGCACATCCCCCTCCGAGGTTGACTTTGCGGCCATGGCTTTATGACTGTTCCATAACAGTCCGATGACAACCTTGGCCGATCATGGATTGGCTTTCCCCGCGTCGGCCATGGGCAAGTGCACGGTGAACGTGGCCCCCTGCCCCGGCACGCTATCGATGGTCAGACGTCCGCCATGACGGTTGAGGATGTGCTTGACCAACGCCAAGCCGAGCCCGGTGCCGCCTTGAGCGCGGCTCTCGGACACATCCACTCGGTAGAAACGCTCGGTCAGCCGCGGCAGGTGCTCGGGTGCGATGCCGGGACCATGATCGCGCACCGCGACGCGTGCTTCGGGTTTGCCATCCTGCCCTTCGCCACAGGAGAGCGCGAGTTCAACCCGCTTGCCCGACGCGGCATATTTCAGCGCGTTCTCCACGAGATTCTCGAACACCCGGATCAATTCGTCGCGATCGCCGAGCACCACCAGCACATTCGAGATGCCAATGGTCTTGACCTCGACCTCGCGATCGCGGGCCAATGTCTGCAGGGCATCGGCGACCTGCCGGACGATGGCGGCGAGATCGACCGCCTTGTCGGGCCGCAGATGCGCGTTGAGCTCGATGCGCGAGAGCGACAGAAGATCGTCGATGAGGCGAGCCATGCGGTCGGCCTGCGCCTGCATGATGGCGAGGAAGCGCTCCCGCGCCGCCGAATCGTCGCGCGCCGAGCCGCGCAGCGTGTCGATGAACCCCGACAGCGCGGCAAGCGGCGTGCGCAACTCATGGCTCGCATTGGCCACGAAGTCGGCGCGCATTTCCTCGACACGGCGCAGCGGCGTGAGATCGTGGAAGGCGAGGAGCACGAGGCCAGGGTTGAAACCGGCGCCGGATATCGGGGTCGCGATGGCTTCGTACCAACGGTCGAGCGGCACGCGCTGAAAGAATTCGGCGCGCTGCGAAGTCGCGCTCGCGCGCGCGTGGCGGATTGCCTCCAGCACCTCGGGCACGCGCAGCCCGAGCGAGACCGACTCGCCCGCACGCAGCGCAGGCGCAAGCGCGGCTGCCCGCGCGTTGAGCGCGACGACATCGCCGCGGTGGTCGAGCGCGACCACGGGGTCCGGCACTGCGGCTAGCACCGCTTCGATCAGCGGATCACCGAGTCGCGCCGCGCTCGGCTCATCTCGCGGCAAGCGCGCCGGCGCCGTGTCCACCTTGGCAGTCGCGACCACGACCGCCGCCGCGACGAGCGCGAAGCCGGCCAGGGCCGGTCCCGCCGCAATCGCGCCGAGCGCCCACAAGGCACCGAACGCCAGCACCGCCGCCGCAAGCACGAGCCGGGTACGCTTGAGCCCGGCAAACCATCGGCCAGGCCCGAGACGTCCGCTATCGTGAGTCGCGGTCACGCCTGAGTCATAGACCGACACGTGCGAGTTGCAAAACCCATTGTAAATAACAATCGAAAACAATGGAACGGAGCCAGCGGTGATTTCGTACAGCCGAAGGTTGGTCCTTCGCGTGATCTAATTGTCGTCCCGGCCGAGCGCAGCGAGAGCCGGGACCCATGAACACCAGCCAGTGATCCTGGGTCCCCGCAACGGGGTCCCCGCGACGCGAGCGTCGCGGGGTGCCCCTCGCGGGGACGACGCGAATGAGGCTTGGCTTCGTTTGGCGGAAATGATCGTTGGGTTCGTTTGGCCAAAATGCGGAGCGCTCTCCTGCCCTCATGCTGAGGAGCATCGCAGCGTGACGCGAGTGCAGGTGCTTCCAGCGCCGAAGCGCGCTGCGATGCGTCTCGAAGCATGAGGGCGCAAGTAGTGGCTCGTCCTCATCCTTCGAGACGCGAGCACGCGCGTTCGAGTTCGCAGAACGGTTCTCGCATGCGCGCTCCTCAGGATGAGGACGAGCATCGCGGACGACACAGTTCACCATTTCAAACAGCCCATCTCGTTCCCGCGGCGCACATTGCGTCCGGGGTTTTGTCCCTTTGCTTCGCTCACCCCAATCGAGGGGTGGGCGGAGCGCCGAGAGACGTTCGGGTGTTTGCGAGACACCCGTTGGACATGCCGTAACGCGGCACGTCAGGCGCCTAGCGACCCGCCTCCGCTGGCGCTTCGGCGGGTAACCAAACCCGCCATAGCCTTGGCGACGGCGGGCGAGGCGCCTTGCGTCCCATGACGCGGGACGCTCGCCTCTCGGCGCTCCACCGTGGCGGTTTTGGGCTCCCGGGGCCGCGCTTCTCTCCCCGCTACCGCCCTAGGCTTGCGCCTCGGCCGGCAGCGGATCGGTCACAGCGAGCTCCTCGCAGCCAGGTCGTAGTGCCTGGCGGGCGGCTTCCCTGCCTCCCGAGGCGACGGTTACAAGCCGCCGCCGCGAGACGCCACTCCCCGCTCCGCCTTCAGGATGTCTCCGGAGACGCCCCTCAAGTCTCGATCAGCTTCACGCGCGTTTGAATGCAGGAAACACCTCGATGATCTGAACTTTTGAGTGACGCCGATACGGAGGTGTTTTTTGCCCTCATTGGGATCGCGGATTGACGGCCGCCGGTGCGAGGTCGCACCATACCCTGCCGCTGCTTAGGAAAGCACGGAGCTGAGGCTTGCGGCGCGTATAGATGGGGGAATGACAATGTCGGTCCGATTGTCTGCCGCTGCTTTTGTGGCGACCCTGGCACTCGCGGTCTGCGGCCCACTTTATATATGCTCGGAGGGCCAGCTCCTCCTGTCAACCGCGCATGCAGAGTCGAAGCTGCGGACTGCGCAGGCCCAGCCGGCGCAGAAAAGCCCCGCGGTGCAGGCGCAATCGAAGCAGCGAGACCCTATCGAACGAGCCCGCACAGCGGTGGAAACCCTCATCGCGCGCTTGCGCGGCCGCGATATGCCAGAGGGAATCGTGAAATCGAACGGCCGCATCGAGGCGACGCAGGTCGACGTCGCGGCCAAATATCCCGGCCGGCTGGCGACGCTGACCGTGAACGAAGGCGACGAGGTCACCGCGGGACAGGTTGTCGCCACCATCTCGTCGCCGGAAACCGAAGCCCAGCTGCGCGCCGCCCAGGCACAGGTGTTGAAAGCGAAACAGGCGCTGGCATCGGCTGTCGCTCTCATCGCACAACGCAAGAGCGACTTGGATTTTACCAGAACGGATTATGACCGTGGCAAAATGTTAATTGAGCACGGGAATATACCGCAGCAGATAGTGGACCAGCGCCGCAACAAATTCGAGGCGGCAGAGGCCGCACATGTTTCGGCCAACGCCCAGCGTGACGAGGCTGAATCCGCAATCAAGGCAGCTGTGGCCGATGTCGAGCGGCTCCAGTCGGTTCTGACCGACCTGGTGCTCGTGTCGCCAAGGAGTGGACGGGTGCAATACCGGCTCGCCCGCGCCGGTGAGGTGGTCGCCGCAGGTCAGCGCGTTCTGACGATCCTCGATCTCAACGACGTCTACATGACGGTCTACTTGCCGGCGGATGACGCCGGTAAGCTCACGCTTGGCGACGAGGCGCGCGTCATCGCCGATCCCATTCCCCAATACGTCATTCCCGCGACGATCAGCTTCGTCGCGACCGACGCCCAGTTCACACCGAAGAGCGTTGAGACCGCCGAGGAGCGGCAGAAACTGATGTTCCGCGTCAAGCTTCAGGGGGATCCGAAGGTTTTGGACAAATACCATCGGCAGGTGAAGACGGGCGTCCGCGGCCTCGGTTTCGTCCGCACGGACCCCAAGATCGCATGGCCTGAGGAACTTGTGGTGAAGCTTCCCCAATGACGGACGCCGTCATCGCCCGGATCGAGCGGGTAACGCACCGCTACGGTAAGACGTTCGCGCTCAACGACCTCACTCTCGATATTCCTGCCAATTGCATGGTGGGAATGATCGGGCCCGACGGCGTCGGCAAGTCCACCTTGCTCGCGCTTGTGTCCGGGGTACGCAAGATCCAGAGCGGCAGGGTTACCGTCCTCGACGGAAACATGGCGGATGAGCGCCATCGCACGGCAAGTTACGGCCGTAAGCGTTTTTGACAACATCGATTTCTTCGGCCGCTTGTTCGGCCAGGGCGCAGCCGAGCGGCGCGCGCGCATCGACGAACTCTTGGTGGCCACGGGGCTCGACCCGTTTGCAGCTCGACCATGCGGCAAGCTCTCAGGCGGCATGAAGCAAAAAGTCAGCCTTTGCTGCTCGCTGATGCACGATCCTGATCTCCTTGTTCTCGACGAGCCCACCACGGGCGTCGATCCGCTCTCGCGCCGGCAGTTCTGGGAGCTGATCGATTCGATCCGCGCCCGGCGTCCGTTCATGAGCGTGATGGTGGCAACCGCCTACATGGACGAAGCGAGCCGATTCCATTGGCTTGCCGCGATGGACGACGGCAAAGTCATCGCGCGTGGCGCGCCGAAGGAGATCCTCGCTCAAGCGAAAAAGACCACGCTGGACGACGCCTTCATTGCCCTTCTTCCACCAGAAAAGCGCGCCCAGCATCAGGAGGTCGTCGTGCGGCCGCGCGTCGTCAGCGATGACAAGACCCCCGCGATCGAGGCGGATGGGCTCACTCGCCGCTTTGGCGATTTCGTCGCGGTCGATCATGTGAGCTTTCGCATCGCGCGTGGCGAGATTTTCGGCTTCCTCGGCTCGAACGGCTCCGGCAAGACAACGACCATGAAGATGCTGACGGGCCTGCTGCCGGTAACCGAAGGCTCGGCGAAATTATTTGGAAAGCCGATGGGCGCCGACGACATGGAGGCGCGTCGGAATGTCGGCTACATGTCGCAGGCGTTCTCGCTCTACAGCGAGCTCACGGTCCGACAGAATCTCGATCTGCATGCGCGCCTTTACCATCTCCCATCAAATGAAATCAAAGGACGAATCAACGAGCTGCTGGAGCGGTACGATCTGAAAAGTGTGACCGACGCTAAGCCGGAGAGCCTGCCGCTTGGCGTGAAGCAGCGGCTACAGCTTGCCGTGGCCGTGCTGCACCGGCCGCGCATACTCATTCTCGACGAGCCAACCTCGGGGGTCGATCCGATCGCGCGCGACGCTTTCTGGCGCACGCTGATCGATCTCTCCCGCAACGATGGGGTCACCATCTTCCTCTCGACCCACTTCATGAACGAGGCCGAGCGCTGCGATCGTATTTCGCTGATGCATCGAGGCAGGGTGCTCGCCGTCAACGCGCCCGAGGAGCTCGTGAAGGAGCGCGGCAGCGCTTCTCTCGAGGACGCCTTCATCAGCTATCTGGAGGAAGCGGGGGGAGCCGACAAGGCAAAGAAGGCCGAGGCGCCACAACCACCGGCATCGGCGCCCAAGAGCGTCCCATCGCGTGCTTCCAGGCGATTCGATCCTGGACGACTGTGGGCTTATGCCCGGCGCGAAACCATGGAGCTGCTGCGCGATCCCATCCGGTTGGGGTTCGCCTTCATCGGTCCTGTCATTCTGATGTTGGCCTTCGGCTACGGCATCACCTTCGACGTCGAAAATCTGAAATACGCGGCCTTCGACCAGGACCAGACGCCGGAAAGCCGTCGGCTGCTCGAGAACTTCTCCGGCTCTCGTTATTTCTCCGAACAGCGGCCGATCAGCTCCGCGGCGGAGATGGAGCAACGGCTGAAAAGCGGCGAGCTGGCAGTCGCCGTTGAAATTCCCTCCGGCTTCGGGCGCGATCTTGCAAGCCTGCATCCGCCCGAGGTCGCCGTCTGGATCGACGGCGCCATGCCGTTCCGCGGCGAAACCGCGAAAGGCTACGTCACCGGCCTGGGCTTGCGTTATGCGCAGGATCTCGTCGTCGAGCGCCTCGGCCCCAACGCCGTGTCCAACGTCTACCTCGGCGGACTCCATCTGGAAGACCGCTTCCGCTACAACCAGGGCTTCAAGAGCGTCTTCGCCATGGTTCCGAGCGTCATCGTGATGATGCTGATTTTGATTCCGGCGATCATGGCGAGCATCGCTGTCGTACTCGAGAAGGAAACCGGTTCGATCGCCAATTTTCGCTCGACTCCCATCACCAAATTCGAGTTCCTCCTGGGCAAGGCGTTCCCGTATGTCGTGGTTGGGATGTTGACGTTCACTCTCCTGCTGCTGATGTCCTTTTTTGTTTTCCACGTGCCGGTCAAGGGGTCTTTCGCAGCCCTCGCGCTGGGGACGCTGCTCTACGTTTTCTCGACTTGCGGCTTCGGGCAACTCGTCTCGACCTTCACCCAGACACAGGTAGCGGCAGTCTTTGCGACTACCGTTCTCTCCGTCATCCCCACAGTGAACTTTTCAGGTCTGCTCGTCCCCGTGTCCTCCCTCACTGGCATGGGAAGATTTATTGGCCTGATGTTTCCAGCGGCCTGGTTCCAGCCGATCACCGTCGGCACCTTCACCAAGGCACTTGGCTTTTCCGATCTGTGGTTAAACACGCTCGTCCTTGCGGCCTTCGTGCTCATCTACCTCATTGCCGCGCAGATATTGCTGCGGAAGCAGGAGGCCTGAGATGTCGGGAGCGAGCCAGGCGGCAGGTGCGCGGCCCAGGAGCAATCGGTTCGCCAAGCTGCGGGTACACCTCGCCAACATCTATCGGTTGATGATCAAGGAGCTGCGCAGCATCCGCTCCGACCCGATCATGCTGGCGCTTGTCGCCTATAGCTTCACCATCGCCATCTACGCCGTTGCCACCGGCGCCTCGACCGAAGCGACCAACCTTTCGGTTGGTATCGTCGACGAAGACCATTCCGATCTGTCACGCCGCATTGCGGACGGCCTCACTCCGCCCACGTTCCAGCCGGCGGTGGCGATCGCAGCAACGGAAATCGATGCTTCCATGGATTCGCAACGCTTCGTTTTTGTCATTGAAATTCCCCCAAAGTTCCAGGCGGATGTTCTTGCCGGGCGGCGGCCCTCGGTTCAAATCAATGTAGATGCCACCGCGGTTGCCCAGGCCTTCAATGGCAAGACCTACATCGAGAACGTCATCATCAACTATGTCACGGAATTCATCACCGGACGCGAAGGACTGATGAGTGCGCCGGTCAAAACGGTTGTCCGCGCAAAGTTCAACCCGAATTTGAAGTCGAGCTGGTTCTCCTCGGTGATGCAGGTGATCAACAATCTCACCATGCTGACGGTAATCCTGACCGGCGCGGCGCTCATTCGCGAGCGCGAGCAGGGCACGGTCGAGCATCTCCTCGTCATGCCTGTGGTTCCGGCTGAGATCATGCTCTCGAAGATCCTGGCCAATGGCATGGTCATTCTGGCCGCCGCCGGACTGTCGCTGATGCTCGTCGTGCAGTGGTGGCTGCAAGTGCCGATCGTCGGATCGACCCTGCTGTTTCTCGGCGGCTCCTGCTTTTATGTCTTCACCGTCGCGGCGCTTGGCATTCTTCTCGGCACGGTCGCGGCCACAATGGGGCAGTTCGGCTTGCTGGCGATCCCCGTGCTGTTGGTCATGATGCTCCTTTCCGGGGCCACGACGCCCATGGAAAGCATGCCGGTCTGGCTGCAATATCTGATGCAGATCATCAGCCCGACGCCGCATTTCGTGGTTTTCTCCCAGGATGTGCTTTATCGCGGCGCCGGCCTGTCAATCGTATGGCCTGAGATTTTGGCGACGGCGACCATCGGCGCTGTTTACTTCGCGTTCGCTTTGCGCCGCTTCCGCCGCGTGATCTTTGGAGCCTGAGGGAGCAGGAGAAAGCGCCCATGCGACTCAACTACGCCGCGATCGCACCGGAAGCCACCAAAGCTTTGACGGGGGTCAACGCCGCGCTGCTGCGCGCGGGGCTCGACAAACGTCTCATGGACTTTATCTTCCTGCGGGTGTCAC
>WNGA01011417.1_pt1 | contig 11599 bp, 11 predicted proteins | sample 5400061 | NCBI WGS metagenome assembly WNGA01 (sample SAMN13153366, study PRJNA577476) | soil metagenome | isolation source: 100 cm soil or saprolite under grassland replicate 2 | place: USA:California | collected 2016-06-15
AACATCGAGATAGGCTTCTCTTCGCCTAGGATCTTTGGCAACACATCTAACGAGTTCCCAAACTGAAGTGTCCATTTCGAGCGGAGCGATGTTGGTACCGCGGACCCGATCGACAGTCCATTTCGCGAGATTCCGATCTGAAGATATTGTTGGTCAGCCATGATGGTGCGATGGTTCTCAGGGGGGAGGTCAACTGAGATCAGCCTTCCGGTTCTATTGTCTTCAAGTGCAGCTAGAATGGCTGCGCTGGAATGACCATACAATACACCGGTTTCTACAACAGTCTTCGGTCGCACGCTTCGAGTAATCGCAAAGAGAAAGCTATGCCATCGGCTCAGCTTCCCTAGAGAAAATTTGTGACTGGTCGGGCTGACTAGTCGAAGAATCTCCTCAATCGATTCGCTAGACATTCTAGGTAGGCGTCCGTTTCGGAGTAGTGGGCCAACTCGGTTTCTCAAGAATTCCAGGTCTTTGGTCACGAATGCTTGGAGCACTTCTTCGTAACTCAAGCGGCTAGATAGCATGAGAAAGGCCAGACGAGGATGGTGTAACGAAAATTCTATCGCATGTCGAGTTAGCCTTGGTTTCAAGCGAAGACTCACCTGAGCCAACCGCAGCATTCTAGCTCGTTTCCTTGAGGTGTATCCCAGGTTGATGCGACTACCAATTGGACGATGCCCTCACTAATCTGACCTCAAGCTTCGAGAGACAGGCGACCCTTTGCTAATCAAGCAACCAAATCGTAAGGTGATATGGAACTACTAATTAGGTTGCAAGCGCAGTTGTTCGTTGAAGAATCAGGTTTGAGCACCGAGCTTATGGACCTCTTTCCTCAGCAGATAAGGCTGGAGCTCAAAAAAGAGGAGCTCAACTACCTACACCGTCACTCCTCAAGGCTTCTCGCTACTTTCTCTCTTGTGAAATCCTTTCCGATCACGAGCATACTTGATGTAGGATCAGGAAGCGGTGGCTTCCTGCTTCTGCTTCCACATGCTTGGAGAAGAGTCGGCGTTGATTCTCCTGGTAATGCCGAACTCGCGAAAAAACGAGGAATCGATTGCGTTGGACTGGACCTAGAAAGGGAAGACCTGCCGCTTAAGGACAACAAGTTCGATCTTGTAACGCTTTTGGAGGTAATAGAGCATATTAAGAACAAAAAACACGTCTTGTCAGAGATTCATCGGGTCTTGAAGGAAAATGGTCACCTAGTTGTGACTACCCCTGACGCAAGTGTTCCCATTTGGTGGCTAAGGGATCGGATTCTCGACATGCCAGGAATCGGCAACTTTGTCTTCAGGTTGAGAACGGGTCGATATCCCGATCGACTCGACACGCACAAGGGTGGTCTCCATGAGAACGAACTGGTAGACCTAATGAGTGCAGAAGGTTTCGCCATTGTAGGGCGAACGAAGTTCAAGATATTTCAGCCCAATGATGATATGGTCGTAATTGGTCGCAAGAAATTCCCTCGTTCGACTTGGAAATTCTAAATTAAGATTAATTCGACCCGGCGAAACTTTTCTTTGAAGAGCACTCGCCTTTCGGCCATAGAGGTGTATCGAGTCAACTCTTTGTTCGCTTCTTATCCAACATGGCCTCAATCGTCTTGAAATGCTGCCGTGAAGATGAGGACACCAACGTGCTCTGTCCTACGTTACTAACAAATCTCTTAATCAAATCATCTTCCCTCGATGAGAGTTTGTCAATTTCGAGGTCGGGCCGGAAAAATGACTGGGCAATGATGTAAGGGTTCGACGCCCAATTTAGTTCATAGCTTTGAATAGCCCTAATCATACTAACTGCTTCTTCTTCACTAACGGTTCGCACCTCATCGAGACCATTCTGAATGAATATTATCCTGTTGATCTTGGCTTCATCACAAAGGTTGAAATTCCTATCTGGATAGACTCTAATTCCCCCCGCGGCTATCTTTGTTGTGAGAATCTTTGACTTCATCTCGTTCAGTCGTAGCGAAAGGCTTTCCTTTCTCGAAAGCTTCAAGCCGAATTCAGTGACAAGATTGGGAGACAACCAAGAGCTGCAAGGAAAGCCTAAACATTCGCCATCAGGGTAAAGAATAGCAAATTCATCTGTTAGGAATTCAGCTCCCCTCTTTGCGAGCATCCAAGTAGTTGTAGTTTTCCCAGTGTTTCCAAAACTGGGTATCAGAATACCTTCGTCACCAATCTTCAGGGCGCCAGCATGGATCATGTAATTATTAGATCTAATTAACGAAATCATCAGAAGACTTCGAAATACATCAATCACTTGCCACCCTTCAGCGACGATGTCTGCCGATCTCATGTAATTTTTATTAAAACGAAATTCGTAGCTCTTGCCATCACCGCCGAAAACTAGCTTTGCGCAAATTGACCTAAACCAGGGATAACGAAATTCTACCGCGTTAGAATCTCGATCACAATACAGCATTAGATTGATCTGGGGCTTGCCTTTAGTTTTGACATCTAACTTGTTGTCAAGTATGAATCGAAAGTTTACGGAAGCGTCCTCATTAAGGTCATCATGACTTCGAAACGAGTGAAGCAATCCCTCGAAATAGGAGATATTGGTTGTCAGAGAGAAGAGTCTGCGGAAATTATAGTACATGTGTGATCCCCAGCGCACTCAGTATCTCCAAGAACACTGCCTTCTCCACCAATCGATTAGCTGTCATTATTTTCAAAGAGCTCTATCAACTGTTTTGCGGTCTTTTCCCAAGAAAAACTTGCCGCTCTCGCAATGCTCCTCTTTGAGAGTGAATCTCGGAGATGGGAATCGGAGACTAGTTGCGAGACAGCGCGCCTCCATTCGTTAATGAAAGGTTTGCAGAGTATCCCCGCCTCTCCTAGAACCTCGGGTACAGCACCACTTTCGAGGGCAATGATCGGCTTTCCATGAGCCATGGCTTCGAGCAACGTAATTCCAAATGGTTCATTTAGTGCCGGAAAGCAGAAAAGAAGACTCTCAAAGAGAAACTGATGGTACTTCTTCTCGCTTATGTTTGTGGCGATCCTGACATTAGGAGTGTCCGAAATCTTGCGAATCAGGTTCAGTTGATAGCTTCTAAATCGGCGATCCCAAGTGCCGCCTGAAATGATTAGTTTGTAAGGTAACTTCTCAAACACTGTTAGAAGGAATAACTGATTCTTGCGCGGATGAATGCGGCTGTGATAATAGCAAGAATCTTGACCTTGAACAGAGCTAGGTTGTTCCGAGCAAATCGCCGGTCGGGCGCCTGGATATACTACACTGACCGGGGCGGCGGCTTTGGGGTACAGGAGTCGCACTCTCGAAGCGGTGTATTCGCTGTTGCAGACAATGTGTGCAAGCCGCCGCTCAATTGCAGCTAGAAAGTTCTTGTAAATAGTTTGAGTAAACCCTTCTCCCAGGAAGTCATCGGGAAGGACTTGGTGGAAGTAGCACAAGGTCCTGACATTCTTGAGCCCGATAGATCCCGCCTGACCTTTGTGGAATATGAGTGAATCGAACCCATTCTTCAATGCCCTTTTGGCTAGCAACCTTGAAAGCGCGATGTTGGATAAAAGGGCCGGCCATCCATTGAACTCGTAAGAATAGATTCTGCTTTCAATGCCTATCTTCCTCATCTCAGAGTCTACCTCGACTACGAATTTCTCAGTGCCTCCGGGAGAACTCAATCGGGGGCAAATGTGTGCTACTTTCAACGTCTACAGTCCATCTTTATGGAAAAAGTTGGAGGGGCCATTGGTGTCAGAGAGGATAGACGGCCAGCCAAAAGTACAGCAGCAGATACAGAGAGAGAGTTATCCCGGAGGTTCTCAACAGTGTCCAACTAGCTCGGTTACTTCCGTATTTGAGGAGAAACAACAGGATAATTGCAAGGGCTGTCACCATTGCACTGAATATTTGCACCCTCCCTCGTGTGGCCTCAATGGCAGGTAGGATTGGGTATCCAACATTCCCGAGGATTAAGTAGGCGGATCCGAACAAGTTACTTACTTCCAAAAAGGCAACAGCTGTGCCGAAGACCAACATGAATGCTCCGAGATCGTTCTTGTCTTTCATTATGGCGTAAAGGGCGCACATCGGGAGTAGCCAGACCCATGACGCGAGAAGGTTGGAGAACAAGAGAACGAATACGGACGACAGAGCGATGAAGAAAACCAGTCTCTCTGCTGTCATCTTTTGACGATATATGTCCAGTGATGCTGCGCCTAGGACTGCTGCTTGCCCTAGGAGTAATGGTCTGAATTGGCCGATTATCGACAGTTGTGGAAAGTTTCCGATGAGAGTAAACGCTCCAGGTCCCGAGAATTGACCGTTGATGAAGCCCGTTAGGCTGAGCAAAAGTCGCAAGATCAGGTCAGTTTCAGGAGGATACAACACTACAGGAAGTGCCGCAAGACTTGTGATAAGCAGAGTTTTGTGGAGTCTCATTCGCCCGTTTCTTACGAGCAAGAGTAGATAGGGAAAAAAACCTAACAGTTCCACCATCCCAGAGACGACGAAGGAGAGCGCGGCGCTTGCATTTTTTTGTCGTGTCATCAAGTAAACTCCCAACACTATGAACGCCATGGGTGCCGCTTCGTATTGGCCCCAAACTGACGAGATGAATATGGCTAAAGGGTTGAGAAAATAGAATGTCGCCCAGACAAACGGGGTTCCATCTGTTCTGAAACGGAGGAGAATGAAGAATGTCAATACATCCATGAGCAGTGGAAATAGTTTGACGAACACTGCCTCAACCATGCCCGCGGCGTGTCCTAGGAACTGAACGTCATGGAATCCGGCTATCTGAAGGAGTGCGTAGGGGGAATAACATATCCAGTACAGGAAGTATGTTAAGGGCAAAGTTGGTCCCAGAGTTCCCAGCGGGTTTCTAAACTGAAACCAGCTTCTAGTCGACATCAGGTATACATTCATATCGAATACATGTGCTGTGGTAGCCGCAAGGGCAACCCTGCATGCTATTCCCGTGACTAGTACAATAACGAGGCTTGCTTTGGGTACCAGCTTGCGAGAGAGAAATTCTCGAAATACAAGGATGGCAAGGCCCACTGGTAGCAAGAACAGGAAGAAAATGAAGTATACGTAGTAAGACCCCAGCGATTCTTGCGAAAGACTGGGATTGGCGAGGGTGGGCAAGAAAACGAAGTTCACAGAACTCAAAATAATGTCTCGAAAGGTCCCCGATGTGGCAACAAATACTATTGACGCTCCGGACACGGGTAGAAGCTCCGGAAACACTTCCAATTGGACGGTCGGAGAAAACGTGTATTGAGAAAATGATGTAAGAGAGCTATAGACGAGATTGGTTGTTGTGGTCGAGCCATAAATGGCGAGCCCTCTGAAAAAATAAATGGAGAACGTGGCTCCCTGGCTCGCTTGGATTGTCGCTCCCAAGTTGATTCTGTTGAGATACCACGACGCGTTGTCCACAGGTGCATTTTCGAGGTCAAAATAGATTGCACGGTACTGGTTCCCAGAAATCTGTTGTAACCTATCACTCTCAAACGAGAGTTGGTACAGTGTGAACTGGAAACTCTGCGGTGAGTTGGGAGGATCTCCGACGTACAACTCCATTTTGTTAATCGTCTCAACAGGGTGACCAGTTGCCAGGAAAACTTGTCTTTGCATATTTACCCTGAGAGATTCATAGCCTATCCCAGGTCGATGATCGAGGGGGGAGCCTTCCCACCATACATTATACTCTGTCCCGTTTGGATATTGAGCGAAAAATCTTATTCCGTATTGGACGCCCGACGTAAGATTGAGGTTGATGTTGAAGATTGGGTAGACAGTTATGTTGACAATTACATTCTTGAAGAGGACGATTGATGTCCACGTGTAAACGCTTTGGAAAACGCCGCTCACTACCATGGAGTTCTGCGTCCTACTCACGTTTGCGCTCGGACTAGCCGCCCATCCGCTATAGTTATCAGCATAGCCTAGTACCGAGCTTGAATTCAGCTCGCCATACGGCGAGGACAGCGAGGTAGAAACGTCGGCCATTCGAATTGTATCGGATCTTACCGAACCGCCAATGGCTAGGGTGATGACCGCCCCTACGATTGCTGCGAGGACAATGATCGCTTCTAATTTGGTGATGTTACGTCTGGCAAACACTAAGAGTGAAGAAAACCTCACGGATTCAACGCTCTAGTGAGGGCTAGTGCTGAGTTTTCAGGAGTGAAAGAGTCAACAGCTCTCTCCCTTGCCTTTTGTCCCATACTTATCCTCAAATCTTTGTCGTAGAGAAGCGTCTCCATTGCCGAGACAAGACCTTCGGTCCTTCTGGGGTTGACAACGAATCCCGTCTTTTGGTCTAGGACGAACTCTTTGGTGCCTCCTAGTTCGGTCACGATAGAAGGCTTCCCCGCTAGCGCGGCTTCAAGGGCGGTCATTCCAAAAGGCTCAGACAATGATGGGACGACGACGAAAAGGCTCCCCTCGTAGAGGCGACAGAGCGCCTCGCCAGTCACGTGCGAGTCGAACCTAGTATCGACGCCGAGCCTCCGAGCTTGGTTCTTCAGCTTGCCTTTTTCTTGCCCATCCCCTATGATACGAAGGGTCGGTGGCTCCTTGAGGAGCGACATCGCCTCAAGCAGCACGTGATGGTTCTTGTTTGGCAAGAGTGCACCGACAGCCAACACATACTCCCCGTTACCGTAGTCAGGTCTAAACATCGACCTTGGAAGTGAAGAAGTAGGATAGGCCACGAACATGGGACCAGGATAACGGTAGACATTCTGTACAAGACCTGCCATATATTGGCTGTTAGCAATAATTGCCTTGTACCTGCGGACAGTGGCAAGGTCCAGGAATCTCAAGAATGAGACGGTCAGATTGTACATTGGGCCTGTAAGGGCAAGACGAGACAGGCCTCCGTAGAAATGCTGGGCTGTCGTAAAGACAGTGGGGCTGAACTGTCTGTAATCCGCCCCAGTTATCCAGTCTTCCCAAATCGCCCTGAGGACCTCACCTGTGTACCAGTAAGTCTTTTCTGAGTACTTTCGAACTATTCGCATGGCCACCAGTGGCTCAACGTGGTGGTGGATGATCAGTTTGTCGAAGTTGTTGAGTTCTCGAATTACGTTGCCACCCTTCACCCCATAGGGGAGATTTCTAACCTCCACTCGGGGCGTCAGCATGGAAAGCCAGGCGGGGTCCATTAGGGACGCGTCAGTGTACAACGTAACCTCATGACCCGCCTCTGTAAGTCCGATAGCGTGGACGATGGCCATACGTTCCGCTCCACCGAATCTGCCGAATGGATGAATCAGTATGGCCAGTTTCAAGGTGAGAGAGTGACGGGCCTTATCATCCTGTTTTATTGTTATCTCCTACGAAGGCATCCTTCAGGATGCTGAAGATATTTTCGTGTATTAAGGACCAGAGATTAGAGGAATAAGATACTCTGCAAAGCGTAGTTCGCGCTGAGAAGGAGAAGAAACACGATCAATAGCCCGGGCCAGCGAATATTCCTGGTCTCTACAAGAGGCAGGAAGAAGAGCACGGCGATAGAGCATAGTACTGGAATCGGGAGGTCGTACACGATGCGTGCTTGGTGGTAATTGTCCAGGATGAGGAAAGGCAGGGACGATACTCCAACCCAAAGCATGAGCAGACGCTCGAACCGATCCCTGAATCGTAACGCAAAGGCAGCCAATAGCCCAAGCCCTAGGATAAGCCAGTTCCCCAATAGCCCCCCGTGAGTATAGAGCAGGGCATCGACCAGATTCGTCCAGAAAGAGGCCGCCTGACCGACAGTGGGCACTTTCGTTGCCAGGTCTGCCGCTACGGTTCGGGTTGCAAATACAGTGCTCTTCAGAACGTCCAAAATTACCCCGCTAACGATGATCCCAATCATCGACTTCGGATGGACCGAAGAGCCCGTTTCCTTCCATATCGAGAACGCGAAAACCAGAGAGGCAGCAATTATGAGGACCCAGGTCCAGGGGTGTGTTAGAAAGAGCGCAATGGACAGGGCAAACAATGCGCCATATTTCGCAGTCGAGGGAGACTTCGAAAATAGGAGCAGGCATGTTAGGAAGAGGTAGGCTTCGATTATCCCGAGCATGTTGGCGTAGTATCCTCCCTGCATTCCAACAGTAACATAGAACGATAACGGAGTGAACAAGGCAGCGAGCGCGGCAAAGTTCGCGCTTCCGTGGCCATAGCGTACGAAGACGTAGGACGACAACGAAAGGAAAGGGGCAAGAACAATCGGCAGATACTCGATGATTAGGTCCGGAGAGACTCCCGCCGACGCGACGAGATAGAGCAGTATCAGAAGGAGTGGCCTGGACCCGTCCAAGCCGGTGACGAACGAGTACTGAAGCGCTTGCAGCAGTGGCTTCGATGTCATCTGGCTGATCCATGTAACATAGGTTGGGCTGTCCACGCCAACAAGCGCCGCGCTCGGATTTAGATCGGGACGATACGGGACAAATGCTAGAAGAGAGCTGATGAACAGGCTAACTGCGAGCATCAGCTTGGGATGAGATAGTATCTTGAATGTCCGAGCAGAATCAGACAGAGAAACAGACCGAAGTGAAGACATCAGATTCCTGAAGGGTACTGAGAGAAACTGGAGAAAGGACTTGAACGAAACTGACCGTTGAACGACGGCCTTGGTTCCGAGCTTTACAAGCCAGGCGTATAGGAGACCGAGAAGAAACAGAGTGGACAATGGAGCGAGTAGTAAGTAAAGGCCGACGTTGAGACTGGAGAATCCAGGATCCGGCAGATAGGGAAAGAACACGAGGACAGCGAGTACTGAGATCTCGAAGGCCAAGAAGCCGAGCATCACAAATGTTGGAGCAGTACCGCGGATCGTCAACACTACGTCAGTCTCTGACCGTACGGGCGTTCTTTTTTACACTTCCAGAGAAAGCTCTGGTAAGTTACGTCTGATGCTCATGCTGTTGACTTCGGGCGCTGGGGAAAGCGAAGTAGATCAGTAGCCCGCCTCGACCTTAGGCTCCAGTCTTTGGCTTGGCTACCCTCCTCTTCTTCAACCCACCGATAATCGCGGAGGCGATAATGATCGCGTAGAGAGGTACGAGGAGGGCATATGATAAATTGAATGCTGACAAATGCTCCTCAAAATAGGCTATTGAAAACACAACTAACATGATAGCTGAGATGAATATTCGCATTGCTCGTTTCCTGTTAGGCGGTCCGGTCTTGGGACTTCCGAGTCCTGCCAAGATTCCTCTTCCAACACGCACAAGTCCTTCAGCAATCACTTGCATTCCTTCGCGTGTCACTTCCAAGAAGATGTCTAACGGTTTGTTGAGGAAGCTCTTAGATCCGAAGAATTTTATTCCGACTCCTCCTGCGGTCCAGACCAGATAGATAGCGAACAATTGGATTACCGTTAGCCAATATGCTAATTGTACTGAATCAGGGAGGTTGAAAGAGAGTCCTCCAAACCCTGAGAAGAAAATGACTGTTACCGGATACCACCAGACGAAAAGATGCCCTATCTTGCGAACGCGTTCTCTAAAGGGTCTACTCCAACTGTATCTATCGAACCTGTCTTCGGATACGTAGACAATCATACAGCCAATGTAACCAAGCCAAGAGATGATCCAATTCGTGAATGTTGGCAGCAGAAGTAAAGTCAGATGAGGACATGAATTATCACACCACCACGGAAAATTGAAGTAAGAGGTATCGCTGAGCAGGACTCTGATTGTCAGAATTATTGAAAGAAAGCCGAGGAGAATGACGGTCCTTGCTTTCTCGTTTTCGAATGTTTTTTGATACTCACCATCTGTCTGAGTCATTTATAGAGAAATTGCTTCTCATATGAACAAATATAAGATTTTTAACAAGTTCTTTGAATGTCGAGACAAAAATGTGTGAGCTTGAAATTGCTCTAACGGTCCGAAGATTCGACCGTGAGGATTACGGTAGCGTAGTTTACGGTATCATGAAAGAAGGGAGTACCCATATTGGGAGGGTTCGAGCTTTCTATTCCGTATCGGAGAGTCGAACAGAAGGCTTATTGGATAAATATCTGGGATTTTAAGGTCGCTCCAGAGCATCAGCGTAAGGGCTTCGGAACGGCTTGCTACTTTGCTCTCGAAAAGATGATCTTGGAAAAGTATCGTCCTGAGGAGATTCATCTCCGCGCAACGACACCGGATTCCAAAAGATTCTGGGAGAAACTCGGATACACTACGACCCACGATCAGGGAATGAAAAAGAGGTTTGGCGATTGATCGAGCGTAGGCGTTGTGATGTTGGAACAGGTTGGTTTGCTCTCATTCACTGGAAGACCTTGGTTTGACGAGAACCTCTTGCCGTCGCTCGAAAGAGGCATATCAGGATATCCTGGGGATGCGGAAATGGTCGGATTTCGACTTCTGAAGAGGCAACTCTTAAATTCATAGGAATCGGCGAGGGAGTTGCAATTGTCGTCCCTTATCAGGCGATATCTTCCGCACTTGATCGTAGGCCTCTCGATAAGCCTGATCATGGTGGGAGCTTACGCCGCAGTGGGCTTTGCCGCCAGCGCAGCGCCGAAGGCACTCTGGTCAGCGAACCCTGTTACCATAACGTTCTCAGGCAGTGCTGGGTCGGGTAGTGTTACAGAGGATGTAAAGTGTGCTCCAAAGATTGCAGATGTGAACTTCAAGACCTCGGTCAGCAACCCTACAAAGGTGAGCCTTACCACAAATCCCACGGGCGAAGCGTCGTGTGGTCCAGCTCCGGACCCTGTGACCGTGACCGCTCACTGTCTCGTGGCCGCACCCGCTTGCAAGGGGACTTACACTGGAACTGTGACAATTTTCCAGGGTTATTATTCTACTATCCCGCCCAGCCTAGCAGTTACGATAGTCGTAACCTAACACTGCTGTATTCCGCTCTTCTCTGTTCTTCCCGCTCTACCCGATCACTAGGGAGTATACCGGATGTATTTCCGCCCAGCTATAATGGTCAGTATCCAGAACATATGGTCCCGTGATCGTGATGTACTGGCCAGCGCTCGGAACTGGAACCTGGTTCGTGTAGTTCTGGCATGCGGGTATCGCGTCTGTCTGGCTAGGCGTGTTTGCACAGATTATCTCGACCACAAGGTCACCGTACTGGTACTGGTCGTTAGCACTATTAGTGAGGTTGCTGTAAGCCTGGTCTAGATTCGTTCGGAGGTGAACATCGCCGTCAGCTTCCTGTATCACGCGGTCTACTGTTCCGGAAGCGATAATGCAAGGCTTTACGACCTGAAGCCTGTTGGGATTGTAGACATGGCTGCTAATCGACGCAGGGTCACTGCAGCCTGAGGACGAGGTTGAGCCTGTTCCAGGAGATTGTCTGGGCTGCTCATAGAAATAGAAACCGGCCACAGCACCAACTAGAGACACAACCACTAACGCCACCACCAGCGGCGTTTTCATAGACAGCTTAGAGGAGATGCAAGTAAGCGTTGGCAGTCACGGTTGACCTGCCGCTGAGGGGTCGAAGTCTGGATACTCTCGTCATACACTCGGTGAGGTATGCCATCAGTGGAATTTCTAGCTCGACTAACAGCTGAAGTTTGCGTTTGTTGATGAACCAGTCGGCGTAAAGGTCGATGGTGTCGCAGGAGTAAATGTGTTGCTTCCGTATA
>WNGA01017321.1_pt1 | contig 11599 bp, 12 predicted proteins | sample 5400061 | NCBI WGS metagenome assembly WNGA01 (sample SAMN13153366, study PRJNA577476) | soil metagenome | isolation source: 100 cm soil or saprolite under grassland replicate 2 | place: USA:California | collected 2016-06-15
GCTGCCTCCGTAATACTGGTTCAGGCCCGCGACTCTGAGCATGGTCAGCGCCCGAGGAAGACCTCGATCACCTGCTGGTTCTGCTGGATCTGCTCCATCGGCCCTTCGGCGAGCACGCTGCCTTCGTGCAACACGGTGACCCTGTGGGCGATGCGTGCCACGAAGTCGACATCGTGCTCGACCACGACCAGCGTGTATCGGCCGGCGAGCGAGACGAAAAGCTCCGCGCTGCGCATCGTCTCGGCGTCGGTCATTCCCGCGACCGGCTCGTCGAGGAGCAGGACCTGCGGTTCCTGCATCAGCAGCATGCCGATCTCTAGCCATTGCTTCTGCCCGTGCGAGAGAAGACCGGCAGGACGCCCCGCTTCCGGCAGCAGCTTGATCGTCTCGAGCGTGCTCGCGATGTGGTCGCGCGCCGCGCCATCGAGACGCGCGCGCAGCGTGGGTCCGACGCGCTTGTCTGCCTTCATCGCGAGCTCGAGATTCTCGAATACCGAATGCTGCTCGAACACCGTCGGCTTCTGGAATTTGCGGCCGATACCCGCTCCTGCGATCTCGGCCTCGGTGAGCCGCGAAAGATCGATCGTCTGGCCGAAATATGCGCTGCCGGCGTCGGGCCGCGTCTTGCCGGTGACGACGTCCATCATCGTCGTCTTGCCGGCGCCGTTGGGTCCGATCACGCAACGAAGCTCGCCGGCATCGACGATGAGCGACACCGCGGTGCGTCGTGTCGACACCCTCCGCAAGCAGTCTCGCCCCGGTTGCGACCGGATCATCCCAGTGTTCGCGCGCGCCGGCACCGCTCATGGCGTCTTCCTTCGCGAATGCCACAGGCCGGCAAGCCCGCGCGGCAGAAACAGCGTGACCAGGATGAACAACAGGCCCAGCGCGAAGAGCCAGTACTCGGGAAACGCCTTGGTGAACCAGCTCTTGCCGAGGTTGACCACCGCCGCACCCAGTACGGGTCCGAGCAGCGTGCCGCGCCCGCCGATCGCTGTCCAGATCGCAATCTCGATCGAATTGGCCGGGGACATCTCGCTCGGATTGATGATCCCGACCTGCGGCACGTAGAGCGCGCCCGCGATGCCGCAAATGACTGCGGAAAGCGTCCAGATGAACAGCTTGAAGTAAACCGGATTGTAGCCGGAGAACATCACGCGCGTTTCCGCGTCGCGGATCGCCGTCAGCACCCGTCCGAGCTTGGACATGACAATCCAGCGCCCGAGCAGCAGAAATCCCAGCAATGCGCCTGCAGTCGTCATGAACAAAGCCACGCGCGTTTCCGGCGCGGTGATAGGGAAGCCCAGGATGCGCTTGAAGTCGGTGAAGCCGTTGTTGCCGCCGAAGCCGGTGTCGTTGCGGAAAAACAGGAGCATGAACGCGTACGTCAGGGCCTGCGTGATGATCGAGAAATAAACGCCCTTGATCCGCGACCGGAACGCGAAGAAGCCAAACACGAATGCCAGCAGCCCCGGCGCCAGTACGACGAGCGCCGCCGCGTACCCGAAGTGATCGGTGAAGCTCCAGTACCACGGATATTTCTTCCAGTCGAGGAACACCATGAAGTCCGGGAGGTCGCTCTGATAGACGCCGTCGTGCCCGATCGAGCGCATCAGATACATGCCCATCGCGTAGCCGCCGAGCGCGAAGAAAAGCCCGTGCCCCAGCGACAGGATTCCGGTGTAGCCCCAGATCAGATCCATCGCCAGCGCGACGATCGCATAGCACATGATCTTGCCGATCAGCGTCACCCAGTAGTCGGAGATGTGCAGAGCGCTGTCTGCCGGCACCGTCAGATTCAGCAGCGGAAACACGACCAAGAGCACGACCGCCGCCAGCCCGTAAAGCGACCATCCTCCCGGCGATAGCAGGCTCAGATAACGCGGCGCGCCCAGAGTCGCGTCGGGCATGAAAGCCCGGCCCAAGATCATGTCTCCATGGCCCGGCCCTTGAGCGCAAACAGACCCTGCGGCCGCTTCTGGATAAAGAAGATGATGAACACGAGCACGGCGATCTTGGCGAGCACGGCGCCCGACCAGGCCTCGAGGAGCTTGTTGACGATGCCCAGGCCAAGCGCCGCGTAGACGGTGCCCGCGAGCTGGCCGACGCCGCCCAGCACGACGACCATGAATGAGTCGACGATATAGCTCTGGCCGAGATCGGGTCCGACGTTGCCGATCTGCGATAGCGCGCAGCCGGCCAGGCCCGCGACCCCCGCCCCGAGGCCGAAAGCAAGCGTGTCGACCCGCCGGGTCGGCACGCCGGTGCAGCTCGCCATGGCCCGGTTCTGCGTAACCGCGCGCACGAATAGACCCAATCGCGTTCGCGTCAGCAGCAACCAGATGAGCAGCAGTACCAGTGCGGCGAAAGCGATAATCGCGATGCGGCTCCACGGCAGCACGATGCCCGTCATCGCGACGAAGCCGCCGGACATCCACGACGGATTCTCGACTTGCACGTTCTGCGCGCCGAAGATCGTGCGCACTGTCTGCATCAGAATCAGGCTGATGCCCCAGGTCGCCAGCAGCGTTTCCAGCGGCCGGCCGTAGAGGAAGCGGATCACGCAGCGCTCGAGCGCCATGCCGACCAGCCCCGCCGCAGCGAATGCCATCGGTACGGCGCAGACCAGGTACGCATCGAAAGCGCCGGGGGCGTAGCGGCGAAACAGATTCTGGACCACGTAGGTCGCGTACGCGCCGACCATGATCAGCTCGCCGTGCGCCAAGTTGATAACGCCCATCAGGCCGTAGGTGATCGCGAGGCCCAATGCTGCCAGCAGCAAGATGCTGCCGAGGCTTGCGCCGCTGAAAATGCGGCCGATCATTTCACCGGTAGCGAGCTTGTTCTCAACGGTACGCAGCGATTTGTCAGCTTCGCTGCGCACTTCCGCATCGGGTTCGACGTAGCTACCGCCCTTCTGCTCGAGGACACCGAGCAGCAGGTGCTCGGATTGCTGCTTTCGGCGAGTGTGCGGATGGCGGCGATGCGCGTCGCCCTGTCCGTGCTGGCGAGCTGGATCGAAGCCCTCGTCTGAGACAGGAGCTCCTTGATCTCCGCGTCGGTTTCCTTCGCGAGCGCGGTGGTAATCGCCGCCAACGTGTCTTCGTCGGCGCTGTTCTGCAGCTCTTTGGCGGCTGCCAGGCGAGCCGACCGGTCCGGGGCGAAGAGCTTCAACGCAGCGATCGCCGTGCCGAGGCCCCTGCGTATGCGGTTGTTGACGACGATATCGTCCCTGTTCTCGGGCAGAGGGCTCACCGTCTTCCCGGTCAGTAGATCCGTCGCGTTTTCTCCCTGGACCAGCAGCACTTGTTCCTCACCGACGGTCTGCACCTCGCCGTCGAGGAATGCCTGCAGCAGCGGCAGCGCCTGGGGATCGCCGCCGGCGGACAGTGCACCGATGGCCTTGATCTTGTCGTCGCTTTCCCCGAATGCGAGATCGCGGATCGTCTGCGGTGCGACCGCCCCCATCGCCGACGAAGCCAGCAACGCCACGATGATCGGCAGCCAGCCGCGCGCCAACGCTGCGACGAAGCGTTTCATCGTGGCCCCTCTCCTGCCGGAAGGCAAAACGAAAGACACAGCGAACGGCAGCGAGTGATCACGGGCCGCCGCCGCCGCTGTGCCACATCAAGAGCCACTGATGCCCGCGCCGCCTGCCCTGAGCAACGTGGAAAGGCGCTCGCGCGGGATGACGCCACTCATCGTCGCCCCGGCGGAGGCCGGGGCCCAAGTTCGTACCATGGACGCGGTCGCCTCATCAAATTGGATCCCGGGCCTCGCGCCGCGCGCTCGCCCGGGATGACGCATCCGTTTCCGATCGCGCTCGCGCCTGCGGCGCGTCGCTCTCGGACAGCCGCCGCGGCCTCCTTGAACGTGCATCGTTACCCTGCATCGTTGCGTGTCGGCCGCTTTTCCGCGCTCCGCTCCGGGTCGCGCGCTTCGCGCCTACCCCTGCGCGCGTCTTACTTCTTCTCCGGCTCGTCCTTCTTGCCCTTGTCCTCGGGAATGTACGGACTCCACGGCGTCGCCTTGATCGGACCCGGAGTCTTCCAGACAACGTTGAACTGGCCGTTCGCCTGCACCTCGCCGATGAAGACGGGCTTGTGCAGATGGTGGTTCTTCTCGTCCATCTTGATCGTGAATCCGTCCGGCGCCTTGAACGACTGACCGGCCATCGCGGGAATCACCTTGTCGACGTCGGTCGATTTGGCTTTCTCGACTGCCTGCTTCCACATGTTGATGCCGACATAGGCTGCTTCCATCGGATCGTTGGTGAGCGGCTTGTCGGCGTTGGGCAGCTTCATCTTCTTGGCATACGCCGCCCATTTCTTCTTGAATTCTTCGTTGGCCGGGTTCTTCAGTGACATGAAGTAGTTCCAAGCCGCGAGATGGCCGACCAGCGGCTTGGTATCGACGCCGCGCAGCTCCTCTTCCCCGACGGAGAATGCGACGACCGGCACGTCCGTGGCTTTCAATCCCGCATTGCCGAGCTCCTTGTAGAACGGAACATTGGAATCACCGTTGATGGTCGACACCACCGCGGTCTTGCCGCCGGAGGCAAACTTCTTGACGTCTGCGACGATCGTCTGATAGTCGCTGTGGCCGAAGGGCGTGTAGGTCTCCATGATGTCCTTCTCATCGACGCCCTTCGACTTGAGGAACGCGCGGAGGATCTTGTTGGTCGTGCGCGGATAGACGTAATCGGTGCCGAGCAGGACCCAGCGCTTGGCGCCGCCGCCCTCCTTGCTCATCAGGTACTCGACCGCCGGGATCGCCTGCTGATTCGGCGCCGCCCCGGTGTAGAAAACGTTTTTCGACAGCTCCTCTCCCTCGTATTGCACGGGATAGAAGAGCAAGCCGTTCAGCTCCTCGAACACGGGCAGCACGGACTTGCGCGACACCGACGTCCAGCAGCCGAAGACGACCGCTACCTTGTCCTGGGTCAGGAGCTGCCGCGCCTTTTCCGCGAACAGCGGCCAGTTCGACGCCGGGTCGACAACGACCGGTTCGAGCTTCTTGCCCATGACACCGCCCTTGGCGTTGATCTCGTCGATCGCCATGAGCGTAACGTCCTTGAGCACCGTTTCGCTGATCGCCATCGTCCCCGAAAGCGAGTGCATGATGCCGACCTTGATCGTGTCCGCTGCGAGCAGCTGCGGAGCGACGGCGAGTCCGCCGGTCGCGAGTGCGGCATAGAGCGTCAGTCGTTGCAGAAAGCTTCTTCGTTGCATGGAGTTACCCCGTATCGAATGGTTGAGAATCGCTTCCCCTGAGTTGATCGCAGGACGAAAGCGCGCACCGCGCAGCATTGGTGCAGCAAACGCCCCGGCATTGCATGTTTCGCACGATCCATGCCATATGGCTTTCGCATATGGTAAGACGCTGTTTTTGCTCCCTTGTCCTGAAGGGTCGGGCAATCCAACCGGGAGCTATCGCCCGTTAGGATGAACGAAGCGGCCCATCGCGGTGCGTGCCGGCGGCCGATGCACTGATTTGGAACCGGTATCGGCCCGGCGCCTCAGAGAACAAGCCTTTCCGCGACGGCTCGCACCGGCGCGTGAAGTTCCAGGCGCCGTAGCCTGGGCTGAGCGCGGAGCGCGATGCCCGGGACGGCATGACGTGAACGACAGTGCGCCAAAAGCAGAGCAGTTTGCGTAGCCCGGGCTGACCCCGGACTTGATCTGGGAGACGCCCGGGACTCATGTCGTTCCGAAGCGCCGCCCCGGGCTTCGCCCTACGGGCTCAACCCGGGCTACGTCCTTCCCCTCGAGCAGCAGCTTTTGCGACGGCCATCATGCCGCGCTCGTCGATGAATTGCACGACGGCGTCAAGCCCTTGGCCCGTCTTGAGATTCGTAAACACGAACGGCCGCTCGCCGCGCATCTTGCGCGCGTCGCGGTCCATCACCTCGAGCGACGCGCCTACCAGCGGCGCCAAATCGATCTTGTTGATCACGAGCAGGTCCGACTGGGTGATGCCGGGCCCTCCCTTGCGCGGAATCTTGTCGCCGGCGGCGACGTCGATGACGTACAGCGTGAGGTCGGAAAGCTCGGGCGAGAACGTCGCGGCGAGATTGTCGCCGCCGCTCTCTACGAAAACGATGTCGAGATTGCCGAATCGCTTCGCGAGCCGATCGACCGCTTCGAGGTTGATCGATGCGTCCTCGCGGATCGCCGTATGCGGGCAGCCTCCGGTTTCGACGCCGATGATGCGTTCGGGCGGAAGCGCGTCGTTGCGCACGAGGAATTGCGCATCCTCTTCGGTGTAGATGTCGTTGGTGACGACCGCGAGCTCGTAGCGCTCGCGCAAGCGCCGGCAAAGCGCCAGCGTGAGCGCGGTCTTACCCGACCCGACCGGGCCGCCGATCCCCACTCGCAACGGCTGTGTCATGGGCATGAGCTCAGGAGCCTGTCGGGCTTACTGTCGCGTGAGAGCAAGCCCGACAGGCTCCCTATGAACGGAATAATCGAGTGTACTGCGTCTCGTGCCGCGACGATGCCAGCGCGAGCCCGGGCGCGAAGGACGAGACGTCCTCGTCGGCGATCGAGCGGGCCAGCGTGACCGCGGCGGGAATCCGCGCCCCGAGCTCGACGAGCAGCCGCTGACCGGCGGAGTGACCGAGGGGAATCGTCTTCATCGCGGCGAGCACCTGATTCTCGAGCCACGACCAGACGTAAGCAGTCAACGCTGGCGCCGCCGGCACGTCGAATCCGCGGACGATGAGCGCGTAGGCGCCGGGCAGCGTGACAGGCGCCATCGCCGCCGCGGCCGCGGCCGCCGGCGTATCCAGGAGCTCGAGGTCGGACGCGAGCTTCACGAGCGACGATCCCATCTGTTCGGTCTCGGCGCGAAGCTCCGCCGTCTCGCGCGAAGCGCGGAACCAGTCGTTCCATTCGCCGGCTTGCGACCAGTCTCCGCGCTGTGCGGCATTGAGCAGGCGCCAGACGACGGCGGCCTCGCCGGGAGCGACGACGAGCTCCAGCGCCTCGCCGATCCAGACCTGCGCTGTGGCGGCGTCGCGGACGCCTCCGGCCGCAACGACCCATTCGAGCCCCTGCGAATAGCTGTACGCTCCGATCGGCAATGCGGGACTCGCGAGCTGCAACAGCCGCACCAGAGCCAACGTCGGTGCTAGCGGATCCAAATCGTTCATCGCCGCGGCGCGGGGCGCTGCCCGAAGTCGTGGATGATGCCCGCGTGCTTCGCCTCGCTCGAGTGGTGATGATGTCCCGCCGCGTATGCGCCCGCCTCGGGTTCGAACGGCGCCGACACCGCCGTGACCGCGAAGCCCATGCCGAGCAGCATCTCGGCTAGAACGCGATCGGCGAGAAAACGCAGCCGCCCTGCGCCGATTTCTACCGGGCAGTGGCGGTTGCCGAGATGGTAGGCCGCACGGGCGAGGCAGCCCGGGTCGGAGCTTTTCACCTCCATCACCGCCTCCGACGCGGCGATGACGCGGACGACCCGGCCGTCATCGGCGACGAGGCAGTCGCCGCCGCGCAGCACCGCGCCGCGGTCGAGGAACAGGCCCACCTCTTCCCCGGACGGCAATGCGGTGCGCAAGCGGCTTTTGCGGCGCAGCTCGAAAGTTAACGTGAGCTCAACATCGGCATCCTCGTGTTTTGCGCTCCTCTGCCGAACGATCAGCATTGTCTTCAGAACAGGAAGTAACGCTGCGCCAGTGGCAGCTCCGTCGCCGGCTCGCAGGCGAGCAATTCGCCGTCGGCGCGGACGACGTAAGTTTCCGGATCGACCTCGATCTTCGGCAGCGCATCGTTGTGTTTCATGTCGCGCTTTCCGATCTTCCGCGTGTTCTTCACGGCGATGAGCGGCTTGCCGAGCTTCAGTTTGAGAACGGCTGGGTTCTTCAGCGCGGCTTTCGAAACGAACGTCACCGACGACGCGAGCGCTTTCCCGAAGGCGCCGAACATCGGCCGATAATGCACCGGCTGTGGCGTCGGGATCGAGGCGTTGGGATCGCCCATCGCCGCGGCGGCGATCATGCCGCCTTTGAGGATGAGCGATGGCTTCACCCCGAAGAATGCCGGCTTCCACAGCACGAGGTCCGCAAGCTTGCCCGGCTCCACCGAGCCGACGATGTGCGCGATTCCGTGCGCGATCGCGGGGTTGATCGTGTACTTGGCGATGTAGCGTTTGGCGCGCAGGTTGTCGTGCACGGCAGGATCGCCGCCGAGCTTGCCGCGCTGCTGCTTCATCTTGTGCGCGGTCTGCCAGGTGCGGATGATCACTTCGCCGACGCGCCCCATCGCCTGCGAGTCCGACGAGAGCATCGAGAACGCGCCCAGGTCGTGCAGGATGTCCTCCGCCGCGATCGTCTCGCGGCGAATGCGCGACTCGGCAAAGGCGACGTCCTCGGCGATCGCCGGATCGAGGTGGTGGCACACCATCAGCATGTCGAGATGCTCGTCGATGGTATTCACCGTATACGGCCGCGTCGGGTTGGTCGACGACGGCAGCACGTTGGGTTCACCGCAGGCCTTGATGATATCCGGCGCGTGGCCACCGCCCGCGCCCTCGGTGTGATAGGTATGGATCGTCCTGCCAGCGATCGCCTGCAACGTCGTCTCGACAAAGCCCGATTCGTTGAGCGTATCGGTGTGGATCGCGACCTGCACATCCATCCGGTCGGCGACCTTGAGCGCCGCATCGATCGCCGCCGGCGTCGTGCCCCAGTCCTCGTGCAGCTTCAATCCGATCGCGCCGGCTTCGATCTGCTCGGCAAGCGGGGGGAGCAGGCTCGCATTGCCCTTGCCGAGGAAGCCGAGGTTCATCGGGAACGCCTCGGCGGCCTCGAGCATGCGCTGAATATGCCAGGGTCCAGGCGTGCAAGTCGTCGCGAAGGTTCCCGTCGCCGGTCCCGTGCCTCCGCCGATCATGGTCGTGACGCCGGACATCAGCGCTTCCTCGATCTGCTGCGGGCAGATGAAATGGATGTGCGAATCGATGCCACCCGCGGTGACGATCATGCCTTCGCCGGCGATGATCTCGGTGCCCGCGCCGATGACGATATCCACCGCGGGTTGGATGTCCGGATTGCCGGCCTTCCCGAGCTTCGCGATCCGGCCGCCCTTGATGGCGATGTCGCATTTCACGACACCCCACCAGTCGATGACCAGCGCATTGGTGATTACCGTGTCGGCGCTGTCCTGGCTCACGCGCTGGCTCTGCCCCATGCCGTCGCGGATCACCTTGCCGCCGCCGAACTTGACTTCCTCACCATAGATCGTAAGGTCGCGCTCGACCTCGATGATCAAGTTCGTATCCGCGAGCCGCACGCGGTCACCGACGGTCGGTCCGAACATCTCGGCGTAAGCGGCCCGCCCGATCTTCATCGCGCCCTCTGCTTTGCAGTCTTGCTTGCTCTATTCGGCTCTTTCACTGTCTTCGGTTTTTTCGCTAGCTTGTCTAGCGGACCCATGACCGCGCCGCAAAACCCGTACACGATGCGCGCACCGGCGAGTGCGACCAGCTCGACCGTGCGCTTCTGCCCCGGCTCGAAGCGCACCGCGGTGCCCGCGGCTATGTTGAGGCGATAGCCTCGCGCCGCATCACGGTCGAATGCCAGCGCCGCGTTCGTCTCCGCAAAGTGATAGTGCGAGCCGACCTGGATCGGGCGGTCGCCCGTATTGGCAACAGCGAGCTTTCGCGTCGGGCGCCCGGCGTTGAGCTCGATGTCCCCGCTCGAGGGAAGAATCTCTCCCGGGATCATGGAATCGGATGATGCACGGTCACGAGCTTGGTTCCATCGGGAAACGTCGCTTCGACCTGGATCTCGGGAATCATTTCGGGAACCCCGTCCTGCACCTGGGCTCGCGTCAGCAGCGTGGCCCCGTGGCTCATGAGCTCGGCCACCGTGCGGCCGTCGCGTGCGCCTTCCATGATCGCCGCGCTCACGTAGGCGACCGCTTCGGGGTAGTTCAGCTTGAGGCCGCGAGCGAGCCGTCGCTCGGCGACGAGCGCTGCGGTAAAGAGCAGCAGCTTGTCCTTTTCGCGCGGAGTCAAGTCCATCGGCGGCCGTCCTCAAGTCAGGTGTTCCAGATGCGCGGCTTCACCGCTTCGCGGCCTGCCAGAGCCGGACGCGCGCGGCCCCAGAGCGTCGCAAAATAGTGCCGCGCGGCCTCCGCCGATGCGCCGCGATAGCGCGCGATAAGTAGCCCGGGCAAGCGCGTCACAGCGCTTTCGCCGTCCTCGCAGGTTACTTCCCGGCACGCCGCGATCAGCGGTTCAGGCACCTGCGGCGCGGCTGCAAGAAAGGTACCAAATACGGGCTCCCGATTCAGGCCGACCTGCGCATTCAGCAGCGACGCACCGCCGGCGATGAGCGAGCGTTCGATCCATTGCCGAGCGCCGTCGCGCAGGATGACGACTTCCTGCCGCATCCGGCCGTGACGAAATTCCTCGCCGGCATGGCGGCGACCGAGGCAGACAATCTCCCACCCGATGAACACTGCGTCTCCCCGCAGAACGACGCGCGTGCCGAGCTCGGCGATCGCGCCGTCGAAGACGATCGATTCCTGGGGCAGCCACTCGAGGAGCGCTTGCGATCCGACCGCGAATGCCAGTCGCTGCTGCGCAGGAGCGCCGGCCGAGCGATACCACTTTGCCGCGCCGGGCGTCGTGAGCTGCGCCTGTGCGAGCGCATGCACGGTGACGTCGAGGACGAGCCGATCTCCGCCGACGATACCCGCCGGCGGATGCACGACGATGTTCTGGCAGAGGGCGTCGCCCTCGGGGTAGAGCGACTTCTGCACGACCAGCGGTCCGCGATGCAACCGTCGGGCAAGCACGGTTCGGCGGCCGCAGCGCTCGTAGCCGAGCGAGAGCTCACCATGCCAGCCGGAGCTTCCGGCGTCATGCCGGAGCGATGCGTTTGCAACATCGTTCATCGCTGCAGTTTAGCGCAAGGCACAAGCGAGGTGCATTGCATCGGAACGGTATGGAGTGCACGAAACGGCTGTGAGGAGATCATCGTTGCAGGTTTGGCGGAAACGATTCTCATCTCAAAGGCGATCGTCCTTCGACAGCTTCAATGCGCGCTCGTACAATCGGTTTCGCGGCGCTCCGGTGAGCTTGACCGCCAGCCGGACGGCCTGTGCGACCGGCAATTCGGCAAGCAGCGTGCTGAGCATACGGTCGTGGGCATCGGCATTGTCTTCAGCCTGAATCGTTGCACCAGGCGCATCGACGACAAGGACGAACTCACCGCGCGCGCGCTCAGGATCGGCGGCGAGCCACGCCGGTGCCTCGCCCAGGCGACAGCGGTGAATGGTTTCGAAGCGCTTGGTCAATTCGCGCGCGATGACGAGCGCGCGCTCCGGACCCAGCGCGGCGACCAGCGCATCCAGCGTGGCTGCAATCCGGTGCGGAGCCTCATAGAAAACGAGCGCGCCGCGGTAGTCGGAGAGGCGCGTGAGCGCGGCACGGCGCGCGGTTGCGGCCGCGGGCAGGAAGCCGCAAAACAGCCACTGCGGCGCGCCGATCCCCGATGCGGACAGCGCCGCGATGACCGCGCTCGGGCCGGGTACCGGCACGACGACGAATCCAGCCTCCGCCACCGCGTGCACGAGCTCTGCGCCCG
>WNGA01011419.1_pt1 | contig 11598 bp, 4 predicted proteins | sample 5400061 | NCBI WGS metagenome assembly WNGA01 (sample SAMN13153366, study PRJNA577476) | soil metagenome | isolation source: 100 cm soil or saprolite under grassland replicate 2 | place: USA:California | collected 2016-06-15
TGCGGCTGATAGCGCAGATGACTCCAGGCGAGCTCCACCATCAGTCGGCGCCCCCGCTTAATGCCGGTCTTGGCAATGCCTTGCTCGAGTCGACTCTCGCCGCTGGCGTAGGGCATGGGGGCGAAGCCTAGACAGCCGCCCACTTCGCGCCGGTTGCTAAAGCGGCGCCAGCCAAACATTTCTTTGCTCAGCAGCCACGCACTGCCCAGCCCGACTCCGCCCACCGCCGCCAGTTGCGCCACTTGGGCTTGCTCTCCGCTGGCCACCGCCTGCCGCTGGGCGGCTTGCAGCTCCCGGAGCTGCGCCTTAACCAAGACCAGCCGCGCTACTTCGCGCTCGATCTCCCCGCGCACGCACGGCGGCAGCTGCGCCGCGTGACCGTGCCACCAGCGCGGCCAGCCGCGCCCGCCCACCCGCACTTGCGCCCGCACGTTATGCAACACCAGCAGCGAGCCCATCCGATTGCGATGCGCGGTGTGCTCGTGCTCGAGCCGCCCGAGCTCCCGCGTCAGGCGCCGCGCATCCTCCTGCTCCACCGTGGGCACCCGCACCACTGCCCAGACCCGCCGTTCGCCTCCGTGGTAGCGCAGCAACATGCTCAGCAGCTTCTGCGCATCGAACCGATCGGTCTTCGCCCGCCGCGCCCGCCGATTCACTTCGATGCTCGCCGAGTCCACCACGATATTGTCGATGCCTTGCGCCAGGAGCCAACGGTGCAACCAGAACCCATCGCGCCCGGCTTCGTAGCAACTGCGCACCCGGACTTTCTCGCCCATCCCGCAGCGCTTCCTGGCCCTGGCGATACCGTCGAGCAACGCCTGCGTCTCGCCCGCCGCCACCGTGTAGCGGCTCGCGCTATGCACGCCGTCCCCAAGCACTACTTGCCACTTCTTGTCGCTCAATTCCAACGCCATGTACAACGACCCCGCCGCTCCCGTATGCTTGCCTTGAAGGGCTGTTTCAGCTGCGTTCATCGCTCGGCTCCTTTCGTCAAATCGAGTCATTTCGAACTCTCGTTTTAACTCAAGGGAGCCAACCTGTCTCAGCCCTTCATGGTATCTACGAAAAGCGCGTTCGTGTATCTGACGCAGGCGCGGATTGCATCGGCGACCGCTTTTCGGATCGCTGTTGCACCCGTGGACGCGGCGGCGTAATATGACAAATGCATATTTTCGCCATCTCGAAAGGCACGCATCCATGCGTTCGAAGCTTGCACACATACTATTGGCGATTGCGCTAGCTCTCTTTGCCGCTCCGGCGGCGCTCGGGCAATGCCCGGCATCGGTGCCCGTCGAAGGTGCCGCGCCCACTGTTCCTCTGCCGCTATTTCCGTCCGACAACTGGTGGAATCTTGACATCTCTTCGGCGCCAGTCGATACGAATTCGGCGAGCTACATCGCCTTCATCAATAACGGCGGCACGCGGCATCTGCATCCAGATTTCGGCGGCGAGGTATCGCCGGGCAGCGTCGACATCTACGGCATGCCCTACGCGATCGTCGATGGCTCGCAGCCGAAGCAGGCGGTCACCTTCTACTACTGGGACGAGAGCGACGGGGTCGATTATTCGACCGGGCAGGCGATTCCGTTTTACCCGATTCCCGCGCAGGCCATCACCCAGCCGCATTGGATCGAGGGCGGCGCGCCGGGAAACGTCGATCTGCGGAGCCAGCAGGACCGCCATCTGCTCATCATCGACTGCACGAACAATTATCTCTACGAGCTCTATAACGTCTTCTACGACGCGGCCCAGTCCCGGTGGTACGGGGGCTCGGGCGCATTCTTCGACATGAATACGAACAACCGCCGGCCCGACACCTGGACTTCTGCCGACGCCGCGGGCCTCGCGATCCTTCCCGGCCTCGTACGCTACGACGAGGCGTGGAACCCCGCGGTGTCGGACATCGGACACGCCTTCCGCGTCACCGTACGCGCGACCAACGGCTACGTCTATCCCGCCTCGCACCGCGCGGGATCGACGGCAGGTGCGCTGCCCATGGGTGCGCGGCTGCGCCTGAAGACAAACGTCGGCGGGCAGGACCCGGCGCTGCGCAGCTCCGATCCAAACGTTCAGAAAATCTTCCGCGCGATGCAGAAATACGGTGTCATCGTCGCCGATAACGGCACGGATATGTATATCACCGGCACATTCGATACGCGTTGGAACAACGATATATTGAATCCCGCATTCTCACTGCTGACGGCGAGCGATTTCGAGGTGGTTCAGCTAGGATGGAGTCCACCCTCCGGTGCGGCCGCGCTCAGCGCTGTCAGCGCCAGCCCGAATCCCGTCGTCGGCGGCAACCCATCGACCGGCACCGTGACGCTAACGTCTGCCGCGCCCACCGGTGGCGCGCTCGTTTCGCTGTCGAGCGCGAGCAGCGCGGTTAGCGTTCCGGGAAGCGTTTCGGTGAGCCAGGGAGCGACTTCGGCGACGTTTGGAATCACCACCTCTGTGGTAACCACGCAGACCTTGGCGACGCTCTCCGCCACCTACAGCGGAGTGACGAAGACGATGACGTTCACGGTCAATCCGGCTGCATCCGCAGCGCTCGCCACGCTGTCGCTCAATCCGACGAGCGTGAAGGGCGGCACCCCCGCCACCGGGACGGTGACGCTGACTTCGCCTGCGCCGAGCGGAGGCGTGATCGTCGCGCTCAGCAGCACGAAGCCCTCTCTGGCTTCCGTGCCGGCGAGCATTCTTGTGGCGGCCGGCACGACGTCAAAGAGCTTTACCGTAACGACGGCGTCGACAAAGAAGAACGCCTCGGCGACGATATCGGCTTCCTACGCAGGCGTGACCAAAACGGCCACGCTCTCGGTCACACGGCGCTAGCGCGGCGCACCGCTCGGTTGAGCGCTTTCGGTCACGGCCGGCGGCGAGCTGAAACGCGCCACGCCGAGCGCTTCGTAGATCTCGGCCGGGTAGTACACGATGCCTTCCTTCATCACCATGCTGATCTTGCGGATGGCGCTGATATCGCGCGTCGGATCCTCGTCGACGAGTATCAGATCGGCGTACTTTCCAGGGGCGATCGTACCGACGACGTTGGAAACCTGGGCAATCTTCGCCGCATTCGAAGTTGCGATCTGCAGCGCCTCAGCGGCAGTGATGCCGGCGCGCATATACACCTCCAACTCGCGTTGAAGCGTGAAGCCGGCGATGTTGTCGGTTCCCGCAATCAGTGGAACGCCGGCTGCGTGTAATCGCCGGGTGAGCTCGAGCAGCTTGTCGAAGGACGCGCGGAAACGTTGCGCGTTGGTGTTGTTGATGTCCATCGGGTTGGTTAGCCACAGGCGGCGCAGCGTCGGCGGAACGTGGCTCGCCACCATTCGAAACGCCGGGTTTGGCTCGCCCTGCCGCTGCGTGTACACCTGTTCGAAGATGGCCACGGTTGTATCGACCGCCGTCCCGCGCGTAGCCAGCAACTTGAAGAACGCGGAAGCCTCTGCCGAGTCGAAATCGATCTGATTGGCGTTGTCTCCGACCAGGTAGAACCGCAACAGGGTCCGCGTGTCGTCGCCGGGTCTGACCAGGAAATTGAGCATGACCTGGTTGAGGTGCTGGATCTCGTCGTAGCCAGCGCGTACCGCCTCCTCGGCACGCATGAAGGCGGGGACATGCCCGCTCACTCGCATTCCCCGCGCATGCGCGTAGGCCGCAAGCGGCGCGACCCACTCGGGTCGAATCGAATTGTAGAGTTTGACTTGCCGGTAACCCCGTTGTGCGTAGCAATCGACCGCCGATTTGGCTTGGTCGAGGTCCTTGACCACGATTCCACCGCGTGCGGCATACGGGCTCTCTCCCTCGATGAAGCCGGTAGGCACGATGCGCGGCCCGACGATTTGACCGTTGTCGATATTGGTCCTCAGCTCGTCGAGCGCCTGGTTGTCATTGCCCATGTCGCGCACGGTCGTCACGCCACCGGCGATCTGCAACATCGCGTTCCATGGCCATTCGTGCGCATGCATGTCGAACAGCCCCGGCAACAAATATCGACCAGTTCCGTCGATGATCGTGGCGGGCTCGCGCACCTCTGCCCCAGCGGGAAAGATCGCCGCGACCCGCCCGCGATGGACGTACACATCCGAGGGTTCTCGCATAGCGCCCGTCTCCGCATCGAAAACCTTGACGTTCCGGATGAGGATGGGCCCCGCGAAGCGATGCGCGAGATTTCCCGCCAGATTGCGGAGCAGCTCGCGTTCGGCTTCCTGCTGCAATTTCAGCAGGCCATCGTCGCTTGCCTCCCAGCCGGACTGTATGACTGCAAACCCAGGCTCGACTTGCGCGAACAGCTGGTGCGCGTCATCGGTCCGCAACCACACAAAATTAGGCGAGATTTCCAGCCCGAAAACGGCGTACAAGGTCAGCGACACGCGCTCAGCGCGATCTGCAAGAGTTGTCTCGCGCAGCTTGCGGATCGCAAGCTGGCCGGCAGGCAGAGCAGAGAGTTGCCCTGTGGGCTGCTTGACCAGCGCCCGAGCGATCACCGCCAGCGTTTCAACGCTGCGGTCCAACGGAACGTATTGCCCAGATCCGTCACCCGGCCGATCGCCCTCATCTGCCCTCGATTTCCACGCGGCCTTGCCCGCTGCGCGATCGAAAGACTCGCTTATGGGCGCACCGAACTCGGACTTTCCGGTGACACGGTAATGCTCGAGCTGGCCTCCCGCATCGATCGTCATCTCTTCGTGGAGATCAGGACCCCGTCCGTTGTTGCTGTAGCTGTAATCGACTGCGATCCTGCCGCCCTCGACCACGGTCACCGTTTGCTTTCCCGCTACCTTGTCCTGGAAGCTCACCGTGTAGGTTGCAGTCGTCTCCGCGCGCGAGCCAGTCGCAAGAAGGAAAACAGCAAGCAAGCTCGCCGCGTATGGTTTCATTGCGCCCATACAATCGAGAGATGCTCCGCGGTTCGCGTGTTCCGCATCATCTGCCGTTTCATCGGCCCTCCAACCGGTAGATCCGCGACTCGCCGTAGTTCTTGGCGAGCGGCAGCCGGCCGACGTACTCGAGCGCGTAGTCGCGCTGCCCGGTCGCGGCGAGCGTCGCGGCGAACGCTTCGCTCACGTACACCATCCCGGGCGGCGTCACGGGCTCGATTCGCGCGGCCCGCGTGACGCTCGATCCGAAGTGGCCGTCCCGCTCCATGACCGGATCGAAGCTGCGAAAAACGGGTCCCGCGTGCAACGCGACCCGAATCTGGCTTTCGTTCGGCAAGCCGGTTGCGCGCCAGTCGACAGAAAGCATGTTCGCGAGGAACCCAAGCGCGAATTCCGCGCCCTCGCGCGGCGACTCGAACACCATGTAGAGCGAATCGCCCCAGGTTTTCGCCTCGAGTGGCTTGACTGCCGCCGCCTCGATCTGTCGCGCGCCGATTTCCAGAAAGCGCTGCTGGAAAATTGGCGCAAACTCATCGTGCAGTCGGCTGTAGCCGGCGAAATCGGCAAACAGCATCGTCTTCAGCGTGCGCTGCGGCCGCGCGACCGATGCGGATCCGGACGCCGCTGGCAACGTCGAGGGCCGCGCGCTGGTCGACGGTGAGGGCGCCGCCGATGCAGCACTTCTCTCTGCTGGTCGCAGCTTTGCTTCAAATCGATTGCGGATCTGGCGCAGATCGATGACCTCCGGCGGTCCCACGTTTTGCGTCCAGCGCTCGTACGAAGCCCGCGTCCCCCCGACGCGTCCCGGCATGGCAGCGTCGACCACGCATAACAGTAATGGCGACGTCTCCAATTGCGCTGCACGCAGCACGCACAGGCCTTCGAGGAGCATCGCCGCGTGCTCGAAGAGCACGTCGTCGTCGAGGTAACGCTCTTCGGTCGCCATGATGACCCGCGTCGCGCGCGACAACGCGTGATCGAATCGGGCCGCCCAGTCGCCGCCGCCGGGTGCGACACTCGTGCGCACGAAATCCTCGCGATCGAAGGGCAGCACGACGTTCACCTCCGCGCCGCGATCGAGCGCCGCCTCCAGGAACATCAGATCCGCGCCGCACGCGGCCGACGTGTACACGACCGGCAGGTGCAAGCGCGCCAGGCGCTCGCGGATCGCGGCGGCCACGGCAGGCGCAAGCGCAGCAGGAAACCGCGGTGTCGAACGGTCGGGTGCGTCGATCATGTGACCGGCGAATGCCAGCACGTCGGCTGCGGGCAGGACTTCGAGCGCTTCGCTGGCGCGCGGTATCGCGCGGGAGAGGAGCTTCACCTGTCGCCGCATGGTGGCGATCGTTCCGGCGTCATGCGCAGCAAGCGCGCAAGCCGCCGCGTAGCTCTCACGGGCTCGATCGAACGCACCGAGCAACAAGGCTGCCTCGCCCGCGGTGGCGTGATCCCAGCAGGTTGCGGACTGAGATTGTGCCGCGAGCCGGCCCGCAACTTCGCTCGCGAGCGCCTGCGCCGCGTCGCGGTCGCCGAGCAGCATCGACAAAGTCGCCGCGTTTATGCCGGGATACGGATCGCGCGCAACGGCATAGGCAGCCAGATATTCGTCTTGCGCGCGCTTCGCGATAGCGGTCGCGGCAGCCTGCTCGGGCGCGTGTGTAAACGCGTCCTTCCAGAGCCGGCCGCGCAAGCTCAGGATGTCCGCTGAGACAGTGGAGGACCGCGGAGATTTTTGCGCTTCGTCCAGCAATGCATGGGCGCGGTTGCCCGCGCCAGCGCGCGCGTGAGCCAACGCACCCCAGTAGAGCAGCGCCGCATCACCGCGGTGCTTTGCAATTTCCTCGCGGAAAACGTCGCAGGCATCCCAGGGCGCGCCCTGCTCGAGGTGTCTGCGGATGCGTTCGCAGGCATCGAGGGGGGCAGCGTCGTCCATTCTCATGTTGTCGCCCCAGAAGCGCGGAGATCCAGTCGCTGGCCATTTGGACGCTGGATTCCCGCATGCGCGGGAATGACGGCACTAATGTCGCCCGCTTATCCGACCGCTCATTAACGTCGCTTTTTCTGTTCCTCGGCGATCCGGTCGCGCCAGACGGTAACGCTGTGCAGGCGACGCATCGGCGGCGGCAGGCTGTCCATGATGGCGGCAGCCTCGGTCAACTGCGATGTCTTCCGCCCCGGAGCGGCGAGCGCGGAAACATAGAGCGCCTGCGCGAGCTCGACACGCTGGCTGAGATCCTCGTTATCCTTGCCGCGCGCGTAAAGCCCGCGATGCAATTTCAGCACCGGCTCGATGATCTGCTGCGCCTCCGCATATCTCTCCATCCGGGCGGCGATCGTCGCGGCGAGCATCAGCTGGTTGCCTGCATCGCGTTCCTCCGCCAGGGTGCGTGTCGGAATGGTCTTTCGAATTTCCAGCGCCTGTTTGATGTCCAGATCCGCTGCCGCGTAGTCTTTGAGCCGGTACGAGGCTTCGGCCGCAGTCCGGTACGCGACCTCCAATGGGCGGTTCCTTTCGAGCTCTTGTTGGGGGGTGACGTTCTTGATCTGCTCGAGGCGCCGGGCCGATGCCCGGGCCTCTTTGCGCACCGTTCCGTAGTCACCGGCCGCAAGCGGAAGCGCGTAGGCACCATAGCCTATGCCGGTCGTCGGGTAACCGTAGTAGCCCAGGAATTCCGGGAGATACGATCGCCCGAACGACTCCGGAGGAAGCCCACGGATGGCCAAGTCGATAAGCCTCCGGTTGGTCGCGAGGGCAGCCTCCGCTGCTTGCCGGTTGCCCAAGTCGGCTTCGAGCAGCGTGCTATAGCCCGCTGCAAGCGACAACACAACCCTGATGAATGCTGCTTCTTTCACATTGCGCTCTACGTCAAGCGCCGCACGCCACTGCTCCTGTGCTTCACGGATATTTCCCAAACTCAACGACCAGAATCCCGCCCCCATGCGCGCGTTTACCAGATTATTCCAAGCAATCTGGTTGCTCGGGTCGAGCTTGAGGATCGCTTCCCAATCGCGCGCGCCTTGTTCGGCCAATGCCAAGGCCTTGCGCGTGTGAAGATCGAACCCCTCGGTGGCGGACAGCGTGTCGGCGATCAGGGCGCGCGCGCGCAGCGCCGACATGTGCCCCGGGCGCTTTTCCAGCACCTGCCCGGCGACCTTCATAGCGTCCTCGCCGACTTGCCTGGCCTGGTCGTATCGGCCCAGGGATTGCAACGCGTTCATCTGCCAAGCGGTTGCTTCGGCATAGGCTACCGCCGAAGGCAGGTCGTCGAGCTTGAGGCCATCGATACTGCGGTAGGCCTCACGCGACTCGTCCAGCGTCTTGACCGCCGCCTCTTCCTGGTTGTTGTTCAACTGCGTGAAGCCGAAGTAGGTCATGGCGAGGCCATACGCTCGCCGCAGCGGAATCGAAGGAGTCGGTGCCGCCATCAGCGGCTTCAGGACGTCCACGCCTTGTTTCGCGAGCTCGCGCTCTTCGGGCCGCCTGTTCTGGCTGCCGGAGACGCGCGCCTCGGATATCAAGCCGAGTCCGAGTCCGATGGCGGTCGCTTCCGACCGGTCCCCTTCGTTCCGCAGCTTGGCGAGGATGTCGACCGCTTCGGTGAGCGCCTTTTGGCTCTCGTCGAGCCTGGACTGCGTGCGCAGCGCGGCGCCGTAGCGCACGAGCGCGAGCGCGCGGTTGCGGTCGGTCTCGGCGGTGCGCAGCTCCGGCGGCAGCGCCGCATAATAATCGACGGCACGCTTCGACAGCGCGGCGACGATGTCGAGCCGGCCGACGGGCTCGAGCTCGAGGTAGAAATCGTCGAGGAGGTAGACGATGAGCTTCTCCGCCTCGCCGCGCGCGCTCTCGGCCATCGCGCGCGTCTGCTGTGCCTTTAGCTCGGCTTCCTGCGCGCGCTTCATACTGAGGAAGCCGAAGGCGGCGCTCGCGAGCGCACCCACCGCGAGCACCGCGCACACCGCGGCGACCTGCCGCGCGCGCACGAGCGCCTTCCGCGTCGCCCGTTCGCGCGCGCGTTGCTCGGCGAGCTTCCTTTCGGCCTCGTCGCGCGCCTCGCGCTCGTGCCGCAGGTCGCGGCTTCCCCGCACGACGCTGCACAGCACGTCGTGGGTCAGCTCCACACGGCGCATATCGAGCCGCTCCTCGATGCGCAACAGTCGCCGGTCGACCAGCGCGGCGAGCGCGTCGGGTCGCGCACCCGCCGCGGCAAATGCCTTGCGAACGCGTTCCTCGGCGATGCTTTCGCGAAAGCCGGATTCGGTCACCAATTCGTCTTCGATGAAGCGGCGCACCGCCTGTGGCTGGTCGGCGAGCGCGCGCTCGTAGAACTCGGCGAGGATCGTGTCGTGTGATCCCGCGAGGAGATCGGCGGAGATCTCGGCGCGGCCCTGCGCGATCCGGGCGTTGTTGAGCTCGCGGCAGATGAGGCTCAGAAGCGACGGCTCGACCTCGGCGTTGCGCAGCTCGGAGCCGCCCGCAATGAAACGCACGATCGCTTCGGCTACCTCGACCGATACGAGCTTGCCGCCCGGCTTGAGCACGGCGGAGAGCGCCTGCTCGCCCGTCATGCGGGCGAGCCGCATCCGGTTTTGCGTGATCGAAGGCATCACGCCCTTCACCGCTTCGAGATGCGCCAGGTAATCCTCGCGCAGCGCAATCAGGATCCGGTAATCGCTGCGCGTGAAATCGAATCGTTCAGCGGCGGATTCGTCATGCTCGATCCGCGCTTCGAGTGCCTTCGGCGCGCGGTTCTCGACCAGATCGGCCAGATCCTCGATGAACTCCGCGGCGCGCTTGCGCCCGAAATCATCGGTTTGCGCAAGCGTAAAAATTTCCTCGAACTGGTCGAAGATCAGCAGGGGAATGAGCGTCTTGCCGGACGCGTCGTGCAGGATGTCGTCGCGATGGTGCAGGAACTCCCACAGCGATTCCCCGGCCACTGCAACGCCGGTCTGAGTCCACTGGCCGGATTCCTGCGTCGCGCGGAAGATCGCCTGCTTGATTTGCTCGGACGGCGGCGGCGATTCGCGCGAATAGTCGATGCGCACATAGACCGGGCAGTACCCCATCGGCCGGAGCCGCGGCACGATGCCGGCGCGCAGGATCGACGTCTTGCCGAGTCCGGATTGCCCGAACAGCAGCGTCAGCGTCTTGCGCTGTACGCGCCGGACGAGCTCCGCCACCTCGTCCTCGCGGCCATAGAAGTACGCGCGTGTCTCTTCGGTGAACGAGACAAGCCCGAGCCATGGATGCTCAGCGTCGATCGATGGCTGCGTCGCCGTGTTGTCCGGAGCGCGCGTCGCGTCTTGCTCCGCCCGCGGCGTCGGCTCGGTCGGGCGCGTTTCGGGCAACGCTTCCGGCGACCCGGAACGCGCAACACTTTCATCCATGACGGGCTGTGATGAAATCCTGCAGGCGGCGCGTGAATTCGGGCGAGGCTTCGCCGCCTGGAAGCCGCGTGAAATTCAGCGCCTTGAATTTGTCCGGCACGTGGGCGGCGGCTACGTCCGTGTCATCGATGCACACCGGCAGGATGAACAGCGCGCCCTCGGCGATGTTGCGCGCGCGGTCGATCGCATAGCTCCACTCGCGGCGGAAGTAGCCTTCGAGCCGGCGCTGTGTTGTCGCCGAGACGACGGGCACGAAGTATGAACAGCGCGCGATGTTGCGCTGGATCTTGCGATCGTAGTCGTCGCCGCCCTCGAGCCGGTCGAGATCGAACCATGTGATGACGCCCGCGGCATCGAGCCCTGCTTTCAGCCTCTGCACGGCGGGCAGGTCCTCGCGGGCGTAGCTGATGAAAACCGCGTTGTCGGGCATTTCGCGCTCGGGCGGCAGAAAGCGTTGCGGAACGCCCAGCGGAATCACTTCTGCCGGTTTCTGGCGCGTCATCCAGCGCCGGTGCAGCTCGTCGACGAACTTTTCGGCGCCGCTGTAAACGCGCGTGCGCACGCTGACCTGCTGCAGGAAATTCATCAGGCGTTCGTCCTTGCCGGAATGGTTGTCGGCGAGAACCTCGCCCACATCCCGCGGGTCGGAGAGGCGGTGGCGCTTCGCCATTCGCAGAAAGAGGCGCGCGAGCCAGTTCGTAAAGCTGCTGCCGATGAACAGCAGATGATTGTGCTCGAGCTCGTGAAAAAGCCGCTCGGGCGTCAGATGCTCGCTTTGCAGCGCGCAGATGAATTCGAGCGTGTCCTCGTCGGAGATGACGTAGGTCGGCGACGCCGACAACCGGCCGAGCAGGTGATAGACGACCGGGCGCTGCAGCTTCTCGCGTTCGCTCGGGAGATCGATCACGCGGTTGGGCGCGTACGCGATGACGTCGGTCGATTGCGCGCCCTGGAAACGCTCCAGGTTGATCGCCTGCTCGAGCAGCGGATCGAAGGTCGTCGTGACGAACAGATCGAAATCGGTGATCTGCGCGAGTTGCCGCAACGCGAGCGGGGGCGCGAAGTTCGCATCGCGGAAGATACTGCGCACGCGCGTATAGGCCTCCTCGCGACGGCCGCGCGACGCGAGAAACCAGCAGACGACGTCGTTCAGCGTGTACGGCTGCGGGAGCTCGGCGGTGTCGACGTTGAGCCGGGCGGCCAGCTTTTCGGCTACCCAGTCGTGGAGCAGGCGATGCCCGGTTTCCGTCTCGACCTGCAGGAGCTCGGGGCCGATGATCGGGATGACGCGGCGCTCTTCGATGAAATTGAGCAGGTCTTCCCAGGC
>WNGA01017992.1_pt1 | contig 11598 bp, 10 predicted proteins | sample 5400061 | NCBI WGS metagenome assembly WNGA01 (sample SAMN13153366, study PRJNA577476) | soil metagenome | isolation source: 100 cm soil or saprolite under grassland replicate 2 | place: USA:California | collected 2016-06-15
TGCGCATCCACTTCGAGCAGCGGCGACAAGTCTTCGGCCGTGAGGATTTGCCGCGCGACGCTTTCGAAGGCTTCGGCGAAATGTTCCAAATTCGCCGATTGGATCGACAAGCCGCCGGCGTATTCGTGACCGCCGAACTTTTCCAAGTGTTCCGCGCAATGGCGAAATCCCTCGATCATATGAAAGCCCCGGATGCTCCGCGCCGAGCCCTTGCCTGCGCCGCCGTTGAATCCGATCACAACCGTAGGACGATAATATTTTTCGACGATCCGCGAAGCAACGATGCCGAGCACGCCTGGATGCCAGCCCTCGCCTGCTAAAACCAGAGAGTGGCGCCTTCCACCGTCAACGGCGCTGCTTGCCTGCGCCAACGCTTGCTCCAATACCGCCGCCTCGATCACGCGGCGTTCGCTGTTATGAGCGTCCAGTTCCTGTGCGATACGCAGCGCAATGTCATTGGAGTCAGTGGTCAGCAATTCGACCACCTTGATTCCGTAATCCACTCGTCCCGCCGCGTTGATGCGTGGTCCCAGGCGAAAGCCGACTTGTCCAGCGCTCACTTCTCCGGCAGCAGCGATGCCGGCTACCTGTTTAAGCGCGACGACGCCGGGACGCGTGGAGCTCGCCAGCTCGGCCAACCCGCGGCGAATCAGAGTTCGATTCACACCTTTGAGCGGAACCATGTCGGCAATCGTGCCAAGCGTCACGATATCAAGGTAACGGCGAATGTCGGGTTCCACCGAGCCGATGAACCAGCCTTCTTCGCGTAACTTAGCGCGAAGCGCGATGACCAGATAAAAAGCCAATCCCGCAGCACAGAGCCCTTTGTCGGGGAAAGCGCAGTCTTTGCGATGCGGGTTGATCACCGCCACCGCGGGAGGAAGTTCATCAGGCGGCTGATGATGGTCGACAACGACGACATCCAGCCCCATATCGCCCGCCGCCGCAACTTCCTGTGCGTTGGAGATGCCGCAATCCACAGTCACGACCAAATCAACGCCTCGCTCCTTAAATCGCCTGAGCCCTCCAGTATTGAGACCGTAACCTTCTTCGATTCGATGGGGAACATGGTAGACAGGCTGCGCGCCGACTTCGCGCAAGAAGGAAACGAGCACGGAGGCTCCGGTGGTGCCGTCGACGTCATAGTCGCCCCAAATGCCGATTTGCTGCTTGTTTTTGACTGCTTCAGCCAAGCGTCGTACCGCCGGCTCCATGTCGGCCATTTGGAATGGCGAAGGGAGATCGCTGCGCAAACTGGATGACAGATAGCGGCGAGCCGACTGGATATCGGCGAAATCGCGCAAGACAAGAATGCGCGCGAGAAGGGAAGAGATATCTAACTGTTCGGATTGTCGAGCGACGGTCTGTGGATCAACTTCTCTGAGAACCCACCGTTTGTGCTGACCGATTAGCATCTAGACTAAAAGGACGAGTGAAAATAGAGATTGCGGCGCTCGAATTGCGCAGCGCAGAACGGCAATCGTAATCCTCTCAGAGCCGATCGGATGCTTCTTTCGTCCATAATTTTACAAGTCCCATTCGCCAATTTGCCCTTTGTATTCATTTTTTTCTTCCCGGGCGTTGCTCCCACAGAAGGATAACCGGACTAGCGATAAAAATCGTCGAGTAAACACCGGAGATGAACCCCACCAGCAGAGAAAAGGCAAACGGCCTGATGACCTCACCGCCCAAAAGGTAAAGGGACGCTAGCACCAGAAGTGCCGTCCCGGTCGTTAAAATCGTACGGCTCAGCGTTTCGTTGATGCTGGTATTGATAATTTTTTCGAGAGTTTCCCGTCTTATTTTTCTCAGGTTTTCGCGGATTCGATCGCAAATGACCACCGTGTCGTTTACCGAAAACCCGACAATCGTAAGCAGCGCTGCGACGACGGTGAGATCGAACTCGTAATTCACCAGCATCAGGGCGCCCACCGTGACCAGAACATCATGAATCAAAGCAATCACCGCGCCGATACCAAAGTGCAGACCCATTCCCGCGCCGAAGGCGGAGCCGAAGCGCACCCAGATGTAGACCCCCATCATAATCGTCGCCGCAATCACCGACATGGTTGCGCGGAAACGGAGATCTTCGCCGACCTTCGGTCCCACGTACTCGATCCTGCGGATCTCGAATTTGCCCTGGCCAAACTGCTCGGTAAGGCTTTTCTTGATCTGGTCTCCCAATGCCCCGATTTCGACCGTGGTCTTCTCCAAACGGACCAAATATTCGTTGGCGTCCGCTTCGCCGAAGTTCTGAATCACAGCACCGCCCAGATTCACCTTCTCGAGGGCCTGGCGAATTTCCGATATGGTAACTCGCTGCTGAACCTTTAAGTGGACCATTGTTCCGCCGGCGAAATCGACCCCCAGGTTGGGTCCTTTAACGAACAGTGCGAGGAGCACCGCGAGATTTACGACCGTGGAGAGAATGACCGCGATCTTGCGATAGCTGGTAAATTGAATGGTGGTGCCGGGCCTGATGAGTTCCATTGTTGGCCTCTCAGATGCTGATGCGCTCCAGTTTGCGCGCGGCCATTCGCTGATCGTAGTAGATGCGCGTCAGATACACCGCGGTAATTACCGTGGTAAGGATACCGATGCACAGCGTGACGGCGAAGCCCTTGACCGGGCCCGTGCCGAACTGAAAAAGAATCACACCTGAAAGAAACGTCGTGATGTTGGAGTCCAATATCGCCGGCAAGGCATTTTTGTATCCCGCTTCGACAGCCGAGCGTACTGCACGTCCCGCTCGCAGCTCCTCTCGGATGCGTTCGTTGATCAGAACATTGGCGTCTACTGCCATGCCCACCGTGAGCACGATGCCGGCGATACCCGGCAGGGTTAAAACGGCCTGGAAGCCGGCTAGGATTGCCATCATGTACAGAATATTGAAAATCAGTGCGCCGACGGCAATCAGTCCCGCGCCTTTGTAGTAGATGGTCATGAAAATTACCACGACGCTGCCACCGACGATAAACGACGCGATCCCTTTCTGGATCGAATCCTGGCCTAGGGAAGGTCCGACCGTGCGCTCTTCGGCAATCTCAACCGGCGCCGGCAACGCGCCCGCTCGGAGAACGATCGCCAAATCCCTCGCTTCTTTAACTTCGAAATTTCCCGTTATCGATGCCCGGCCGCCGCCGATCCGCTCCTGGATCACCGGCGCCGAATAGACTCGATTATCGAGGACGATGGCGAGCCGCCGTTTGACGTTAGCCGCAGTGATTTGTTCAAACAGCCGTGCGCCGCTGGCGTTCAATATCAGCTCTACGGAGGCTCCGTGAAGCTGCTCTGCCGGCCGCACGCGCGCGTCCTGAATGTATTCACCCGTCATCAACGGCCGCGATTCCAGTACATAAGCTTGTTTCTCCGCCGCCAGCCCCTCCCCTTTTCCCGCGTGGCCGTAGAGCAACTGGCGGCCGGGCGGCGGACCGTTCTTTATCGCATCTTCTACATTGACCGTGTCATCGACCAATTTGAACTCCAACAACGCCGTCTTGCCGACGATCTCCTTTGCCCGCTCCGGGTCTTGGATTCCGGGTAACTGGATTAAGATGCCCGTCTGCCCTTGACGCTGAATGATCGGCTCGCTCACGCCAAACTGGTCGATCCGGTTGCGAATCGTCTCCAAAGACTGGTCGACGGCATAATCGCGCAGTGAACGAAGCTCTTCTTTGCTCAAGGTCAAATAATATTCGCTGATGCCGCCGCTGGTTTGCGGCGTCTTAGCCTCCACGAGGTGACCAAAATCGCTCTTAAGTATTCCGCGCACGCGCTCCGCGTTTGCTGCGGGAACCTTGACCTGAATTTGCATGCCTTCTAGCCTTTCCACCGAGACGCCCGAAACTCCTTTCTCGCGCAGAACGTTTATTAAATCGCCCCTAATTCGTTCCACGTTATTTTCGATCGCCTTGTCCACCTTCACTTCAAGAACGAGATGGGTGCCCCCCTGGAGATCCAGTCCCAAGTGAATTTTGTCCGCGGGTAGAAGACGGCTCCACCAGTCCGGGAGCGGCGTCACAAAGGTCGGAACCAGGTAAATCACGGCCGCCAAAGTAGCGATGCCGAATATAATCAGTCGCGTCAGAACGCTCTGTCGCATTCCTCTTATTCCTTTCCTTCTTTGGCTGCTTTTTCGCCGGTGAGTACGGCTGAGATCTGAGGCCGGTGCACACGGATTCTTACGTTTGGCGCCACCTCCAACGTCACCACCGTTTCCTTTAAGTCGATCACCTTACCGTAAATTCCTCCGGAGGTCATCACTTCGTCGTTTTTTTTCAGCTTGTTGAGCAGCTCCTGGTGTTCCTTCGACTTTTTTTGCTGCGGCCGAATCACCATAAAGTACATGATGACGAAAATCAGAACGAACGGGATGAGCGTCATAAGGGGACCCGGACCCCCGGCTCCCGGCGCGCTTTGCGCATAAGCAATATCGATCATGATTCCTCCTAGAATTAATTCACGCGCTGTCGCCGATCTTGCCTAGCTCCGTCCAAGCCTCGGATCGACCGTCGCGAATCGCTTCCCGACACTTATCCATGAGCCGGTGATAAAAGTAAAGATTGTGCAGGCTATTTAACTGCGCAGAGAGAATTTCCCCGGCCATGTACAGATGACGCAAGTAACCACGCGAGAAATTGCGGCAACAATAACAACCGCAGGCTTCGTCCAGCGGCCGCGGATCGCCGCCGAACTCCGCGCGTTTGATATTCAGTCTCCCTTGGAAAGTAAAAAGCGTGCCGTTGCGCGCGTTGCGAGTGGGAATGACGCAATCGAACATATCGTAGCCGGCGCGCACGGCACTGACGATATCTTGGGGCCGGCCCACGCCCATCAAATAACGCGGCTGGCTCTCCGGCAATAATTCGACGGTAAAATTGCCGATGGCATGGAGCCTTTCCTCTCCTTCGCCGACGCCTAGTCCGCCTACGGCAAAGCCGTCGAAAGCCATTCGCATCATTGCGTCGACGCACCATCGGCGTAAGTCTTGGAACAACCCGCCTTGAATGATGCCGAACATCAGCTGGTCTGGAGCGCTGCGGGCCCGGAAGCAGCGCTCGGCCCAGCGAATCGTCCGCGCGGTGGACGCATGAACATAATCACGCGGCGCATCGTGGGGAATACATTCATCCAGGACCATCGCGATGTCACTGTCCAGCGCCTCTTGGATGGCTATCGCCTTGTCAGGCGTAAGCAAATGAGTCGCGCCGTCCAAGTGCGACTGAAAACGTACGCCTTCTTCAGTGATCTTGCGCGTCGCGCCTAAACTGAAGACCTGGAAACCCCCGCTGTCGGTCAATATCGGCCCGTCCCAACCCATGAAGCGGTGCAAGCCGCCGAGTTGGCGGATTAATTCGTGGCCGGGCCGCAAGTAGAGATGATAGGTGTTGCCGAGCAGGATCTGACAGCCCATCTCCCGCAAGTCTCGCGGCAACATCGCTTTGACGGTTCCCTGCGTTCCGACCGGCATGAAGCACGGCGTTTCGACAGCGCCGTGGGCCGTCACGAGGCGACCAAGGCGGGCATTGGTATCGGGATCTTTTCTGATGACGGTGAAATGACTGGACATTGTTCAATTTTAGATTTTGGATTTTGGATTTTGGATTACCGGACTAAGATTAGGAAGCTGGAAGAAGGGTCTTTGACAGCCACGAGTTTTTCAATCCAAAACCTGTCCTGAGCCCTTCGACTCCGCTCAGGATAAACTCCGTCGAAGGATCGACAATCCAAAATTCTAGAGGATCAGCATCGCATCACCATAGCTGTAGAACCGATATTTTTTTTCGATCGCTTCTCGATAAGCCCGTCGTACGAGATCTAAGCCGGCAAACGCTGCAACGAGGACCAATGGCGTCGAGCCGGGCAAGTGAAAGTTCGTGATCAGCGCGTCCAGAACGCGAAACGAATCACCCGGGCGGATGTAGAGCCGCGTGATGCCCTCGTCTGCGACGATCCGGCCTTTCTGAAGCGCGATCCATTCGAGGGCTCGCGTGGTCGTCGAACCGACTGCCACCACGCGACCGCGCATTTGCTTGGTGCGATTAATTTTGTCCGCAGATGCCGCGCTAAGACGGTACCGCTCTCCCTCCATGCGGTGGTTTTCGATCTCGGCTTCGCGCAGTGGTTGAAAAGTACCCGGCCCGACGTGGAGGGTCAACAGGGTGCGTTCGATGCCTCTCGCTTTCAGTTTCGCGAACAGCTCCGGCGTGAAGTGAAAACCCGCCGTTGGTGCCGCAATGGCTCCCGATTGCGCGGCATACACCGTCTGATAGCGCTCCCAATCCAGTGCCTCCGTGGCGCGCTGGCGCCGCACATAGGACGGTAACGGCGGCTCTCCGAGAGCTTCAAGTTGCTCGCTGAACTCACCGGCGTGATGAAACTCGAGACCAAAACGGCTACGCCCCAGATCACCGATCACCTGCGCGGTCATGCGCTCGCCAAAATAGAGCACGCCGCCGACCCGCGGTTTTTTCGCGGCGTCCACCAGGGCGATCCACAAGCTGCGGTCCGCGTCCGGAAATCGCTGCAGCAACAGCACTTCGACCTTACCGCCGCTGTCTTTTTTCCCACGCAGGCGAGCCGGAAAAACTTTCGTATCGTTGAGCACCAAGAGATCACCTGAGTCGAGAAACTCACCGAGGTCGGAAAAAATGCTGTGAACAATCTCAGCAGTGGCGCGACGGAGAACGAGCAAACGCGACTTTTCACGCTCGCGGCTGGGGAATGCCGCGATCAGGGATTCGGGAAGTTCGTAAGTGAATTCTTCAAGCTTCATGAACGACTGCGTATAGGGGCACCCATGCCGTGCCCCTACCGTGATTGAAACGGATTGATGCGAGCGGGTCTTTCGACCGGTTGGGCTATGTCTGATCGTTTCTCTTGAGGAACGGCGTCAGCAAATCGATAGGCACGGGAAAAATCGTCGTCGAATTTTTCTCCGACGCGACTTCAACCAGGCTCTGCAGAAAACGCAGTTGCAACGCCATCGGCTGTTTGCCGATGACTTCGGCCGCATCGGCCAACTTTTGCGAGGCTTGAAACTCGCCATCGGCATGAATAACCTTGGCACGGCGCTCGCGCTCTGCTTCAGCCTGTTTCGCCATTGCTCGTTGCATTTCCTGCGGCAAGTCGATGTGCTTGAGTTCGACCAAGACAACCTTAATCCCCCAGGGATCGGTTTGTTGATCGAGAATTTCTTGAATACGGCTGTTGATTCGGTCTCGTTCCGCCAACAGCTCGTCGAGCTCGGCTTGGCCACACACACTGCGTAAAGTCACCTGAGCCAACTGCGAAGTAGCGAAGAGATAATTTTCAACTTCAACCACCGCCCGGCTTGGTTCGAGCACGCGGAAATAGAGCACGGCGTTCACTTTCACCGAAACGTTGTCGCGTGTAATCACGTCCTGCGGGGGAATGTCCATGGTCACCGTGCGCAGGTCCATTTTGACCATTTTCTCGATTCCCGGAATGATATAAACGATGCCGGGACCGCGCACGCCCACCATACGGCCAAGCCGAAAGACAACCGCCCGTTCGTACTCTTTTAGAATCTTGATTCCACTAATAATCAGAATGATCACAATAACGAGAAACGTAAACGGCACCCCCAAACCAAACATATCGTCTCCTCTCTCAGCTACTTGGTTACCGCTGTGCTGCTCGCCGAACTTTGAGCACCATACCCTCGACACCCACCACTTCGACCTTTTCACCGACGTCGATTTCGTTGTCGGCTTCAGCCCTCCAAGTTTCGCCATGAACAAAAATCTTGCCCGAAGGAATCAGCTTGCCTCTCACCTCGCCGATTTCGCCGATGAGCCCCTCCATCCCCAGTGCCGGTTTCGCCTTCTGCGAGCGAAAAACCAGGTAGCTCACGGCCAACACAAAGCTGCCAAGCGTCGCGACAGCGGTAAGAATAATCGAGCGATCGACGATCAAGTCGGAACCCTCGGTGTCGAAGAGAAAAAAAGAGCCCAAAGCTAGAGAAATAATCCCGCCGACGCCAAGCACGCCGAAGCTGGGCGCGAAAGCCTCGCCGATCAGCAGGCCGATGCCGAGAATAATCAACCCGAGCCCGGCATAGTTGATCGGCAGCAGCTGCAAAGACGCGAAGGCCAGCAACAGACAAATCGCTCCGGCCACGCCGGGAAAGATCACCCCGGGATGAGAAAATTCCATGTAGAGGCCGAGAATCCCCGCCATCATGAGCAAATACGCGATATTCGGATCGGCGATGGTATTGAGTACCTTTTGCTTGAGGCTCATCCCATAGCGTTCGACGCGGGCGCCCTTAAGGGACAGTTCATGCTTGCGCCCGTCGATGTCCACTTTTCGGCCATGGGCCTGCTCGAGCAGATCGTCGATGTCCTTGGCCACAACGTCGATGACTTTGATCTTCAGCGCTTCTTTCTCCGTGATCGACACGCTTTTTCGCACCGCTTGAATTGCCCACTCGGTATTGCGGCCGCGTTGCTGCGCGATGCTCTCGCTGAAAGAAGCAGTGAAGTTCTCGATCTTCTCGCCCATCACGCCTTTGACTTCCTGGCCGCCGCCAGCGACCGGGTGGGCCGCACCGATATTCGTTCCGTTCGCTTTCGATCGACTGATACTTTCTCGGATGAAGTCATCGACCGCGGGATTGATAGTGCCGTCGATCGAAATAAGATCGACGTGGGGCGTTAAAGCGTCCTTCGACTGCGCCAACACCGACGCACCGGCCACGAGCAATGAAAGACAAAAATAAATTCTAAGCGTTTTCACCGCGCAGCTCTTTAATGACTTTTTTGATGTCTTCCCAGACAAATTTCTTGTCCGCCGGGTTGCGCAACAAATAGGCCGGATGAAAGGTCGGCATCAGTTTAATGCCGTGATAGCTGTGCCATTGGCCTCGCAGTTTGGTGATGGGAATCTTGCTTTGCAGCAACGTCTGTACGGCAAATTTGCCAAGACCAACGATGACACGCGGTTGCACCAAGTCGATTTGCTTCTTTAGGAAAGGTTCGCAGGCCGCCACTTCATCGGCTTCAGGATTGCGGTTTTCCGGCGGGCGGCATTTGACCACATTGGCGATGTAAACATCTTCCCGCTTCATGCCCATGCCCTTGGTAATGATATCCGTGAGAAGTTGGCCGGCGCGGCCGACAAACGGCTCTCCCTGAAGATCTTCGTCTCGACCCGGTCCTTCACCGACGAACATCAACTCAGCTTTCGGATTGCCTACACCGAACACCAGGTTGGTTCGGCCCGAGCAGAGCTTGCAGAGACGGCAATCGCCAATGGCGGCACGCAATTCTTCGAGACTCTTTGCTTTGAGCGCCTCCGCGTTCTGGGCGAATAGATCATCCACGGTTCCACTCCAGAGCTCGACTTCTCTCACTGCGGCTGGTTTCACTTCGGCGGGGCTGCTTCCAGGCAGAATTCTAATTCCCCTGCGCTGTCGCCTCTGCAAATGACGTCGCAAGGAGATGACCAGTGTCGCAAACTCTTCGCCGCCGCTCTCTTCAGCCAAGGTAAATCCATCCTTTCACTCGCGGATCTTATCACCGGAGAGTTGCGACTAGCAATAACGCTAGCGGCTTAAACGGTGCGAGCGAAATTTCAACCGAGCTGTTTTAGCTGTGCCAGGTACGCTTCTCGCAGGGTCGTAAAAAAGGCAAGCGTCTCGAGCCACAGATAGTCTTGATAGGTGTAATCCAAACCGTGGAAACCGCCGTCGTAATAGAGCAGCGTCGCTTCGCCATAAATACCCGAATGGAGATAGATTCGCTGGCAGGCATTTTTGGTAGATCCGAGGACGACTTTGTACACATCAAGATAACCCGGATCGAGATTCACCCGCCGTCCGCCCGACCCACGCTCTCGATATTGTTCCTCGATGCGTTGAGTTTCTATTTTAGCGGCAGCCAGATTTCCTGGTGAGGCGAGCGGCAAGAATGACACGAAACGGCGCAGCAAACCCGCGCCCATCTCCTTCTCATAGAATTTGGAAGCAGTCCAGGGGATCACTTCACTTCGGCCGTCGACCCCACCAAGAATAGCCGCTAATTCGGTTTCGACGGCAGTCAAAAGATCGGGTGAAGACGAAAGAAGAGCGACGAAGTATTTCGCCGGCTTGGGCTCCCGCGGAGTACCCATCTCAGCGCTGGCTTTTCAGAGCGAGAAAATGGTCATAGATACAATCCGCCAATTCGTCTTTGCTCATCAGCGGAAGCGACCGCTTGGCGCCGGTACGGTCAAGAATCGTCGCGATGTTGGTATCGCCGTCAAAGCCGCTGCCCGCCTCAGTGACGTTGTTGGCGATAATCATGTCGAGATTCTTCTCGCGCAGTTTCTTTTCGGCATTGGCGGTCAGTTCTTCGGTTTCGGCGGCAAAACCGACTAATAATTTGCCGTTTTTCTTGTCGCTCAACTCTTTCAAAATGTCGGGATTGGGCTCGAGTCGTAACTCGACCGGTCCTTTACCGCGCTTCATTTTTTGGTCGGCAACCATGGTGGGACGATAATCGGCCACCGCTGCCGTCATCACGATCGCGGTGCATTGAGCAAATTCCTTGATAACAGCGTCGCGCATTTCAGCCGCGGTGGTCACGGAAATCAGGCGCGCACCGGCAGGAGGTTCCAGTGCTGTTGGCCCGCTGATCAGAGTCACCTCAGCGCCCCGGCGCACGGCGGCCCGTGCCAGCGCATACCCCATCTTTCCCGACGACCGATTGGAAATATAGCGAACCGGATCCAGCGGCTCGCGACTCGGGCCGGCGCTGATCAATAATTTTTCGCCGCCCAGATCGCTATTCTTGAGCAGGCCGCCGATCGCTTCCGCAATCTTTTCCGCATCAGGCAGCCGACCCTTGCCCTCATAGCCACAAGCGAGAAATCCTTCTGCCGGTTCCATCACATGGTAGCCGAGCCGGCGAAGCTTGCGCAGATTCTCCTGGAGAATTGGATTTTCGTACATGTGGACATTCATCGCCGGCGCAATCAGAACCGGCGCCTGGGTAGCCATCAGCACGGTCGTCAATAAATCGTCAGCGATGCCATTGGCAAACTTGCCGATCACGTTGGCGGTGGCCGGCGCGATGACGAAAAGATCAGCGGAGTCCGCCAAGTTAATATGCCCGATCTCCGATTCCTGAGTCAGATTAAATGTTTCAGTCGCCACGGGATTGCCGGAAATAGTTTGAAAAGTCAGGGGCGTGACAAATTCCACAGCGCCACGGGTCATGATGACCTGAACTCGGTAACCGGTCTTGACCAACAGCCTGACGAGATCGACCGCTTTGTAACAGGCGATCCCGCCGGTTACGCCGAGAACGATCCTACGCTGATTAGCAGCAGTAGCCATGATCCTAAAAATAGCCGATCCACTGAGACCGTGCAAACTTGCGTGAAACGATGCACGGCGGACAAAAGATACCTTTTTGCTATGAAATTGACACCGACGCGACATTTTGTCACTTCGACACAACTTAGGTGCTAATAGGTATCATGATGGAGCGAAATAAACTCATCAAATTGCCACCTTTAACCAGCCTCGAAACCCCACGACGATGGCACGCTTTTGGCTTAGTTAGATAGTCTCGGTTCGTCCTAGCCTTACTA
>WNGA01016333.1_pt1 | contig 11596 bp, 10 predicted proteins | sample 5400061 | NCBI WGS metagenome assembly WNGA01 (sample SAMN13153366, study PRJNA577476) | soil metagenome | isolation source: 100 cm soil or saprolite under grassland replicate 2 | place: USA:California | collected 2016-06-15
TTGATCCGCATAAGATTATGGCGCTTTCCTTGAAATATCTCGTTGAAAAACGCGGTTGGTCAGGTGCAGTGGTGCGAACAGTGTCTACCACACGGATGATCGACCGTCTGGCAAAACGATATGGCTTGCCGTTGCATGAAACTCCGGTCGGCTTCAATCACATCGCCGATTACATGATGTCGGAGGATGTGTTGATCGGCGGCGAAGAGTCGGGCGGCATATCTTTCAAAGGTCACATTCCCGAAGGCGATGGTCCAATCATGGGTTTGCTACTCGTGGAAATGATCGCCGAGTCTGGAAAAACTTTGCACGCCATGGTGGAAGATCTGCTCGCAGATGTGGGTCCTGCCTTCTACGAACGGACCGACCTGCGTCTGAGTCGCCCAGTCGCCAAGGCAGAGATGACAGAATTTTTAACAAAGCAGGCTCCGGCTGAGATTGGAAGCGAGAAAGTGTGCGAAGTGAGTCAGCGCGATGGGGTCAAGTATATTATGTCCGATGATTCGTGGTTGCTCATCCGCCCTTCGGGAACAGAACCCGTCTTGCGCGTCTATGCCGAGGGCAGATCACATGAAATGGTGAAGGCACTTCTGGGATATGGAGAACAGGTTGCAAGGAGTGTCGTTTAAGAATTAACGATACTTCTATAATGAGCAACCTTTGGCAGAAGAGCTTGTCATTTTTGACATCGATGGCACACTCACGGATATTTCAGAACGTATTCACCATATAAAAAGGAAACCCAAAAACTGGAACGCATTCAACGAAGGAATGGCAAAGGATAAAGCCATTCTTTCCATGGTACGACTATGCAATATTCTGTATGTAGCTGGCATTCATATCATATTATGTTCCGGTCGGCACGAACGGTATCGCCCGGAAACAGTAGAATGGCTGAGCAGGCAAGGCATCAATTATCATGAACTCCTGCTCAGGAAAGACGAAGATTATCGTCCTGATTCAGTAGTAAAGTGTGAGTTAGTTCAAACGCTGGATAAGAGCAAAATCTTATTTGTTGTAGAAGACCGAAGTCGAGTGGTGGAGATGTGGCGCTCAGAAGGTCTGGTCTGTTTGCAATGCGCGCCGGGGGAGTTTTGACTGTAGATTTTGTCAACTATAAATCAGTGCTGACAATTCGGGCAGTAAAACGTATTTCTTCCACCAATTCGGAGATACGCAATTCGGGTGCCGCAACGCGGACAGGGTTGCCCAGATTTCTCGAAAATATAGCGACGATGGACAGCTTCTCCTTTACGCCCGAACAAATCTCGTTGTGTGCCACGTAGGGCAATCCCCTCGGTTAAAACCTTTCCAATTGCAGCGTGCAGACGTATTAACTCACCTGACGTCAGCGAAGCAGCGGAGCGACGTGGATCAATCCCAGCTAACCACATACTTTCATCGGCGTCCCGGTTTCCTAAACCGGCAAGAATACGCTGGTTTAATAGCACGCTCTTGAGTACTCCACGACGCCTTGCGAGCTGGCGAGTGAGTACGTCCACATCAAAGTTTGGATCGAGAGCCTCTGGCCCAAGAGAATTGAGATCAAGCTGCTCTGTCAGCACATCCGGTGTTCCCAAGGCGGCACGGGCATATCCAAGTTTGTCGACGAGACGCAGGTCTTCTTGATCCATTCGCCAAACGATTGCAGTTTCCGGTAGCAGGGGCTGCTCGGTTGGAACAAGTGCTACTGTCCCCCACAACGCTAAATGGATAGCGAGCACAAGGTCACCCGAGAGAAACAGCAAGATATATTTTGCTCGTCGCTGACTATCCAAAACGAGACGATCGGTTAGTAAGGTCGAAAACTCGTTGACAGTGGGAAAACGCACAGCGGCGGCATGGAGCACATGAGTCTCAAAGATCGTCCGTCCGACGACTGCTTCACGCAGGTCACGCACAAGCGTTTCGACTTCAGGCGCTTCAGCCATAATCAGAATTCACCCATCAATCATCCCCGATCGTTGAAGGATGCTCACTTACCCCATATAACACTCTCAGACTTCCTTGAGGCGAAAACTTCGTCTGGAAGAAAAACTCAAAGATCTCAGCCAGGATGACTTTGATGCCAACACACATCGAATGGCGCATGATTTGAAGATAGCGTTTATCTTTTGCAAAGGATAGTCGTTTCAAAGCTTTGGGACGTAAGCGAAATAACATTTCGGTCAGTTTGACTCCGATAAATAATCCAATGGGCGGGAGATGACGCGTGGCAAGCACTTGATTACGATACGACCATTTATCCTGATCAACCTGGATAACATCGTAAGCTGAGGTTGCTTTTCCTTGTGCCGTCCAAAAGTGCGGGGTGAGATACATGGCATTGAGAATATCCGAATCGAGTTCAAGTAAGCCCTTGAATTTCTCGAATATTGTTTTCCAGCTTTCCTCTTCCAGTCCATAAATAATATTTGTCAGGCTGACGATGTTATTTTCACGCAAGAGTCGCACCGCTTCCTTTGAAATTTCAAAGGGATTATTTTTGCGGATGTTGGTAATCACTGAGTCTTTCAGAGATTCAACTCCCATGACGATGTAATCTACGCCTGCTCGTTTATAAAGCGGAATTAAATCTGCATCGCGCACAACATCCGCGGCGGTCATATTGAGATTTAACGAAAGACCTAAATCCGCTGCGACGATTAATTCCAGAATATGTTTTGCAACATCTCGATCTGCTGCAAAATTCTCGTCCGCGAACCAAATAATCTTGACTCCATATTGATTTGCCAGAATTTTTAATTGTTCAACTACATCTTCCGGACTGCGATGCCGCCATTTTTTCCAAAACATCCATTGACCACAATAGCTACAGGTGAGCGTACAACCCCGACTGAATTGCAATCCTGCCGCGTTCTTAAATCCAAACATTGAATAACAGGACCAGTCCACGAGTTCCCAGCCAGGGCGATATTCATCCAAACTTTTGATTGGCGTGCGCGAACGATTGACAATAATCTCATCTTCTCTGCGCCATGTGACTCCGTCCACATAGCTTAGGTCGTCTGTTTGCTCCCAAGTGCGGATGAGTCCAACAATCGTTTGTTCCCCTTCTCCGCGCACGACCGCATCGATCTCTTCACACTCTGCCATGACAACACGATCCGCATACGATGGATAGACTCCTCCATACACCACGCGCAAATGCGGGAGTTCCTTGTGAATCGCTCGAATCGTTTTGAGCGCAGTCTTGTGTGCTGCCGTGGAACCGGAATGTCCCAACAGAATATAGTCCGCTGTGAAATCAGCGATCTCCTTTATGAGTCTCTCAGAAGACCATCCATATAAATCATGATCAATAAGCTTTACGGAAAAACCTGCATCGATCAGCGGTCCCCCGATGCAGACCAGTCCAAGTGGAATGAGATAACCCAGCCCTTTCTCATTAGCTATGAAATGTCGTGCGGGATTAATTAAGACTATTCTCCCAGACATAGCGCCTCCTTATTGGACTATTTAGATAAACTTTATTGTGAATTTTATCACTATATTGGAAGCTGTCAAGATCCAAATAAGAAAAGACCCTAAGGTTTCTGAAACCTTTAGGGTCTATGATGGTCAAAAAATTCTATTTATTTCGTAGGTGCGACTCTTAGCCTTCTCACGAGGAAGATCACAACAACTAATGCAATTGCCATCAACAATAGACCGGGGGCACCGACGTCATCTGCGAAACCGGTGTTGGGCAAAGCCGTTGACGTAGCGATCACCGTCTGTGTGGAAACGGCGATTTGCGTGAACGCCGCAGCAACCGTCATTGTGGCAGGATCCTGCGTCGGCGATGAAGTCGCAGTCGCTTGCGCGATGACCGGCGTGTTCGTCGGAGGAACTGTATTTGTCACCGCGGCTGTTTGTGTAAGGGCTTGCACTACGGCTGTTGAAGTCAATCCAACTTGAATGGTAGCCGCTTGAGCGGTTGCTTGTTGGAGTGCAGTTGCTTCTGCATTTTGGTTGGTACTCCTTGAGAAGATGAGGTATCCAGCAACAGCACAGAGACCAAGTAAAACAAGTCCGCCGAGGATTCCAGCCGCAATCAGGAACGTGCGATTACTGGATTCTTCTGGCGGAGTCTCTTCATCAAAGCTGGTGTTGTCATCGAAATTCGACATGGTGCACTCTCCTCACATTCTGTTTTTTTTAATTATCCCACAACTTCAATATTTACCAAAGGCACGATCACGCTTTCACCGTTTTCAAGTCGCACATCCGCGGCGGGAGCGCGCAGACCGCTGGGCAGCAGGCTGAGTCCTGGGCGTACAGTGGATATCGTTCCGATCATTCCGACGTTGGGCGGACGCCGCATACGCACTTGCTGCCCCACTGCAAATGGTTCATAATTGTTTGGTTCAGCAGGCTCATTTGAAATCGGCAGAGGAATGATTACTTCAGGACGATTACCTGTATAACGATCAAAGTGTTCGGCGTTCACAGTGGCTTCGCGTTTGTTATTGGTAGTCAAGAGCTTGAACGCAGCAGAGTTCATCGGCATTGCGCCAAATCCTTCCATGACCAATATTGGAAAACGCATTTGATAGGCATTTGTGATCAAGGATGAGGACAAGCTCGAAAGGATCAGACCGCGTACAGGCAATTCCGCCGCGACTTTCAATGTTTCTGCATCTCGGATTTGCCCACCCAGAATCACTGAGCCACGCAAACTTACATCGAGGCGAGCGGAGGTAAGAATGTCATCAGGCTTTTCGAGTAGGTTCACCATCAAGCCATTATCAATGCGACCATTTCCCCAAACACCTTGCACAAGCGCGCCCGCTGTGCGAATGACAACTCCGCGTTCCGCAATAACCTGTGTCACAACGCCGGGTAGACCTGCGCGCAACTCGATACGCGTATCACCCACTTCCATCAGTACCTGTCCGCCGCCGGCAACCATCACACGTCCTGGACGCGGCGCTTTAATGGAACGAGAGATGATTCCACCGCTCTCGGCAACAAGCGCGCCTTGAATTAAACGGTCGCCTTGTTGTACTTTGATTAATTTATCCGCGGCGTTCGCAGTGATTCCAAACGTCCGAGCGACATCCAGCAAAACATGTTCACGCGCAAACGTCGCTTCGGCAATCACATCTGTCGGATTGACGCGCTGGTTCATATGCGCGTTGACTTTTCCCGCAACAGGCAGCAGGCGTTCACGCACGATCGTTGTGAGAGGTAAAACATGAGTGATCGGTGCAAGCATCTTAACCTCCCATCGTGTAAGACCATCTCTTCATTAACTCGCGCCTGCGCACAGGATCGCTTGGGAGATTCAGCGGACGTCCACGCGCATCGATGACGACACCGAGCGCGCCGCCTGTCACTGTGGTCGTGCCGCTTCTTCCGGGACCAAGTCCGGCGTCGGCGCGATGAAGCGGTTGCAAGCTGAGGCGTCCCGCGTGCCCGCTTGGCAGAGGCAGGATTTCCAATCCACCAGACTTGACTTCTGCACGCGCTTCCGTTCCATCTGCATAAGTCAATTTCGCGCGTAAAACCTGATCGCCATAATTTGCCGAAGCGATCACAGAGATGACAGTTCCCAACCCGATGAACGCACCTGATTCGATCACCTGCACAGGCAGAAAATTGTTGCGTGAGGCAGCCGCCCCAAGCATCGGCAGCAAATTATTTTGATCCAGCAGGATTGGCAAAATACCAACAGGCTGAATTGCATCCAAGAGTAATAATAAACTTTGTCCGAGAGATGCTCCATCGCTGATCGCACCGCCACCGCCGATAATCAAATCGAAGGATGGCATTTGATCCGTGCGCGCAGCACGGATATTCGCGGGGAAATTCTTTTGTGCAAGCCTGACAGAAAGATACAAAGCCTGGCGCACAATTGCATGTGCAATGGCTTGCTCATCTTTTGTTGCCGGAATGGCTGAAGGATAAATTGATTTTTGGAATAAATACTCACGCAGAGTATTCGCGGAAATATCGAGTTGAAGCCAGCGCAGGATATCTTCAATTGAAGTGTACTGAAGAATACCTGACAGGTTGTCACCCAGACCGAATTGGGGATAAACACCTAAGGTCAGATCGCCATTGAAGCCAGCCGCAACCGACATTGCCGATGCGCCTGCATTCACACCCAGCAGCCCGCGCGTGGACTGATATAACCGGCTCAAGAAGCGGATCATTCGTCCCTGTGCGTACGCGGTTGGCAGGATCGCCCCACCTGACCAGAGATTCAATTCATCCACACCCTTGATCTGGCGCTCACGGAGTTTCATCACAAGCGAAGCAAGCTCATGGCTCGCAGGCGCGAGATCTTCCATTTCAAGTGAAGGTCTTACGTTATGACCGATTTGCAGCTTTCCTGCGTGTCCGCCAAGCATTTCCTGCACATCATGCGCTAGATTTTGGTTGCCCGCATACAACACCATGGGGCGCTTTTCCTCGGGCATCAAATAACAGGCAAGTCCAACCGCCTCGAGCATTTTTTGGATGGAGCGTGAAGCACCTCCATCGGTTCCTCCCGTGAGAAGGACAAGATCCGGGCGGGAACGCGCGATGCTATCCATTTGTTGATCAGCTCTGCGATGATCCGACAGATCAAGCGTATCCACAACGCGGCTATAAGTTGATTCCGCCAAACGCCGCGCACTTTGCAAAGAAACATCCGATAACAAACCCACAACGACCGTCTTCACAGCAGGTCCAGCAGAGACAGTAGCAACAACAGCGTCCACGCCGGAACCGTCGGGCTGGGATGGCGTGATCAAATTATGATCCTGCGCGCCAAGCAACGCTGCCCCAGTGACATTTTGCAAATTGGTGATCGCTTCACGCACGCCGAGGCCAATATCCTTGAACGGTGCCTCGGCAGTGGAAGGAGCCTGTCCCGAGGCGACGAAACGATACTGTCCCTCTACAACATCAAACAATACAGCACGCGTCATCGTCGTGCCGACGTCTATTGCTAAAATGGATTCGTTTTGGACCAGCGATGCAGGCATAAGTTATAAACCAATGAACTGTCTGGTGAAATTGATAATCGAACTCAAACGTTCGATCATGGCAGTCAATGCTGCCATATATACCCCGGCAAACAGCACGCCGAGTGTGATGGCAATAAAAATGCGACCAAATGAGGCAATCCCTTCGAAAACCGGATTCCGCTTCGGCGTTCCATCCGGTGCGCGTCCCACACTGAAATGGAAAGCTGCAAGTGTTAGAACTGTACCCAACAGCATAACACCCCCTTCAAACAACTTAACAAAGACATTTGAACCGCCACCCGTTGAACGGAGATCGAAGGCGTCCATTGCAGCCTGGGCTTGAGGCAATAACGTTCCGATCAGTGCCCCACCGATAGCAGCTGCCGCGCCTACACCGACGAGGACTGCCATGGCAAAATTCCCGAGCCAGGAAATGCGCGGGGAAAGTTTTGCCAGCAACGAGAAGCTCAATATAAGAGGGACAATTAAGAGCACTAGTTGGTTAACATCGCCTAGTTGTGAAAATAATTTTGGAACCAATACCTGATGCCACACAACCGTTGCAGCATAGCCGGAGGAAACACCAATGAAAAGGTATATGGCAAAACGAAATAGTGGACTGTCGCCGATCAGATAACTGAATACCATGAGCGTAAGAATAAGACCTACGAACGCAGAGATAAATTCAATATTCATTCGTCTTATCCCTCCCCAGCTTCGGCACGGCGGGCGCGTATCCCTGCGAAGATACTCCATAAGCTGCCCAATACAATTAATGTAATAGCCAAGATGATTCCCGCGCCGAATGCATCCCAATAGGAACGTGCCAGTCCCGGTGGGACATTGTTCTGATGTTCATATCTTGCTGCATCCACAAGTCCGTTGACCAAACCGTTGATTTGCCCGGATGAGACATATGGCTGAAGCATCGGTCCTGCCTGTGCACTCGATATTACAAGCAGCGGCTGACTCGCGAGCGTTGGGTCAGCTTGTTTCAGAGTTTGCAATTGCTCTATCCACACGCGGGCAGAGTCGGCATGGTCTGTCAACATAATGATTGCTTTATAGTCAGAAAATCCAGTTACCGTTGCAGAGGGAATCGCATTTTGAGGAGATTGCACAAAGGCAAGAACACCGGATTCACCGCCAGGCAAATATCCCAGGTTGAAATGACCTTCTCCCAAAGTGCTGATATTTGTGTCTCTTATTAAACGTTCGACAAGGCCTGAGCCGTTTGGCGAAGTGGATACGAACGATAAGCTTGGATGTCGTAACAATACCAAGTGGTTCAACACTGGACCACTCGTCGCTTCCATTTCACCTGCAAGCGATGGTTCATAATCCATAATAACTAAAACGGACGAATTATCAGCGATACTCTCAACAGTCTTCGAAGCCGCTTCTACATCTAGTGGCAAGACAGAAGATACTGGCATGAATTGCGTACGCATCAAAATGACTGCACCTAACACCACCCAGACTAGAACTGCCAGAGCGATCCGCAACGTACGTTGAGAGCTGAATGTTGGGGCGGATAGAAGCGCGCGCGGCGACGTTTCGGAAATGAGAATCTGCTCCATGATTGCTGCGCTCGCCTGCTGCTCAACTGTTGCCTGCAATTTTAAGGGGATGGGTTGAGGTCTGCGTGAGGAGCCAATCGGCACCGCAGGGATAATTCCTTTAAACCCAGCAAGCGGACCTTCGCGCTCTGTTGGCTGATCAGCAATTGCTGCCGTTTCAGAAAGGACCGCTTCCACTGGGCGCATGGCTTGCACCCAGGACGGCAAATCAGCAGGCGCAAGTGCTTCGCCTCCCTCTGCGTGAATCCCAACCTCCTGTTGAGGTGTTTCGTTTTCCTCTGTTGCAGGATGCGAGAGCCAATCAGGCATATCTACTGAGAAGAGGGAATCCACATCCTGATTGGAGAGAGTGGAGGGGTCCCCTGTAGGAGTCGGAACATTCGAATCAACGAAGGCAGGCACAGGCTTGGATTGAGGTGGCTGCTCCTCCTCCGATTTTGCTTCTGGCACAAAGTTCTTCCAGGAGAATGCCTCTTCCGGTCCGGTGGGAATCTTATAATCTTCGCGGAATTGGTTGAGAGCGTCCGCGCCCAAGGGCATGGATGGACCCTCGGCTGCACTCTTTAACCAATCTGGGATGGATGCATTGTTTTCCTGACTTAGTGGTGCAGTGCGACGAGGCGTGAACGGCGAGACACGAGCTCCGATGATTGATCGGCAAATGGTGCAGCGGATAATGAATCTGCGCTTCCTTGAAGATTAGCAAGCCAATCAAGATCATTCGGTGCGATTTGCTGCCCAGAGGCAGAAGGACTTTGCTCAAGTGGTTGCTCCGGCTGTGACACCTCGCCGAGTTGGTTCAACCAACTTAAATCATCCTGTGCTGCAGGCGGCGTGCCTTCTTCGGCTGGCGCAGGTTGCGGACTCGCTGTGAAGGCATTCAACCAACTTAGATCTTCCTGAGATTGAGATGGCGCTTGCGAAGGTTGTTCAGGAACAGGAGTTCCACCGAGATTGTTAAGCCAGCTCAAATCCTCCTTGGATTCAGATGGCTGCTGAGAAGGCTGATCCGCGGTTGGAAGCGCACCAAGTCTATTGAGCCAACTCAAATCTTCCTGACCAGAAGGTTGCTCGGGCGTAGATGGCGTGCCGAATTCAGCAAACCAATCTGTCCCTTCTTTCGGCTTGGAAAGTTCGCCAGTCTTTTTTGATTCCTCTTCAAGGTTATGAAGCCAGCTTAGATCCTCTGCCTCTTTAGGAGCGGGTTGTTCGGATGCGGGTGTTGATTCCGTCTGTACTCCCCAGCCCGAATCGACTTGTGAAGAGTCGGGCTCCAATGGCAAAGGCTCGCCAGGTTCTTCCGATGCTTTTGTAAACCATTCAGATAACTCATCGCGCGCAGAGGACTCTTGTGATGGATCACTCATCCGAGAGGGTGTTTCCTCCTGCTGTGCAGGTTTGCTTTGATTGAATTGTGCGAAAAAATCTGTTGCAGGTGCGGCAGGAGGTGGCGGCGCAGGCTTTTCTTCTTTGGTTGTAGAGTTGAGGCGCGACAACCAATCGGGGACTTCTTCCTCATCCGCTTTTTCGGATTGAAATGCAAGTCCCGCTAAAAGATCAAGCGGTTCATCCTTTTGAATCTTGGGCTTTGACGCCTCTTGCGCTGCATTTGCCTCTGCTGAATCCCTTGCCTGTTGACGAACATCTCTTAACCATTCCGGGAGAACATTCTCAAGTTCGCCAGTATTTTTCTTCGTAGGCTTATCGCCGATATGCACCATCGATTCAGGCTTAAGAGGAGTCTGGCAGAACTGACAGACATCTAAAAAATCAGGATTATCCTTCCCACAATTGGGACAGCGAATATCAGCCATGATCAATTGCCCCCATACGGACGGTCAACGCCGAAGATGACGCGCAAACCTGTGAGCAATGTCCCTAATGCGATTCCGAGCAAGAGGCCGCGTGCGCCACCGCGCGAGAACATCCCTATAAATTGCAGTAGGATCTGGTCACCGGGGATTGGACCTAATGGCGTGGGCATGATCGCGATCAGGAAAAATATAGCCGCGATCAAAAAGAGTACTGACATCACATCTATGCGGCGGCGGAACAGACGGATACTCGCGTAGATCAATGTCACTGCGAGAATCGCCATCAGTGAAGCTTCTACGGGAACGATCACTGCGTCCATTGCAGTACGCATCCACACATCGTCAGGACCAAAGAACAATCCAAATGCGAAGGTAATGATAAGAGATAAGACAAGTACGCCGCCATACGCCGCGTTTTTTTGCCGAGTGCGAATCTTTTCCATATGGACAGCAACGAGATTATAGATTCCAATGAGGACTGCCATTGCGGCGATGATCATCGCCCAATTCGTTAATAGGAATCTCAATTGAAGCAAAGCTTCAATTGGATGTAACCAAGCAATACGATCAAGCCTGAGGCAATCGCGAAGACGGTGGCGACAATGCGCATCAGATTGCTCCCACGAACTTCAACAAAGAACCGATGAGAATGGCAACAATGATAAGCCAGCGCAAAATATCCTGGACAGCGAGGCTGGCTTCATGTGTCTCGCCAGCGCCCACATATGCACCTGCCGCGAATAACTCTTCTCCTATCAATGGATCTTGAGCAGATACATAAAAAACAGATTGAGCAGAAATGTTGTCACTGGCTGCAATCACGGTTGAATTTTCACGTTCTGCCGCTTCCACTAGGAGCGCGGACTCGGGACCAAAATCTCCCAAGAATATATTTGTGGAAACATTCTCATCGCGTGTTACAGGAATTGTCCCTGCCGCATAGGAGAAAGGTGTGAGACCAGTCAAACGTCCGGTGCTGAAGCGATATTGTTCCTCTGCACCTGCCGCACGATAACCAGATTGCAACGTATCCTGGGAAAGGATTGCGAGCGAAGCATCCCCTGAAGTAACAACAGGCGGACGATCGCTCAAGGATGTGCGCTCTGATAATTTTCGTAGCATCGCAAGTGCTGCCAAGGCAGACGCGCCGCGTGTTGTAAATAGATTGCCGCGTCCCAGTGAGATATGCAAGCGCGTACCGCTTTCTACAGAAAGACCTACAGCGCGATTGAGGCGTTCGTATGCATCAATGGGTCGAAAT
>WNGA01012205.1_pt1 | contig 11594 bp, 9 predicted proteins | sample 5400061 | NCBI WGS metagenome assembly WNGA01 (sample SAMN13153366, study PRJNA577476) | soil metagenome | isolation source: 100 cm soil or saprolite under grassland replicate 2 | place: USA:California | collected 2016-06-15
CAATGAATACATCGAGACCGTACCGATGGAGCGGAACCGGGGATCGCTGGCCGGCCGCGTTCTTGTCGAAGGACAACCGGTTCATATCGTCGATGTCCTGGCCGATCCGGAATACACTTTGAACGAAGCCCAGGAGAAAGGCGGCTTTCGCACGATGCTCGGGGTGCCGCTGCTGCGAGAGGGCATCCCTATCGGCGTGCTGGTCCTGAACCGTGCCACCGTACGTCCGTTCACCGACAAGCAGATCGAGCTGGTCACGACCTTCGCCGACCAGGCGGTGATCGCGATCGAGAACGTGCGGCTGTTCGACGAAATCCAGGACAAGAGCCGCCAGCTCGCGGATGCGAGCCAGCACAAGTCGCAGTTCCTCGCCAACATGAGCCACGAGCTGCGCACGCCGTTGAACGCGATCATCGGCGTCACCGAGATGCTGCGGGAGGATGCCCAGGATCTGAAGCGGGAGTCCGAGTTCGAGCCGCTCGATCGCGTGCTCGGCGCGGGGCGGCACCTGCTCGCGTTGATCAACGACATTCTCGATCTCTCCAAGATCGAAGCCGGACGGATGGAGCTCCACCTCGAATCCTTCTCGCTGGCACCGTTGATCGACGATTGCGTCAAGACCATCGAGACGCTGGCGGCGAAGAACGACAACCAAGTCGTGGTTCACTGCGACCCTGCGATCGAGACCATGCAGGCCGACCAGATCCGGGTGCGGCAGGCGCTGCTCAACCTGGTCAGCAACGCCAACAAGTTCACCAGCGGCGGCACCATTACGATCGACGTGCAGCCGCGGGAGGAGGAGGGCCGCGACTGGATCACGATCGGGGTGAGCGACACCGGCATCGGCATGACGGTCGAGCAGACGCGAAAGCTGTTCCGGGAATTTTCCCAGGCCGATTCCTCCACCACGCGGAAATACGGAGGCACGGGCCTCGGGCTCGCGATCAGCCGGCGCTTCTGTCAGATGATGGGCGGCGACATCACGGTCGAAAGCGAGCCCGGCCGTGGGTCGACCTTCACGATCCGGCTGCCGCGGCTCGTCGAAGACCCCAAGGACGTGGTGGCGCCGCAGGACCGGCCGGCGCGAGCGAAACCGGCCGCATCCCCGGGCGCAGCGCCGCTGATCCTGGTCGTCGACGACGACGCGACCGTGCGTGAAGTGACCGGCCGCTTTCTGGAACGCGCGGGTTTTTCCGTGGTGACCGCCAACGGGGGAAAGGAGGGACTGCGACTTGCCAGGGAGCTGCGTCCCGGCGCCATCACCCTCGATATCATGATGCCCGATCTCGACGGCTGGACCGTGCTGTCGGCGCTGAAGGGCGACCCGGAGCTCACCGATATCCCGGTCATTCTCATGACGATTCTCGACGAAAAGCAGCGCGGCTACGCGCTCGGCGCCGTCGATTACATGACCAAGCCGGTCGATCGTGCCCGGCTGATCGCCGTGTTGCGCACCCTCTGCGTCGGGCCGTCGCGCCGGGTGTTGATCGTCGACGACGATCCGATCATCCGCCGGCAGATCCGGCTTGCGCTCGAGCAGGACGGCTGGGATCCGGACGAAGCGGAGAACGGCCGCCTTGCGCTCGATCGCCTCAAGGACGGGTCCTTCGACGTCGTGCTGCTCGATCTCGTCATGCCGGAAATGAACGGCTTCGAGGTCCTGATGCAGATGCGGGCGCGCGACGAATGGCGCGATCTTCCCGTCATCGTCGTCACCGCCAAGGACCTGACCGAGGAAGATCGCCGGCAGCTCAACATGGGCGCGGAGCGCGTGCTGCAGAAGGGGCTGCAGGAAGAAACGCTCAAGGATGTGCTGCAGGCGCTGGCACAATGCACGGGACAGCCGACCGTTGGGGCGAAATGATGAAGATTCTGTACGTCGAGGATAACGACGACAACGTCTACATGTTGAAAAACCGGCTCTCGCGCGCCGGGTTCACCGTCATCGTCGCGACCGACGGGGCGCAGGGCGTTGCCATGGCGACGGCCGAACAGCCCGATCTCGTGCTCATGGATCTCAGCCTGCCGGTCGTGGACGGGTGGGAGGCGACCCGGCAGATCAAGTCAAATCCGGCCACCAAGCACATTCCGGTCGTGGCGATCACCGCGAATGCGATGACCGGCGACAAGGAAAAGGCGATGGCGGCGGGCTGCGACGACTTCGACACCAAGCCGGTGGATATGCCCCGGCTGCTGGGGAAGATCAAAGCGCTGACGGAGCCCGGGTCGTGAATTCCGGGCAGCCGGCGTTGCTGGTCGTCGACGACAACGACGACAACCGGTTCACCCTGACCCGCCGGCTTGCGCGCGAAGGGTATACGAATCTGACCAGCGCGGTGAACGGCCGGCAGGCGCTCGAGCGCCTGCGCGCGGACAAGTTCGATCTCGTCCTGCTCGACGTCATGATGCCCGAGATGAACGGATATCAGGTCCTGGAGCAGATGAGCGCCGACGCGCGGATGCGCGACATACCGGTAATCATGATTTCCGCCCTCGATCAGATCGACAGCGTCGTACGGTGCATCGAGCTTGGAGCCGAAGACTACCTGACGAAGCCGTTCAATCCGGTGCTGTTGCGCGCCCGTGTCGGCACGAGCCTGGAAAAGAAGCGCCTGCGGGACGAGGTTCGTGCCAGCCTGCAGCGGCTCGAACGCGAGCTCGATGCCGCGCGCACGCTGCAACTCGGCATGCTCCCGCGCGCATTTCCGCAGTGGTCGCAAGAGCGGCCGATTCATGTCCACGCCATCATGGAGCCGGCCCGGGAGGTGGGGGGCGACCTCTATGATTGCTTCTCCAGCGACGAGCGCGAGTTCTGCTTTCTCGTCGGCGACGTGTCGGACAAGGGGGCTCCGGCCGCGATGTTCATGGCGCGGGCGAGAAGTCTCGTGCGCATGGCGGTCGATCTGCGCGGCCAGCTCGCGCCGAACGAGACGCGGTCTCCCGCGTCGATCGTGACCACGGTCAATCGCGAGCTGTGCCAGAACAACGAAGAGCGCATGTTCGTATCGCTGTTCCTCGGATTTCTCGACACCGCCAGCGGAGCGGTGGCCTATGTCAACGCCGGACATCCGATGCCGTTCGTTCTGCACGCTTCGGGGGACGTCGCGAAATTGAAGAGCGATCCGGACGTGCCGCTCGGCATCGACCGGAACGGGCAATACCGGGACGGGCATATGACGCTCGCCGCCGCCGACATGCTGTTCGTCTATTCGGACGGCGTTCCCGAGGCGATGAATTCGTCGGACGAATTGTTCGGGTTCGACCGTCTCGCCTCGAGCCTTGCGGCGCGTCCGAACGATCCGCCGCGCGAGCTGGTTACCGCGGTGAAGGCCGACGTGGACGGATTCGCCGGCAGCGCGCCGAAGGCCGACGACGTCACCATGCTGGCGCTGCGCTGGTCTCCCGCCACGTAGGGTGGGTCAAGTCGCCTGACGTGCCGTCGGCTTCCGGCCGGGGCCTCTCGCGACGCGACCCACCGCGGTTTGTGCGGGACGGCTGCCGGTGGGTCGCGGCTCGCCCACCCTACAAGGGCCGAATAATCGCTCGACATCAATGATCGTAATGCAGATGAACCTCGGCGCGCCCGTTGCTGGCGCGCGAGGAGACCCGGTCGGCGCTGCGACGCAACAGGTACCCGGCCAGCAACCGTTCGCCCTCTTCGCTTTCTCTCACCTGCTGAAGGTCGGGCGCGCGATCCGGAATGACGAGCGGCGTGCCGGTGTAACGGATCCGCAGATCGAGGTTGTATTCGTCGAAGCTCGCCTCGAGCTCGACGTGGTCGGAGGGATTTCCGATCACTTCCAGGACCTGGACGGCGCCGAAGATCGCGCGGTTGACCACGTCGTGTCTGGCGGCCCAGTGCTGGCCCTGCTCGGTGAGGAACTGCTCGACCGCGTCGCGGTACTGCGATCCCAGCTCGATCTGCGTCGTTTCGCGCTGACGAATGCCGATCCTCATCAGGAGGTTGAGAACGACCGCGGACGTCGTGCCGATCATGAGGGAGCTGCCGAAGATCGGCTGCAGCAGGACGGGCAGTTGGGCAAAGACCTCGCGATAGCTTTCGGCGATGACCGCCATGGCGAAGGAAAACCCGATCACGAAGGTCTTGCGGGCATCGAGCATGCGCGCCGTGATCATCTGCAGGCCGTTGATGAAGATGAAGGCCGACGAGAAGAACAGGCTGGCGCCGACCACCGGGTCCGGGACCGACGTGAAGGCGCTGGCGGCGGCGGGGCTGAGCGCGAGCAGCATCAGCATCGCGCCGATCGCATATCCGATCACGCGGCTGGCGATGCCCGTGGCCGACGTCAAGCCGACGCAGCCCGAATAGACGTTCACGCCGACGCAGCCGACGATGCCGGCGAAGAACGTCGCGAGGCCGTTCCCGGCGAGACCCCCGCTCAAGGACCGAAGATCGGGCCGCACCCAGTCGCGGTCGCTGATCCGCTGCGCGGTACTGACGTTGCCCATGAGATGCAGCGTTCCGGCAATGGCCGCGACCGCGAACGGCGCGATGAGGATCGGATCGATTTGCCAGAACGCGTGGTCGAGCTGCGGTATGCGCAGGACCAGGAGGGAGCCGGTCGGCAGCTTCGCCGTAACGTCGGTCAATCCCCACGCCATGCACAGGGCCGACCCGACGGTCGATCCGATCAGGACGCAGAAGCTTTTCGTGTAGCCTCGCGTCCACACGTTCAGGCCGAGCATGACGAACAGCGAGACGGCCGCAATGACGAGATAGTCCGTCCGGACGCCGAACTCCTTGGTAATCCCGAGGCCGCTGCGGATTCCCAGCGAGGCGACCGACAGGCCGATCACGGCGATGACCAGGCCGGCGATCTCGGGCGGAAGAAGCGGGCGCATGCGGCGCAACAGCGGAGCGATCGCAACCTGAACGAGGCCGGCGACCATGGTCATCCCGAACAGCAGTCCCATTCCGCCGCGCTGCACCGCGAGCAAGGCGGGAGCCAGATAGATCGTCGTGAAGCCGGCCGGGCACAGGTAGCCGGAGCCGACGTATTGCGACTTGAGGCAATGCAAGATCGTCCCGGCGCCGAGCGCGAGCATGGCCGCCGACAGGAAATCGACCGTCGCCCCGAGGGACAATCCCGATTCGCGCGCCAAGACCAGCGGATAGACGAGGCTGTTGGTCATCAGCGCAATGTGCTGAACGGCGGAAAATCCGAGCACGCCCAACGGCGGACGGTCTTCCACGCCGTAGACGATCTCCCCCTGGGAACCGGCCATTGTCCGCGGATTCCTCAGCCGAGCTGCGTGCAGGCGTCTTCGCGCGAGGCGTGGATATTGAAGGCTTTCAGGAGCCCGCCCATTTCGAAAAGCTCACGGACCTGGCCCGCGACTCCGCACAGGGCGAGCCGGGCGCCGTTCTTTTCGGCTTGATCGGAAGCAACGAGCAGCGCCCGAAACGCCGCGCTGGTGAGATAGACGATCGCGGCAAAATCGACGACGATCGCCTTCTCTCCCGCCGCAATGAGGGTGGCCAGGCTGGTCAGCAGCGTCGACGCATTGCTGCTGTCGATGCGGCCGGTCAGCGCTACGACGCAGGCCGGGCCCTGCCGCGTTTCTGCAATGGTCAGCGCACTCTCGCTCATTTCCAACGACTCCCCTCGAAAGACGTGCCTTACCAGTTTTTTTTCAGCGTGGTGTGATTGCAACCGTCGACGCGGGCATAGTCGATGCTGTCGACCAGATTCTTCAACATCGAAATTCCCCGCCCACCGATCGCCGGTTGGCGACCTTCCGGCGCCTCGCGTGGATCGGGAGCCTGGCGCGGATCGAACGACATGCCGTCGTCGACCACCTCGACCTTGGCCGCCGTCGGCCCCAACGTGACGCGGACCAGGAACTCGTGCGTGCCGCCCGACGGCCAGGCGTATTGGATGACGTTGCTGACGACTTCGTCCAAGGCGACCTGCAACTGGATCAGCGATCGGGTGGGAACCTTCATCTCCTCGGCGAGGCGATCGACGGCGTCGCGGAGCTGCGCGACCTCGGACAGCTCGTTGTGGATCGTCAGTTGAACCGTTCTCGTCTCCAATGAATTCATCAACGGGCCGCCGCTCGGATGCAAATCGTTTGAGGATGTCTACCGCCGAATGGTTAAAATAGCCTGCCGCAGCTGGTGGTTAGGGACTGCTGTTCCGTCCTCGTCTTACGGTCATGCTAGGCGGAAATCCGAAATAATTCAATATTTTGGTAAAATTCATGGATCGTTCGGCGGCTTGGGACGCCCGGTATCGGAAAGTCGGCGGCTCGCTATCGGCCGGCGCAGGCGATCCAGCAAATCCGATATTGCGAGGCGCACGCCCTGGAACAGAGCCGCCACTGCTCGCGGCAGATGGCGATGCAGCGGCCGTTGCCGGCACAGCCCAGCTGACATTGCCCGATGCTGAAGTCGCAGGCGTTGTGACAGGCAAAGCTTTGGGTGGCGCAGGCCTGCGAGCACGGGCCCTGGGCAAGTGCGGCGTCACTGAGCCAGAACAGCGTGAAAACGACGGCGACGCTTCCCGGCACGGCTTTCATGGGGACTCTCTTGCGGAACATCGATGACGTGAATCGGCGTGCAATCGACACTGACGGAGCATAGCCACGTGGGCCGTCCCGCGGCAAGCCTCGGCGGCCTCGCGTGCCAAGCCGGGATGTAAAGAATTGGTCGGTTTGCACGAGCAGCCCGCCGATCCGCTGATCGACGACGGTCGCGAAGGCCGCGTCAATCTCACCATCGGTACCCACGTTGAAGATGCGAACCTGCTGCCCGAGCTTGTCGGCGGCGGCCTGCACATCCCGCAGCTCGGACTGGGTCTGTGCGCTGGTCGGGTTCACCAGCATGGCGACGAGCGGGGCGGTGGGGACCAGCTCGCGCAGCAGCTCCTGCCGCTTCGGGGTCAACACCTCGGAAGATGTTGACTCCGGTTAGATTGGATGTCGGACGGCGGATGCTGGTGACGAGACCAAGATCGACCGGATCGGTGCCGACCACGAATATGATCGGAATGGTGGCGGTCGCCGCCTTGGCGGCGACCGCCGCCGGCGGCCCGAACGCGGCGATGACGGCCACCCGGCGCTGAATCAGCTCGGCCGCCAGGCCGGGCAGCCGATCATTTTGACCCTGTGCCCAACGGTATTCGACCGCCACGTTCTTACCCTCGACGTAGCCCGCTTCGTTCAGGCCCTGTTTGAAAGCGGCCTCGCAAAGAGATCGGGAAGGCGGTCGCTCAGCACCGGGCAAACGATCGGTAAATCGGCTGTCGTCCGCGGACAGAGATTGTGCGAGATCGCTATTTCTTTGCGATGACGGTCGGAATGGCGGGGTCGCCGTCCCCATTGCCGTCGATGTTGTTGTCGCCGTAGCTCTGCAGAACGCCGCTGCTTTGCGCCAACCAACTGGTCGTGTTGCCCGTCACCGTCGATTGGCCGACCCGAAGGGTCGAGTTGGTCAATTGCGAGGAAAGGCCGGTGGCATTGTTGGCGGTAACGGAACGGACCACCGTCAGACTGGTCGCTGAGCTGGGTGTGGCCGTGACGACAAGGATGCCCACGCCGCCGTTGTTGGCAGCCACGCTGTCCACCAGCGTGGCGTTGAGCTTCACCATTGCACTTGAGCTGGCCACAAAGATACCGCTGGAGCTGTTGTTGACCGCCTGGACCCGGTCAAGTACGGCCTTCACGATGCCTGAGCTTTCCGTCTGGACAATAATCCCGTTGCGGCCATTATCGGCGAGTAGCGTGTTCGATACCGAGAGAGAGCTGGAACCATTGGGTGCGTATACGATACCGTCATTCGTGTGATTGCGGACGACGCAGTTGGTGATGGTCAGGGCAAAGCCGCTGCCGAAGAAGAGCCCGGTTCCGCCGCCGAGGCCCACCCCCTGGATGGTGATGCCGCGCAGGTTGACGTAGCCGGCGCCGGCAGGGGCATTGACCGTGATGCCGGTGCCGCCGCCGGACACCTGGATGCTCGCCTCGCCGACGCCGTCGTTGACGATGCTGATCGACTTCGTGATCGTCACCGGGCCGTAACCGCCCGGATCGAGCACGGTCAGCTCGCCCTGGTCGAGGGTCTGGTCGTGCGCCCGCTGGAACGTCCGGCATGGCTGGCTGCAGTGGCACGTGTTGGCATCGTTGCCGTTGGCCGACACGCACGTACGGACGTATTGGGCCTGCGCCGCCGCAACGTGCAGGAAGAAGCCGAGCAGGGCGGCGATGAACAGTGACGACGTGATCCTGGGCATGGGAGTCCTCCCGTTGAATGCGCGTGACCGCGATAGGCGTCTGCGCCGGGAAGATTTGTCGTCCGCCGACCTTACGCAGACCTTACATCAGGGGGTGTTTGAGCCGCATGCGAGCCATGCGGCGGAAGTTGACGGCATGAGCGGAGGGTCCGGTTGCACTAAGCGGCCGGTCGGTGCGGCGCACCATTTCGGCGGCTTCTGGAGGTAAAGCGGACTCAACCCGAGCGCTCCGTTTTGGGCTGTTTTTGACCCGGACCAGACTCTGACTACCCTACGGGCTACGGGACGACTCGTATACCGCTGACTACGCCGCCAAGGTCGACCGCTGCGAGCGTCACGTCGCCGGCCACCGACCAGACGGACCCGACCTCATCGATGCGCCGGCGCCGCTCGGCCCACCCGACGGGGCGCGGCTTGGAGCTCAACAAAGCCCGCACGCCCCGATTTCGTCGTGATCCATCGTCCTCCCCTTTGCAGTCGAGCAGAAAAACATAGACAGATCAGACACTCCGCCCGAGGTGCCACGACAGCCCTCCGATTCGGCCAACTCACTGAGTCAACGCCAATTCTTGCACCTCGCGGCAGTTGCCACACGCTCAGGCGCAGGTCGTATCTAATTACCGGTCAATGATGCTGTCCGTGCCCTTGAGCCTGCCGGCTTGCTCCAGCTCCTTGAGCTTCAACGCGAGTGTCTCGTTCAGTCTTTGCGTCGGCATCGCAACCTCGCCATCGGCGTATCAGCTCACCCTTCGGCGCCTTGAGCTTCTCTCTCAGTTGCGCGAACATGTCCGCGGTCATCGCCTGAAGGTCGAACCGGGCAGACCAACCCCAATCTTCCCTCGCGGCGGTATCGTCAAATGAACAGGGCCATGAATCCGCAATCGCCTGGCGAACCGGGTCCACGCAATAGTCGATTGTGAATTCCGGGATGTGCCATCGGATCCTTTCCGCGAGTTCCGAAGGCGTGAAGCTCATCGCGGCGACGTTATAAGCGTTCCTGTGCCGTAGCCGCGTGGCATCGACTACCATCAACTCGATCATCGCGCGGATCGCATCGGGCATATACATCATGTCAAGGCGCGTCGAGGGGCCGAGAAAACAAGTGTAATGTTTGTAGCGCAGCGCCTGATGGAAGATATCGACGGCGTAGTCCGTCGTCCCTCCGCCCGGAGGCGCGACGTGGGAAATGAGTCCTGGCAGACGCAACCCTCTTGTATCGACGCCGAAACGCGAGGCGTAATAATCGCAAAGCAATTCGCCAGAAACCTTGGTAACACCGTACATCGTGGTGGGGCGCTGAATCGTAACTTGCGGGGTGCGGTCACGGGGAGTCGATGGACCAAAGGCGCCAATCGAACTCGGAAAGAATACCCGACAGCCATACTGACGAGCGACCTGCAAGACATTGTTGAGGCCGCCGATATTAACGTTCCAGGCAACCTGCGGCTTCTCCTCCGCGACGGCGGAAAGTAGCGCTGCCAAGTGATAAATCGTACCGATGTTATAACGGCGCACGACCTCTAGGATTTGATGAGGCTGTGCGCAGTCCACGTGTTCGTAGGGGACCCGCACGGGCGGCCCCTGCGGAGGAACCATTCCGAGGTCGGAAGCGATGATGCGGTCATCCCCAAAGCGCTGCCGCAAGGCAGGGACCAGCTCAGATCCGATCTGCCCAAGCGCGCCTGTGACTAGGATGCGTCGCATTTCGCCGATCCAACGCTCGAGCAACACGACGAAGCGATACGCGTCGGTTCGCTTGACGATTTCCAGCAGCCAGTGGCCGGTCTCGGCCGCGAGTTCCCCAGACTCCAGCCGTTGTGCAACGCCACACTTTAGAGGCACATCGGATTTTGGCGACTCCAAAGGCTCATTAAGGTTGAGCAGAAAGCATGATAGTAAGCAGCAGCGGCGAGAACGAAAAACCGCTCGAAACCGGCGCGACCCCCGGGCTAGTATGCTATCCAGTCCCAACGAGCCAAGTATTCGCCGAGCCGGCGGCTGGGGGATTCCTCATGATAAAGCGCCGCGAGTTCATCGCGCTGCTCGGCGGCGCGGCGGCGTGGCCGATCCGCGCACGCGCGTAGCAGCCGGCGATGCCGGTGGTCGGATTCCTCGACTGCGAATCGCCTGACGTAAGCGCGAACCGTCCGCGCGCGTTCCGCCAAGGCTTCAAGGACACCGGCTATGTCGAGGGGGAGCAAGTGGCGATCGAATACCGCCGGGCCCGACACTCAACTCGATCGGCTGCCGGAGCTGGCGGCCAATCTGGTCCGCCGACGGGTCGCCGTGAATCACGCTGCTTTTTTTGAGGTCACAATTGGACCCCCCTGGACTCGGGGCTTGCTTTTGGCGTGCTGGAGGCACCATCGAGCCTGATTGGACAAAACGGCGCAACTTCATACGCAGACAGCGGAGGGAGATATCGAGGAATTTTGCCGCGCGGCTACGATTACCGTCACAGCAAGTTAACGTCTCTAGAATGTGCTCGCGCTCCACTTCCGCCAGCGTACACCCGAATCTACTCAATGCCATCATGCCACCTCGCAACTGAACAACAAGGCAGCCCCACCGTGATGGTCGGAATTAATGGTTAACATCAGGTTAAATGCGTGTGGAGGCGCCGTCCGTGCTCGACCTGCGCCGATAGGAGATCGATTGAGTCTGCCGATGTCCGGTACCCGCCCGACTGCATGTCTTTTCGGTGCCGTTTTGGAACGTCCCCGACTGCGACCGCCGGCGAAAGCGCCCACGCTTTGCCCACGTCGCAATGTCCGCCAATGGCATTGCGGCGGTTCGCTGCGATGCAGCGATACAGCCGCTATTGGAGGATGATCGGACGGGCCGCGGACACCGCGGAAGCGACGTGATTGACCCTCGGCCACGAAATTTGCTGTGACGCACAAACAGCGCCGCCCCCGAATGTGATAGCCTCAGCTTGCCCAGGGGGCGCGAGCGAAAGGCTGTTTTGTGGACGGAGATCCATCGCCGGTTTTGATCGCTGTTTTTCCCTGCGGGGATCGTCCTGACGCGTTTTGCCGATCGGACGCGGGAATCGGCTGGCGGCGGTGCCGGATGGAAAGAGGCCGCAGGGAGCGGCCTCGATGTTGGGTCTCGCAAGGATTCGATCCAACCTACGGGGACAGCTACTCATGCTCGATGCGAGGTTCGCCTTATTGCTTGGTGATGATTTGCGGAGGGGACTCCCCCGGCTCCGTTCCCGTCGATGTAGTTGTCGCCGTAGCTCGCAATACTTGCGCCACCTATGGCCGACCAGCCGGTCGTGTTCCCCGTCACGGTGGATTCGGCAACCCGAAGGTGTGCAAATGAGCTGCCAACCGTCAG
>WNGA01015032.1_pt1 | contig 11594 bp, 9 predicted proteins | sample 5400061 | NCBI WGS metagenome assembly WNGA01 (sample SAMN13153366, study PRJNA577476) | soil metagenome | isolation source: 100 cm soil or saprolite under grassland replicate 2 | place: USA:California | collected 2016-06-15
ACGGGGCCTCGTGGAAACCGACACGTCACCGGGCGAGAGCATGAAGCGGCTGGATGCGAGGATTCGGCGGCGCGTCCGGCGGCTTCTATCGGAAAGCTGACCTACAAGGTCCGACACCACCAGCTCATCTGCTCGAGCGGTTGCACGTGGTCAGATCGAGACGACGGGGGTGAGCTCGGCGATCACGCAGGAGTCACGCCACCGGGCGATGGATTCTTCCGGCGGGCCGAAGCGACTGCGGCGGCGGTCCGCGAGGAGCGCGATGGCCTGGTCGTACTCGGGCTGGCTCGGTTCCAGGACTCGCACGCTGGCGTGGAACCGGTCGAGCGACGTGTCGCGGCCCTTCCGACGGGTGATCACGAGCAGCTCCCGCGCGTCCGGGAGCCCGGGCACGGTCTGCTCCTCGGGCCCCGGCTGGCGCTGCGACACGAGGTAGATCTTCCCCTGCCGGTAGGCGAACCAGGCCGGGATCGTCTTCGGACGGCCGTTGCCGCCGTCCAATCCCACCCAGATCACGTCCGATCGCTTCAGGCCGTCCTCGACGTGCTTGGGCAGCGTGGTCGGCGCGCTCTGGAGGTACACGGGGACCTCGATCTCGCCGAGCACCTGGTCCTCCAGGATGAACGAGGCCACGTACGTCCCCGCCTCGGCGAAGACGGCATCCTCGACGACGTCGGTCTCGACCGTCAGGTCCATGGACCCCACCATCCGCCGGATGTTCGGACCCCACCGGTACGCCGCCGCGCCGGAGGGAGCGGTCAGCCTGAACTCCTCGCTCACGAAGCCGGTGGGGACCTTCCAGGCCCGGTAGACCACGAACGGCAGGGCCCGGCCGGGCAGCGAGACCACGTAGATCCCGGGCGCCCCCGCGCGGCCCTGGGCCTGGTAGACGCGCAGATCGACCAGGTTCGCGAAGACGAGCTCACCGAGCGGCATCGGCTCGAAAGGATATCCGGTGCGGCTGCACGCCCGCCTGCGGCGTCAGGCGATGCGGGCGAGCCACAGGCGGGGTTCCTCCAGCTCCGGCATCGAGGGAAGGCTCTCGGACGAGTCCCACATCCGGGACAGCGTGGCCTCGTCGGTCAGCTCGACGACCTTCTCGCAGAACTCGGAGCCCAGCCGGTACTGCTCGCGCTTCATCTCGATGCCGAGCAGCCGCTCGAACACCGGGTCGCCGCTCTCGCCCTCGCGGCTTCGCCGGATGGCCTCGACGATCTGGGACTCCGAGCGCAGGAGCTTCGCGCCGAGCCGGGCCGTGACGTGCTCGCCGTAGCCCTCCGCCGCCGCCATGAACGACTGGACGCGGGCCAGCTTCAGCCGCTGCTCGGGGTCCATCACGGTGCCGAACAGCCCCTCCTCGGACTGGAACAGGCGCTGGAGCGCTTCCGGATCGGCGACGTCCAGCCGCTCGATGCGCTCCTGGAGCCCACCCAGGTCGAGCTCGAGGGTCGAGGCGTAGTCCTGGATCAACGCCAGGAAGTGGGGCCGGACCCAGGGGCGGGCGAACTCGAAGCGGTGCGCGACCTCGTGCAGGGCCACCCAGGCCCGGAACTCGAGGGACGGCAGGCTCCAGTCCCGTTCGAACCGGGCAACGTTCGGGACCACGAACTGGAGCGTTGCCGGGCCGGGACGGGGCAGGGCGAGGTCGTACTGCCCCAGGACGCGCTGCCCCAGGTAGCCCAGCACGCTGCCGGTCTGCGCTCCGAGCAGCAGCGCCGTCATCTGGCCGAGCATCGCGCCGGCGAACTGCGCGGCTTCCGGCGGGGCCTGTTGCTGCTGGAGCTTCGTGAACGACTCGCTCATGCGGGCGGCGGTCGGGTCGATCAGGTCGCGGAGGCCGCGGATGCTCGACTCGACCCACTGGGACCGGCGCTGGACCTCGACGGGAGACATTTCCGACGGGGAGGGGAGGCCGGTGAACTCGGCCACGTGGAGCTCGGCCGCTCGCACGGTGTCCTCGAACCCGCGCCGGTCCTCGTCGGCCGGCGCGGGGTCGTCGGTGTTGTAGGACGCGATGGCGATGGCGACCTGGCGCGGCGGTTCGGGCTCGTCCATCGAAGCCATTCTAGGTGGGCCCGCGCTTTCGGCCCCTGCCGACGGCCCACCTCCCGGTCCGTCCGTAGAATGGGCCTCCATGGACGACCGGGTTCTCGTCCGCGTCACCCCGCACCCCCTCGATCCCGCCGAGGCGGTCGCGTTCGTTGGCGACCCTGGCGCCGGCGGCACGTGCCTGTTCCTGGGGACCGTCCGGGACCACTCCGATGCGGGCTCGGTGACGGGCCTCCAGTACGAGGCCTGGGACGAGCTGGCCGCCACGCGCCTCCAGGACGTCGCCGCCGAGATGCTGGAGAAGTGGCCTCTTCGCAAGGCGGCCCTCCTTCACCGCACCGGGGAACTCGACATCGGGGACGTCTCGGTGATCGTGGCGTGCTCCGCCCCGCACCGGGCCGAGGCATTCGAGGCCTGCCGCCATGGCATCGAGCGCGTCAAGGGCGACGCCCCCATCTGGAAGAAGGAAGCCCTCGCCACCGGTGAGTCGCACTGGGTGATGGGCAGCTAGTGGGGCGGGACCTCGCGATCGACCTCGGCACGGCGAACACGCTGGTGTACCGGCAGGGCGAGGGGATCGTGTTCAACGAGCCCACGGTCATCGCCCTGAACACCCGAACCGGCGACGTCTTGGCCATGGGCGACGAGGCCTGGGAGATGATCGGCCGGACCCCAGGACACGTCGTGGCGATGCGGCCGCTCCGGCACGGCGCCATCACCGACTTCGACATCACCGAGCACATGATCCGGCTGATCCTGAAGCGGGTCGGCGTGGCTCGTTTCCCTCGCCCCCGCGTCCTGATCTGCGTCCCGTCGGCCATCACCGAGGTCGAGCGCCGGGCCGTCAAGGAGGCCGCGCGGAGCGCCGGCGGGCGTGAGGTGGCCCTCGTCGAGGAGCCGCTCGCCGCGGCCATCGGCGCCGGCCTGCCGGTCCACGAGCCGGTGGGGAACCTGATCGTCGACGTGGGCGGGGGGACGTCCGAGATGGCCGTCGTGTCCATGGGCGGCATCGTCACGGGCCGGGCCATCCGCGTGGGTGGCTTCGACATGGACGCCGCCATCCAGTCGCACGTCCGCAAGGTCTACGGCATCGCGGTCGGGGAGCGGACCGCCGAGCAGATGAAGATCGCCATCGGCTCGGCCTACCCGATCCCCGGCCTCCCCAGCGCCGCGATCCGGGGTCGGGAGATCGCCACCGGGCTCCCGAAGGCCGTGGAGGTGGCGGAGGAGGAGGTCCGCGAGGCCCTGGCGGAGTCCGTGGCGCGGATCGTCCAGGCGACCCGGGACACCCTCGCCCAGTCGCCGCCCGAGCTGGCACACGACGTCCTGGAGACGGGGATGTTCCTGACGGGCGGGGGGAGCCTGCTGCACGGCATGGAGGTCCGCCTGGCCAAGGAGTGCGAGGTTCCGGTCCACCTGACTGAGCAGCCGCTGGAGACGGTCGTGCTGGGGGCGGGGCGGATGCTCGACCACCTGGCGGACTACCGCTCGTCGTTCCTGTTCACGCGAGGGGCCTGACCGGCCCGGCTCCCGCTATCCGGTCCGCAGGAACCGAGCCAGCTCCAGGTTCGCCAGGCGGATCACGCCGAGGATGACCCCCGCCACGACGGCCGCCGCCGCGGCCAGCAGCACGACGAGCCCCAGGAACCGAAGGAGCCGTCGCCACCGTCGCGCCGGCTCCTCGTCCTCCAGCCACCCGGCGACCTCCATGGGCGCAATGCCGGTGGTGACCGACTCCACGCGGGCCAGGCTCCACCCGCCCGGGCCGTCGGTGCGGATGCCGCGGCGGCGCGCGCTCCCCGCCGCGGGGACCGAGGCCGCCCGCCAGGCCGCGACGCTCGACGCCACCGCGCACGTGCCGAGCACCGTCACCGCCACCACGACAGCAACCATGGGGCAGCATTGTGCGCGAACTGGCGACGCACCGCGAGGGCCGATTCTCCGCGCGGCTTCGTAGGATGGCCGGCGCATGTTCCGAAACCGCAGGCTCGCGGCGCTCGTGCCGGTCGGCGTCCTGATCGTGGCGATGTGGTCGGTGTCGTTGCCCTACTTCGCCGAGGGGCCGGGCCCGGCCCGCGACGTCGAGCCGCTCATCCGCGTCTCGGGCCACCAGGAGTTCCCCTCCCGAGGCCACTTCATCCTGACCTCCGTCTCCTTCACGCCGGTGAACCTGTTCCAGGCCGTCGGGGCGTGGCTCGATCCGACCCGGAACGTGGTCTCCGAGGACGTGTTCATCCCGCCGGGCGAAACCCCCGAGGAGGCGAACCGGCGCTCCGTCTCACAGATGGACCAGAGCAAGATCGACGCGGCGGTCGTGGTGTTGTCGAGGCTGGCCGGCTACCCGGAGTCGCACGGCACGGGTCTGTTGGTGGAGAGCGTGGGCACGGGCTGTGCCGCCGACGGGAAACTGTTCCCCGGCGACCTGCTGGTGGCGGTCGACGGGGAGCCGCTCACGAGCTCCGACGAGCTGGGCAGCGACATCCGCGCCAGCCGCATCGGGTCCGTGCTCGAGTTCGACGTCCGTGTGGACGGCAAGGCGCTCCAGGTGCCCCTCGTGGCACGCCGGTGCCAGGGGTCCCTCCGCAGGTTGATCGGCGTGACCACGGTCCCGAACTTCCCGTTCCAGATCACCATCTCGAGCGGGGACATCGGCGGGCCCTCCGCCGGCCTGATGTGGGCGCTCGGGCTCTACGACCTGCTCACGCCCGGCGACCTCACGGGCGGCGTGATCGTCGCGGGCACGGGGCAGATCGAGCCGGACGGGACCGTCGTGCCGATCGGCGGCGTTCAGCAGAAGATCGCCGCCGCCCGCGACGCCGGCGCGACGGTCTTCCTCGTGCCTCGCGGGAACCTGGCGGCGGCGAAGGTGGTGGCGGGGGACCTGCCCCTGATCCCCGTGGACAGCTTCGACGACGCCTTGGCGTTCCTCCAGCGCCGGTAGTGCACCTCCGCTGCCCGCCGGCGTCGGGCACCCTGGATTCGGGAGCCCCGGTGATAGGCTGAGCGACCGCGACCGGGCAGAGGGGAAACGTGGCGCAGGCGATCCGGGCAGGCAGGCGGCGATGGCTCATCATCCTCGTCGCGGCGATCGTCCTGATCGTCATCGCCCTGAACGTCCTGTCCGGCTTCTACATCGACCTGCTGTGGTTCCGCGAGGTCCACTTCTCGAGCGTCTTCTGGACCATCTTCTGGTCTAAGGTCGTCCTGGGGTTGGTGTTCGGCGCGCTGTTCTTCGCGCTCCTGTTCGCCAACCTGCTGATCGTCCGCCGCCTGACCCCGGCGTATCGCGTGTTCACGCCCGAGCAGGAGGTCATCGAGCGCTACCGCGTGGCCGTCGAGCCGTACGTGAAGTGGATCCTGCCGGCGTTCTCGGCGCTGGTGGCACTGTTCGTCGGGATCGGCGCGACGTCGGAGTGGCAGAACTTCCTGCTGTGGAGGAACTCCGGTGGGGTCAGCTTCGGGACGCTCGACCCGCAGTTCCATCACGACCCCGCCTTCTACGTGTTCAGGCTGCCCTTCCTTCACTTCGTCCAGGGCTGGCTGTTCTCGGCGCTGGTCGGGATCACCGTCATCGTGGCCATCGCCCACTACCTGTGGGGAGGCATCCGCCTCCAGGCCACCGGCGAGAGGGTCACCGCCCAGGTGAAGGCACACCTGTCCGTGCTGCTCGGGCTGATCGTGCTGGTGAAGGCGTGGGGGTACTGGCTGGGGCGCTTCGACCTGCTGGTCTCGAATCGGGGCGTCGGGACAGGCGCGTCGTACACCGACGTCCACGCACAGCTCCCGGCGCTCACGCTGCTGGTGTTCATCTCCATCGCGTGCGCGATCGCGTTCCTCGTGAACATCCGGTTCCGGGGGTGGGCACTCCCCGCCATCGCCCTGGGTCTGCTGGTGGTGGCCTCGATCATCGCCGGAGGGATCTTCCCTGCGGCCATCCAGCGGTTCTCGGTGCAGCCGCAGCAGCTCCAGCGCGAGAGGCCCTTCATCGAACGAAATATCGAGGCCACGCAGACGGCATTCCAGTTACGCGGAATCGAGAGCACCGACACGAACCCATCGGCTGATCTCACGCCGGCCGAAGTGTCGTCGAACCAGGCCACCATCGACAACATCAGGCTGTGGGACCCGGACATCCTGAAGGACAACTACCTCCAGCTCCAGCGGATCCGCAATTTCTACGAGTTCCAGGACGTCGACGTGGACCGGTATCCACTGGACGGGACGGAGCGGATGGTGATGCTCTCGGCCCGCGAGGTGAGCCAGCTCGGCATCCCGGGCGACGCCGGGACGTGGCAGAACCGCCATCTCGTCTACACCCACGGCTACGGCACCGTGGCCAGCCAGGTGAACACCGCCACGCCCGAGGGCCAGCCGGCGTTCATCCTCCAGAACATTCCTCCGAAGGGGCAGATCCACATCAACGGCATCGGACGGCGCGTCTACTACGGCGAGCGCCAGGACGTCCCGTTCGTGGTGGTCGACTCGGGTGTGGACGAGCTCGACTACCAGAAGGACTCCCAGCAGGCGACGGCGCCGGCGTACACGGGGCCGGGCGGGATCAAGATGGGCGGATTCCTGGGACGCCTGCTGTTCGCGTGGCGGTACAAGGACGTGAACCTGCTGATCTCGAGCCTCATCAACGGCGACAGCCGCATCATGATCTTCCGTGACATCCGGGAGCGGATCCGGAAGGCCGCGCCGTTCCTCCTGTACGACGGGGACCCGTACGCGGCGGTCGTCGACCGGAGGATCGTGTGGATCCAGGACGCCTACACGGTGACCAACAACTATCCGTACTCGCAGCGGATCAGCCTCGGACAGATCACCGGCGGCAACCTGGTCGGCCAGATCAACTACATGCGCAACTCCGTGAAGGTGGTCGTGGACGCGTACAGCGGCCAGATGCGGTACTACGTGGCCGACCCGTCCGACCCCGTCATCCAGGTCTGGCAGAACGCGTTCCCGGACCTGTTCACCTCGTTCGACCAGGCCTCGCCGGACCTGCGGGCGCACTTCCGGTACCCGGAGAACCTGTTCCAGGTGCAGGCGAGCCAGTTCGCCAGCTACCACGTCACGGACCCGACGGTCTTCTACGGCAAGCAGGACTTCTGGGCCATCCCGACGGACCCGAGCGTGGCGGCCAACAGCCAGGCCACCGTCCCGCTCCGGCCCTACTACGTGATCACGGCGCTGCCGGGGAACAGCTTGGAGGAGTTCTCCCTGATCCTTCCGTTCACACCGTCCGGGCGGAACAACATGGTCGCCTGGATGGCCGCGCGGTCGGACCCGGAGAACTACGGGCAGTTAGTCAGCTTCGAGTTCCCCTCCGGGGAGAACGTGGACGGGCCGATCCAGGTGTTCAACCGGATCAACTCGAACGCGACGTTCTCGCAACAACGGACGCTGCTCGGCACGGGCGGCTCGAGGCTGCTGTTCGGTAACTTCCTGGTGATCCCCATCGGCAACGGGTTCCTGTACGTGCAGCCGGTGTTCGTCCAGGGTGCCCAGGAGGGCGCGTTCCCCGAGTTGAAGCGCGTGCTCGTCGTGCACGGTGGAACCGTCGGCCTGGGCAACAACCTGACGGAGGCGATCGCGGACTCGTTCGGCCAGGAGGTTCCGACTGGGCCGCCCACGCCAGGCGGTGGCGGCGGCGGCCCGGTCAACAAGCAGGTGGCGGCGCTGCTGGCCCAAGCCGTGCAGCACTTCCAGGCCGCCGACGCCGCGTTGCAGGCCGGCGACCTGGGCACCTACCAGGCCGAGATCCAGAAGGCCCAGAGCCTGATCGACCAGGCCAACGCGCTGGCCCAACAGTCCGGACAGCCGAGCCCGACGCCGACGCCGAGCCCCACGCCAACCCCGACGCCGAGCTGACCAGCGGTTGGCGCTCGAAGCCGAGGTTGCTAGCATCGGTGTGCGGGGTGGAGCAGTCCGGTAGCTCGCTGGGCTCATAACCCAGAGGTCACAGGTTCAAATCCTGTCCCCGCGACGAAGCGAAAGCGCAGGTAGATGAACAACTTCGGGTAGAGCGGGCCAGCCGCGACCGCTTTTCTGACCGTGGCTCTGATACCCGTCTGATACCGGCAGGACCGTCTAACGTCTTTTCGCCGCGGCCCGCCTCTTTGCGGAAGGCGCCCTTTTTTCCACCTCCTTGCGGGCAGCCGACGCGTCTACTCTCCGGCCGGTACCGACACCACGTCCCGGCTTGAGCTGATCGACTCGCGAGGGGGAGAGTTCGAGCAGGGCGGCGACGTCGCGCGTCGAGAGGTTCTCGCGCCGTGTTAGTTCCCGAATGGACTCCCGGAGCACGTCGGAGGCCTCCTCCTCGGCGCGATCTGCACGCTCCCGGGCGCTGAGCGCCCGCCGAACCACCGCCCGGGCCGCTGCTGGTAGGCGGATCACCGGGCGCAGCTCGGCTCGGCGCGCGTCATTGACCCAAAGGGAAAGGGCCTCACGGATTCGGTTCATGGCCTGGGCGATCGAGCGTCCCTGGGTATGGGCGCCGGGGACCGCCGGGACTGAGGCAACCCACCAGCCGGCCTCGTCCCGCTCGAGCTCTACCTGATACGTCGCAGCCATCGTGCCCCCAAACACGGTTCCAAGTCCCGCTGGATCCTCGACAGGAGCCCCGGCCCGAGATCCTCGCCGGCGTGGATCGGGACGGTCGTCTGGCACCTCCCGCACCTGACGATCACGTGGGAACTCTCCCGACGAACCTCATGGCACCCGAACTTCCTCCGCAGGATCCGCAGGAGTTCTTTACCTGTCATGATGTCACCTCAGGGCGTCATCTGTCCAGCGCCCTGGACATTTCATCCTCCGGGGGGCAGCATGCCCCGACGGGAACGCTAGCCGATCCGAGCGCCGTCCACGAGCGCAGCGAACCGGGCGATCGCGTCCTCTTCCAGGCAGGGCACCTAAGAACACCCCTATCACACGAGCTCATAACCCAGAGATCAGAGGTTCAAATCCTCTCCCCGCGACGAAGGAAGCCGCAGCACAGCGAGTTGTGGGCGATCCCTGGAGCCAAGGGGGTCGCCCGAACTCTTTTCCGGCTCCGGCCCGGATGTCAGACTTCGTGACCGCTTGCGGTCGGACGATGGAGGGGAGAGGGATGCGCGTGGTCGGGCGGGCCGCCCTGTTCGCGGCTGTGGTGGCGGCGACAGTGCTCGCGTCGGTTGCACCGATCCGGGCTTCCGGTCGAGCTCCGACCGAGTCCCTCCGCTCGGCGACAGCGGTGGCGAACGGCCGGATCACGTTCGTGGCCGGTCCGGGGGACGGAATCCTCCACATGAAGACGATCGACCCGGACGGGCACGGCCCCAAGAAGCGGCTGCGAGCGTGGTTCGCCGCCTGGTCGCCGGACGGAGAGCGGTTCGTCTTCGCGGCCGGGGATCAGGATCTGTGGATCGTCCGAGCCGACGGCACGCACCGAAGGCACCTCACCAACGGGCCCGGGTGGGTGTACTCCCCGTCGTGGTCGCCTGACGGTGGGCGGGTCGTCTTCGCGGGGAGGACCGGCCAGTTCGCGAAGCGATTTCAGCTGTACCTCATCGGCTCCCATGGATCGGGACTCCGGAGGATCACCCACAGTCGTTCCGGGGCAGGGCAACCAGCGTGGTCCCCCGACGGCCGCTGGATAGCGTACGGGGGACGGGGGATCTCGCTGGTCCGCCCGAACGGGACCGGGACGCACTCGGTCACCCGCCGGCACGTGGACTTCTCGCCGACGTGGTCGCCGGACGGTTCGCGGATCGCGTTCACGAGGACATTTCACAGGGGCGTCCGGTACCTCACCGACATCTGGGTCGTCGATGCGGACGGCACCGGGTTGACCCGTCTCACCAACGACGGCAAGAGCAGTACTCCCCTCTGGTCGCCCGATGGCTCCCTGATCGCGTTCGAGCGGTGGAAGAGCCAAGGCAACCAGGACGTGTACACGATGCGACCCGACGGGTCCGACGTCACCCGGGTCACCGGAGGCCCGTACGTCGAGTTCCCGACCTCGTGGCCCGCGGTGCACGGAGCCGCCTGAACCCAGTCATATTCGGACGGGCTGGCGCCATGTCCGAATGTGTCCAGTACGAGGTCGCTGGATCGGCGATCATCGGATCGATGAGTACCTTCTCCGCTGTTGTCACCACGGGGATCTACTGCCGGCCGGGGTGCTCCGCGCGCCCCAGTCCCGCGAACGTCCGCGCGTTCTCGATGGCGGCGGCGGCCGAGGCGGCGGGGTACCGGGCCTGCCTGCGCTGCCGCCCTTACCGGACGCAGCCGGCGGCGGGGTCGGCCGGTCCCGAGTTGGTGTGCCGGGCCGTGCGCCTCATCCTCGACGGGGCCCTCGACGGCCGGACGGAGCACCATCTCGCGGCCCGGCTCTTCGTCTCCGCGCGCCACCTCCGCCGATCGTTCCACGACCACCTGGGCGTGACGCCCGATCAGCTCGCCCGGTCGGCGCGGGCGCACTTCGCCCGTCGGCTGCTCGACGACACGGACCTGGCGATCGCGGACGTCGCCTTTGCGTCGGGGTTCGGCAGCGTCCGGCAGTTCAACCGAGCCTGCCTGGAGGTGTTCCGGGCCACGCCGCGCGAGCTCCGCGCCCGCCGGCGCGCCGCCGATCGCCTCGTCGCGGACGGCGGCCTTGCCCTGCGGCTGCCCTTCCAGCATCCGCTGGACTGGGACCGGATGCTCGGCTACCTCAGGGCTCGGGCCATCGCGGGCGTGGAGTCCGTGTCCGGACGTACCTACCGCCGGACCATCGCCATCGATGGCGACCCCGGCGTGATCGAGCTGTCGCCGGACGGCCCGGACCACCTGGTCCTTCGTGCCCACCTGCCCCACTGGGAAGGCCTGATCCATGTCGCGCAGCGCGCTCGCCGCATCTTCAACCTCGACGCCGACGTCGAGGCCGCGACGCTGGCTCTCGACCCCGACCCGATCATCGGTCCGCTGGTCCGCGCCCGGCCCGGGATCCGCGCGCCGGGGACCTGGGATCCCTTCGACACCGGTGTGCGAGCCATCGTCGGCCAGCAGGTCAGCGTCGCCGGCGCGGGCACCATCACCGCGCGGATCGTCGAACGGCACGGGGTTCCGGTCCCCGGCCTGCAGCCATTCGGCCTGACCCATCTGTTCCCGGCGCCGTCCACGTTGGCGACCGCCGATCTCGGCGGCCTCGGGCTCACCTCCGCCCGTTCCGCGGCCATCAACGCCTTCGCCCGAGCGGTCGCCGACCGGGCCGTTCCCCTGGACCGCGGCAGCCGGCTGGATCAGCTCGTGGAGTCGATCACGAGCATCCGCGGCCTCGGCCCGTGGACGGCCCAGTACGTGGCCTTGCGGGCGGGCGAGCCCGACGCCTTCCCCGCGACGGACCTGGGACTTCGGCGCTCCCTCTCCCACGCCGCGGGCCGGCCGGTAGCGTCACGTGAGGCCGAGAGGGTCGCCGAGCCCTGGCGGCCGTGGCGCGCGCACGCCGCCGCTCACCTGTGGCTCGGCGGACTCCCCCCCGCTCAGATCACGCTCCCGCTCAGGCCATGAGCCGGTAGAAGCGC
>WNGA01015944.1_pt1 | contig 11594 bp, 9 predicted proteins | sample 5400061 | NCBI WGS metagenome assembly WNGA01 (sample SAMN13153366, study PRJNA577476) | soil metagenome | isolation source: 100 cm soil or saprolite under grassland replicate 2 | place: USA:California | collected 2016-06-15
CGTCGGGGCGGTGGTCAACAACCTGATCCCGTTCTACGCGATCGGTGTCTTCACCGGCTTCACGATGGCCGGCTTCGGCATGGCGCGCTATCACCGACGGCACAAGGGCCCCGACTGGCGGTACCACACCGTCATCAGCATCATCGGCGCGGTCTACACCGGCCTCGTCGTCGTGATCTTCGCGATCGTCAAGTTCACCGAGGGCGCCTGGCTCGTCATCCTGATCTTCCCGATCCTGGTGTTCGCCTTCATCAGGCTCAACCGCGAATACCGGATGGAGGCCCGGGTGCTGGAGCGGATCAGCACGCGGAGCAAGCCGCCCGAGCCGCCGACCTATGCGCGGCGCACCGTCTACGTCTTCGTGGACGCCTTCGACCTCGCCACGATCGCCGCGCTCAGGTACGCCCGCAGCCTGCGGCCGACCACGCTGCGCGCGGTGCATTTCGTCATCGACAGGCAGCACGCCGACGCGCTACGGCAGGACTGGGTGCGTGCCAACACCGGCATTACGCTCGATCTTGTCGACAACCCCGATCGCCGGCTCGTCCGGGCAGCCGCCGAGCTGGTCAGCGAAGAGGCTGCGCTGCCTGGCGTCGGAGTCACCGTGGTCTTGCCCAGGCGGAGCTTCACCCCGCTGCTCGGGCGACTGCTGCACGACCACACCGCCGACAAGATCGCCGCCGCGATAAGCCAGATCCCGCACGCAGTGGCCACGATCGTCCCGTTCGACGTGCGCGGCAGGCTGGAGAGACTCAGCGAGCGCAACGGCCAGCTGACCGAAGAGCCTGAGCGGTTGGTGAAAGACCGCGGCCGCGCTGGCGACGCCCCGGCCCCAGACTTTCCTGACCGGACCCCAGCCACCCGGGCGCCGCGCGGCAGCGAAGCCGCCTCACCGCCATCCGGCGCGCTGACGTCCGGCACCGCCGACGGGTCCCCCAGTTCCGCGACGTCACAACTCGTCCGCCCCATCGCGTCGCTGACAAGAGGAGGGCGAGCCACCGTCGAAGGACGGGTGCGCAGTATCGAGATCCGCCCCGCCGAGCAGAACACCGTGCTCGCCTACGAAATCGAGGACCCGACCGGGCACCTGATCGCCCTGTTCTACGGCCGCTCGCATATCGCAGGCGTCTATTGCGGGTCGCGGCTCCGGCTCAGCGGCCGGATCGGTATCCAGAACGGCCGGCCCGCCATGATCAATCCCGCATACGAGCTGCTGGCAGCCGGTGACTAGCCATGACCGCGCTAACGAGACCCGTCGGCACCGGCGCCCTGATGCTTGCGAGAGCGCCGGGAAAGACGGTTTGCCCGATGCCGTCGCTCCCTTTCTCCGGGGAGCGGGCGGCTCAACGGAGAGGCGGCCGCCCGCCATGGGCATCTATTCAGTGCTCCCGGGTCATCCCGCTTGGCTCAGGCCGTAGGTGAGGCTGCCCAGGCGGCTCAATTCGGCGCTACGCGCGGCGGATGATCCCGCGGGCGCGGCCGGTCCATCCGCCGCCACAGCGCCGCAGGAGGCGGAACGGACTGGGGCCTGCGCACCTTCGGCGAGAGGCGGCCAGCTATCACAGCGCGGGACGGCCACGGCGCCCTCATCTCCGGCTCCTGTCCGGTTGCTGACGAAGGTGGTGCTTTTCCTCGCGTTCGCCTTCGCGATCATGGCTGATCCGGTGTCGTCCGTGGCATACACGATCGAGGCGTCACTGCGGGCACTGCACGGGTACCTCGGGTTGCTGATGGCCACGCAGATCATCGTGCTGGGCATCATTCTGCTGGTTGATGTTAACTACTGGCAGCTGGTGGGACGGTTCCCCATGGGCGGGGGATCAGCTGAAGCCGCAGCAAGGGCATTCGGGACCGGATGGGTCTTCATTCCCATCGGCGCCCTGATCGTCGACTTTGTCCTCACCATCACCATCTCGGTGGCAGCCGGTGTGAGCGCCCTGATCGCATATCTGCCGTCCCTTGCGCCGTTTCGCATCCTCCTCGGCCTTGCCCTGCTCGTCCTCGTTGCCGGGCTGACCTGGTTCGGCCACGGCGGGCGGCTCACGTTCGCCGTGATGACCCTTCTGTTCATCGCCAGCGCGGTCGCCGTGCTGGCCCATGGCTTCACCCACCCGGTAGTAACCCACGGCCGGGCCCCCATCACAGGCCCGGAGGGCGACCCGCTGTTCGCGGTGGTGCTCTCCTTCCCCGTCGCCATGGCCCTGGCCACCGGGACCGAGGCACCATCCACCGCCATCGCCCAGCTCGGCCAGCTCGGGCCGGATGACCGCCGCAGGTTCGCCCGCGGCACGCTCGCGCTGACCTTGGTCATCGTGGCCGGGCTCACCATCGGGCTCGCCGGGCTGGCGGTGCGCCTGCACGTCGGCATCCCCGCGCCCAACTCCACCCAGATCGCCGACGTCGCGCACGCCGCGGCCGGCAACAGCGTCCTTTACGCGCTCTTCCAGGCGGCCAGCGCGCTGCTGCTCCTCGCCGCAGCAAGCTCCTCATACCAGGCCGGGCCCGGGCTCTTGAAGGCGCTGTCGCGGCATCCGCAAAGCGCCGGAGTCGGGATCTTGCCCCGCAGCCTCGGCGAGACCAACCGCCACCACACCCCCTACTGGTCGGTTCTGGTCTATCTTGGCGTCTCCGCGGTAGTCCTCATCGCCGCCTCCGGCCACGAGCAAGAGCTGGTGCTGTTTTACGCAGTAGCGGTCTTCGTCAGCTTCCTGGCCGGGCTCGCCGCGATGGCCCGGTTCTCCCTCCGCGACCGGCGCATGGCGCTTGCCGCCATCAACGTGGCCGGCGCGATCGCCGTCGCCTTCACCCTGGTCGTCAACCTCGCCCGCGGCTACCCCCTGCTCTCGATGGCAGCCACCGCAGCGATCGCCGCCACCTTGTACACGTTGTGGGCCAGAGCCGGCCGCCCGGCAGGCATTGAAGAGGTCGAACGCCATCTCGACGAAGGCAGCCAGACAGCTCAATGACCACGCCAAACCTGCCCGCCAGCGGGTGAGAGACAAGTAATGAGAGACAAGTAATTGGAGAAAGCGGCATCTATCCGGGGCACTTGCAGGTGAACGCGCTGCTCGGCCGTGAGGTGCTGCCGACCGGGGTCATCCCGGTCACCGCGCTTGCGACGACAGTGACGTACGGCGCGGACGAGGTTGCCGAGGTTGCGTTCCGCGGCCGGGCACCATGGCTCCGCACCAGACGGATGCGGCGGCCCAGGCGATGACGGAGCCTCGCAAGCCACTGCCGTCGGCCTGCCCTCGCCTGGCCTGAGCTAGCCCGATCCCGATGGGGTCCGCTCGTAAATTTGCGGCAGTGGTGCGGTGTCCGCCACAATGGGGCCCGGCGATGAGGCTCGCCGGAACCGCGGGCTTGGCTCGCTAATGGCCTCTACCACCTGGTCCGGGAGATCCGGAAAGGCTGGAGAGGAGGCCGTCAGTGATAGCCGGCGTGCCGGAGCCGCCCGGCAATGATCCAGCGGGCTGGCCTGCCCTGGCCAGCCCGGCAGGAGCGGGCCGGTGAGCGCGGCTCTACCGGTACCGGTCATCCAGTTTCTCCAGGTCGTGACCATCGCGGCCGCCGCGCCCGGGGTGTCCGGCGTGATCGCGCGGGTGGAGGCGCGGCTGCAGGGCCGGACCGGGCCCCGGGTGCTCCAGCTCTACTACGACCTGGCGAAGCTGCTGCGCAAGGAGGCACTGGCGCCTGAAGGGGCGAGCTGGGTGTTTCTTGCCGCCCCGCTGGCCGCGGCCACCTGCTACCTGACCGTGCCGCTGCTGATCCCGGTGCTGACCAGCTACGGGCTGCCGCTCGGCTATATGGGCGACATCCTCGGCGGCGGCTTCATCCTGTCGCTGGCCAGCTTCGTTGTCGCGGTCGCCGCGCTGGAGACGGGGAGCCCGTATGCTCAGCTCGGCGCCAGCCGGGCGAAGACGTTCGCTGCGATTACTGAGCCGGTTGTGCTGTTCGTCGTGTTCACCGTCGCGCTGGTGACCGGGACCGACCTGCCGTATGCGCTCGCCGCCACTGTGCGATCCTCGGCGGGCCAGATCGTGCGGCCCGCGCATCTGCTGGCGGCGGCCGCGCTGTTCATGGTGATCCTGTACGAGACCGGCCGGATCCCGGTGGAGACTCACACCGGCACGAACGAGTTCGGGATGATCGAGGAAGCCCGGCCGTTCGAGCACTCCGGTCCCTACCTCGCGCTGCTGAAGTGGGGATCGGCGATGAAGCAGCTGATCCTGTACACGATCCTGCTCAACGTGTTCGTGGCGCCGTGGGGCCTGGCCGCGACGCCGCAGGCCGGGGCCGTGGCGCTGGCGATCGTGGCACTTGCGGCCAAGGCGGCGGCGCTGGGCACGGTGGTGGCGATCATCGACAACTCGTTCGCTAAGCTGCGCCTCTTCAAGATCACCGAGTTCGTCGCCGGCGCTTTCCTGCTCGCCGTGCTCGGCGTGTTCACCCTTTACCTGGGGGGTGGCTGAGGTGGCGATGGGCCTGCTGTTCCCGGTGGGGGGGTGCTGATGGCGGCGGTGGCCGCGCCCAGCGTCTTCGCCGGTGCCGCGAACGTTATCTCGGTGGGCGTGCTGCTCGCCGAGTTCGGCATGTTCCGCCAGGCCTTGCTCCGGGACCAGGTCCGGCTGTACGCCGCGCAGTCCGGGCTGATCTCCGTGCTGGCGATCGTGGTGGCAGCCGCGCGCCACCTGCCCGAGCTGTATGTGCTGGCGGCGCTGTCGGCAGGCCTGAAGCTGGTGATCGTCCCGCTCGTGCTGCGGCGGCTGCTGCGCGGCGCCGGCGAAGCCTCGCCGGGGGAGGGGTGGAGCGATATCGCGGGGACCGGGGCGCTGAGCCTGGCCAGCACGGTGCTGCTGGCGATCGGTGTCGCCGCGTTCGGCTTCTTCTCGATCGGCGCGCTGGGCATCCGCAGCCCGGTGCTGCCGCTGACGGCGCTGGCGATCTCGGTGTCGGTCGCGCTGGTGGCATTCGTGCTGATGATCATGCGCCGCGACGTGGCGTCGCAGGCGATCGGGTTCCTGTCGCTGGAGAACGGGATCTCGCTGACGGCCCTCGTGGTGGCGGCCGGGCTGCCGCTGATCCTGGAGGTGGCTTTCCTGTTCGACCTGCTGGTCGTGGTTGTGGTGTTCGGCCTGCTGATCCGGGTGCACCATGGCCGCGCCGAGTCGCTGTCCACCGCCGACCTGACCAGCCTGCGGGGGTGAGCAGATGCTGGCCATCATCGTGATCCTGCTCGGCGCGCCGGTCGCCGCCGCCCTGGTTTCGCTGCGGGCCCCGCTAGCGGTGGCCCAGGCCGTCACCGCCGCCACCGGAGCGCTGTGCTTCGCTCTGGTGCTCGCCCTGGTTCCCGCCGCGTCCCATCATGACCTCGGATATCTCTCCTACCTGCGGATCGATGCGGTCAGCGTGGTGTTCCTGCTGGCCACGAGCTTCCTGTACGCCGCGGTGGCCGTGTACTCGGTTGGCTACCTGCCCCGCGACAGCCGCAGTCCTGGCTTCACCCGGTACTACCGGCGGTTCTACGCGGGACTGAACTTGTTCGCCTGGTCGATGCTCGCCGCGCCGATGATGAGCAGCCTGGCGCTGCTGTGGATCGCCATCGAGGTGACTACCGTGATCTCGGCGTTGCTGGTCGCGATCGCGGACACCGACGGGGCTGCGGAGGCGGCCTGGAAATACGTCCTGATCGCGTCGGCCGGACTGGGCCTCGCGCTGCTCGCGACGATCTTCGCCTACTACGCTGGCGCTCAGGTCCTCGGGGAGCATTACAACCTCGCGTTCGGCCCGCTGCTGCACGCGGGTGCCCGGCTGCCGCATGCTCCGGTCCGGCTGGCGTTCGGGCTGGCGGTGCTTGGCTTCGGCACCAAGATGGGCCTGTTCCCGGTGCATACCTGGCTGCCCGACGCGCATTCCGAGGCGCCGACGCCGGTGTCCGCGCTCTTGTCGGGCTCGCTGCTCGCAGTGAGCTTCTACGCGATACTGCGCTACTACCAGGTGGCAGTCGCCGCTCTCGGCCCGCGCTTCCCGCGTGACGTGCTGCTGGTGTTCGGGGTGGCCTCGCTGCTGCTCGCCGCGCTTTACCTGCTCGATCAGCGGGATTATAAGCGGCTGCTGGCCTACTCCAGCGTGGAGCACATGGGCATCCTGGCCATCGGGGTCAGTTTCGGCGCGCCAATCGCGCTAGCCGGAGTGCTGCTGCACGTGCTCGCCCACGCCGCCGCGAAGGGAAATGCTTTCATGGGCGCCGGGGTGCTGGTCCGCAAGTTCGGCAGCAAGCGGATCTCCGCGGTCAGGGGCGGCCTGGACCTGCTGCCGTGGAGCGGGCCGCTGTTCCTGCTCGCCGTGTTCGCCCTGTCGGCGATGCCGCCATTCGGGATTTTCCGCAGCGAGTTCGAGATCGTGCAAGGCGGTTTCGCCGCCTCTTCAGATGCCGGGGCGGCCGTGCTGATCGTCCTGGTCACGCTGGCGTTCCTGGGCTTGTCGGCCGCGGCTAACAGGATGCTCTTCATGCCCGCGGACGCCGACGCTGCGGCGCGTTATTCCAGGGGTGAGCCGAGTGCCTGGATGGTGGTGCCGGTTGCCGCTGGCATCGTGGTTCTCCTTGTGCTCGGCGTACACCCGCCGGCTGAGCTGACCGGGCTGCTCACGCGCGCCGCGGCGCTGCTCGGCCGGGTGGCGTGATGCCTGCCGGGGTCGGCGTCCGGGTGGCCCCCGACGTGCCCGCGCTCTGGGACGGGCTGGCCAGCGAGATCGCGGCTGGCCGCAGGTTCGCCGGCCTATTCGGCACCGCGCGGCCCGGCGGCCTGCTGCTGTCGGCGCACCTGGCCGGCCCGGGCGGCATCGGCACCTGGGAGACGCTGCTTCCCTCGGCAGCCGCCGGTTACCCGGCGCTGACCCCGAGACTCGGCGCCGCGTTCTGGTATGAGCGCGAGATCAGGGACATGTTCGGCGTCATTCCCGAGGGTCACCCGCGGCCCGAGCCGCTGCTCCTGCCGCTGCCGCCGGATGACGTGCCGCGGCCGAGGCCGGGCATTGCCGGCGGCCCCGCGGTCATCGAGCCGGACCCGCGGGCCCTGCCGCTGCACGTGATCGGCCCCGGCATGTTCACGATCCCGCACGGCCCGGTCCGCTCCGGGGTCGTCGAGTCGGTGGGGTACCTGGTGGAAACGCCGGGAGAGGACATCCCGCACCTGAACATGCGGATGTTCTATAAGCACCGCGGGATCGAGAAGCGTTTCGAGGGGATGACCCCGGGCGACGGAGTGCTGCTGGCCGAGCGGGTCGAGGGCACGGCTGCGGTCGCGCATGCGCTTGCCTTCTGCCACGCCCTGGAGCGGATCTCCGGTGTCGCTGTGGCCTGGCCTGCGGCGCTGGTCAGGACGCTGCACGCCGAGCTTGAGCGCCTTGCCTGCCATCTCGACGTGGCTGTCAGGCTGGCCGACGCGGCCGGGCTGGCGGTAGCCACCGCCAGGTTCGGCTGGCACAAGGAGCAGGTGTTGCGGATGGTCAGCCGGCTGTGCGGCAGCAGATTCGGCCGCGGGGTGGTCGTGCCGGGAGGAGTCAGCAGCCTGCCACAGATCACGCCAGGTGAGCTCCTGGCCGGGGTCAGCCGCCTGGAGAAGGCAGTCACGGCAGATGTCAGGACGCTGATGGGCACCGCGTCATTTCTGGACCGGCTGCGGCGAACCGGCCCGCTGCGGCCGCACAGAGCCCGCGAGCACGGGGCGCTCGGCCCCGTCGGCAAGGGATCGGGCCTGTCCGACGATGCCCGTGAGATCCGCCCTTATGACGCATATCCCTCACTCGGGCTGCGACAGCCCGCCCCGCATCCCGGCGGTGACGCCCTGGCCAGGCTCCAGGTCCGGTGGGACGAGGTGGCCCAGTCCTTTCACCTGCTCCGCCAGGTCGCCGATGAGCTGAGCGAGGCCGCCGGCCCGCTCCGCGCTTCCTGCGAGCCCGCCGGCGGCCGCGCCGTCGGATGGGCCGAGGCACCACAGGGCGAGGTGCTGTACGACGTGCGACTCGATGACGGCCGGATCACCCGCTGCCGACCCCGCTCGGCCTCGTTCCACAACCTGGTGCTGATGCACGAGGTGTTCGCCGGTGACATCCTCACCGACTTCCCGTTCATCGAGGCGAGCTTCGGGCTGTCAGTCGCGGGGGTGGCGGGCTAAATGTGGGTGCTCCGGGGACTTCGCGACGGCGTGCTCAGCACCCGCTGGCCGGCCCGGCCCGACCCGTACGCGCAGACCTGGCGCGGGACGGCGACCGTGCTGAATGCGCGCCCCGCAAACGGCAGCCAGCTGGACCGGCTATGCCCGACCGGCGCGATCACAGCGGCTCCGGACGGGCCGGTCCGGCTGGACCGGGGAAGGTGCGTGCAGTGCGGCCGGTGCGTGGCCGCCAGGCCCGACGTGTTCGGCTGGTCCGCAGGACCCGCGGCGGTCGCGCTGCGGCGGGCTGGCCTCATGGTCCCGGAGATCCCGGAGACCCCCGAGAACATGGCCGAGATCCGCGACGGCCTGCTGGCCCGGACCGCCGCCCTGCGCCGCTCGGTGCACCTGCGCCACGTCGACGCCGGCTCGGACGGCACCGAGGAGTGGGAGATCCTGGCCTTGCTGAACCCGGTCTACGACGTGCACCGGCTCGGGATCTTCCTCACCGCGAGCCCGCGGCACGCGGATGTCCTGCTAGTCACCGGCGCCGGGGCCCGGGGGATGACCGAGCCGCTGCGCCGAGCCTACGACGCCATGCCGCATCCGAAGATCGTCATCGCCGTCGGCACCGATGCGGTCAGCGGCGGCCTGGCCAGCCCGTCCTATGCGACAACCGGAGGGGTCGCCGCCACCGTGCCGGTGGACCTCTGGCTTCCGGGTTCCCCGCCGAGCCCGTTCAGTATCCTGCACGCGCTGCTGCTGGCAGTCGGCCGCCTTCCCGGGGCGCAGCGGTGAACGGGTTCGCCGGCCTGCTTGCCGCCGGGCTCGTCCTGCTGGCCGCCGCGGCGGCGCTCGACCTCGCCGCCGGGGCGAGGCTGCCCCGGCTGATGCCAGTGCCGTACCTGCTCGGCGCGGCCGGCTCCGCATGCCTCATGGTGGCCGGGGCCGGCGCCCTCGCCGGGCACCGGCCGCGGCTATGGGACGGCGTGCTCGGGCCCGGCACCGCCGGCCTGGCCGCCGACCGGCTATCCGGGCTGTTCCTGGTCATCACATTCAGCGCAGCCACCGCCGTGTCACTCGGGTTCGCCAGCTGGGCAGCCCGCGGCGGCCCGGGCCGCCGCGGGCTCGGTGCCAGCTACGCGCTCGCCCTGCGGCGCTGGTCACGCTCGCCTTCGGCAAGATCAGCGGCGCGGCGCTGCTAGCCGGCCTGCTGCTGCTGGCCGCCAGATCGGGCTCGCTGGCACTGGCCAGCTTCGCGCACGTGCCAGGCGGCACGGTACTCGCCACCGCGCAGGCGCTGCTGCTGCTCGGGTTCGCGGTCAAGGTCGGCCTGCTGCCGTTCCAGGTCTGGCTGCCGCGCGGCTATGCCGCCGCGCCCGGCCCGGCCCGGGCCGTGATGGCGGGCGTGGCGGTCAACGTCGGCTTCTACGGCCTGTGGCGCACGCTTGCCCTGCTCGGCCCGCCGCCTGCCTGGCTGACCGGCGTGCTGCTGGCACTGGCCGCGGCCACCGCAGTCCTCGGCATCGCGCATGCCGCCGTGCAGACCGGCCTGCAGCGCATCATCGCCTACTCCAGCGTGGAGAACACCGGCCTGATCCTGGCCGGGTTCGGGGTGGCGCTAGTCGGCGCGACCGTGCGGGACCAGCACCTGGCCTCCGCCGGGCTGCTGGCCGCGACCCTCCAGGTGATCGCGCACACGGCGGCGAAGTCGCTGCTGTTCACGGCCAGCGCCGGGATCGAGTCGCCGGGGGAGACCGGCGACCTGGATGAGCTGAGCGGGCTGGCGAGGCGGACGCCGTGGAGCGGCACCGGGATGGCCATCGGCGGCCTCACCCTGGCGGGCCTGCCGCTGACCGCCGGGTTCGTCTCCGAGTGGTTCCTGCTCGAGGCCCTCATGCAGCAGTTCCGGGTGCCCGGGCTCGGCTTCCGGCTGGTGCTCGCCGTCACCGGCGCTGCGGTAGCGCTGACCGTAGGGTTCGCCGGGGTGACGTTCGTCCGGCTGATCGGCATGGTAGTCCTCGGCCAGCCGCGGTCCCACGGAACCGTGCAGCGGCCGGAGCGCGATTACGGCCCAGTCGGGCGGGCGGCCATCGTCTTGCTGTCGGCGGGCTGCCTGGCGCTCGCCGCGCTCGCCCCGCTGGAGATCCGCGCGATCGCGGCCGGGCTCGCACCGATCGTGCCGGCCCCGGTCACCGCCGCCGCGCTGAAGTCGCCATGGGTGCTGCAGCCAGTGTTCGCCGGCTTCTCGATCCTGTCGCCCTCCTGGCTGTGGATCGCCATGCCCGTCCTGTTCCTGATCGTCACGCTCCTTGCCTGGGCCGCTGCAGGCAGCCGGATGATCCGGGTGCGGCGGGTGCCGCCATGGCGCTCGGCCACCGCGGGCGTGACGGGAGCCAGCCGGTACACCGCATTCGGCTTTGCCAATCCCACCCGCCGCGTGCTCGCGGCAGTGCTGCACACGCAGACCGAGGTCAGCCACATCGCGCCGGCCGAGTCCGGCGCCGGACCCGGAGCCCCGCCGGACCCGGCGGATCCGCACATCGAATACGCCTCGGACGTCATCGAGGTGATCGAGGAGTATCTCTACCGGCCGGTGCTGCGCCCGCTCGCCGCGGTAGTGCGGACCGTCAAGCGGCTCCAGTCCGGGCGCCTGGATGCCTATCTCGCGTACATGCTGATAGCGCTGGTCGCGGTGCTCGCGGTGGTGACCGCGCTGAGCTGATCGCCCGGGCGCCTGTTTCAGGGCGCCGGGATGCCGTAGGGCAGGCCGGGATGGGCGGCGGCGATCTCGATCAGCCGGTTGTACTTGGCTACCCGCTCGCCCCGGGCCGGGGCTCCCGTCTTCAGTTCACCGGAGCCGCAGCTGACGGCCAGGTCGGCGATGAAGGTATCAGTGGTCTCGCCGGAACGGTGTGACACGAGCTGGGAGTAGCCACCGCGGCGGCAGGTCGCTATCGCTTCCAGTGTCTCGGTCACCGTGCCGATCTGGTTCACCTTGATCAGTGCCGCGTTGCCGATGCCGCGGCTGATCGCGTCGGCGATGATCTTCGGATTCGTGACGAAGATGTCGTCGCCGACGAGCTGGATCCGCTCGCCGAGCCGGGTCGTCAATGCCGCCCAGCCGTCCCAGTCGTCCTCGGCGAGGCCGTCTTCGATCAGCCACACCGGGAACCGGTCGGTGATCTCGGCGTACCGCTCGACCATCTCGGCGCTCGTCAGCTTCTGCCCAGCCACCCGGTAGAAGCCGTCGTCGCCGCGGAACTCGCTGGCAGCCGGATCCAGGGCGATCGCGACGCCGTCCTGCCCGGCCACGTACCCAGCCTAGCCGATCGCGGTGAACAGCAGCGCCAGCACCTCCTCGGGCTCCGCAAGCTGCGGGGCGAAGCCGCCTTCATCACCCAGCCCGGTTGCATGCCCCTGCCTGACCAGGAGGCT
>WNGA01034673.1_pt1 | contig 11594 bp, 13 predicted proteins | sample 5400061 | NCBI WGS metagenome assembly WNGA01 (sample SAMN13153366, study PRJNA577476) | soil metagenome | isolation source: 100 cm soil or saprolite under grassland replicate 2 | place: USA:California | collected 2016-06-15
CGATAAAAATCCCCTCAATCCCGAACTCGACGCGGCATACAAACAAGGTCTTGACGCCGTCAAAGCTTATCTGCGCGCCAAAGCCGAAGCGCAAGTGGTGCTCAACGAAGCCAAACTCATCCTCGTCGGTGAAGGCGAGGTGGGCAAGACCTGTTTGATGGACGCGTTATTAGGTATTCCATGGCAGGAGCATCCCTCGACGCATGGCATTGAAATCAAGCCAATCAAAGTCACAGACCCTGAGAGCAGCACAGAAATCACCCTCAACGGTTGGGACTTTGGCGGCCAGCGCGTCTACCGTCCCACACACCAGTTGTTCTTCAGCGCACCTGCCGTCTATCTCGTCGTCTGGAAGCCGCGCGAAGGCCCACAGCAAGGCTTCGTCAAGGAATGGATTCAACTGATCAAGCGCCGCGAGCCGAGCGCAAAGGTTATCGTCGTCGCCACGCACGGCGGACCTCAACAGCGCCAGCCCGATATTGACCGCCAGGAACTGTGGGATTTGTTCGGCAAGGAAACCGTGGTTGACTTTTTCTTTGTGGACAGTAGGCCAGATGAAAATGGCAATCGCAAAGGGATCGAAGAACTCAAACTTGCAATTGCACGAATTGCAGCAGAGCTACCTGAGGTAGGCCGTTCTGTACCAAAGGGTTTTCAGGAAGTGCGCGAAGCCCTGCAAGAGAATAATATCCCTTATTTGCCGTTGGACGAAGTCCTTGCCATTTGCCGCGATCATAAGATGGATGGTGAAATCGCGCGCCTGTTTATCAGCATCTCGCATCGTCTTGGTCATCTCACACACTATGAAAATGATCCTGCTCTACGCGATATTGTTATCCTGAGACCAGATTGGCTTGCTACTGCAATGAGTTATGTCCTGGATGATGAAGAAACTCGCAAAGCACATGGTTTGGTTAAATTCTCACGCCTCAGCCAATTATGGAATGATCCGTCCCGTCCCGCTGAAACACATTATCCCGAAAACTTGCACAGAATATTTCTGCGTTTGATGGAACGTTTCGATCTTTCGTATCGCGTGGCGGGTCTCTCTCCAAACGAAGAAACCAACCCAGTAAGTTTGATCGCTCAATTGGTCCCTGATAACAACCCAGAAAAGGAACTGGAGGAAGCATGGTTGCCTGAGACCACATCAGGCGATATTCAGCAAACCCAAATCTGCCGCATTGTGGATGCGCAGAACGGTCAATCTGCAAACGCCGAAGGATTGTTCTACCAGTTGATCGTCCGCCTGCATAAGTACTCGCTTGGGCGCGTGAATTACTACGATAGTATTCACTGGCAGCGCGGGCTTGTGCTCGATGCCGATTACAACGGTCGTGCTTTGTTGAGGCATATAGGCAACGATGTTCATATCACCGTCCGTGCACCATATCCTGAATTCTTCCTCGCCATGTTGACCAGAGAAGTGAAGTATTTAGTGGAAAGTTTCTGGGAGGGTCTGCGCTGTGATGTAATGGTCCCGTGTATTGAGCCATGTGGACGAAGCGCGCCTGGTACAGGTTTGTTCGATGTTCAAAAACTCATAGACAGCAAACGTAAAGGACGCCCTGAATTTCCATGTCCTGTCTGCAATGAGTGGCAAAATATTGATCATCTCCTCCTCAATGCCCCTGCTGCGCAGCCAGATGTCACTGCCTTAATATTCACCGAATTTGCCGAAGTCAAAGCCGAATTGGCAAAGGCACGTCAACAAATAGGGGCGCTTTGATCGTTTGGATGATCGTACCCGCCGCACCCTTAGCCGTGTGGACAAAACCTATACTGATCTTCTCCAAGTCCTCACAGACGAAGCTAAAGAAGGTCCACGATTATTTAGTCTCGTGCCTGTTGACCGAAATAATTTCAATCCACGCAATTGGATTCGAGCGGAATTTCAACTGACATTGTGGTGTGAACATTCACGCCAGCCACTTACAAGTCCTGATCTCAACGGAGCAGAAAGTACAAAAGGCGTTTATAAATTTGAAATTGAACGCGAGTGGTTCAAGAAAGTTGCGCCATACCTCAAAGTTGTAATGGGAACATTGAGTCTCGTTTTGCCTGTAATTTCCTCCGGCATCAAGTTAAAAATGGACGATACCGCTTATAAAGCCATCGAAGAACAACTTGATTATGGCAAAAGCGTCATCGAGGCGACCATTGGGGAGGGAGAAAAAATTGGCGAGTGGATGGGCGCCACCGAGACGAGTACGCTTGAAAAAGGCGAACCTGTCCGTGCCCAAGGAGCAATGCTCCGCGAATTTCATGCGTTACTCAAGTTGCTGGATAAGACTGAAAATTATGGTGGCCTTATTAAGGTGCTGAACAAACGCCAGGAATTTTTATGGGTGCATGAAAGGTTCGCGGGAGAGTATTAATCTAAACCTGACAGGTTTCCGCGAGGTGCGTGCATTCACGTATCCTTGTCTCCGCACGCGACTTGGTGAACAGCGGCACTGTTAAAACCTGTCAGGTTTTTTGACTGCAACGCATGAAACGCTGGGTCATTCTTTGCATCCTGCTTCTCGTTACCTGCGGCTGTTCGTCCACAACTAGTTGTGGCAACGACCCAGCTTGTTCACGTATCCTTTTTATTGGCAATAGCTATACGTTCGTCAATGATCTACCAGGCACATTTACCGAGCTGGCAAAATCAAGCGGGTACAAAGTCGAAACCGGTATGGCGGCACAGGGAGGCTGGACGCTATTAGACCATGTCAACTCTCCAGAAACACTCGAGCAAATCAAATCGCAAAAATGGAATTTCATCATTCTGCAAGAACAAAGCCAGATCCCTGCCAGTGAACAAGTTCGAACCGCACAAATGTACCCGGCAGCCCGCACATTGGTTGGCAAAATTAAGCAAACTGGCGCGATGCCTGTGCTCTTTATCACTTGGGCACACCGCGATGGCTGGCCCGAATATCGTATGCCTTACGAAAGTATGCAACATCTGATCAATAGCGGTTACCTGACGCTTGGGCAAGAACTTGACGTGCGTATGGCACCAGTAGGATATGCCTGGTTAAATGTGTGGCGACAAAACCCGCAGATGAACCTATGGCAGGAGGATGGCAGCCACCCCAACAAAGATGGCACCTATTTGGCGGCCTGCGTTTTCTACGCTGTCATTTATCACAAAAGCCCCGAGGGATTAACTTACACGGGCGACATGCCTAAAGAGGATGCCCTGTTATTACAAAAGGTTGCCGCGGATACTGTCTTGAACGATAGCGCAACATGGAATATTCCCTGATTTTCTTGCTCTCGACAACGTTCCGCTCGCGAAGGACGCCGCCGAGGACGGCGGCTTGAGCAATTTTGGAACACAAAGCCCCTGAGAGTTCACAACCCTCAGGGCTTTCGTTTAGAACCCTTTGTGTACTTTGTGTCATTTCGACAAGCTCAATGCAAGCCTTCGTGGTTAAAAGCGGAAGAGTCTCAATTTCGACGCGCGATTGGCTTTAAGTAAGAGTCAAGCAACGCATCCATCCGCTCAAATGACTCACACACAAAGAACATTGGATTGAAAGCGTAGACCGTTTTCGGGATCTGGGCAATCGTTTCCACATCAAACCTGAAGTTGCTCAAATACATTCCCGCTGTAATCTATCACATTGTCCCGGCTAAGCCTGTAAAATTCCATGATCGTATTAGCGAGTTCAGCACGACCAGAAATAGTCCCAGCTCCGAATACCTTAAACCGGTTGTCTTCCATGACCAATCCAAACTCGGTACTGTACCAGGCCAGGCGTTTAATAACTTCCTTTTCGTCTTGTGTCGCTTTCAGGTAGGCTGGGGCAAATTTATCCTCGATGTGTGCATAGAAGTCCATGGTCAGATAAGGCAGATGGCCGAAAATATCGTGGAACATATCTGGTTCTGGCGTGAATTCAATCTGATCGCGCGTGCGCAAATAATCGGTGATCAGGAAAATGCGCTGCGCAAACTTTTTATACCAGTCATCAGCAATGGTGTAACGGACAGCCGTTCGCTCAATCCGCCATCCAGTGCGAGGGCTGATGCGCTCATTCAGGTACGCGACTGTGGGAATATGGCCTGGATCGAGCTGCAACAATTCCAGCCCCTCTTTGAATTCGTGACAGATTTGCTCGAGTAAATAAGGCTGATGAATTCCGGCGAATAGATCAGCCCAAATCACGTGTTGTTCATCGGAGAAAATGATCTCCTGGGTTTCAGCAGTATATTCTCGAGATGGATCAAGGCGTTCCTCGGCAATATCCCCTGTATAGATTGGTGGATTTTGATTCTTATTCATAATTTTCACCTTTCTAATAAAATGACGTACTTTGTAACAATCATATTGCCCTGATGCATAAAAATATTATCACCTCCAAAAACGAAAGTCAATAATAGGACTCTTATAATCTTCTTAACGGCTATTGATTCGCTCCGTTGCACGATGATACAATCTTTAATGATGAATGAGAAATCGCTCGAAGGAAAAACCGTCCTGGTGACCGGAGCTGCCCGCCGCGTGGGTCGTATCCTTGCGCTGGCTTGTGGACGTGCCGGTGCGGACGTTATCATCCATCATGGACATTCTTCAGAAGAGGCTTTGGACGTTCAAAAAGAAATCGCTTCCTTCGGACGCCAAAGCTGGGTGCTGCCCTCAGACCTTTCTAACTCTGACGAACTTTCCGGGCTTATTTCCAAGGCAAATGAGATTAGTCCGTTATATGCACTTGTTAATAGCGCGGCCATCTTCGAGTCGCTGTCTCTGCAAGAGACTTCACTGGCAGACTGGGAACGTCACATAGCTATCAACCTGACTGCACCATTCCTGCTTTCACAAGCATTTGCAAAGCAACTTCCCGAGGGTGCGGAAGGTCGTATCGTCAATATCTTGGATTGGCGTGCCCTGCGTCCGGGCGCTGACCATTTTCCTTACACCATCAGTAAAGCTGCACTAGCTGCGATGACCAAGTCTCTTGCCGTTGGATTGGCTCCTCGCATTATGGTTAACGGATTAGCACTCGGGGCTGTTCTGCCTCCTTCGGATCGCCCGGGGAATGAGAATATCATTAAAGGCATTCCAGCAAAACGCTGGAGTGAACCCCAGGAGGTTGAGGAAGCCCTTATCTTTTTGTTGACAGGCCCTGCCTATATCACCGGTGAGATCATCCATGTAGATGGTGGTAGGCATTTGGTTTAATTCGCCCTGAGCGGAGCCGCTCGTACTTTGGGCGGCATAGTCGAAGGGCGGGCTAGAAGTGAATTTCACATTTCCAAGTCACCCGCGCTTCGACTGCGGAACCGACAAACACGGTTCCTTCCGCTCACATCGTCCCGGTGTTCTTCGGGAGCGCGAAGATATATGAGGAGTAACCATGGACAAAGTCTTTATCAAGGATTTACTGGCGCGCGGCATTATTGGCATCAACGATTGGGAGCGCGAGAAATCGCAAAATATCCTGATCAACATTACTGCCTTCACCGATACGCGCCGCGCCGCAGAGACCGATAACCTAGCAGATTGTGTTGACTATCGTAATTTGGCAAAGAAAGTGCAGGTGCACGCTGAATCTGCCAAGCGATTTACAGTCGAAGCACTCGCCAACGATCTGGCAAAACTATGTCTTGAGCAAAAGGGAGTTATGAAAGTGATTGTACGCGTTGAAAAGCCTGGGGCTGTCCGTTTTTCGCAATCAGTCGGTGTGGAGATAGAACGCGGTCGCGATGAGTGAACTGCATCAAGCTTATCTAAGTATTGGCTCCAACATCGAGCCTGAAGTCCATCTTCCGAAGGCAATCGAAATGCTGAGGGATTATGGAGAAGTCAAAGCAGTTTCATCTGACTGGGAATCTCATGCAGTCGGTTCCAATGGCCCGAATTTTTTAAATGCCTGTGTCTTATTTATAACGGATTTGCAGCCTTATGATTTGAAGGAACAGATTATCAGGCCAATTGAGGCCAAACTTGGCCGCATCCGTGATGCAGACAAGAATGCCCCACGCACCATAGACCTTGACATTGTCCTCTTTGATAACAAACCTCTCAACGTGGATTATTGGGATTATCCTTTTGTGGTCGTGCCGCTAGCGGAATTAATCCCCGATTTTTATCATCCCGTCAGACGCGAAAAACTATCTCGAGTTTCCGAGCAATTACAAAGTCAGAACTGGATCGTAAAGCGAGATACAGAAGTCCTTCGTCCTGCCTGCACCTGGCACCCTGGACAGTCGCCAGGACAGGCAGGCACAGGTGAGCGGAGGGACTGAGCGCAACTCGCAGTCCTGATAAACTCCCTGGCGTGGCCGCTAGGACAGGCAGGGCCACGCTTCGTTCGCCTGTCGGCTCACATCGTCCCGATGCTTTTTCGGGAACGCGGATAAATTTTTATATTTTAAGCGGGCCCGCGCCACGGGAGATGTTATCTAGGAATTCCTGTCGTGTGGCAATGTTGTTACGGAATCCACCATGCATGGCAGACGTCGTCATGCGCGCGTCATGTTTGCGGACACCGCGCATCATCGCACACAAATGTAAGGCCTCGACCACAACTGCCACACCTTGAGGTGCAATCAGCTCCATAAGAAAATCTGCAATCTGGCGGGTCATGCGTTCCTGCACTTGTAATCTCTGGGCAAACATATCCACGATGCGGGGGATTTTCGAAAGACCAAGAACTTTTCCGCTGGGGATATAAGCAACGTGGGCACGCCCCATGAATGGCAGCATATGATGTTCACACAGGCTAAAGAATTCGATATCGCGGACAATCACCATATCTTCATAAGTGACAGTGAAGATCGCGTTATTGACCAGCTTGTTAGGATCCGTGTGATAACCCTTCAATAATTCGGGATACATGAGAGCAATGCGCTTCGGTGTCTTCTTCAGCCCTTCTCGTTTGGGGTCTTCTCCGAAGGCACGCAACATCGTCTCCACAGCAGCCTCTATTGCTTTTACATCAAAACCATTTGCAAGAGATTTCTGCTTGTTCGAATTACCTTTAATGTAAGTTTGTACCATTTATATTCTCCTAAATCCAATAAAGTGATTCAATCTGATTTTATCTGATTTGGAGGCAAATCATGCTTCCAAAGGGCTGAATCCTTTCGGGATATTTGTATCCATTTAGCAGGCTATATTTGGCTCGCCAGATAATCTTTTGCAACCTTCAATTCTGGATTCACTTTGTTTGGAAATGGTTTTTCCACCGCGTTTTGTATATAATGAAATTGTCGCTCGCTGGTGTAGAAGTCGAAGGAGGTTTCCATGAGAAAAATGTTTCTGGTAATTTTCCCTTTTATTATTTTGCTGACTTCAGCCTGTGGCGAGCAGGCTTCCGCGGAAACTAGCACGCTAACCATAACAGCTACTATGGTTGTAACAGCAACTGAGACTGAAACCGAAACACCCAGCGCTACAGAGACGCCGTCCGTGCAAGCAAGCGCCACTTTCACTCCTGTGACTCCCTTCCCCACCAATTCATCCGATTGCACTAACAGCGCGTCTTTTGTTACGGATGTGACCATCCCAGATAATAGCAACGTCGTTGCGAACACAACCTTCACCAAGACCTGGCGTGTCAAAAATACTGGCACCTGTATCTGGAATCCTGATTACGTGCTGACGCCCTACTCAGATGAGCAAATGGGCGCGCCAGCCTCGGTCCCGTTGGCTGTAACCTTTCCCAACCAGACTCTTGATGTATCTGTGGATTTAATTGCACCTAGCGCCGTTGGTATTCACAGAGGCAACTTTGTCATTAAAAACCCAGCTGGCTTGATCATGAGTATTGACAAGGATTCTCGCCTTTGGGTGATCATTAACGTTTCGAGTGCGGCAGCCACTGAAACTCCTACTATCACGGTTACAGTTTCAGGTAGTAGTACTACCACAAGTAGTACTGCCAGCGGTACAGATACAGGGACTGGTTTTGTAAAGGTCACTTGTGCATACACTACCGACCAGACCAAAGTAACGGATGTAATCAATGCCATCAATGCCTATCGTGCCCAAAATGGCTTGCCTGTCTACACTGTCAATGAACAACTGACTCGGGCGGCCACAGCTCATGCCAACGACATGGCTTGCAACAATCTCTTTGGGCACACAGGCTCAGATGGTTCAACGCCGGCTTCGCGCGTGGCGGCCAGCGGTTATATAGCCTCGTCGGCCACTGAAAATGTTTATGGCAGTTATCCTCCATTATCGGGGAAGGAGGTTGTCGACTGGTGGAGGAATGATAAGACCGATCTCAATCATAACAAGAACCTATTGAGCAGCACGTATACTGAGATTGGCGTAGGATACTCGTTCTACAACAATTATGGCTACTACGTGGTGGTCTTTGCTAAACCAAAATAAAGGTCAGTAAAATCATCCCTGTTGTATCATGATAACAACTATCCAGATTTGCAAAGGAGATACAGAATGACGATTCGAGTCGACCCTGAGCGGAATGAGATATCTGCTTTAAAACAGATTGGCCCATGGCGCGGCAAAAAAGTACTCGAGATCGGTTGTGGTGACGGTCGGTTGACTTTGCGCCTCGCAAGCCTAGGCCCGGAGTTGATCCAGGCCATTGACCCAAGCGTTGACCTCATCCGCTCTGCCCAGAAAAATCTCCCTGAAAGGTTGGCGAAACACGTCCATTACCAAGTGGGGTCAGCGGAAGACTTAAAATATCCATCCAATACATTTGACATCGTAGTGTTTTCCTGGGTACTCTGATGAGTGATGCATGAGGGCATGGTTCATGCCCTTCGTGAGGCGCATCGCGTGCTCAAGCCAGGCGGGCTTTTATTAGACCTGCGACCCGGCGCTGTCCATCGCCGTGTTGGGATTGAGGTGGATGGTCAATATGAACAGCTCACCGTCATGAACGAAAAACTCAATGACGACTACGCCGCGAACCGCGCGGTTACTCAAGTGATACAGCAGGGATTCTTCAAGCCTATCTCAAGGATTCAATTTAATTGCGACCGCACAATGACTTTGAAAGATCTCGAAGTCTGGCTGGAAGACTTCCCTAGCGACCGGCAAGCCGCGAAGGAACGACTTGTCCAAATTGTGACCAATGCCTATAAATCTAGAAAAGGAAAAAAGAAAATTGTGGCAAAGGGTCCACTGGTATTGAAAGTGTTGAGGAAAGAAGAAAATGCGTGAAAAGTATGAAACCCTGATGGAAATAAAAAAGCCCGACAGGAAACCTGTCAGGCAATAGTCTGTGGCGAGGCGGTCACCCCGCCACAGACATACTATATTCGATTGTAACGTACGCGTTAGCTCAATCCTTATGCGTAAGCAGGTTCGAGCTCCAGTCGGCTCTTGACGTTCTGAAGCATAGCCTCCACTTCGTGCTCGTTCTCCTGGATGACAATTTCATCCTTTATCCGTTTGAGCAGGGAGGATGGAATCTCATATTCGAATCTCAGCAAGAGATGCGTTGCCTGCCCACTGGGCTGGAATTTCCAGGTAACGGTGCAATCAAACTCTTTGGTGCTTTGGATGACGAGCCGCTCGTAGGGGGTATATTCGACCGTCTCGCATTTTCCTTCGAAATGTAACCCAGACATCTTGTAAGTCCAGTTGAACGTGAAGCCGTCATTAGATTTTGACTTCTTAACGTTCTTGACCTCAACGATATTGGGCCAGACCTCGGGCAGATGGTTCGGGTCGGCAAGGAAATCGAACACTCTGTCGACTAATGTATTAACCTGTATGTCACGTACTATCGTTTTCATAGCGAACTCCTTTCTCACTTTTGAAAACGGTTGATGCTCCACTCAAATTTCAGGCGGAACGATGGGTGCGCTATCCCGTTCGATGCCGGATGTTTGGCAATAGAGTTTGTCTCGACGCGCAGATCACCACCTTTCTTCGATAGTGTTGCATAGTCGGATAATTGGAGAAGTCAAGTCTCCGTTTTGAATGTTTTCAAAACGGTAGATAGGGTCAATCGAATTGCTATTGCAGATGAGAATTTATTGTGCAGCCAAATGATTTGCCATATCTTTTAAAGACGAAAGGAATTCACCCACCTGAAAGTCATTATTAATATACACCACTTAAATGAGAGATTCAACCCTTTTCGGGGCGCTCTAAAGTTCTTCTAATGTATCGAAGGTCTTTCTTCAAATCCCTCTCATCTTCGGCTCATATTACGGAAACAATCCCTTCACCGCGGAAGTATTCATTTGCTTCTCACATGAGATATCTCCCTCCCTGAATAATATTTCAATCCAATTCCCGAGAAATGCTAATAAACATCTATCTTCCCCAGCGCGGTTGCCAGTCTGATGTAGGATTGTTGGTCAAACGCGTCACCTCTGTCCCATCGGGGCGCATGATATAAATTTCATTGTTACCATCTCGAAAAGAGGTGAACGCGATCCAATTCCCGTCTGGAGACCAACTGGGCCCGAGGTTATCCCCACCATTGGTGAGTTGTATCAGCCCGGTCCCATCTACGTTGATGACGAAAATGTTGCGATTTTCAGCTGGTCCCGCGTAAAAGGCGAGTTTCGTTGCATCCGGTGACCATGAGCTGCGTCCTCCCACATCATTCAGATTTGTTATCTGATGGGCATTGGAGCCATCTGCATTCATAATAAATATCTGCCGCGCTCCAAGCCGGGTAGAAGCGAAAGAGATCAGCGTGCCATCCGGCGACCAAGTTGGATCAATATCATCGTTAGGACCACTGCTAATGGCGTGAGGATTATTTCCGGTTGCCCTCATAATCCAAATTCTTTGGTTACCACCCGTTTCATTGGTAAAGACAATCCCTCTACCATTTGGAGAGAGTTCAGGCGCATACATACTTCCAATTTTATCGGTCAAGCGGTCGCGGTTTTTTCCATTGAGGTCAACGGAATAAATCTCGAAAGTGCCCGTCCTCTTAGAGGAGAAATAGACCGTTTGTCCATCCGGTGAAAGCGACGGGTAAAAGGTAGTTGCATCGTAATTCGTGATTTGTCTGCGTCCGGTTCCATCCCCGTTCATTGAGCAAATTTGGTCAATTAGCGCGATGAAACAAGTAAAGACAATCTTGCCAGTTGGAGGCGTATTTCCCCAAGAAGCCGGCAGAGGAGAGGGGATACCTACGGGAGGAGATGTCCCCGCCTCTGTTGTAGCTAGGGTTGGGCTGAGCGTTGAGATTATAGTTCCAGTAGGAGTTTCAGACGCGGTAGCGGTGAAGGCGGGTGTTCCAGTCGTAATAGGTGTACCGGTAACCAAACCACCGGATCCTAATGGCGTCGAAGTGGGTAGCGGCCTGGACGACAGATTGCGCGAGACAAGCAAAAACCCGACCACCACAGCGCAAAGGCCGATCAATCCGCAGCCGAGGCCACCAACCATAAATCTATCAAGTATAGGGATATAGTTTTTGAGAGATTCCATTGGATGATCTAATTTAGAATGAATTAAATAATAAACCAGTTTTATTGAATTATGGAATGAGTGATTTCACTTATAAGCATGTTTCCTCATGACGCCGTTCGTACACTATTTGTTCCAATACAGGTCCTTAAATTATAGGCTCGTAGATAATCAAATCCTATTGCCAGCAAGTATGCTACATTCAATTCATCCCAAGAATGCTGCCAGAAAATTATTT
>WNGA01038037.1_pt1 | contig 11594 bp, 17 predicted proteins | sample 5400061 | NCBI WGS metagenome assembly WNGA01 (sample SAMN13153366, study PRJNA577476) | soil metagenome | isolation source: 100 cm soil or saprolite under grassland replicate 2 | place: USA:California | collected 2016-06-15
CTTTATTCAGCGCGGCAAATTGAGTGTCGATCCGTTAATTGTTGCGCAGAAGAAATTTCAGCGGCTTGGGATGCACAAGACCCGCGAGCGCAACGCAGTGCTAATTTTCGTAGCGCCGCGAGCGCACAAATTCGCCGTTGTTGGCGATGAAGCGGTTCACGAAAAATGCGGCGAGCAATTCTGGCAGCGCGTTGTGGATGGAATGCGTGTCCATTTTCAGAATGAAAGATTCAGCCACGCGCTAATCGAAGCGGTTAACGAAGTCGGCAAAGTGCTGACCACGCATTTTCCGAGAACGTCGGCAAACGCGAATGAGTTGCCGGACGAAATCGTTGAAGGGTAACTCATTAGGGTTCCCTGCAGCTTCGAGAGGCCATTCATTCCATCGGTCGGGCGCGCCCGGCGGTCGCCCCCGACCAAATGTCCGCTTGCAAAATCGCGGATTTGGCTTTTATTCTTTACTTCGTAGCGAGTTTTGTAATTACGCCGTTGGTCCCTGGGTCTCCGTCGCTGGACGTGAAACCACACTCGCCAGGGGGAACCCGGCAAAGAAGATGGAGCAATCGAGTATTCAAGTGATGAAGTAATAGACGAGGTGTCTTTGCTCATTACTCTAATACTCCACGACTCCGTCGCTCCAGAATAAGATTATGCCAATCCGTTACGGTCGTTTTGAGATGCCGAAAGCTCTCGCCAAAGACGAGAGCACAGCCACAGATACTTACGCCAAATTCACCGCCGAGCCATTTGAGGCCGGTTATGGGCACACCGTAGGGAATTCCCTCCGGCGCGTCCTGCTTTCCTCTTTGGAAGGCGCTGCCATCACTGCAGCAAAAATCACGGGCGCGCAACATGAATTCGCCACCCTTCCGGGCGTGGTCGAAGACGTGACCGACATCGTCCTCAACCTCAAGAAGGTAAAATTCAAGCTCGATGGCCAGGATCACGAGCCGAAGAAACTTTCCCTAATTGTAAACAAAGAAGGCGAGGTCACTGCCGGCGACATTCAAACCAGTCAGGGTTTTGAAGTGCTCAACCCCAAGCAGGTCATTTGCACTCTGGACAAGAAACACAAATTCGACGCCGAGCTCGATGTGCGCGTCGGTCGCGGTTTCGCCACTGGCGAGGAAAACAAGCGCGCAGACCAGCCGATTGGTCTGATCCCGATCGATTCCATCTTTTCTCCGGTCACGCGCGTGAAGTACGCTGTGGAAAATACTCGAGTTGGTCAGCGCACCGATTACGACAAGCTCGTTCTTGAAATCTGGACCGACGGCCGCTTAACGCCGGACGAGGCGTTGCTCCAGGCCTCGGCGATTTTGCGGCACCACCTCGACGTGTTCGTGAACTTCAACGAAGAAGTGATCGAATTCGATCAAACGCCCGCGCAGCGAACTGCCTGAACAATGCGAACATCACTTCCGTTGGTCAGCTTGCCCAAAAAACCGAAGCCGAGATGCTGAAGTACCGTAATTTCGGTAAGAAATCGTTGAACGAAATTAAGGACAAACTGCAACAGCTTGGTCTGAGCCTGGGCATGAAATTCGAACCCGGCCTCCTGGATGCTCCGGTGAGCAGCGATGGCGCTAGCCCGAGCGGAGCACCTGGCGAAGAGTAAGCGCCGGCTTTACAATCACATTCGCTGCGTCATGAGACACCAAAAAAAGACGGTCAAGCTGGGTCGCACGGCTGAGCACCGTAAAGCGCTGCTGGCTAATCAGGTCTGCTCCTTGATCGAGCACCAACGCATCAAGACCACCCTAGCCAAGGCGAAGGCGGTCCGTCCACTTGCGGAGCGGATGGTCACGCTCGGAAAAAAGGGCTCGATTCACGCGCGTCGCACTGCTCTTGCGACGCTGCGCCAAAAGAGGGCTGTTAAGAAATTGTTCGACGACATCGCGCCGAGATCGGCAGAGCGCAACGGTGGTTACACGCGGATCGTGAAACTTGGCCAGCGTAAGAGTGATTCCGCTCCCATGGCATTCATTGAGTGGGTCGATATGGCAGAGGTGGTGGAAGAAAAACCGGCGGAAGAGAAAAAGGCGAAGCACAAGGAAGCTGAGCCCAAGCCAAAGAAAACAGAACCAGAGGCCGCCGCGCCGAAGGAAGAAGAGCCGGTCGTGGAAGAAGAGAAACCCGCCGAAGAGCCAGCCCCAGCGGAAGAACCGAAACCGAAGAAGCGACGCTGGTTTGGCCGGAAATCGAGCGAGCAGGAGTAAGTTCTCTGGCACCGATTGCCAACGGCGCGACGCAACTCGGTCATCCCGAGCCTGCAGACGGCGAGGGACCTCCCAAATGCGCACTGAGCATACGAGCTGGGCAGAGATCGCCCAATCAGTTGAGTAAAACGCACGAGATGGAAGGCGTGCTCAATCGACTTGGGTGAAGTCCTTCACTTCGCTGAGGATGACCGCTCGGAGGATTGAGCGATCTGCTCTGTGTGCACCGACGATAATGTAATCAATGCCGCGGAAGTTTAGTAATTCGAGAAATTCTCTCCAGTCTTTGCTCAGGCCCATGGTTGAGGAGCTCCACCAGAATCCGCAGACGTTCGTTGCCGGTGAGTTTCTTGTAAAAATCCCGGTCCGCTCTTTCAGCCTCAGCGAAGCTGCGAAATTTCTTTGCCGTTTTTCCCACGACCGGAATATAGACTTGGCAGCTGTGCTTTCCGAGCGAATTTGATCGCGCCCGATGACGCCGAATCCTTACCTGTTCATTGTCATTTTCATTGGCGTCGCGTTGGGTTTTCCATTGCTCCCGCTCGCCCTCGCCTGGCTGTGGCGGCGAATTTTTCAACCGCCGAAACCGGGTCCGGAAAAGAACGCGACTTACGAATGCGGCGTCGAATCGCTTGGTGAAGCACAAATCCAGTTTCACTCGCAGTACTATTTGTACGCGATCATATTCCTTATATTTGATGTGGAAGCGATCTTTCTTGTGCCGTTCGCTGTAGCCTTCACTAGTTTGCCTGTGGGTGCGTTCATCGCGATATTGGTTTTCCTGTTGTTCCTGATCGAAGGCCTCATTTGGGCTTGGAGCAAAGGTTGTTTGCAATGGGAACGATAAAGCGTTGATGGGTTAAGGCATGAAGGCGAAGCGATGAGCGAAGGAATCGATGAAGAATTGCGCCGCGAACTGCAGCGACAAGGCGTATGGGTCACTTCGATGCAAGATCTCTACAATTGGGGCCGCAAGAACTCGATCTGGCCACTCCAGTTCGGGCTCGCTTGTTGCGCGATTGAGATGATTGCGACCGCAGCGTCGCGCTATGATATCGCGCGCTTTGGCGGAGAAGTTTTCAGGCCATCGCCGCGTCAGGCCGACCTGATGATTGTCGCAGGCACGGTCACCAAAAAAATGGCGCCACAGATCGTGCGTCTTTACAATCAAATGGCCGATCCGAAGTACGTGATTTCAATGGGCGCCTGTGCCATTTCCGGCGGCCCATTCAAGCAAGGATACAATGTCCTCAAGGGAATCGACCGTTACATTCCAGTGGATGTTTATATTCCCGGTTGCCCGCCGCGTCCGGAAGCTCTTTTACACGCATTCATGGAATTACAGCGCAAGATCGACGAGCAAAAATTGAGCGGCGCAAACAAAGCGGCTCATCTCGATTCAGAACAGCCGAGCGAATTCCCTGTGCCCGCATTCGGAAAGCACGATCTGGAGCCACCGGCTAATTCAAACGTGTTTCATCCACCGGCGATCGAAAGGCAAAGTTGAAGCGGCGTTAACGCCATGGAGTCCTTGGAGGAAATCAAAGCTCGGATCGAAGCCGCCATACCTGGCGCGAATATCGAAATCGTGCAGAATGCGAGTCCGTCAAAGCAGCATTCGCTCAAAATCGACAATGAACACGCCCGCGATGTGGCGAAGTGGCTGCGTGACGACCCGGCGCTGCGCTTGGATTTTTGTTCCAATGTGACCGGCGTCGATTGGCTAGATCGCACCGTAAAGAAAACGGTAAAGGTGAAAAAAGTCGTCGATGGCGAAGAAAAGGAAGTCAGTGAAACGACTGAAGAAAAAATTACCGGCTATCTCGAAGCCGTTTACCACCTTTACTCGATGACCCACAAACACGGACCGGTTATCATTCGAATGCGGACAGCAGATCGTGCAGCGGGTGCCCGGCTACCGTCGCTGACTCCGATCTGGCGAAGCGCAGAGTTTCAGGAGCGCGAGATTTTTGATCTCTACGGAGTCCGATTCGACGGGCATCCCGATTTGCGCCGGATCTTGATGTGGGACGAGTTCAAAGACTATCCGATGCGCAAGGATTATCGGGAGCCGGACGATTACGAATACGAACCGACACCGCACGACGATGTGCTGGAGAAAGCGAAGGGACGTTACGCGTCCCGACCACAGAGCGATGGCGCGGAAGGCATCGTTGAAGGGTTGAAGCGAACGTGACTGCGACAGTTGACACACTCGAAGCTATGGAGCGGCCGCCGGTGAGCATGGGCTCGCGACTTGAAGGCGAGCTACTCGAAGTTTCGATGGGACCGCAACATCCCTCTACCCACGGCGTATTCCGGATGAACGTTGCGCTCGAGGGCGAGATCGTGCGCAAGCTCAAGCCGGTCTTCGGATATCTGCATCGCAATCATGAAAAAATTGGCGAGAACGCGAGCTATCTCGGCTCAATGCCGTACACCGACCGGCTCGATTATTTCTGCTCGATGACCAATAACTGGGCCTATGCGCTCAGCGTGGAAAAATTGGCCGGGATCGAAGTTCCCGAGCGCGCCGAATATCTTCGCGTTATTCTTGCGGAACTGACGCGGCTCCAGAATCACGCGTCGCTGCTGGGGTTTTTGCTGAGCGACATGGGTGCCTGGGGGACGCCGCTCATGTACGCGTTCCGCGAGCGCGAAAAAATTCTCGATCTGTTCGAATCGCTGTCCGGATCGCGCATGATGTGCGACTACATGCGCTTCGGCGGCTGCCGGGTCGATGCCAGTCCCGAGTGGCTCGCGGCTGCGAAGAAAATTGTCGACCGTTTCCCGCAGTTCGTTCACGAGCTGGAACAATTGATCGTCGGCAATGAAATTGTAATGGCCCGAACGCAGAACGTTGGAAAAGTCTCGCCCGAGCTCGCGATTAGTGCCGGTATCACCGGTCCGATGCTTCGCGCCTGCGGCGTCAATTATGATGTGCGAAAAGTGGACGGCTACGGATTCTATCCACGCTTCAAATTCCGAATTCCGTTAGGCGAACACGGGGACACTTACGATCGCCTGATGATGCGCGTGTTGGAAATGGGCGAGAGCGTCGAAATTTTGAAGCAGGCATTCGAACAAATTCCTGCCGGCCCGATCATCAACCCGAAGGTGAAAATCCGCGCCTTTCGTCCGCCGGTTGGCGAAGCTTATGGGCGCATTGAAGCGCCCAAAGGCGAGCTCGGTTTCTATTTGATCAGTGACGGCGGCCCAAATCCGTATCGCTATCGGGTGCGTCCGCCGAGTTTCATCAATCTGACGATTTTAGAAGATATGTGCCTTGGCCATACCGTTGCCGATGTGATGGTAATTCTCGGCAGCGTCGATATTGTCATGGGGGAGGTTGATCGCTGATGCAGAATCCGCTTCAACGCTTTAACAGTTTAACGCTTTAACGAACACCATGATCGGCACAGGCATACTCAAAGGAATGGCGGTCACGGCGCGGAACTTTGTCGGAAGTTATTTCGACAAGGAGCGCCTGATCACGGTGCAATATCCGGAAGAGCGAAATCCGTTGCCAGAGAATTATCGCAATTTCCCTTTTCTCATTTATGACGGCACCGATCCGAACGCGGGCTTGCGTTGTGTTGCGTGTAAGATTTGCGAGAAGGAATGCCCGCCGCAATGCATTTACATCGTCAAAAGCGAAGACAAAAAGCCCGATTACATGGGTAAACCACAGTTTTACCCGAAGGTCTTCGACATCGATATCTCGGTTTGCATGAGCTGCCAGATCTGCGTCGAAGTTTGCCCATCTCTCCAACCGATGCGGCCGAAGTCGATGCGAAACTGGCCGCTGCAGCTGAAGCTGCTGCGAAAAAGAAAGCTGCCGCCGTTGTTGCAACGAAGCCGGCTACACCCGCCACGCCCTCCGCCTCAAATGAGCCGGCAGCATCTCGTGCTTCATCATAGGCGGAATTATCAACTTGCGTAGGGGCATACGTGGCAGCGAAAGCGATGCGGTAACACAGGCATCCTGCCTGGTCCGGTCGGGGCAACGGCAGGCTGTGAAGCCCGCCTGACCTGTCAGGCTGTGAAGCCTAAGTTACTTCCGTTGCCGGAGCCGCGGTGGGTTTTCCAAGATTTGTTTTGACGTCCAACAAATAAAACGGCAGAAGCGCAACCAAACAGAGAAATGAGAAAGATGAGAAAGACACGTCTATTTACGAATATCTTTGTAGTGATCTTGTCACTGGGCTTGATGTGGGGATGCCAGAGCACCGCCGTCGGTCCCAGCCAGGCATCTCAGAAGGAAAACCTGCTGGTCCGATCCGGATTCAAGGCAAAGACTGTGACCACGCCCAAACAGCAGCAACGAGTTAGCGCGCTGCCGGCCGGCAAAGTTTCCACCGTCACATACGGAGGGAAATTGTATTACGTGTATCCGACCGCGACCAAGGACGGGATTCTCGTTGGCAACCAAACACAGTACAATGCCTACAAACAGTCACTTGTGGCGTATGGACTGACGACGAGTCCCGATTTTGTGGAGGAAACGCACGGGCCCCATCGCATTCTCATTCAGCAATTCGATGGGTTCGGTCCTCTCTAGTACAGAAGTCGTCGCAAGAGTTTTCGAGTTTCCTCGGTTTGATCAAATTTTCGGTAAGCCGCTCGAAGCGCTCGGTTGCCGCGCAATTGAGCGTGGCAACGCCCAACAGATTTCTCTCGGAGCGCGTGTTGTGCGGCTAAAGTACGTCTGAGCGCTGATCATGCGACTGCGACGTGAGGAGTTCGCGTTACAGCGCTCTCAGCCGCGCGCGAACCAGCTTTCGCAGGAGAGTTGTCTTGCATCAGACCCGCCAAAAAGGTGCCGAGGTCCCGGTTGCGTTGAGTGTTGGCGGGACCTTCTAACGAAAAGATTAGGACTGACGGACGAGTGCCTAGCTCAAATTCAAAGCTCCCGGGAGTGCTCAAATCTTCCTCTGAAGCCGAGGCTGCTGCTGCTTGCTCGCAAAAACAATCGAGTGGTCGAACCGGTTCATCGCGATATCGACCATTAGTGTCGGCGACGACTTTTGGCCCCCGCACATTTGGCAACCAGATTAGCCGCCCGCCGTTCGCGTCTGATTCAAAATGGAAACCGACATCGCGGTACGAGCGTGGCCCGCAACCCGAAAAGAACGGTCTTACCACAAGCTGCGCAGCAATATGTGTGTCGCCACGTAGCGCCCAGGATAATGCGACGGCCGATCCGTCGAGCGGCAAAAACATTTGCTGGTCGATCAGCAGCCCTTCTGGAAGACGAAAGCACGAGCGCGGCCATGATATGGCGCCAAAAAGTCCATCGCCAAAGGATGATCCTGAATCGATCATCGGGCTGTTTGAAGAGATCGTATAAACACTGCGCGGCGTGGTCAAAGTGACCTCGAGACAACTTAGCGCCACTTCAGAGCCGATTTTGGATGAACGGATCGTGATCATAGGCTTTTTTGAACATGTGTCGCGCTCCGCGGCAATCCCTTACACCAAATCGCGGTAGCCGAGGGCGTCGACCTCGGCTTTGAGCGGTGATCGCCCGCGTCTGCAACGTCGCGCTTCGTAAGGTTTTGCGCTTTCGGTCGACATATCACTGTGGAAACAGAGACCTCGCGCACGGACTATGCGCATTGCGCGTGGAATCTGCCCGATTCTGCAGTAACGCCCGAGCCGTACTATTTGCGTCGCCGGGAATTCCTGCGCGTGTTCGGCCTCGGTCTTGCGGCCTCGGCTCTTTTACCGTCTTGGATTCGGGCTGAATGGGCGGCACCGAACGATCTGCTCAATTCGTCTTACAAACTCGATGGTGTGAAACTCACGCCTGAAGATCTCGTCACTAGCTACAATAATTTTTACGAATGGGGCTTGGCGAAAGATCAGCCTAAAGAATTGGCGAACCGCGATTGGAAGACGCGGCCGTGGTCCATCGAGATCGGCGGATTATGTGCGAATCCGCGTAAGATTGACGTCGACGAATTGATTCAGGTTCTTGGCCCGATCGAGCGACGTAATTATCGGCATCGTTGTGTCGAAGCCTGGTCAATGGTGATTCCGTGGGACGGTTTTCCGCTGTCGAAGCTTGTCGATTTTGCGCAGCCAAAAACCGAAGCGAAGTATGTGAAATTTGTTTCGTTTTTCGATCCTGCCAATTGTCCGGCACAACGCGTCAATGATTTTCCGTGGCCGTACACGGAAGGCCTCACTTTGTCTGAGGCGACGAACGAGTTGGCGTTTATCGCAGTCGGCCTTTACGGCAAACCTCTCCGCAACCAGAACGGCGCGCCGCTACGCCTGGTTGTTCCATGGAAGTACGGATTCAAAAGCGCGAAATCGCTGGCGAAGATCGAGTTTGTGAACGAGCAGCCAAAGAGCCTCTGGAATCAACTTGCGCCTAACGAGTACGGATTTTACGCGAATGTGAATCCCGACGTCGATCATCCTCGGTGGAGTCAGAAAAGCGAGCGCGTGATCGGCGCCGGATTCTTTGTCGGCAAGCAGCCGACGCTCCTGTTCAACGGCTACGAAAAACAAGTCGCGCATCTCTACGCTGGCATGGATCTGCGGAAGAATTTTTGATGGTCGCGTTTGAAATGAATTTTTTGATCAAAATCCTGGCAAACAAACTCTTCGCTCTTGCTGCCCTCGCAAGCGTTGGCATCTGGTTGCTCGTTGTACCGGCGTTTTCTGGCGGACTCGGCGCAAATCCATTGGAAAAATTGCTGCACCAGAGCGGTGAAATCTCGATCTGGACTTTGGGCGCTGTGCTCGCACTCAGTCCGTTACGCGTCCTGTTTCCAAGTTCATGTGTGGTGGCGGCGTTAAATCGACATCGCCGCGCCATCGGGGTCAGCGCGTGCATTTATGGCTTATTGCATTTTGGCTTTCACGTTCTTTATGAAGGCGGCCTGGATGGCTTGGTACGCAGTTTATTCAAACCATTCATCTGGTTTGGGCTCGCTGGATTATCGATCTTGCTCGCTCTCGCCCTAACGAGTAACACTTGGTCGATTCGCGCGCTCGGCGGGAAGAACTGGAAACTGCTTCATCGCTTCGCATACCTAGCTGGGGCGTTGCTCATTTATCACCAAGCAATCGCGGGCAAAGGACATTGGCACATCGCGCGCTGGCTGTTGTTTTCGCTTCTTGGACTGCAGTCCGCGCGCGTGACCAAGTTGCTGCTGATAAGATCGGCACGCGCCGGTCGGACAATCTCGCCCTGTGGCGCCATCGCAACTCCACCATGAGCAGCTCCGATATTCAGGCGGCATCATCGCGCTGGGTGGACGACCACGTCGAGTGTCTCTATCGATACGCTTTAGTGCGTGTGCGCAAACCCGAAGTGGCCGAAGACTTCGCGCAGGAGACCTTTCTCGCCGCTGTGCGCGGCTACGAAAAATTTGGCGGCCGTTCGTCCGAGCGCAGTTGGCTTGTCGGGATTTTGAAGAACAAGATCGTTGATCATTTTCGCAAGCTCGGACGCGAGACCTCGTTCACTGACGTGGAATTTCTGTCCGATGAGTTCTCCGAAAAATTCGTGTCGGTCGGTTTTTGGAACCACGACCTCGGACCGCACGAGTGGAAGCCGGAGCCGGACGAAGTGATGCATCGGGCTGAGTTCTGGCAGACGATGCTTGATTGCCTCTCGAAGTTACCGGAAAAGGTGCGTGATGTTTTCACCATGCGCGAAATGGACGGTGTGCCCAGCAAGAAGGTTTGCGCGATCCTATCGATCACCGATGGCAATCTCTGGGTGATGCTACACCGGGCGCGCATGGCTTTGCGGGAATGTCTTGAGATGAATTGGTTCGATACGCCAGCAGGAGGAACGGTCTGATGCCGGAAGAACCGTACAATCCATCGCCGATCGGTAACGCGTCAGTTCTTGCACGGAGGAACTGGTGGCAAACGATGCTGGTGAAACTTATCGGTAAATACACACCCAAATGTCGTGAAATGGTCCGCATCTTGTCCCAATCGATAGATGAGCCGATGCCGCTCATGATGCGAATCAAGAAGCGACTGCACTCTCTGATTTGCTGCTGGTGCCAACGCTACGAAGAACAGCTTCATTACATCCACGAGACGGCACGCCAGTTCCCGGAACATGCCGGTGAGGCATCCAATGTACCCTTTCCGCCAGACGTGAAGGAACGGATCAAGCAAAAGCTCGCCGATCAGATTCGGTAAAGCTGCGGGTAGACAGAGGGCGTATCTAAAGCGGCAGAGCACAGCCGCACTCCAAAAAAGCAACGTGTGAGCGCGCATCGAGGCGACTCGTTGTAAGGATTTCGGCATTGCGCCGACGAATCGGGTGAAATGCAGCCGGAAACAATCCGGTCGCAAAAAAGAAAAACCAAAACCTACATGAATCATAAAACGATACTCGCTTCCTTAACCGTGCTGGTGATTGCTGTGACGAGCAGCTTTGCTCAGGACAGTCACAAGAGTGGCCCGTTCCAAGGCGCAAAAGCAAACAAGGGCTATGTCACGCACACAACGGTAAACGGCAAGAGCACGCTCACGCTCTCAGACGACTTCGTCCCACCACAAACACCCGATCCGCATTGGCAGATCGTGGACTCTAACGGGAAGACGTACCTCCTGGATCGCTTGATGACGAAAGATCAGAAGGTCAAGAAATCTATCGTCGTCCCCGATTACGTCCCGGACATCGCCAAAGTGCAGATGTGGTGTGCGTTTGCTGAGACGAACCTCGGCGAGGCCGCCTTCGAACACCCGGTTAAATAACTTCAAGTGCCGGTTGGCCGGCCTAACGAGTGGCCGGCCAACCTGGCAAACTTCTAACCCCGAGACCAAATCCTATGAAAATCTCAAGTGGAGCAGTGATCGCAGCGATACTCCTTTTCGCGGCGGCCAGCAATGCGCAGATCGTCGAAAAGAAATCGCTGAACCTGGATGGCGCGAAAAGCGCGATCGCCGCGGCGGTCGATTACGCGAAGAAGAATAATGCGCCCGGCGGGGTAGTCGCAGTTGTCGATGAAGGCGGCAATTTGATGGCGCTCGAGCGCCTCGACGGCACTTTCGCAATGGGAGCGACGATTTCCGTCGGCAAGGCACGCACTGCGGTCCTTTTCAAGAAACCGACGCGCTTTTTTGAGGAGCTAATCAACAAAGGCCGTACCGCGATGACAGCTGTTGATGGATTCACGCCATTGATCGGAGGAATTCCCATCGTGATCGATGGACAAGTCGTCGGCGGAATCGGCGTCAGCGGCGCAGCGAGTGCGGCGCAGGATGAAGAACTCGCGCTGGCGGGTGCGAACGCACTGATGGGCGGCCAAGCAAAGATCGGAGCTGCGCCAATGTCCAAAGAAAAACCCGGATCAGTGATCCCAGGTACAACCGCGCAGGCCACATTCGTTGAGC
>WNGA01011428.1_pt1 | contig 11593 bp, 7 predicted proteins | sample 5400061 | NCBI WGS metagenome assembly WNGA01 (sample SAMN13153366, study PRJNA577476) | soil metagenome | isolation source: 100 cm soil or saprolite under grassland replicate 2 | place: USA:California | collected 2016-06-15
GCCGCGGAACAGCAGGGCCAGGAAGACGCCGACCTTGCCGCCGTTGTGCAGCCAGATGCCCAGGGCCAGCAGCACCGCGAACAGGATCAGGATCACGCCCTGGATGTCGCCCTTGTGCGGCGACAGGGCCTTGCGCGGGCCGCGGCCGAGGCGCTGGGTCCGCGACGGCGGGCTGCGGCGCTTCTTCGGCGCCGGCCGGCGGCCGGGAGGGCGTCGCGTGCGGGCCTTGGCCATCGACCCTAGACCTCCATGACCGTCGGGATGATGACGGGCCGCCGCTGGGTGCGCTCCTTGAACAGCGCCGAGGCGGCCGAGCGCATGTGCTGCTTGAGGATCATCGGGTCCACCACGCCGTCGGCGGCGGTGCGCTCCAGCGCCTCCAGCACGCGCGCCTTCGCCTCCTCGATCAGGTCGGCGGACTCTGGCTCGTAGACGAACCCGCGGGTGACGATGTCGGGGCCGGCCAGGACCTTGCCGGTCTGGGCCTCGATGGTGGCGAGCACGTGCACGAAGCCCTCGCCGCCGAGCTTGCGGCGGTCGCGCAGGACGGCGTCGCCGACGTCGCCGACCCCGAGCCCGTCCACGAACACCATCCCCGCCCTGACCTCGCCGACGTGGCTGGCGACCCCGTCGGCGAGCTCGACCACGTCACCATCCTCGCACAGCAGGATCCGGTCCCTCGGCACCCCGGCCGCCTCGGCCAGGCGGGCGTGCTGGGCCAGGTGGCGGTACTCGCCGTGGACCGGCAGGAAGTTGTGTGGCCGCAGCGTGGTCAGCAGCAGGGTCAGCTCGCCCTGGGCGGCGTGGCCGGAGACGTGCACGCGCGCGTTGCCCTTGTGGTAGACGTCGGCGCCGAGCCGGGCGAGGTCGTTGATGGTGCGGTAGACGGCGGCCTCGTTGCCCGGGATCAACGACGACGACAGCACCACGGTGTCGCCCGGCTCGATCCGCACCCACTTGTGGTCGCGACCGGCCATCAGCGTCAGGGCGGAGTACGGCTCGCCCTGGGAGCCGGTGCACAGCACCACCGTGCTGGCCGGGTCGAGCCCGTTGAGGTCCTCGACGGGGACCAGCAGGCCGGGCGGCGTCCGCAGGTAGCCGAGGTCGCCGGCGACCCGCATGTTGCGGATCATGCTCCGGCCAACCAGGGCGACCTGGCGGCCGAGGCGGGCGGCGGCGTCGAGGATCTGCTGCACCCGGTGGACGTGGCTGGCGAAGCAGGCGACGACGACCCGCCGCCTGGCGGCCCCGAAGATGTCGTCGAGGGCACGGCCGACCTCGACCTCGGAGGGGATGAAGCCGGGCTGGTCGGCGTTGGTGGAGTCCGACAGCAGCAGGTCGATGCCGTCGCCGGCCAGTCTCGCCAGGCCGCCGAGGTCGGTCGGGCGACCGTCGATCGGGGTCAGGTCCATCTTGAAGTCGCCGGTGTGCACGATCGTGCCCGCCGGGGTGCGCAGCGCCACCGCCACGCCGTCGGGGATCGAGTGCGACATGGCGAACAGCTCGAGGTCGAAGGGGCCGAGGGTGGTTCGCTGGCCGGGGGCGACCTCGACCAGGGAGGGGGCGAGGTCGTGCTCCTCCAGCTTGGCGGCGAGCATGCTGAGCGACAGCCTGGTCCCGTAGACGGGCACGTCGAAGTCGCGCAGGAAGTACGGCAGGGCGCCCATGTGGTCCTCGTGGGCGTGGGTCAGGACCACGCCGACGACCCGTTCCGGCTCCTCGGCCAGCCAGGTGAAGTCGGGCAGGATGATGTCGACGCCGGGCTGGTCGGCATCGGGGAAGGCGAGGCCGCAGTCGATCAGCAGCCGGGCGCCGTCCAGCTCGACGACCGCGCAGTTGCGGCCGATCTCGCCCAGCCCCCCCAGGAAGGCGACCCGGACCGCGCCGGGCGCCGGCGGCGGTGGGGCGCCGGTCTCCGCGGCCCGCTCAGCCACGCGCGCTCCCGCCGAGGCCGGCGCCGGCCAGCAGGCCGCGGGCGTACTCGACCTGCTCGGGGGTGGCGTCCGTCAGCGGCAGCCGCAGCGGGCCGGCCGGCAGCCCGAGCAGGTTCATGCAGGCCTTGAGCAGGATCGGGCTGGAGGTCGCGAACAGCCCCTCGAACAGGGCCAGGTGCCGGGTGTGGAAGTCCAGCGCGGTCCTGGTGTCGCCCCGCTCGAAGGCGGCGATCAGCTCCTGGAGGGCGGGGCCGACCAGGTGGGCGGCGACGCTGACGACGCCGACGCCGCCGACGGCGAGCAGCGGCAGGAGGTTCTTGTCGTCGCCGGAGTACTGCTCCATCCGCCCGCCGGTGTCGCGGTGCAGGCGGCTGGCGGCGGCCATGTCGCCGACGGCGTCCTTGACCGCCACGACGTTGTCGACCTCCTCGAACAGCCGCACCATCGTCGGCACCTCGATGGTGCAGGCGGTGCGGCCGGGGATGTTGTAGAGCATGCAGGGCAGGCCGGTGCTTCCGGCGACGGCGCTGAAGTGGGCGACCAGCCCGGACTGGGGGGGCTTGTTGTAGTAGGGCGTGACCAGCAGCAGCGAGCCGACGCCGGCCTTCTCGGCCAGCCGGGTCAGCTCCACCGACTCCGCGGTCGAGTAGGTCGAGGTGCCGGCCATGACCCGGCCACCGTCGCCGGCCGCCTCGACCACCGCCGCCCACAGGCGGGCCTTCTCGTCGGGGGTGAGCGTCGGGGACTCGCCGGTGGTGCCGGCCACCACCAGCGTGTCGGTGCCGTGGTCGAGCAGGTGGCGGGCCAGGCGCTGGGCGCCGTCGACGTCGAGGTTGCCGTCGGTGCTGAACGGGGTGGCCATGGCGGTGAGCACACGGCCGAAGCGACCTGGCATGACGATCCTCCAAAGGCGTGATGGGCGGCCCTGGACAGCCGGCGGCCCCACTCCGCCGGCGGCCACCAGGGATTCTACTCGGGCATCCCAGTCGAACCGGGGAACTTGTGGACGGTCGGCGCGGCCGCCCGGCACTTCGCCATTGGGCGACCGTTAGCCATCGTTTGCCTTTGTTTTCCTGGTTTTGTTATTCTCCTGGCGCAGATGTGGCACTTCGTGGAGGGGTGGTCCCGGTGGCATTGATTCAGGTCCTTCCGAGCGAGCTGGAGCGCGCGGCCGGGCGGCTCGCGGCCAGCGCCGACCAGGTGCGGTCGGTGGTCGGCAGCCTCGTCCCGGCCGCCGGCGGGGTCGCCGGCGCGCTCGGCGACCCCGCCCTGACCGAGCGGTTCCAGGTGCTGTGGGCCCGCTGGGCGCGCGAGCTCGGCGTGATCGCCGACGACCTGGCCGGCGCCGCCGGCCGGCTGCAGGCGGCCGCGGCCGAGTACCGGACCACCGACCGGGCGGCCATGCCCCCAGCCAGGCAGCGGGCGAAAGACGTTCGCGCGCTCCCGTTCCGCCCGGCCTGATCGCCTTCCGGATCCCGTGGTCTTGGGAGCGCGCGAACGTCTTTCGGTGACGTTGTCGTCCGCACGTGCGACGATCCGGGGCGATGCCCGCCGCACCGCACCCCCTGGAGACGGCCGTCCGGCCGCGCCTGCCGGTCGACCTGCGGCTGACGCTGGGGCCGCTGCGTCGCGGGGCCGGCGACCCGACCATGCTGGTCGACCGCGCCGGGGCGTGGTGGCGGGCGACCCGGACCCCGCTGGGGCCGGCCACCGCCAGGTATGCCGCGGACGGCGCGACGGTGCGGGTCGCCGCCTGGGGCCCGGGGGCCGAGTGGTGCCTGGCCGCCGCCCCCGAGCTGCTCGGGGCGCGTGACAGCCTGCACGGCTTCCACCCGGACGGGCTGGTCGGCGAGCTCCACCGCCGCCTGCCCGGCCTGCGCATCGCCCGCTCGCAGGCGGTGTTCGAGGCGCTGCTGCCGTCGATCCTGGAGCAGAAGGTCACCGGCCGGGAGGCCAGGGACGGCTACCGGGCGATCGTGCGGGCCTGGGGCGAGCCCGCCCCCGGCCCGCTGCCGCTGCTGCTGCAGCCGGCGCCGCCGGCGCTGGCGACCACCCCCTACTGGGCGTTTCACCCGCTCGGGGTCGAGCGCAAGCGGACCGCCACCATCCTCATGGCCGCCAGCCGCGCCCGCCGGGTCGAGGAGACCGTGGCGATGACGCCGGCCGACGCGCACCGGCGGCTGCAGGCGCTCCCCGGGGTCGGGCCGTGGACCTCGGCCGAGGTGGCGATCGTCGCCCTCGGCGACGCCGACGCCGTCTCGGTCGGCGACTTCCATCTCCCCCACATGGTGAGCTGGGCGCTGGCCGGGGAGCCGCGTGGCAGCGACGAGCGCATGCTCGAGCTGCTCGCCCCGTTCCCGGGCCACCGCGGCCGGGTCCTGCGCCTGCTCACCCGCTCCGGCCGGATGCCGCCCCGCCGCGGCCCCCGCGCCGCGGTCCGCTCGTTCGCGCGGATCTGAGGCCCGGGCCCGGGCCCGGCTGGCAGGTCGGGCACCACCAGGTGACCCGGTCGGCGTCGTAGCCGGCGCCGCTCTCCTGGTCGGCCTTGCGGATCGGGGTGCCGCAGCGGCGGCAGGGCCTGCCGTTGCGGCCGGCGACCCAGTGGGTCCTGCCGGGGCGGGTGTCGCCGGTGGTGATCTGGCGGCCACTGGTCCGGTTGGCCTCCATCAGCCGCTTCAGCAGGTCGACCATGCCCGCCGGGTCGTCGACCTGGCCGACCGGCGTCCACGGGTCGACGCCGCGCAGGAAGCAGATCTCGCACTTGTAGATGTTGCCCGGCCCGGCGATGACCCGCTGGTCGAGCAGGGCGGTGCCGACGGCGCGGTCGGGATCGGCCAGCAGGCGCCGGACCGCCTCGGCGGCGTCCCAGTCGGCGCCGAGCACGTCGGGACCGAGGTGCCCGACCACCTCGTGCTCCCGTGCGGTCGGCAGCAGCTCGCAGATGCCCAGCCGGAAGCCGACCGCGACCCACGGCTCGGTCCGGAGCACGGCCCGGACCTGGAAGTCGGGGCCGCGCCACCGCTCCCGCGGCCGGTACAGGTGCCAGGCGCCCTCCATCTTGAGGTGGCTGTGGAGGGTGACGCCGGCGCCGGTGCGCAGCAGCAGGTGCTTGCCGCGGGCGGCGACCTCCCGGACCGCCTGGCCGCTGAGGTCTGAGGTGGCGAACCTCGGCACCCGGAAGTCGGTGGCCAGCAGCCGCTCCCCCGCCAGCGCCGCGTGCAGGCGGGCGGCGGCGACCAGGACCGTGTCGCCCTCGGGCATCTCAGCGCCGCAGGCGCAGGCCGCGGGCGGTGGGCCGGAAGCCGGCGTCGGTGAGCGCGCGCGCCAGGGGGCTGTCGAACACCGGCTCGCCGTCGGCCCGCTCGACCGCGACGCGGCCGAGGGCGCCGTCGCGCACGGCCAAGGCGAGCGCGTCGGCAACCCGGCCGAGGCGGTCGGGGTCGTCGGTGAAGGTGAGCAGGGTGCGGCCGCCCCGCTCGACGTAGAGGGCGAGCTCGCCGTCGGTCAGGATCACGACCGCGCCCGCCTTGCGGCCCGGCCGGTGCCCCGGCCGCTCCCCCAAAGAAGTCCGCGCATTACCGTACCGCCCGCCCTGATCGCCGTCAGAGATCCCGTGGTCTTGGTACTGCGCGGACTTCTTTGCCCGGCCGTCGGCGGTGGTGGCCCGCTCGGGCCAGGGCAGGGCGGCCCCGTACGGGTTGGCCGGGTCGCCGGCGGCCAGCACCTGGGTCAGGGGGTTGGGTGGGGGGTCGGTGAGGGTGCGCAGGCGGTCCACGGCACCGGGCACGGCGAACTGGGCGCCGCCGAGCCCGTCCACGAAGTAGCCGCGCCGGCAGCGGCCGGCGTCCTCCATCGCCTTGAGCACGGGGTAGACGCCGGCGAACCCGCCGGGGAGCCGTTCGGCCATCACCGCGCCCCTGGTGAGCACCCCGTGACGGTCCAGGAGCTGCTCGGCGACCGCGTGCAGCCGCCTGGTGGGGTCCGCGGCGGCCGCGGGCAGCAGGCTCCAGCGGCCGGCGCCGGCCGGGGGGCCGGCGCGGCTCGGCAGGGGCGGGCCGCGGCGGCCGTAGCGGCGGCGGCTCTGCGGGCGGGCGGCGGGGCGGGAGCCGCCGGCGACCAGCGCCCGCAACGGGACCAGGGTGTCGTTGGTGACCATGCCGGCCCAGACCAGCTCCCACACCGCCAGCAGCAGCTCGCTGTCACCGGAGGGGTCCGGGGAACCCCGGGGGGGTGCCCCGGTGAATCGGGCCCCGCCGACCGCGTCGGCGAGCTGGCGGAAGAACATCGCGCCGCGGCCGGCCAGCGCCTCCCTGACGGCGGCCGCCAGCGGGGTCAGCTCGACCGGGAGCGGCTCCGGCAGCAGCAGCGGGAGCCCTTCGGCCAGGTACAGGCCGACCCAGCCGTCGTCGGAGCCGATCGCGCCGGCGCCGGCCCAGACGACCTCGCCGGAGGCGCAGAGCTGGTCGAGCAGGCCGGGGTGGTAGCCGGGCAGCCGGGCGGCGAGCACCTGCCGTTCCAGCGCCGACGCGGGCACGGCGGCGCCCTGGAGCTGCTCGACCACCCGGAACAGCGCGTCCAGGTCGGTGGCCCGCGGTCCGCTGGGGCCGACCCCCTGCCAGGCGGCCAGGAAGCGGGCGAGGGCCTGCTGGGGGACGGGCTCGACCTCCTTGCGGAGCGCGGCCAGCGAGCGACGCCGGAGCCGGCGCAGCACCTCGGCGTCCAGCCACTCCCGGCCGGAGCCTCCCGGACGGAACTCGCCGTGCACCACCCGGCCGGCCGCCGCCAGCCTGGCGAGGGTCTGCTCGACCACGGCCACGCCGAGGCCGAGCCGGCCTGCGGGGTCGCCGGCCAGGAACGGCCCGTGGGTGCGGGCGTAGCGGGCCAGCAGGTCCCCGACCGGGTCGGCCACCGGCTCCAGGAACGCCTGCGGCACCCCGACCGGCGGCGCGGCCCCGAGCCCGTCGCGCAGCCGGGCGACGTCCTCGATCGCCACCCAGCGCTCGTGCCCGCCGACGCGCAGCCGCACCGCCCGGCGGGTCGCCTCCAGCTCGGCCAGCCAGCCGGGCGCGGCGTCGGGGTCGGCCGAGCGGGCGGCCGCCTCCTGGACGGTCAGGTCGCCGAGCAGGCGGAGCGCGTCGTGCAGTCCGTCGGGCCCGCGGGCCCGGCGTTCGGGGGTCAGCAGCTGCAGCTCCAGCTCCAGGTCGGCGAGGGCGGCCTGGTCGATGAGGTCGCGCAGCTCCTCGCGGCCCAGCAGCTCGGCCAGGATCGAGCGGTCCAGCGACAGCGCCTGGGCGCGCCGCTCTGCCAGCGGCGCGTCGCCCTCGTACATGAACGCGGCGACGTAGCCGAACTGCAGCGAGCTGGCGAACGGCGACGGGAACGGCGTGTCGACCTCGACCACCCGGACCTGGCGGCTGGCGACCTCGGCCATCAGCTCCCTGAGGCCGGGCAGGTCGAAGACGTCCTGGAGGCATTCGCGCATGGTCTCGAGCACGACCGGGAACGAGCCGTACCTGGAGGCGACCTGAAGCAGGCCGGCGCTGCGCTGCCGCTGCTGCCACAGCGGCGTGCGGCGGTCCGGCCGGCGCCGCGGCAGCAGCAGGGCGCGGGCCGCGCACTCGCGGAAGCGGCTGGCGAACAGCGCCGAGCCGCCGACCTCGCCGACGACCAGGTCCTCGATCTCGTCGGGGTCGAACAGGATCGAGTCGCCGGGCGGGGCCTCGTCGGCCTCCGGCAGCCGCACCACCACGCCGTCGTCGGTGTACATGGTCTGGACCTCGAGGCCGAGCCGCTCCCGGACCCGGGCCTCGATGGCCTGGGCCCATGGGGCGTGGACCTGGGCGCCGAACGGCGAGTGGATGCAGACCCGCCAGTCGCCCAGCTCGTCCCGGAAGCGCTCGACCACGATGGTGCGGTCGTCGGGCAGCACCCCGGTCGCCTCGCGCTGCTCGTCCAGGTAGCCGACCAGGTTGGCGACGGCGTTGGCGTCCAGCCCGGCCGCCTGAAGCCGCCGCAGCCGCGCCTCCGGGCCCAGGCCGCTCAGCTCGCGGAGGAACGCGCCGAGGGCGCGGCCCAGCTCGACCGGCCGCCCGAGCATGTCGCCGTGCCAGAACGGGAGCTTGCCCGGCTGCCCGGGCGCCGGGGTGACCAGCACCCGGTCGTGGGTGATGTCCTCGATCCGCCAGCTCGACGCGCCGAGGGTGAAGACCTCGCCGACCCGGGACTCGTAGACCATCTCCTCGTCCAGCTCGCCGACGCGGGTCTGGCGCTCGCCGACCAGGTAGACGCCGAACAGGCCCCGGTCGGGGATGGTGCCCCCGGAGGTGACGGCCAGGCGTTGCGCCCCCGGCCGGCCGACCAGGCGGCCCTCGACCCGGTCCCAGTTGAGGCGGGGGCGGAGCTCGGCGAACTCGTCGGAGGGGTAGCGGCCGGAGAGCATGTCCAGGACGCTCTCCAGCGCGCTGCGGGGCAGCTCGGCGAAGGGGGCGGCGCGCCGGACCAGCGCCTCCAGCTCCTCGACGGTCCAGTCGTCCATCGCCACCATGGCGACGACCTGCTGGGCGAGCACGTCGAGGGGGTTGCGGGGGTAGCGCATCGCCTCGATGGCGCCGGCGAGCATCCGCTCGACCACCACCGCCGACTCGACCAGGTCGCCGCGGAACTTGGGGAGCACGACGCCGCGGCTGACCGCGCCGACCTGGTGGCCGGCGCGGCCGATGCGCTGCAGGCCCTGGGCGACCGAGCTGGGCGCCTCCACCTGGACGACCAGGTCGACGGCGCCCATGTCGATGCCGAGCTCCAGCGAGCTGGTCGCGACCACGGCCGGCAGCCGGCCGGCCTTCAGGTCCTCTTCGATCTGGACCCGCTGCTCGCGGCTGACCGAGCCGTGGTGGGCGCGGGCCAGCTCCTCGCCGGCCAGCTCGTTGAGGTTGGCGCAGAGCCGCTCGGCGAGCCGGCGGGAGTTGGCGAACACGATCGTGGAGCGGTGGGCGCGGACCAGCTCGACCAGCCGCTCGTCGATGTGGGGCCAGACCGACGACGTCGGCGGCGAAGCCGCCGACTCGTCGGAACTCTGATCAAGATTTCCAATTGCTGTCATGTCCTCGACCGGGACCACGACCGACAGGTCGAAGGACTTCTCGCTGGGCGGGGCGACCACGTCGACGGGACGGGGGCCGCCGAGGAAGCGGGCGACCTCGTCCAGCGGCCGCACGGTGGCCGACAGGCCGATCCGCCTGGCGGGCCGCTCCAGCAGCTCGTCCAGCCGCTCCAGGCTGAGGGCCAGGTGGGCGCCGCGCTTGGTGGCGACCACCGAGTGGACCTCGTCGACGATCACGGTGTCGACCGACGTCAGCGCCTCACGAGCCCGGGAGGTCAGCAGCAGGAACAGCGACTCGGGGGTGGTGATGAGGATGTCGGGCGGCTGCCGCGGGAAGCGGCGGCGCGCCTCCGCCGGGGTGTCGCCGGTGCGCATCGCGACGGTGATCTCGGGCAGGGGAAGGTCCAGCCGGGCGGCGGCGGCCCGCAGGCCGGCGAGCGGCGCCCGGAGGTTGCGCTCGATGTCGGCGGCGAGGGCCTTCAGCGGGGAGATGTACAAGACCCGCAGCCGCCGCTTGGGGTCGATCGGGGGGGCGGTGGCCAGCCGGTCGATGGCCGACAGGAACGCCGCCAGCGTCTTGCCCGACCCGGTGGGCGCGACCACCAGCACGTCCTGGTCCTGGGCGAGCGCGTCCCAGGCACCGGCCTGCGCCGGGGTCGGCGCGGCGAAGGCGCTCTCGAACCAGGCCCTGGTGAGGGCCGAGAACCGCCCGAGCCCGGCGGATGGTCCTGCCTGCTCCATGGGGCCATGCTAGTGCCGCCGCCCGACATAAGCCTCCCGGCCCGGTGCTCTGCTGCGAGCCGTCACAGTTCCGGAGTGCGGGCATGCCTACAGCGCGCTCGACGCACCGCATGGACGATGCACTCCAGTGCGAGTTCGATGTCGGCCTCGGAATTGAACCGTCCAATGCTGATCCGCACGGCTCCGCGCGCCTGCTCGCGAGTGACTCTCATCGCGGACAGCACATGCGATGGCGCCGCCTGCCCGGTGCCGCAGGCGGACCCCTCGGACAAGGCTACGTCCGGCAGTGAGGCAAGGAGGTCAGCGGCCTCCACACCCGCAAAGCTCACGTTCAGGTTGCCGGGAAGGCGATGGTGCAACGAGCCGTTGACCTGCACATCGTCCAGTGCCTCCAGCAACCCCATGCGCAGCCGCTCGCGCAGGCGCATTGTGTGACGGGCTACAGCTTCTCGCTCCTCGGCAAGGAGCGCAGCCGCCTGGCCGAGTCCAATGATGCCGGGCACGTTGAGCGTCCCGGAGCGAAGGCCCTGCTCCTGGTTGCCCCCCACCATCTGCGCCTCGAGCAGCACGGTGCGTTCTGTCCGCCGCACATACAGGGCGCCGATACCCTTGGGTCCATAGAGTTTGTGTCCTGACATGGACGCAAGGTCGACGCCGAGCAGATCGACGTCGAAGGGTATGGTGCCGGCGCTCTGAGCAGCATCCGTGTGAAGCAGCACCCCTTGGGGCCGAGTGATCGAGCTGATCTCCTCAAGAGGCTGCAATGCACCCGTCTGTTGTTGGCGTGCATGACCGACACGAGGATGGTGCGGGGCGTTATCGCCTCCTTGAGACGCTGCGGGTCCACACGGCCGTCGCCTGCAACAGGCAGGTACGTGACGGCAGTGCCTGCATCCTCCAGCTGTGAGCAGGTCGCCAGCACTGACTTGTGTTCGATGGCGGTGGTGATGACATGGTTGCCTCGGTGTCCAAGTGCTCCGACGACCCCCTTGATCGCCAGGTTGTTGCTCTCTGTGGCGCCAGAGGTGAACACGACCTCCCGCGTGGAGCGGGCGCCGAGGAGACGGCAGAGCTGCTTGCGGCTTTCCTCGACGGCGTCTCGCGCCTCACGGCCGTAACGGTGGGGGCTCGACGGGTTTCCGAACCTGGTGGTCAGATAGGGAAGCATGGCGTCGAGCACTCGCGGATCGAGCGGGGTGGTCGCCTGATTATCGAGGTAGATCATGAGGACCTCCCACGCCGGCCTGCCGGGTGTTGGACCCTGGAGGCGGACCGAACTTCCGTTGCCCATCGACGACGTCCCAGTAGATAGATCGACCATCACCAAGTCGCGAGAATGAAAGGGCAAGACATTGCCACGGCCGCCCAAGAAGAGCGTTGCCGACGAGGAATGCGTCCTCATACCAGCGTGGTAGCTCTCGGACGGCTGTCAGGGGGCTCAATGGGTCCCAAAGGGCGTTGTAACCTCGCCGCCGCAACCAGCTCGCCGCGGCTGACACAGCGGCGTGCGGCGGCAGCTCGGCCAAGTCGACGAGTACATCACGGGCGAGTCGCGCCAGGCGTTGACGACGACGGCGCCGTTCCGCCTCTGGCGACATCAGGATTGTGGACCGAAAGTCGCTCCACCACGGTTCCTCGTAGTGGCACCAACTGACCTGCTCTGCTGAGAAACGAAGCTGCGGTGCAATACCGCCACGGGTGAGGTCGCTGACGTCGAAGCCGGGGCCGAGCACCTCGACGACAAGGCTCCCGGTATGCCGATGTGCGGAGCGGTCGATACGGATCGTGGCGCTCAGCCGGTTCGTGAAGCGGTTGGTGG
>WNGA01016966.1_pt1 | contig 11591 bp, 10 predicted proteins | sample 5400061 | NCBI WGS metagenome assembly WNGA01 (sample SAMN13153366, study PRJNA577476) | soil metagenome | isolation source: 100 cm soil or saprolite under grassland replicate 2 | place: USA:California | collected 2016-06-15
TGGCGATCAAAGTCTTACGTCCCTCGTTTGCTGCTGATGAAAAGATCGTGGCGCGTTTCTCCAGAGAGGCGAGGGCGGCTTCCAGGATCTCACATCCACATGCACTCAGCGTTACAGACTTTGGTGAAGCGGAAAATGGCATCGTGTTTCTGGTGATGGAATACCTGAGCGGAAAGACGCTCAAGGACATCATCCGGCTGGTTGGCCCGATGCCGCTACCACGCGTCGTTGAGATTATTCGCCAGGTGGGCGGGGCGCTCGATGCCGCGCATGAGCAAGGCGTCGTCCATCGCGATCTCAAGAGTGACAATATTATGTTGCTCAGCAGCTCCGGCGCTGACTATGCGAAGGTACTCGATTTTGGCATCGCAAAAATCAAGGAAGCCGAAGGCGCCTACGATCCAGGCTTAACCGCACCTGACCTCGTAATCGGTACGCCACAATACATGTCCCCGGAGCAATGTTCGCAGTCTCCGGATATTGACGCGCGTTCCGACATCTACTCATTCGGGGTAATCCTCTACGAAATGCTGGTGGGACATGTACCATTCACCGGTGATTCGCCAACGGCGATCATGCTTAAACATTTGCAGGAGCCTGCGCCGTCAGTGTTAGCTGAAAGAAGGGACCTTCCGGAAGCCATTGATCGCGTAGTGGCGCGGTCAATGGAGAAGCGACCGGAAGATCGTTACCAGACCGTCGGCGAGTTAGTTGGGGACTTTACGATCGCCGCAGGAATGGAACCTGCCAGTGCTTCATCAACAGCAAATAGCATCCAAGTTGAACCTTCCCCGCCAACAGCTCAACCCTTAAGCGATGATGATGACGAAGAGACTTTGGTACGGCACAGAATAACGAGGCAGATTGAGCCGCCGGTTCCTCCCGTAGTCCCATCTGCCGTAACGCCGCTGCCGATGCCGCCTCAGCACGCCAGCTTCAACCCGTGGAAAGTCCTGGTTCCCTCGATGATTGGTCTGCTTGTTATCTTCGCAGTCATCTACGCGTTTACGCGCAACTCGCAGCCAACGAATGCTACCGCGCCGGGCTCCACCCTGGCTGCTGATCCGAATGGCCAACCAGTAGAACCAGCGAAGCCGCCCAGCGGCGAGGCTGAAGCAGGAATTCCCGCCGGCGGCACTACAAATCAAAGCGCTAACTCAAACAGCAATACGAACACCTCAGCCGCGCCATTGCCGGGTGAGAGTCCGGCCGACATCGGCGGTGTAAACCTCAACGCCAACGAGAACGCAAACGACAATTCAAATAGTAAAAAGGCTGCACCGCCATTGCCTTCGCCGACCCGGCAGGCAGAAGAAGAGCCGCCTCAACCGTCTCCGACAGCGACCAAGCCGCCACTACCCAAGCCCAGTGTGGCGCCGGCGAGCGCTTCACCACCCGAACTGCGATAATCAACATCCACGTCCGACGTCCTGCCAGAACCGGGAGCAATAAGCAATCGGGTCGTAACGTTCTATCGCTCCCGGTCCTGATAAGCAGTCTTGCGAATTATTTCGATGAGGCGGTCTTCCTCGCCGATTCTAATTTGAATCTCGAGAACGTAGCAGGGAAGTTCCAACTTAAGTGACGAAAGCCTTGTTGCGTCTTTTGCAGTAGTTATCAGACCTATCGCACCGCGGGCTCTTGCTTCCTTTACCAGCGCCTCGAGTTCTAATTGCTTGTAGTTGTGATGATCGGAAAACGCGTGCGTGAAGGCGAGTGCAATTCCTTCGTGACGCAGATGGCTGAAGAACGACTGCGGATTTCCCACGCCGCAGAATGCGCCAAGTTGTTCCGCCTGGAGGGTCTCCTGGTCGACGTCTTCGCCCTCCAGTCTGCGAATTCGCGAGGTTTCCATATGTGCCGAGAAGATTGGCACGGCGCCAGCTAATCGCTCAACCGCTTTTTTTATTGAAGCAGAATCTTCGACCTGAGCTGCTCTTGTGAGCACTATGCAATCAGCACGCGACAAGCCGCTGCGTGGCTCCCGCAAACGACCATAAGGAAGCAGGCTGCCGCCCCCCCATGGGTTTGTAGCATCAATCGTCACGATGTCCAGATCTCGCGCCACCCATTGTCCAGCGGCAACTCGATTTGGATTCGCGATGACTGCGGCGATTCCGAGAAGGTTTCTGGCGAGAAGAAAAGGTTCGTCCCCGGCATCTCGTTCACCTGCCAGCAGGTCAATCCCGTTTGAGACAACCACCTGAGTTTTTGGACTCTCTCTGCCGTAACCTCGCGTGAGGACGCAGATTCTCTTTCCTTCCCAAACGCCTGACGCAGAACCGCTGTTTGCTATCGCTCGGCAAACCCACTCTACGAGAGGCGTCTTGCCGGTTCCTCCTGTTGTCAGATTGCCGACGCTGACGACCGGCACCGGAAGTCGGGCCACTGAAAACCATCCTCGCTGATAAGCCGCCAGGCGCATCCGTGTAACCGCACTGTATATTGTGCTGAGAGGTATTAATGATACAGACGGCTTCATGCTATAGGCGCGTTTTTCGCGCGTAGCGAGGCAGCTCGCTCGACAGTGTTCGGAGAGTTTGAAAGCAATGGGCTTAGTGATTGAAGCGTGCGCTCAGTGGCGCCGAGATTTTCGTTAACCAGACTTCTTGCGAGCGATCCAAGTTTAAGTTGTTTGGCCGGGTCACCGAGCAACTCCAAAATCGCATTTGCCAGTTCGACGATTGCTGCTGAATCAGACGCCGGTTGTAGCTGAACAATAGCATCAGCTTTAAGGAAAGCTTCCACAATTGATTGAAAATTGTAAGTGTGTGGACCGGTAATCACCGCTGCGCCTACCGCGGCCGGTTCGAGGATGTTGTGTCCGCCCGTTTTCGCGATGCTGCCCCCAACGAAAACAATGCAAGCCAGGGAATAGACGGAGTGTAGCTCGCCGATGCTGTCAAGCAGAATAACTTCAGCCTGTCGATCGATCGGATGAGACGGCGCGGTTCTACGGGACCAGCTTAATCCCGAGGCTTTAAGCAAATCGGCAACTTCTGCAAAACGCTCGGGGTGACGCGGCGCAATCATGAGACGTGGTTTCAGTTCAGATCTGGAAATCACTTGCCTGAGACTGTTGAGAATGATTACTTCCTCAGGGTTATGCGTGCTTGCAGCAAGTATTATCGGGGAACCATCGCCAAGCTTAAACCTTTCACGAAATTCCTCGGTCAACGCATCAGTCGGCGGCAAAGTCCCGGCGTCGAATTTAAGATTGCCGGAAACAACCGTCCTGGCAGGGTCCATTCCCAGTGTGCGAAACCGCTCGGCATCAGCTCCTGTTTGCATTAAACCCAAGCTTATCGAGCTTAGGACCCGTTTCATGAATCTTCTGATCAAGCGGTAGCGCCGGAACGATTGTTCCGAGAGACGGCCGTTTACTATGGCAACTGGAATCTGCTGACGTTTGCATTCACGCAGAAAGGCGGGCCACAGTTCTGTCTCCACCAGCAAAACAGCGTCAGGGTTAATTGCCTTCAGGGTGCGGCGTACGACCCAGCGCCAATCGAAAGGAAAGTAGAAGACCCTGGCCGCGTCGTGCCTGAAGATTTCGCGGGCAAGATTTTGTCCAGTCAGGGTTATTGTGGAGATAGCGATTAGGTGATTGGGATACCGGGCTTTGACGGCTCGCACTAAAGGCCGCGCCGCTTGTGTTTCGCCAACGGAAACACAATGTATCCAAACAACCGGGTCGCCATTTTTTAGGATTGGCTTCAGCGACCCTAAACGCTCGCGAAAGCCGGCTACATACTTGCCATGACGAAGGGCGTCGAGAAGAAAGCGGGGCAGTAGAATTAGAAAGCCGAGACTCAGAACGAGGCTGTAGATGAAATACATAGGTAGGAGGCATCCAAGCCTGTCTGACATCCACTAACAGACAAGAATGTCTGTCCCTGCTCAATGACAACCGATCACGTCTATCTCATGCACAGACAAACAATTGTCCATGCTGCTCGCATCACTTGGCGCGTTCGATGTAGCGGCCTTCGGTGGGATCGACGCGAATACGGTCTCCTTCATTCACAAAGGGAGGAACGGTAACGGTCACTCCGTTTTCGAGCATAGCCGGCTTGTTTACATTGGAAACAGTCGCGCCTTTCATAGTAGGCTCGGTGCGTGTGACTGTTAACTCCATTGAAGGCGGTAGGTCGATTCCGATCGGCGCACCCTCGTAAAACTCCGCCTGAATCTTTAGTCCGGGAGTCAACCACTGTGCTGCATCGCCCAGTTCCTCGCCGCTCAGGGCGACCTGCTCGTAGTTTTCCGTGTTCATGAAATGATGATGCGAGCCATCGGAATAAAGAAATTCCATCTCATGTTGCTCAAGCACGGCACGCTCAACCGTATCAGCCGAACGAAAGCGGTGTTCAAATGACGAGCCGGTCTTAATGTTTCTGAGTTTCGTCTGAACCATGGCGCGCAGATTACCTGGCGTGTGATGGCGGAATTCCATAACTTTGCAGGGTTCACCCTCGAAAAGAATCATCATTCCGCGCCGAATTTGAGTCGCTGGTATAGCCATAAAATTATTTCAGTCTCCATCAAAAGTTATTTGTATCAATGCCGCGAGCCTAATGTTTTTACTACCGATAACTAGAGGAAAGCATCTGGACGTAGTTTTGAAACGCGTAGTCTAGCGAGGAGCAAGGAGCTTTGTCCAGTAGCGCAAAATGATGTTAATGGTTCAGATTGAGCTATCCATCGGAAGGAGTGTGCATTTACATCGCGGTGGGGTCGAGAGCGCCCTCGAGCCCCAGTAAATAAAAAGGCGGCCTCACTGGGACGAGAATTTCATCCCCGTTTAGCCGCCTTTTTTGAGGAGCCCACCTACCTCGATTGTGTAAACGCCTTAGGCCTGAAAAGGTTCCACAATCGCGCCCGATCTAGATAAGCCCGCCGGTGATGCGACGCCCTCACTGGGCGCCCTCACCCACATTCCACAGAGAATTACGACGAGAATTACTATGCAGCACGAGCGCGCGGAACTCGACGCTGGCGAGCAACTTGCTCAAGCCAGCGTTGGGCATCGTCATACCTGGCAAAGCGTCGTTCATCGAGGCGGAATGCGGTCGTGTGGTAATAGCGACGCCCGTTTATCATTCGCGCCATATGTCTTATGTGAAGCATCTCGTGATAAAGAATGTACTCTACAAACCAGTCGGGTACTTGAGATGAGTCGAGAGACTTGCTAATCGTAATCGTCTCGTACACTCGATCATGATGACCCAGGATGCTTCTTGTTTTCCGTTGCGACCAGGTAAGTGCCGGTTTTTCGAGAGTGGAATCAAAATATCTGCGATTGAGTTTGGAAAACATCTTGCCGAGATCATAGACGCTGCCCTTGGCACTGGAAATCATTTTCCTTCCCCGACCGCGGCGGGCGAGATCCGATGAGCGCATCACTTCCGGTGTTAAGGAATAGTCGCGATAAGTTCGCTCATGAACTGCCGGTACCTTTTTCCCCAGCAACCTGGCCACCAGCACAAAAGCCAGGGCACGCAAAACTTCAGGCGGGCTGTTTTTACAGATGTCGGACAAACGCACGTAGACCTGACCTGAACGCACCCTGATCGTGTGGCGTAAACCGGCGTACGGATAAAAGCGCACGTCCATTACCGGTATGCCACGATTGTTGCCCAGATGGTGAAAAGCATCGCTAAAGAACTTCTTCACCTCAGTCATTGCCAATACTCCCGACACAACTTCGATTCGCGCTTCAAATGTTTAATCCCGATACAGGAAGAGGCAGGAACCTTCTGACTCCCGGGCTACCGGCTGTAGACCCGAGAAGATTGGGTTCTGAAAGCCTTTGGGTACGGCTCATATTACGGAGAAGCCTTGCTGAGCGTCAATTGCTCCGGGGAGGGGTGCGAAAACCCCAGAAAAACCCGGCGAAATTGCATGGATGAACGGGGGCATAGGCAAAGGAGCTACGATTTTCAGAAGCGGCACACCTGGTTAACTGAATGGGTTCGAACGATGCTCTTGAGGGGCTTGCAATCATGGAGTCAGGTTCGGTTAAATCTTTGCAGGAGTTTGAATTATACAATCTTCGCACGCGCGCGCGTGTGTTACGCGAATGTTTGCAGGGCGACAAAAGATTCCTTTATACTGCGGCAAGTGGTTGTTTAGTTAAACCGCTAATTCTTCTCCTATGGAACATGAGATTCCGGATTAGCACAACAAAGAACAGGCTTTACTAGAAAAATTGATGCCCCGTCGTACTTCAACCCTCAAATCTCCGGAAAAGAACAATCTCGACGCGCGCGCGCAGGCGGTGCTCGCTGCCGTGATCAAGGAGCACCTCGTCACGGGCGACGCGGTAGGCTCGCTTGTGCTCGCGGATCGGTTTTCTAACAGCCCGGGTTGGAGTTCGGCTACTATCAGGAATGTCTTGGGAGAACTTGAGGAAGCTGGACTCGTAGAACAACCGCATACGTCGGCAGGCCGAGTGCCAACAGATCAAGGCTACCGTTTCTACGTCGATAATATCCTGGAAGAAGCTCGGCTATCCCGCGCCGAGCTTCGCGCAATCGATAGGGTGTTCACCTCCAGCGGAGTCGATTCAGCCACTTCTTCCGATCGAATTATGGAAAAGATGTCCCATGTACTCTCAGAGCTTTCCGAGAACGTGGGCATCGTGATTTCACCCTCGCTCGCCGAAAACCGGCTAAGTCACATTGAGTTTGTGCTTCTCGCCGACAGGCGTATCCTGGTTGTTTTAGTGACGACCTCAAACATTATTCACAACAAGATTATTCGGCTGGAAGACCAGATCACCCAGGACGAACTCGAGCGTACCGCGCGATATTTAAACACCGAGTTTGGCGGTAAGAGCCTCGTTGCTATTCGGGCTGAGATTCTCGAACTGATGAGCGAGGAGAAAGCTCTTTATGATCGGCTGCTCCGGAATGCCATTCTGCTTTGTGACATGAGCCTGGAAGGTGAGGAATCTACCAGCGGAGAAGTTTACGTTGATGGAGCCTCAAATATCCTAAGCAAACGTGATTTTGTTGATGTTGATAGGATGCGGGAGTTGTTTCGAACTTTTGAAGAAAAGTCCCGCCTAATCAAAATTCTGAATGAATGTGTCTCTCGTGAACAGCATGCGTTGGGGGATGTTCATGTCGTCATTGGACGGGAACACCCTAGCTCATCCATGCGCAATTGCACTCTCATCACCGCCCCCTATCGTCTTGGTTCAAACGAGCATCTTGGCACGCTTGGCGTCGTTGGCCCGATGAGGATTGAATATTCCCGCATTATGGCTATGGTAAACTACATGGCGCGGCTGATTGAGCGCCGCCTGAACGAAGAAGCGCGCGTTTGACACCGGGATCACCGACGGCTGTCCGTCGTGGTGCCCACCAAACTCTGAAAGAATTGATACTGTCTGATGGCTCCTGAGAAAAATGGCGATAGGCCGAACCGCATTCCGATCAACTTTTTGGATTCAGATTCTGAAACTGCTTCCGGCGCCGTCTCTGAAACGGGCGCTCCCAGGGGGTCAGATGACGATCAGGAGTTGACAAACTCTTTGGCCCCCAATGACAACGCCACGGTACCCGAGTCGGAAGCGTTTGACTCGGAAGAGCAGTCTATCCACCCTTCGCCTCAAGCTGATGGCTCAGGCGAAGCTGCGCAGAGTGCCGGCGGTCCGGAAGTGGCGGAACTAGTTGCCACCAGGGCCGAGTTGAAACGACTGGAGAGTGAAGTTAAGGAGTTAAGAGATAGTCTGGCCCGCCGCCAGGCGGATTTTGAGAACTACCGCAAAAGAATGGAGCGTGAACGCTCCGAAACTTACAATCGCGTGGTTGCAGACATTGCGGCCAAGCTATTGCCAGTGCTCGATAATTTAAAAAGGGCCCTGGAGACCGAAGCATCGGTTGAAGCCAGCGAGTCGGATGAATTTCGGCACTTCCTCAGTGGCGTGGATCTAATCTACAAGCAGCTTAACGGTGTGCTTGATGCACTGGGCGTCAAACCGGTTCTGGCGGAGGGGGAACATTTTGATCCGCATCTTCACGAAGCGGTCGTCACTGAACCTACCGACGACTATGAGCCTGATACGGTTATCCAGGAGATTGTGCGCGGGTTCAGGATCGGCGATAAGTTAATCCGTCCGGCGCTGGTGAAGGTAGCGGTCAAAAAATGATCCTTCAGTACTACTAACGCAGTAGGAGTTTAAGCAAAATGGGAAAAGCAATCGGAATAGATTTGGGCACCACGAATTGCTGCGTTTCGGTCCTTGAGGGCGGCGCGGTTCAGATCATTCCCAACAAGGAAGGTGGACGAACCACACCCAGCGTCGTGGGTTTCACCGATAAGGGCGAGCGGCTGGTAGGACAGATCGCAAAGCGCCAGGCAGTGACTAATGCGGCTAATACCGTTTATGCCGTGAAGCGGCTTATCGGCCGTAAGTACAGCTCTAACGAAGTTCAGCGCATGCGAGAGACATCCGCTTTTGAGATCGTTGATTCTCCCAACGGCGATGCGCGTGTGCGCGTGCAAGGCCGCAGCTATAGCCCACCCGAGCTATCTGGAATAGTGCTGCAGCGACTGAAGGCCGCGGCGGAAGATTTTCTTGGGGAACCCGTCACTGATGCCATTGTCACTGTTCCAGCTTACTTCGACGATACCCAACGCCAGGCAACGAAAGACGCAGGCAAAATTGCAGGCCTGACGGTCGAGAGAATCATCAACGAGCCAACGGCGGCGGCGTTGGCGTACGGCGTGGGCCACAAAGACGTTGAGCGCATCGCGGTTTATGACCTGGGTGGAGGCACGTTTGACATTTCAATTCTGGAGATGAGCGACGGTGTTTTCGAAGTACTTTCCACCTCCGGCAACACTTTCCTTGGCGGTGAGGACCTCGATGAACGGATCATGAACTGGATGGCGGAGCAGTTTCTTGAGGACACGGGCATTGACCTGCGCAAGGATCGGCTGGCATTGCAGCGGCTGAAGGAGGTTGCTGAGCGAGCCAAGTGTGAACTCTCGTCGTCAACAGAAACAATCATAAATCTGCCGTTCATTGCCGCTGATGCGACCGGACCAAAGCACTTTAATAAGTCGCTGACGCGGACTGAGTTTGAAGGTCTAATAGTAGATTTAATTGACCAAACTATAGAACCTTGCCGCCGGGCCCTCGAAGATGCCAAGTTGCAGCCCGAAGACATAGATAAAGTGATTTTGGTTGGCGGGCAGACGCGTTCGCCGATCGTCGAACGCAAAGTCGAAAAAATCTTCGGCAAGAAGCCTTCAGCGGAAATCAATCCTGACGAAGTGGTGGCCATGGGCGCGGCGATTCAGGGAGGCGTGTTGACCGGTGAAGTCAAGGACATCGTGCTCCTCGATGTTTTGCCGCTAAGTCTCGGACTCGAAACGCGCGGTGGGCTATTTACTAAGATTATCGATCGGAATTCAACCATTCCCTTGCGCAACAGCCTGACATTTACGACAGTGGTCGACAATCAGACGTCTGTGGAGATTCATATTTTGCAGGGTGAACGCGAACTGGCGGAAGGTAATCGTTCTCTTGGAAAATTTGAGCTTGTCGGTATTCCACCAAGCCCGCGAGGTGTGCCTCAAATTGATGTTTCCTTCGAAGTCGACGCAAACGGGATTGTCTCCGTGTCGGCCCAGGACAAGACCACCGGCTGCGAACAGCAAATGCGTATTACTCCGACTTCCGGTCTCGCGCCCGACGAAATTCAGCAACTCATAGCCGAGGCGGAAGGCTTTGCAGACACCGATCGCGTTGCCAAGGAGATCGTCGTCTTGCGCAACAAGCTGGAATCATTGCTACGTAACACGCAAAAGTCGTTCGGTAAATTTGGCGGATTGCTTTCGGCAAATGATCAGGAGATAGCCGATCGTGTATTTCAGGAAGCTGAAGCGGCTACTACGGCCGAAGGACGCGAGCCAATCAATAACGCGCTGACTGCGCTCGAAAGAATTGCCGGCCAGATCACTTCTGCAATGATGAATCCTGCCTCTGAAGCAACGCCCCAGGGTGCGGAAAATCCCTCAGGCGAATTCACAAAGTTTTAAGAATCGAAAAAAACAAGACGAGAGGTTTTGGAATAGTTGGATGAGTAAACGAGATTATTACGAAGTGTTGGGCGTCAGCCGCTCAGCTTCTGATCAAGAATTAAAAAGCGCATACCGCGCTCTGGCCCAGCGGTATCACCCGGACAAGAATCAAACCGATCCGACAGCGGAGGAAAAGTTTAAAGAACTGGGCGAGGCTTATAGCGTGCTTGCCGATCCCGATCAACGCCAGCGTTATGATCGCTTTGGCCACGCCGGCGTTTCGAGCGGTGCCGGACAAACATGGGGCGCTCCTGGCTTTGGCGGCATAGAAGATATCCTCGGCGATCTTTTTGGATTCGGTGACGTCTTTGGAGGCCGTCCGGGGGGGCGCCGTTCGGCCGCACAACGTGGTGCGGATCTGCGCTACGACCTCGAAATCACACTCGAAGACGCCTACCACGGCATGACTGCTCAGTTGCGCATTCCGCGACTGGAAACTTGCGAAAGCTGTAAAGGAAACGGCGCGGCTCCCGGAACTCAGCCCGAGAATTGCAGCAATTGCGGCGGCACCGGGCAGGTTCGTTATCAGCAAGGGTTCTTTTCAGTAGCTCGCACTTGCCAAGTCTGTCGCGGTGCCGGTCGCATGGTGAAAACTCCCTGCACAGAATGCCGGGGCGCGGGCCGCATCGAGCGCGAGAAGCAGATGGAAGTGAAAATTCCGGCGGGAGTGGAGACCGGCTCGCGGCTGCGAGTGCAGGGCGCTGACTTTCGGGCAGGCAGCGCTGGGTGCGGATGTTTTCGTGGCGACGATTGAAGGGGAAGAAAAAATCAAAATTCCGTCCGGCACTCAAACGGGAACTATCTTTCGCATCAAGGGCAAGGGCATGCCGGTGCTTGGTGGTCGAGGCCGGGGTGATCTCTTTGTATCGGTTAGTGTCGTAACGCCAACATCGCTAACGAGAGAACAACGAAAGCTTCTCGAGCAGCTCGCGATGGTTGAAAACAAAGATCTTGAAGATAAAGGGCTGGTCGATAAGGTTCGCGATATTTTCGGTTGATGTTCAGTATATTAAGATGACGCTTTCACGAGAGTTCGGGTGCGGCCGCGTAGCGGCGAAATGTCTATAGCTTGTTGTCTATCCAGAGTTACTGTTTGAATCGAGTCGGTCACTGCTATAAACATTGCGTGCCTCTGACACTTTCAGCAGCGAGTTCACTGTGCCCGCCTATGTTCAGAAGCCTGACGAGCAGCACCTCAGACAATGGAGCACGATATGAAGTTTTCCCCCCACGTTCGCTTATTCATCTTCCTCGTTACAACGTTTCTAGTCGCAGCTTCGGTATCAGCGCAATCTCCGGACAGCATGCAGCGCTGGCAGGATTTTGACTTCTCGAAGGCAGCCCTTAAAGCCGGTGACCTTGCTCCGGTCCCGCTCGAAGATCTTAAGCTGATGCGCGGCATTGTTTTCGGTCGTCATGGCCGCATCTTCAAGGATGCAGAAATTGCGACTTATCTGACCGCCCAGGATTGGTATAAACCGAACCACGAGTTT
>WNGA01011435.1_pt1 | contig 11589 bp, 9 predicted proteins | sample 5400061 | NCBI WGS metagenome assembly WNGA01 (sample SAMN13153366, study PRJNA577476) | soil metagenome | isolation source: 100 cm soil or saprolite under grassland replicate 2 | place: USA:California | collected 2016-06-15
ATCGTGAACTTCATGAACTACGAGAGCTGGGAGTGGGGTAAGGTGGCGGCGGCCGCCACCATGATCATGCTGCCCGTGGTCGCGCTGTCGGTCGTGGTGCGCAAGTACCTCGTTCGCGGCCTCACGGCGGGCGCGCTGAAAGGCTAGGAGGCTCACTATGGAGCGCATCGGTCGTCGTCGCTTCCTTCGATCCACCGCCGTGGCCGCCGGGCTCGCCGCCTCGGGCGTCCGGCCCTCGCGCCCGCTCGCCCAGGCCGGCAGGCCCTATGCGGGCACCCGGCTCAAGGTCTCGCAGGTCTCGCACGCCTACGCGGACGCTCTGCTGGCGCGGCTGCCCGCCTTCGAGCAGCAAACGGGCATCAAGGTGGAGATCGACCAGATGTCGTTCCCCGTCCTGAACCAGCGCGAGGATCTCGAGCTGGCCAGCGGCTCCGGGGCCTACGACGTCATGCAGATGATCTTCATCCGCTCCGGCCGCTGGATCGCCGCGGGATGGGCCGAGCCGCTCAATCCCTTCATCGACGACGCCAAGCTCACCGACAAGGGCGCGCTCGACGTGGCCGACTTCGTGGCGGGGGCGACGGCACCGTTCAAGCGGGGGGACACGCTCTACGCGCTGCCGTGGCTCTCTGACAGCACGGTGGTCGGCTTCCGCGCGGATCTCTTCGAGAAAGCGGGCTACGCGAAGTTCCCGGAGACGTTCGAGGCGCTCCAGGAAGGGGCCGCGAAGATCCACACGCGCCAGACGGCCGGCTTCGTCACCCAGGACAACCTGCACTGGATCTTCCCGAACTGGCTCCTGTCCTACGGCGGGAGCTTCTTCGCCAATCCGCCGAGCGATCTCACGCCGACCTTCGACACGCCGGAGGCGCTGCGGGCGGCCGAGCTGTTCACGACGATGCTCAGCAAGTACTCGCCGCCCGGCGGCATCAAGCTCGATACCTCGGTGGCGCAGGCGATCATGCAGCAGGGCAAGGCGGCCTGTTACCTGGACGGGTTGGGCAACACCCAGCACATCATCGACACGAAGAAGACCACGCTGGCGGACCGGATGGCCTTCACCCAGACGCCCCGCGGGCCCAAGGGCCACTATCCCCAGCTGGCCGTGCACGGCTACTTCATCAACAAGGCCTCGAAGAACAAGAATGCCGCCTGGGAGTTCATCAAGTGGGCCACGGGCAAGGACCAGATGCTGTGGAGCGCGCTCAACAAGGGCCACCTGGCGTGCACGCGCACCTCCGTACTCGCCAATGCGGACGTGCGGCAGAAGTTCACGTGGCACGGCTCGGATCTGGCCGCCCTTCACCTGGCCGTGATGAAGCGCGCCGGGGAGGGTTACATGGCCTATCGCACGGTGCCCCAGTTCCCGCCCGTGGGCGACCGCGTGATCATCGCCATGACCTCGATCGCCTCGGGTCAGGCCAGCGTGGCCGACGGGATGAAATCGCTTCAGAAGGACGCCGAGGGGATCCTGGAGAAGGCCGGGATCAAGATCAACCGGAGGAGCTAGGCATGACCGAGCGCATGAGCATCCGACCCGTCTCCGCCGCCGTCGGCGCGCAGGTCCTCGATCTCGACCTCGCGGGCTCGCTGCCGGAGTCCACCATCGACGAGATCCGGCGCGCGCTGTTCGAGCACGGCGTGGTGTTCTTCCGGAACCAGAAGCTGACGCCGGAGCAGCACGTGGCCTTCGCGCGGCGCTTCGGCGAGATCAACGTCAATCGCTTCTTCAAGGCGGTGGACGGCTATCCCATGATCGCCGAGGTGCGCAAGGAGCCCGAGCAGAAGGGGAACATCGGCGGCAACTGGCACACCGACCACAGCTACGACCAGGCCCCGGCCATGGGATCGATCCTGTACGCCCGCGAGGTGCCGGAGACGGGCGGGGACACGCTGTTCGCGAGCATGTACGCGGCCTACGACGCGCTCTCCGACGGGCTCAAGCAGACGCTCGAGAGCTTGCAGGCCCTCCATTCGAGCCGCCACGTCTTCGGCGTCGAAGCATACGCGGGACGCGGAGATCTGAAGGGACGATACCTGAATCCCGAAGCGGCAGCGCAGGATGCCGTCCACCCTGTGGTCGTCCGTCATCCCGGCTCGGGGCGCAAGGCCCTCTATGTGAATGCCGGCTTCACCGTCCGTATCGCGGGGTGGACCGACGAGGAGTCACAGCCGCTCTTGAGGTACCTCTACCAGCATGCGGCGCGGCCGGAGTTCTCCTACCGCTTCCAGTGGCGCGAGGGATCGATCGCCTTCTGGGACAACCGCTGCACGTGGCACTACGCGCTCAACGATTACCACGGTCAGCGCCGCCTGATGCACCGGATCACTGTGGAGGGGGTGCCGCTGAGCTGAGGGCCGACTGCCCGAACCCCCTGAGAAAAGGTTCCGAGCAACGAGCCACATGCCGAGTCGCCAGAGGAATCCGAACAGTAGCGGTGCCTCGGGCAGAATGATGATCCCCGCCTAGCTGGATCAGAACGCAATCACGAGTGGAGGCTGCCAATGCCATCGCTCCACGAGCTGCGCCAGCGGCTCAGCGGACTAGTGGCCCCGATCGTCACACCGTTCGACGACAATGGAGCGGTGTCGCTCTCAGGCCTCCGTCACGTCCTCGAGTTCGTGGTAGACGCCGGAGTGGCCGCCGTGATCCCCGGCGACCTCGTCGGAGAGTTCTTCTCGCTCACGCTCGAGGAGCGGCGACTGCTCCTCCAAGAGAGCGTTAACGTAGCTGGCAGCCGGATCGTCGTCATCGCGCTCACAGCCGACGCGAGCCTCGACAACGCGATCACGCTTGCGCAATTCGCCCAGCGGGCGGGCGCTGATGTGATCAAGCTCGCCTTGCCCTACCCCTACACCCCCCCAGAGCCGGTCATCCTCAGCTACTTCCGCAAGCTCGCCGACGCGGTTGAACTACCGTTTATCGTCGAGAGCTCGGACGAACTCGAGATCCCGCTCGGCGTTATTGAGGTCTTGTGCGAGCACCCGCGATTCGCTGGCCTCGAGGAACTTGGTTCAGACGTCAGTCGCCTCGACCAACTCTACCGCGAGTTCTCGGAACGCCTCGTCATCCTCCCGAGCGGGGAGCCGGCGCTGCTATTCCTCTGTCTGCTAGGCACACCGGGCCTGATCGCCGCCGAGTGCAACTTCGCTCCGGCATTCATGCGTGAGTTTCTGGAGGCCTGCCAACGGCGGGACTTGGACGGCGCCTTGGAGCTCTTCGGAAGGCGCCGCCGCTATCGTGACTTGTTTCGCGACGGCCTCCGTCGAGGGCTCCCCATGTACACGCCCTGGGCAAAGGCGGCGATGGAATTGCTAGGACTGCCCGTTGGCAAGCCCCGTCTACCCAACGAGCCACTCAGCCCCGACGCGCTCCACGCGCTCCGCGCCGCGCTGAGAGCGGAGTTTCGTCTCTCTCCCGTCGCCTGATCTGGGGTGCGGGCCACCCGTGGCATCCTGGCCCGCAACGATCGCCCCTTCGGCCCCTCAACCCTTCTCCGGGTTGTTCGCAACCGGACGGTTACGAACACCAACGACGTACCTTGAACGGGATTCGTATGTGTTTCTACCTTATAAGAGCGGCCACGAGACCAGCATTGTCAGAGGGTTAGGCACAGGTTGCCACGTGCGATTGCCCGTCGGATTGTGGAAGGAGCACAGGATTTTCAGTCCTATTCCCCAAGTCGCGGAAGTGCGCGTAACTATTTGACATGGAACACGAGGCTTCCGACGGCCTCGTGCGCTGGAGTGTGCTCGAGTGATCAGGAATGCGCCTGAGTTAGGCACAACTTGGGCACAAACCGCTCGGGCTCCTACTGGATCAGCTCATTCGCCCGCCCCGCCGGCACGCCGACTGCCGGGCGAGCCTGCCAATCGCCTCTCGCCGAATCGTACTGAGCCGCAGTCGCCCCAACCCGCGCAGCGCTAGACGGCGCCCGCAGGGCAAAGAAGCCCTGGTGTTACCTGCGATGCGGGCGTCCGTCCTGCTCACCGTGTCCGTAGTGTCCGTCGCCGCCAACTGGATACGGCACCGGCACCAGCACGCATCCCGTTACCGAGATGGCGACGGCGCCGACGAGCAGAAGGACGGTTGCGAGGCGCCCAACTGTACCGAGCTTCATGGTTGTCACCTCCCCTCGCACCACCCGGTCTCTCGGAAGAGACGGTTGGTGCACATGGCCGAGCTAGGTCTTGGTTGAAGTGTGCGGTGACGGTGTGAAGTGTGCATGTCTCGCGTGTGATGGAATATGAAGCCGCGACCGCGTGGGTCAGACGAGCAGGATCAGGTCGAGTAGGAGTCCGGGACCCCGGGGGGAAACCGCTTGGACCGCCACCGCTTTTCAACTGAGCTCTTATCGGCTGGAGTTTTCGCAGGAGTCTTGCTTCCATACGCCGCCGCCCTCGAAGGAGGGGCGTAGCCGTTGAGCCATCTCGTGAAGCGGCGTCTTCGCGGAGGCGCGTCCGATCACTCGGTCCTGGGTCTTGCCGGTGCTGGTCATGGGGAACTCGTCCACGAAGGCCGGCGAGCGCTTGTGAGCGGTCTTTCATCAGGGATTTTGGAGTACTGAGGATTTGACTGGCCTCCAAATGAATTCAGTCGGGTCAGCTTCCTTCTCGGTACGAGTGGTCCACCTTTCGCTGGTCCATCGTCAGCGGCAGCGTAAAGGTGAAAGTGGATCCCTTGCCCACTTCGCTCTGGAGCCAGATCCGGCCGCCGTGGAGCTCAATGAACTTCCGAGAGAGCGCCAGCCCGAGGTCGGTGCCCTCGACCTTCTTGTCTGCCGTCCCTACCTGCCGGAACTCTTCGAAGTGTGGGCCTGGACGTCCTGGACCGAGCCGAACCGTTCGGAGAACGCCGGCCGTTGCGCCGGCCAGCGTCAGGTCGGATTCGTGCCACGGAGCATCGCCTGTATCGTCTGCTCGAGACGTCGCACGCGACGTGACAGGATCGTGAGAATCCGCCTGACGAGGTCCGGGGCCTCGTCCAGCAGGCGCCAGAAGTGGGAACGATCGACGATGAGCAGCCGGAGATCGGTCGTCGCCACGATCGTCGCTGATCGGGGCTCTCCATCGAGCAGGCTCATTTCGCCAAAGAAGTCACCGGGCTGTAGCTGGCTACCCGCTCCGACCGGCGTTCGCACCGCCACCGCGCCATCGATGATGATGAAGAAGGAATCGCCGGGCTCTCCAATCTGCGTGACCACCGTTCCCGCCGGGGCCTCGGCGATCCTCGAGAGCTCGGCGACCCGACGAAGCTCGTCCTCGTTGAACCCGCTGAAGAGCGGAACTCGCTGCAGATGCCGGATCCGCGCATCGTGGGAAGGCCCCGTGGCGTCAGCGCGTGCCTGCTCTGCCTCGTCGGGATCATTGAAGGGTACGCGATCGGTGCGTGGATCGAAATCCATACCCGCCTCCTAGGTGTCCCGGTCCGCCTCGGCCTGCTCCAGCCAGAATCGCATGTCCATCTCGCGGTACATCGTCGTCGCGGTGGTGAGGTGCTCCTGAGCTTGCTCGCGCTTGCCCGTGCGCCGGTAGAGCTTACCGAGACCGAGGTGGCAGTGGGCGACGAGCGGGCGAAGGCCCAACTCGCCGGCCAGGGCGATGGCGGCATCGTAGTACCCTTCGGCGCTCGTCGCGTCGGGCCCGGCTGCGGTGATCTCGGCGAGAAGCTGGAGCGTGACCGCCTCGACGTCCCTCAATCCGGACTCGCGACTGTGATTCAGGGCCGCGGCCGCCATCGGGAGGGCTCGATCGACCTCCCCGGCCAGAAGCGCCATCTGGACGGCAGTGAGGAAAAGGCTTCGCCCCGCGGCCCCGGAGTGCATCGACTGGGCTGCCTCTTGGGCTTCGCGCAGGAGGCGCTGTCCTTCGGCGATGTCCCCGGACAGCGCGATCGAGCCCGCGAGGCGTCCCTGCAGGAACGGCACGAGGAAAGGGACATGCCGCTCGCGGCACACCATAAGGCCACGCTGGGCGAGACGGATGGCGTCCTCGAACCGTCCGCGGATCTCGTACGCGATGCTGAGCGCCCAGCACACGACGGCGAGCGTGAAAGGGTGGTCGACCGCTTCGGCCAGCCGGAGCGCCTCGGCGCCTTGTCCGAACGCGGCGTCGAACTCACCCCGGAGCGCGAGCGACGAGGCCCACTGACCTCGAAGCATCGCGGCCGGGTAGTACGCGGTAATGCCAAAGTGCTCCTTCCACAGATCGCCCGCCGACGCATGCAGGACCTGGCTCACGAGGGCATCCAATCGCTGGTGGTCACCCGCGAACATGAGGCTGTCGGCCAGGCAACAGGTGGCGGCGAGCTTCAGCCCGGCGTCATCTAGGCGCTCGGCGATCTGAACCGCGCGCTCCGCGTAGGGACTAGCGTCACCCCCCGTGCTGGCAATCAGGCTGCAATAGCTCAGATGCGTGAAGACCCAGCCGAGCCGGGTCTCGTCTCCGATGCTCTGCGCGAGTCGCTCGGCCTCGTTGAGGTGCGTCAAGACCTGGTCGAACTCCCCGAGCGGCCAGAGCGCTGTCCACGTCGCGAGGTGCAAATCGATCTGGTCCTGCTGCGTCTGGGCGGAGTCCGGAAGGTTCGCGAGGACTGCCAGCGCCTGGCCGAATCGCACGACCGCGTCGCGATAGAGCGACCGTGAGGAGGCCCTGGCCCCTGCCTCGCGCAGATAGGTAACCGCCCTTGCCCAGTCCTCGCCGGCGAAGGCGTGGTGGGCGAGCCGCTCGAGCTGCTCGGCAGGGCGGTTAGGGTAGAGCCGCTCCATGGCCTCGACGATGCGGACGTGTAGGGCGCGGCGGCGATCCTGGAGCAGGGCGCCATAGGCGACCTCGTGGGTGAGGGCATGCTTGAAGGTGTACTCGAGGTCTGGGAAGAGCCGGGTCTCGTAAAGGAACTCGGCAGCCTGCAGCCGGGCGAGCCCGTGGGTGAGCGAGTCGTTCGGAAGTTCGGCGACGGCCTGGAGGAGGGCAAGCGGCACGTCCTTGCCGATGGCTGCGGCGGCCTGAAGGAGGCGCTTGTCCTCCGGGACGAGTCGATCGATGCGAGCGGCGAGGAGGGCCTGCACGGTGGCAGGGACCAGGATGCCGGTTACGTCCTTGGCCAGGAGATGGGCGCCACGGGCGCCGATCAGCACACCGGTCTCGACGAGGGTGCGGACGCTCTCCTCGAGGAAGAGCGGGTTGCCCTCGGTCCGCTCGGTCAGCAGACGCTTGAGTGGCTCGAGGCTCGGGTGACGGCCGAGCAGGCCGGCCAGGAGGTCGGCGGCGCTCTCCGGCGGCAGCGGGTCGATACGAAGCTGCCGGTAGTACGTCTTACCGGCCCAGCCGTGCTGGTACTCGGGGCGATAGCTGACCAGGAGGAGCAAGCGGGCGCTCGGCAGGCTCTCGGTGAGCCCATCGAGCAAGGCCTGGGTCTCGGAGTCGATCCAGTGCAGATCCTCGACGAGGATGAGGAGGGGCTGGACCTGGCTCTCGCGCAGGAGGAGCCGCTTGACACCATCGAGGATGCGCTGGCGGCGCTGTGGGGGATCGAGCCGTTCCCACCGGGGATCGTCGACGGGAACGTCGAGGAGGGCCAAGAGAGCAGGCAGCCAGGGCTCGAGCTGGCGGTCCAGGGCGAGAAGCTTGCCGGTCGCCTTCTCGCGGATCCGCCGGCTGTCATCGCGGGCCTCGATCTGGAAGTAGCGCTTCAGCAGGTCGATGACGGGCAGGTAGGCGGTAGCCTTACCGTAGGAGACGGAGCTGGTCTCGAGGATGAGCCAGTCCGCGCTGCGGTGGGAATGAGAGAATTCCCAGTAGAGGCGGGACTTGCCCACGCCGGGCTCGCCGACGACCGCCACGAGCTGACCGTGTCCGCCGCCGGCGCGCTCGAGAGCCTGGCGGAGCTGGGCGAGTTCGGTGTCGCGGCCGACGAAGCGGCTGAGACCCCGCGCGGCAGCCGCATGAAGCCGCGAGCGGACGGCTCCAGCCCCGACCAGCTCGTAGACGTCCACGGCCTCCGCAAGGCCCTTCACCGGGACTGGACCGAGGGGTTTGACCTCGACATAGCCCTCGGCGAGCCGCAATGTCTCGCCAGTTAGCAGGGCCGGGATCGGCGAGCTGCTCCATGCGCCCCGCCAGATGCGTCGTCTGACCCACAGCGCTGTAGTCCATGTGCAGGTCGCTCCCGATCGCGCGCACGACCACTTCGCCGGAATTTAGGCCCACCCGGATTCGGATGGCGACTCCCTGGCTGTGGCGCACCTCATCGGCGTAGCGCTTCACCGACTCCTGCATCCGGAGCGCCGCGTAGCAGGCGCGCACGGCATGGTCCTCGTGAGCCAGCGGCGCGCCAAAGAGGGCCATGATGCCGTCCCCCATGACCTGATTGACCGTGCCCTCGTAGCGGTGTACGGCCTCCATCAACCGCTCGAGCACGGGGTCGAGCAGCTTGCGCGCCTCCTCGGGATCCCGCTCGGCGATCAGCTCCATCGAACCCTTGAGGTCGGCGAAAAGGACCGTGACCTGCTTGCGCTCTCCTTCGAGGGCAGTCTTGGAGGCGAGGATCTTCTCAGCTAGGTGTTTCGGAGTGTAGGTGTCTGGAGAGGTGACGCGCGGTCGACCCGGTGCAGCGGACAACGGTTGTCCGCATGCGAAACAGAATGCCGCGTCCGGCGGTAGCTCGGCGTTGCACTTGGCACACACTGGGTTGAGACCGGTGCCGCACTTCATACAGAAGTGCGCCTCGGTCGGATTCTCCTGTTGGCAACGGGGACACGTCATACCTCACCCTCCAGAGGCTGAGCGCGATGGATCCGGATTTTTACCGGCCGACTGTTTCCCGAGCGGCAGACAGACTGTTCAAGGAACCTTGAACCCGGAGGCCTCCAATGCCCCCGCAAGCCGGTCGATTAGACGGGGGAACGAGCATGAGCACCCTAGGTGCCTCTAAAGCGAGTGTCAAGGTGATTCCTGCCCTTACTCCGTCCCCCAGGGCCTGCCGCGGCCTCATCAATTGAGAACGGTTCAGGAACGTCGGCCAAGCTGTGTACGGGCCGCGTTCCCGAACGAAGCCGTTCTCCATGAACAACCCAGAAATTACATAGGAGCCGATGACTCAAAGTCTTGCGCCACTAGTTGGGATATCGAAACCGTCGCCAGTCCCGGTACAGCATCGGCCCTTGCAGTCGGGCAGGGCAAATTCACTCGCGGTCAGCGAGGAATACCAGGGTGTCCCTTACGCCTTCAAGTTGGGGTTCGTCGAGTTTGATGACGATGGGTACTTGCTCGACCCGGCGCAGGAGAAAGCGCTCCTCGGAGACATCAAGACGGACGTCGAGCAAGGCCCGGGATTTAACTTGATCGTCCTGTTCGTTCACGGATGGAATCACGACGCAGGAATAAACGATAAAAACGTGGGCTGCTTCCAGGAGTTTCTTCGTGCAGCCGCCGTGATGCAGGGGCGCTACCAGCAACGCAGCGGCCGACCCCATCGCGTATATGGGATCTATGCTGGCTGGCCGGGGGTCGTGTACAGAGACTCCGCGTGGCAACAAGCTACTACGTTCTGGGGCCGGGAAGCCGCGGTCGATCGGCTGGCGGAACGTGGCGAGCTACTGCAGCTGATCAGCAGAATTAGCGCGATCAGAAACAAAGCCGAGCGCCGGCGCGTCATGCTCATGGTCATTGGCCACAGTCTTGGCGGAAGAAGCCTGTATCGGTCGCTTAGGCCGCTGATGCAGAACGCCCTCGCATCCGAAGACTACTCAGTTCACATTCCTCCAATTGCCGACCTTGCTGTCATGGTGAATCCCGCACTGACGGCTGACGACCACAAAACCCTCGCCGATATGGTCGCATCGAGCACGAATGCCAGCGTAGCCGTACCGCGCTTCGTGATCGCAACGTCGAGAAGCGATTCCGTGCTACGCCGGCAGTTCCGCTGGTCACGGCTGATCGGCACGATTGTCCGTGGTGACTACAAGCTAAAGGCTGATGATCGAACCACAGCCATCGGAGTTTACGAACCGTCCGTCACGCACAAACTATCGCTGGAGGAGGTAGTCCCTGGCGGATACGAAAACGCGGAAGGCAATGAACGCTGTGCGAGCATGCGCTTCGACGAACTGGACATCGTGAATCGACCAGGCACCATCGTCGACAAGGAAGAGCTCTATCGGTTCGACGAGATCGTCCATCGCAACGCGCAGGGCAAGGTTTTGTACAAGACAGCTCTCACGAGCGCAGAGTCAAGCGCAGGACCGCTCATGGTCGTGGCAGTAGACGGCAAGATCATTCCAGACCACAACGATATCTTCACCGCTCCGTTTGCTGACTTCGTCGCACGGATGTTGAACTACGAGTTCTTCAGGGCTGCCCAGCGTCCCTGATATGGGGCGCATAGGAATCATTGGCGGTGGGCAGCAGGGGCCGCCCCGGGAAGTCAGGTCTCGGTTTGACTCGCACGCCCCTAGGCGTACGATGCGCTTCGAGACAATCGCAGTAGGCACAGAACCCGACGGAAGATCGCCCGAACGCGCTTGTGACACCTCGCCCTACCGGCTACTGGAACAGTAAGCAGATCTCCGTGGCTCTTCGGCGCCCACGGATGCGGTGACGCCGGGCTGCTGCGCTCCTCCGGGGATAGGGAGCAGCACGTGTGCCGGTCCCGTGGGGAATCACCAACAACCACGTAGGTGAACCGTGGCCGCCACGATGATTCGAGTCTTGCGGCCTCAGCCCTCTCCACGGCGGCTTAGTGACTGGTCGTCGGTTCAAACCGGGGGCCGGAGTTGAGCCAGCGATCTTCGGGTCATGAGCCCTTCTCAAATCGAGACGGCAGCCGCTGATGGCAAAACCCCTTTCCCGCCGGGTGTGAGAGGCGCGGAAGGGCCCAGCTGAGTTACTGCGGGTGCGCGAACGGCTCGTAGCCGAACTTCTGGCCGCCGACGCTGGCATCGGCCATGAGACCGCCCTTGGTTGCAGTGAACACGGCCACGCCCCCCTTGTACTTGGCGTCGGCCGAGGCGCCCGACTTGAGAGCGACGGCGGCTGCCTCGGCCGACAGGGCGGCATTGCCCTTCTCAAAGTCCGCCACCGCGCTCGGCGTCTCGAAGAAGATCACCTCTGAGTACTCCTGGCCGCCGAGCTGCGCCCCGATCGTCACCTGCGTGAGGCTGGCCTTGCCCATGGCCTTGCCCTTCACGAACAGCACCCCCCTCCCGTGCGCGCCGCCGACCCCGATCGCTCCCTTGGTGATCGTCGGAAACACGGCGTAGCCGGCCGAGCGCGCCGCGAATTTCGCCAGGCTGGGGTCGTTCTTTTGGAAGACCGCGAGCGTCTTCCGGGCCTCCGTCACCAACTCAGCGTCGCTGGCGAGGGTCGCCCTCGTCGCCACCGGCACCACCAACGCCAGCGCAGCCGCCATTGCCGCCCCTCGCACCGCCCATCGCCCGTTGAGTCGCCCCATGGTTCCACCTTCTCCTTTCGGCGAAATCTAGTGTCGCCGTCGAGCCGAACTATCTTCTACAAAACTCCCGGCCGGGAGCTAGCTCATGCGGATGAGTCGGTGCTGAATATCGTGGCTGAAGAGAAGCGCCAACCCATCGG
>WNGA01031875.1_pt1 | contig 11588 bp, 12 predicted proteins | sample 5400061 | NCBI WGS metagenome assembly WNGA01 (sample SAMN13153366, study PRJNA577476) | soil metagenome | isolation source: 100 cm soil or saprolite under grassland replicate 2 | place: USA:California | collected 2016-06-15
AAACTGCCAAGCCGATGATGGGGCGCATCTATTATCTCCAGGGCGATAGCCGCACCATATACGCTTTGCGCTTCACTGGCTTGCGCGACAAGCTCGCGCGTATTCGCAATCAAACAGATCTAATCGCCCGCAGTTTTAAACTTAAGTAGTTTTTCATTGCCACCAAGCAGCATCCGTTGGCCGCCACGCTAAAAGCCTGGCGGCCAAAAGAGTTTTGCTTTATCGCAGATTTCCAAAGTGCTTCGCCTAACAACAGTTTGCGTTACAATCAAGAATATGAGACCCGCGCTTGCTCCCGGCTTATCGATAAAAAAATCTGCCATCGATGGCAAAGGCTGTTTCTCAGTTAATCACTTCCGGGCCCGGCGGAAAATAGCCGAGTACACGGGCGAGAGGATCACAAATGCCGAGGCCAATCGCAGGGCCAATCGGCGGAAGTTGCGCATCTGCGCAATCAATGATCGCTGGAGCCTGGACGGCAGCCGTGGAGGAAACGGTACGCACTACATAAATCATTCATGCGAACCGAACGCCTACATGAAGATTCTTTACGGACACATCCTCTTCATCGCCCTGCGCGACATCTGGCCCGGCGAGGAAATCACAATCGACTACGAATCAACGCTTCACTCCAACAAAAAAAGGTGCATCTGTGGTGCACCATCCTGCCGCGGAACCATCAATAAAACGCAATGGTAAACAGGGGAAGAAGGGAAAAGGAAAAAGCGCCACGCGGTAGCCAGGAGTCCCTCTCGTCGCATCATGTTCGCTTTACTGTTCCCCCAATTCCCCTGTTCCCCTTTTTCTTAAAGCCGCGGTAACGTAAAGCTAAATCTGGACCCGCGCCCCACTTCTGAGTCGAGAGCTACTGTCCCGCCGTGCTGTTCAACCACTTCCCGAACAAAAGATAAGCCGAGTCCGGTAGACTCTTCATCCTTCTCCTGCCCTTCCCGCACCACGCGGTAAAACTTTTCCCAAACGCGATCCCTGGCTTCAGCAGGAATCCCGTAGCCCCGGTCCTCAACGCAAAGCCTGACGGCTTCAGCTTCGAGCGCCGTCGATACTGTCACCGTTGTACGTTCCGGACTGTACTTGATGGCATTAGTAACGAGGTTCCTGACTGCCTGTGTGATCATGCTCTTATCAGCCGCAACCGGCGGAAGTCTCTGCGTGGGTTGTTCGACCAAACGGATTCGCCTTTTCTTTGCGACCGATTGGAGACTGGCAATTGTCTCTTTCACCACTTCGTCCAGCCGCAGAGGAATCTTCAACACTTCCTGCCGGTCTTTTCTTTGCAGTTGCGTGACTGCCAAAAACGTATTAACCATGCGCGACAACCGCTGGGATTCGTTCGCGATGATTGTGACAAACTCCTTTGCCTGTTCCGGAAGCCCATCGTCGGCGGTGAGCAATTCTGCGAACCCGTTTATGCTGGTGAGGGGGGTACGCAATTCATGCGACATTAAGGAAATCATGTCGCTCTTCAGTTGCTCATACTCTTTTAGGAGCGTCAGGTTCTTGAGGACGAACGCCAGACAGAGCGGTTGTGAGGCGGCGATTTGGGTACCAGTTTGGCCAGTGATCGAGTTGAAACCTTCTTTCGGCGACGCCGCTCTTGAACTGTCAAGTACAAGCGAGATGCGCAACCCATAGGTCGTATTTTGGTCGGGAAAGTGAAGCTCACGTTCGTAGGCTTCGCCAGTTTGCAAAACTCTTCGTACGGCTATAGCCGGTTCGTCGAAAACATCGGTACGAAAACTATCTAAGAGATCGAAAAAGCCCAGGTTGCATATTCCCTGGTGCGTGAGCCCGGCCATCTCTCCCAGCGCTGAGTTTGCGTAGGCAATCCTGCCGTCCAGATAAGCGAGCGCTATTCCATCACCAAATTCTGCAAGGGCGTTCACGCCTACACTTTGTTCCAACATGGCTCCGTTAAGGACATACAGCGACTGAAGCCTTTGCTCCGACTCACGTGCCGAGAAGAAAGCTAGCGAACTGCGTTTGCCGATGGCTTTGTGAGCTTCTTCGCGTTGTAGATTGCGAGCCAACTGGCTTCCGACCGCCAGCAACAATGCTCGGTCGTCCTCACCAAACTCCCTGGTAACGCGGATCAGCAACGCACCAACAGTCCGGTCTTCGTGTCGCAAGGGCAGGGCAATATTTGCAGCGGAATCATCTGATTCAGATGGTTTCACAATAATCTCGCCTGTTGCCATCGCTCGTTCACACAAACTGACACCAACGCGCCACGTGGAATTTCTGCTCGCATCAAGGAGGCCGCTCTGGGCTGCGCGCAGACGGGCCGACGAAACTAAACGGCCATCACCGTCTCGACGGAACACTATTGCCTCGCTTGGTGATATTACGGTGTCCAGGAGTTTCAAACCGCTGAGCAAGCGGTGTTCAGCGTCGTCAGCAAGGGATTCAAATTTCCCTGACGCTGCGATTAGCTTTTCAGTCAATTCAATATCGCGCTCGCGTAGTCGTTTGATTTGCACCGCAACCGCAGACATTGAAGCCGCCAGGACTATCGGAGTGAAAAGAATATCGACCAGGAAATGCCAGGAGGCAAAAAGACTCACGGCAGCGAGAGCGAGAAATCCCCCACCCAGGTAAGGGAACGCGCGGCGTGCTCCAAACCTGCCGATGTAAACGGCTACTGCGAGAGATACTAAAAATATTAATGCTGCGCCAACGGGCACATTCGGAACAACAAGCAGGCTCGCCCTATCCTTGGGGACAATGACCAGAACATTCTGAAGAGCCATCAGGAGTCCGGCAAAATACAAAGCAAGGCTGAGCGAGCCAGCCACCGAAGCGACAAGCGCATAACTTAATATTGATCTGAAGAACGAAGAACGTGCCAAGGTTACGATGGTTTATTGGGAAATCCGAGAGGTTGGTGCTGATGGGCTTTTGTTGGAACCACAAAAGCTGTGAGGATTATACACTGGCAGGCTTTGTTTATTCCACTGGAAAAGCCGAAGAATCTGGGGGTTTTGTAATGCGTTGCAGAAAAACTAACCAGTCAGTGAACTTAGTGCGGCCAGCAGTTCGGGTTCGTCATTATCATCTACGGTTCTAAGATCGAGCAGAACCTGACCATCGCCGATCCGGGCAATCACTGGAGGTGAGAAGATCCTTAGTTTTCGTTCAATCTCATCGGCATTTAGACTTTCATGTTTGAGCGCAATAAGGGCAGTTGACGGATGGACGTTCGGGCCCGAACCGCCCCCGATGGCGGAATGCCCCGTGATGATAGTGGTCGTTAATGCATTTGAGTCAGTGCTTTTGGCGAGTTTAGCTATGAAGTTCTTTGCTCGGCCTTCGATTGCGTCTGTCGCCAGCGTCAGCATTCGCAGCGCGGGTATCTCATCGATGGCACCGCGTCGATGTGCTTCGAGTGTGGCTTCGAGCGCCGCTAAACATAACTTGTCTACGCGCAGGGCGCGATAGAGTGAGTGCTTACGAAGACGATCGACAATTTCGCGTCGTCCAACGATCAGTCCTGACTGAGTTGCTCCTAATAGTTTATCGCCACTGAAAGAAACTACGTCAGCTCCGGCGGCAACCGAATCGCTGATGATGGGCTCATCGCTCAAGCCGTATTCGCTTAAATCGTTGAGCACGCCCGAACCGGCATCTTCGTACAAAAGTAGCCCGGACTCGTGCGCGAGTGACGCGAGTTTAGAGAGCTCTGGTGAATGGGTGAAACCAATAATGCGGTAGTTTGAAGGATGGACCTTCATGATGAGACGTGTATTACCGTTTATCGCCAACCGGTAATCATCGAGGCGCGTGCGGTTGGTTGATCCGACTTCTACCATGTGGGTGCCGGAGTTGGACATAACATCAGGCACACGAAAATCACCGCCGATTTCCACCAACTCACCACGCGATATTATGGTCTCCCCGTCGCGCGCCAGCACCGTCAGAATCAATAATGAGGCCGAAGCACAATTGTTGACTACCAGAGCCGCCTCAGCCCCTGTTAGTTGGGTTAAGAGCGCTTCTACTTGTCCCCCCCGCCTACCACGCGAGCCGGTTGTGGGATCGTACTCGAGGGTGCAGTATCCAGCAGCTTCCTCTGTAATTGACTTGCGAGCGGCTTCCGACAAAGGGGCACGCCCCAGGTTGGTATGAAGAATTACGCCGGTAGCATTGATGACGCGACGAAGCATGGAAAGCGCATCGCGCCGGCAAAGTGATTGGATTTTTTGCACTGCCTCAATTAGCAACGCCTCCTTCGTCTTTTCCGGCAGACCCTCCGACCGAATTTCTCTACGCATCTCGTCAGTAACTTCTCGAGCAATTGCCGTGAGTCGCGGCAGACCCACAGAGCTTCGCAGTTGCGCTACTGCTTCATTGCGAAGTAGCTGATCGACCGAGGGAATCGCGCGCAATGTAAGATCTTTGGAAGCTGCAGGATTTGACATAGTGTCTAAATAAATTCGTCTGTCTTCGTAGCATAGCTGCTCATCACGAACGGAGCAAACTGCCTTTTTTGTGTAGGAGCAGAAAATTAACTCCTACCGACTTAGTTGTTGACATAGAGGTTTTGAAACCCCTAGACTCGCGTTAGCTCCGTCGCGAGACTCATTGCGACCGTCCCGCCCCGCCTGTGTAAGGAGAGCCAGCCTTATGTCTAAAAGCAATAACAGATTTAGTCGATCACAATTGAGAGCAAAGAACAAAGCCAAGTTTACTATCGGGCCCTCTGAGCCAACGGTGGACGACCAGTTGTCCCGACTCGAAGAAGACATTCGCCGACTAAAAATTGAATTTGATGTGTTTTTCAACGGGGCTTCAAAGAAACCACCCTACGATACAAAGGGCCGGGTTGACACAATGATGAAGCGGTTGGGCGATGATCGCACTCTCAGTTATGCGCAGCGCTATCGTTACAACTCACTAGCCTCGCGCTACAACGCATTTCGTGACCTTTGGAGGCGCACGATGCGGGGTCGAGAAGAGGGTCGCGATCCGGCGGCCACAGCGCGCGCCAGTGCAAAGGAGCAAGCAGTGGCGGAGTTCAAGCGAGCCGACTTCGTTTGCGACGATGCTCATAAAGACGTAGAGTTAGTGAAGAACTTGTATAGCGCTTTGGTAGAGGCAAAAAAAGTCTGCAGTGAGTCGGTGGAAGATTTTTCCTTTCCCCGGTTTCATCGACTGATTGCGTCGCGGGCCGACAGCCTCAAGGAACGGCTAGGTTGCGACCGAGTGTCCTTTTCCATAGACGTGGAGGGCGGGCACGTCAGTTTCAGAGCCAAGGGCGAGAGAGCTTAGGCTTCGGTAACCATCTCTGAAAACAAAAAAAGGCAACCAGTTTTGGTTGCCTTTTTTTTTGGCGCTTACCGGACCGAAAGACCGGAAGCGGTCAGTGGCGTTGCGAAAGCAAGCCGGGGAGACCTACACCTTCATTACGTTTTCTGCCTGCGGTCCTTTCGGGCCCTGCGTTACCTCAAACTCAACTTCCTGGCCCTCTTCCAGAGTCTTGAAGCCGTCGCCCTGAATGGCGCTATAGTGAACGAAGATGTCCGAAGAGCCTGGCTGTTCGATGAAACCATAGCCCTTCGAATTGTTAAACCACTTGACCTTACCGGATATTCTAGACATAACAACGAATCCTCCTAACGATTCGGTAAAACGGGGCGAGAGCTTGCAGAGCTTTCGCGCGACCTGGGTTAAAGCTTGTGAACCGGACGCGCTTTTTGGGGGCGCAACAGAGCTTTCGCGCGACCTGGGTTAAAGCTTGTGAACCGGACGCGCTTTTTGGGGGCGCAAGCGGAACCACAATCAATAAAAAATGCATGGTGAAAAAGCGCTGGTTGGCGCGTTCATCATGCATGCTTACGGGGGAAAACTACAGAAGACATTGCTGTAAAGCTTGTAAACCGAAAAGCTTAGGATAATCTCGAGGCCTCAATTCAAACGAGGGCGCATCCTAAGCGAAAGCAATTTGGGCTGTCAAGAGAAAAAGGTCACTTGACTGCGCTCCTCAACAGATATTGCAATGGATTCACCGGCTGATCGTTGATTCGAATCTCATAATGCAGATGTGGACCCGTGGAGCGCCCAGTTGAGCCGACACGTCCAATGAGCTGAGCTCTTTCAACCTGCTGCCCCTGAGTGACATCGATGTGGGACAAATGTCCGTAGCGAGTAGTTAGCCCGCCGCCATGATCGATAACAACTAACTGCCCATAACCGTTTTGCCAGCCAACAAAAGTTACGCTTCCGCTCGCGCCTGCCACCACCGGCGCTCCCATTGCGGCGTCGATATCCTGGCCCGAGTGGAATTCATAAGAATTTCCGCCAAAAGGATTCCTGCGACCGCCAAAGCCGCTTTCCAGGTTGCCGACTACGGGCCAAGCCGACGGCGTGTAACCCCGCTCGCGCAAAACATTCTCATAAGCGCGTATGTTTCGTTCGAGTTGATTCATCTTACCTTCAAGTGCGGCCAAGCTGTTGGCATCAAGTGGCAGTGCCGGACCACCCGTACCTGGCAACGTCGTTTCTTCACTCATTACTCCCGACTTCTCCGCGAGTTTTCGCGAAGTGTCTTCAACCGCATCTACTCGATTGCTTAAAGAATCAAGTTCCCAGCGTTGACGCTCGTTTTCCTCGCGCAGACGTTGATTTTCGATCTCTGTCCTGAAATGCGCGGCCTGTTGCGTTAAGCCATAAAAGCCATAGAGCGCACCACAGAGCAGCGTGATCGCCAAAAGGACAAACATTCTGAGCCATCTCTTTTCGACGCAAAAGCGACGAATGTTGGAATTGGAACTAGGAGTGTGGGCAATTATGAAGGCATAAAACCGGTCGTCTCTAGCCATTGTCTTGTCTCTCCGATTGCGTCAGCGAAACAGGGGGGTAGCTGAAAGCAAATGAAACGCACAACACCAAAGGGCGACTTGTGCGGAGCTTATCTTTCTACGAGATTAGTTTTTGACCTGCTTGAAGATTGCAGCGGATGAATGAAACCTCGGATATCTGAGGTGAAAACCCATCCGGCCGGTGCTGCAAAGAAGCCTGACCCTATCACACGAGTTTAGGTCATTGCAACTGGCACGACGACCAGATTTGCTAGATATCTCTAACTTCGTCACGATGGCGGGAGCGGTCGCGCAGGATGGAAAAAACAATCATCACCAGCACTGCGACGAATATGACCACAATCAATACCTTGATGGCTCCGAGCAAAAAGCCACCGAGTGTGATTAGAGAACCGAGCAGGGTTATTACGAGGAGAATTATTGCGGTAATGCCGCCAATTGCTTTGAGAAGGAATGCCATAGTCCGAGCCGATCCTTGTTATTAAGTCCTAAGAACTTCTTTTGAACGGAATAGAATCAATTTCGTGCCGACCGAGTTGCGTAGTTTCTCCGGAGCGGAAGCGCGGTGACTCGACTGCCGAGCTTACCACCACAGACGGAGGTGGCCGCCGCGAGTCGAAGCGAATGACTCGACTGTTGGTACTGCGGCGTCGTACATAGTCAAAGAGCATGTAGGCGCCAAGCGCTACGAGAGCAACCGGAAGCAATTGTCGAACGGGAAGCTGCACACCGAGAAGCGTGTGAAGCAGGAACAGCGTGCCAATTACTATAAGTGTTATGCCCCAGGCAAAAGGATTTCCATACAAGCGGCGCGCGATTACATCCTCTTCTGTATCCGGTGTAAGTCCAGCGCGCATGAGTTGAGCCGTACGACAGGCATCCACGGCGGCAAAAAGCCAGGTACCCAACACGCCGAGAATGAAGAAATGCATGCCCTGCGTGAGCACGGCCATCTGAAAGAAACTTGCAAAGATGAGGATAATGAACCCTGACGAAGCAACTCGACACCGGCAACAATGCAATCCTGACAAAACGGGAAACCGCGAATCCGGTGGTCACAAGCAGAACACAGTCGGCGTCCACACTGGTTACACTGGACAACTGCCGGGTTCTTTGGATGGTAAGTGCAATACAACATCACTATTAATACCTACCGCGCGACTAGGGCTTGTTCTGCCGGTTCTTGACGGGAGCGCCGTTTTGTTTGGGTGATTGTTTCGGCTGATTGCCATTCGCGTTTTGTTCAGCGGCAGGTTGCGCGTCCTCAGATTGGCCACCCACTAATTCCTTAAGGCCCTTGGTAATCTCTTTTATTCCACCATTCGAGCCGCCGCCGGAACTCTGTTCAGCCAAACGCAAGCTGGCGCTGTAGACGCCACTAATAGAGCCGTCTGCGGATACAGTATTGGTTAGCACAAATACTGCCACGAGCAACATCGTCGCCACCGTGGCAAGCTGTGGAGAGATAATTGGATCGAGCCAGCCGCGAAGCCACGAAGCGAGCCTTTCGCCAAAAGATGCACGAATTTCCTGCGAAATCCTGGATTCTGACGTTGCCAGCAAGATTCTCTCATGAAGGCCGGCCGGCAGAGGCTTTTCCTCACCAACATAGATATAACAAGTACCAATGGCGCGCACGACTTCGCCCGGCAACTCTGTGCATCGGGCACACAGTACAGCGTGGCGTTCCCAGCGGTGATAAAGCGACGCAGGCAGAAACCCGTCGAGATAATCTGTGAGAAACTCTTCAAAATCCTCGCAGGTCATTGCCGTCTCGGGCATCGTGCTCAACAGAATTCGCGCCTCTAATTCTCTCGGAGGTTCGAAGCCACCGGCAGCCTGACAGGCCTGCATTGTGTTTTTCACTTCGCTCAGAGTTTCGTGACACACCGGGCAACGAAGAGCATGCTCGGCAAACGTCTTGTGCATATCAGCCTCAAGCACGTCATCGAGGTAATCCGTCAGCCGGTCTTCGAAATCGTTACAAAGCATCAAATTTTTTCTTCCCGCCCCAATCGCTTTTTAGTTGTTAACCGTGTCGCCCCCGCAGACGAAACAGTTTGTTGCTTATGCCTCACTCGCTGCTAACACTTTCATTCGCCGCAAAATTTTTGACAACTCAATGCGTCCTCGATTGATTCGCGACTTCACAGTTCCTTCCGGTATCTTCAACAGATCAACTATTTCCTGGTAGCTAAGCTCTTCAATATCTCGAAGTATTACGCAGGTTCGCAGGTCCGGCGAGAGTTTATCGATGCCGGCTTGCACCTGCGCACCTAATTCCTGACGCTCCATCTCTTGTTGCACTGAACGAGAAGAAGTGTGGAGGTGATAGGTGTGATCGGCGAGATCGTCAGCCTGGTTATCGTGTGGCGTACGCTGTCGTTTTCTATAGTCGTCGATAATCAGATTGCGCGCCAACCTCATTAACCAATTTTGTAGGTCACCCTGCTTCGCGTCGTACTGTTCCAAAGATCTGTAAATCCTAATGAAGACTTCCTGAGTCAAATCCTCGGCGGCGTCCGCTCGCGAAGTAAAACGGTAAGCCAGGTTATAAATTCTCCGCGAGTAGCTGTGAACAATCTCTTCCCAGGCCGCCCCGTCCCCCGCGCGACACCTCCGAACCAATTCGGCTCCTTCGTTGGCAGCCAAAGCTCTTGCAGCCCCCACCTATTGCCTCTCCGCCTAAACTTATTTACCCCTCTTGAGCTCAAGCAACCGGCACTTCCCCTTGTTAAGACGGAATTACGATTCAGGGAAAAGGAAAGTTCCGGGTCGTTTCCGTGGCTTCCTCGATTCTGTGGCTGCTCGACTTTGAGCGCCGATCCCGGCAATTTAGTCCTTGCGATTTGTTGCAGAATTCGCGCGTTGGTTAGATTCGTAGCAAACCCGCAGCACCTGGACGGCGCCGGCCAAGCGGTGGCAGGTCACCGCACGCCAGGAAATTTCCGGCTTTCTTGCTCCGATGTTATGAACTGTAGTAGCCTTCGCGCGGCCCAATATCTTGTGGTTTACTTTCTCAGCAAGTCAAGCAGTTTACTAATTAATGAAGCCGATCACGCGAAAATACATTGAGTTTGGCGCGCTTTGCCTACTCGCCATCGGCATTCTCTGGTGGTTTGGCAGGAAGCTAAATTGGCTGGAGGTGCGCCAAGCCGTCAGCCATGCCAATCCGTACTTGCTCGGCCTCGCTGTGCTGGTAATCAGTTTGGCCTATTTTTTTCGTGCGGCTCGTTGGGGGGCGTTGCTCGCACCTCTTTCTCCTGCGAGTCTGCGAAACCTTTTCATTGCCACGACGGTGGGATTTGGCGCCGTGTTTCTGTTTGGGCGAACCGGAGAAGTCGTGCGACCCGTAGTTTTGCCCATGCGCGATCCTAAAATTCGGCCCAGCGCATCCTTCGTTACGATAATGGTGGAGCGAATCTACGACATGCTGGCTGTTGTCGTTCTGTTTGCCGTGAATCTTCTCTGGTTCACCCCGCCGACGAACGTGGGTGTTGAGTTTGGTCGGGTTCGCATGATTGGGATTATTCTTCTGCTAGTGGCGCTGGCGGGTGTGTTTGGTCTAACGCAATTTCGAAAAAAATCGCGCGGTGCGATTGGCTGGATTAAAAAAACAATTCAGGGACGACGCTTCATACCGAGCAGGTTAGCGCGAGCGGTAGTGAGCATCCTGGAACAACTCGCCAGCGCGCTCAGAGTGTTGGTCGACGCGCGCGAACTTGCTGTTACTGTCGGCTGGTCGGCTCTGGTCTGGCTGGGTATCACGCTGGCGAACCTGCTGGTGTTGCGTGCTTTCGGACTTCCATTTGGAGTGACTGAAACCATCTTCGTGCTCGGTTGGTCACTGGTGGGTTCGCTGGTGCCAACGCCAGGCGGGGCGGCGGGTGCCTTCCACGCTGCGACTGCTGCTGGACTGATCTTTCTTGGCGTTCCACGAGAGACTGCGGCGGCAATTTCTATTGTGCTGCATGTGGTCGATTTCGGTCCTGCTCTAATTTTCGGCATCTATTTCATCATTCGTGGTGACATCAACCTATCTCGCTTGCGCGCGAAAACATCCTCAGAATCCGTCGAACATGCGGTTGAGGATGAACCGATCGTCCCGGAGAAATTGTTCGTGGAAAGCGAACTGGAAGCAGCCGCTGCCAGGGATTGAACTTGTCGAAAAATTGCGGGCCCAATCCATTTCTGAGGATCAAATGCGATGAAGTGTCCATTCTGCGGTTATCTTGAAGACAAAGTGGTAGATTCGCGGGAGTCGCGCGAAGGTGAGGCCATCCGGCGGCGCCGCGAATGCTTACGGTGCGAACGAAGGTTCACATCGTATGAACGCATCGATGAGATTCCGTACATGGTCATCAAGAAGGATGGACGTCGTGAACCTTTCGACCGCAACAAGGTGATGGCCGGGCTGCTTCGCGCTTGCGAAAAGCGGCCGGTGCCGTCCGCGAAGCTCGACTCGATCGTGAATGCAATAGAAAAATATGTGCAGGAATCCTCCGAGCGTGAAAGACCGACTAGTAAAATAGGTGAAATGATTATGCGCCGCCTGAAAGAACTCGATAAAGTTGCTTACGTTCGGTTTGCTTCGGTGTATCTTGAGTTCGAAGACGTTTCGGAGTTTATGACCGAACTGAAACATCTGGTGCGTTCACGTGCCTCGGCAAGCAAGAAGAATTAGAAGTTTATGTCGTCGATTCTTTGTAGTCGTCACTTAATGCAAGGGATCGGCTGCAGAGCTGTCAAACT
>WNGA01011439.1_pt1 | contig 11586 bp, 11 predicted proteins | sample 5400061 | NCBI WGS metagenome assembly WNGA01 (sample SAMN13153366, study PRJNA577476) | soil metagenome | isolation source: 100 cm soil or saprolite under grassland replicate 2 | place: USA:California | collected 2016-06-15
CTAATTTTGAGCGATGCCAAGGTCTGGTTCTAACTTTTTGATTACATTCCTTGCAGCGAAATATCTCCTTTGAATATTTTATAGCACAGGTAGAGCAATAGTTATAGAATCTGTAATCTGTTCTGCATGGAATACGGTTTTCATGTTTTCCATTAATTAGAGATTCGTACTTTAGAACTATAATAGATAAGCGTGCAACGTTGCTACAATATATAAATAATTTACTTCCATTAGAATATAGAACCCAAATGCCCAATCTTATTACCAATAAGTGGATTGACAAATTATTCATTGGAAGAAAAGTTTGTATAGACATTCTACTGATCTCTCCAGGCTAGGTTTTTTGGTTTTATCTGCTATTAATATTGCTTTATTCCTGTTACAGCATCCAATTAATTAAAGCTCAAACCTTTGGTTGGAAATCGTACCCAGATCCTGGTCACAAATTTATTTTCTCGTATCCTGCTAATTGGCAAGCCAAAGGTAAACATGATAATATTTCTGGCTCAAGTGAGGTTATTCTGGGTAAGCCAAATTCGACCAGAACACAAGTTTCTATATTATATAATGCAAATGACACACTTCTAATTAATTCTAAAACAGGTAAACCAATAGTAATATCAAAAGCCTTAACTAATTTGGAGAAACAAATCAGTCCAGATTATATTTTCTTTAACGCTACTGGAAAGTTCCACACAAATATATAATCCAAAACCATCAATCTGCAAGCGATATAGTTGATTTTGAAAAGAGTACAGGTAAGCCAGGTAAGATGTTAATTGTATTTGCAAAAATAAATGATAAGGATTCTTGCTCGTTTATTATTCTGATAGCAAGAGATTATTTTACAAAAATCTTTCAAGTGTTTCACAAATTATACGGTCTATTCAAATCTTTAGCTAACTTACTAAAATTATTAATATTCTGCTTAGTCAATTGAAGGAATACACTCTAACGTATCATTTCCCACATCCTTAACGACTGACATGTGTTGGATGCGGAAGTACAGTCGGATACAAATTCAACAAGTGATCCGTTAAAGCACCGAATTCTTAACTGATTGCCTAAATCAAGTGGTTCAAACCACTGGGTTATCCGGCTTGACAGGTTTTGGGCAAAAACAGAACTATCCAATGATATGAATCCCATAGATAGCATAAAGTTTAAGATCAAGAATCTGATCAATTCAATCCAATAGGCAAATTAAAAGTCAAACCCTCAAGTTGAGGTTTATATATTTTGGTCCTTCTTTTAGGAGCTCCAAAATATTCAGCTGAGCGTTAGCCATCAATCCAGCTGCTTCCATTCTGTCCTGAGCTGATTGGTTTGGGTCTGTAGCTATCTCCTCGTTTACTTTAATAGAAAGATCCAATTTTTTCTTTAACTCCAGAGCCCTATATTCCAGTGATTATGTGCAGATCTCGTTCCATAATTTTTTGGATTCCTTATAAATCTTTGATTTGTATCTATAATATGTGGAACAGGGTAAATGAAGAGTACTCATTATTTCTAAGTCAGTATGTTTAGGCATTAGATCATGAATATCAGTCATTATTCTAAGCTGGTCTTGCCTAGACCTCTTGTCTCCTCTAGCAATTTGCCGCATTACTGTAAAAACCTCTCACGAACTTCCACAAACTGACCATGGATTGTATTTAATATAGTGTCGAACCAAGCTATAAGTTTATGGTTACTTTCAAGCATAGCGAAAGCTCTATCCCTGATTCACCTGATTCACCTGAACCACTTTGAAAGGGTGTTAATGAAAATATAGTCTATTGCATTCCCTCATCCAGCATATACTGCCGAAAAATGAATCAGGTGGATCAGTTGAATCAGTGTGCACTTTTCTAAGCTTATTTGTTACTGATTCAGGAGGCAGGGTCGATCAGGGTGAATCAGTTTAGGATAATTCTAAAGCCTTCATTTTCTAATGCATATCTCTCCTTGAAGCTCTCGAATGTCTTAACCTTGAACTCTAGAACATTACCATCTTCTTTGTGCTTCAAGGTAGCCGAAAAAGTGTCACATATCAGTTTAATTATTGAATTCCTATGTAGTTGTCCAAATTCGTCAGCAACAAATGTATTACTATAGGGTTCAATACCCTTTATTTTAGTACCCTTAATAATTTCTTCCCAAATTTGTTTTGTTTTAAGATTCGCAATGTATTCATTTCCTTCTATCTTTGCATTTTTAACTATTAAGCCTTCTAACACTAAAAACAATGCAGCCTCAAGACTTTTTCTCTTTCTACCATGTCTCTGTTCTATAAAGTGTTCAAGGCATTTCCTTATTTCTTGAAAACAAGAACTAGGAGAGCCATAAAATAGTTGTAATATGGGGTAAGTCAGTTCCTTATCTCTATTTCGTAAATTAGTTTTAAGTTCAGGTAGTCTATCCTTGCAATGCACCAATCTGAAACATAACATTTGTTTCCTAAAGTCATCCAATTCCCTCTGAAGTTTCATATCTTCTTCACTTTTGTTAATTCTGTTACTGACAACATCCTTAATTGAATGTCTTGGTTCTCCTGGCTTGAAATTTAATGTAAATGTCCTATCAACTAAACCCTTTGCTTTCCATTCTTTGATACTTCTTTCAGCTATTATCATTTTATAACAGTATATGTAAAACATCGCCTGGTCCTGGCTTCTTAAATTCATATTCGTCTTAGGTATCTTCTTTTCAAGTTCATAACCAAGCTTAATTATTCTTATTTTCTCAGGGTCTTCACTTATGTCATCCCCTTCGTCTTCTATAATGACACATTGTCCTGGTTCTATATTTTTCAGCATTCTGTAGTAATTAGCACTTGATATAGCGCCAGCCATGACAGCCCTATAACCTATGGAATACATGACATAACCAGCACTACTTTTTCCTGTATCAGGGGCTCCTATAGGTTCAGTGTAATGGGTTACAGAAAATAAGTCCTGAAAATAAGTAAAGATAGTATCTGCAGTAAGTAATGTGATAATGAGATTATCCTGGTCAACATACAATTGCCAAAGGCTTCTACATTTATCGTAAAGCTCACCCATTGTAATGTGTTTTACTTTTTCTACGTATTCATTTAGTTCTTCTAAGTTTTCAAATTTATATGGTATGTGGGCATATTCTTCTGAGTTAGGTGGTTTCAATATCCTTGTAGCTTCTTCAATTTCATTCCTTGTTATTACCCTACCTAACCCAGCATCATAATATAGTAACAAGGGAATACCATTTAGTATTATACTTTCATGTAGGTCCGTCATACCATTTGCAGAATACTTGTTTACTTGGAAAATTCGCTTGTCATTCTCTTTCTCCTTCTTGACTGTGGCATTTTCATTTTCATAACGCTCAACAAAATTTAGAATATCTGCTTCTTCTTTGCGCTTACAATCTACGAAATTGAATGTGTCTCTTGCTATTCGTTTAACTTCTTTTTCGTCAAAGGGTTCTTCAAATTTTGTTTTATTAATATGTATTAAATTCATAAAAATTAAATTTTCATCGGCACTGTTGTAAAGGTCACTGGCTAGTTTTGCACCATGATAAAGTAATGTATTATGTCTCACACCTTTCCTAAGTTTACCTTCGTTAGGCAGTGGAAATTTCTCCCCATAACCTTCATTTACTTCACTACCCTCTGAAACTGAAACTATTCGTTCTACATGTTCTAATAGTTCATTAGAAATTTCAGGTGAAAAAACCTCATTTCTGAAGAATTCGTATCTCTCTCCATTCTTATGAACTGAAGGAGAACAAAATAATAAAGTTCCAAAACCTTTAATTTCAATGCCAAATTTACTCCTATTTTCTACCTTCTTATTAGAAGAGACATAGAAATATACATGTGCCCTTGCCAAATCATCCTTATGTTGTTCTACTAGGAACCTATTTGATAGCTGTTCTAGAGTAACTTTCCCTTTAGAAAAACTGCAGAACTTATCAATAGCTTCTTGCAATAGCTTCTAAGTCTATCCCTATGAACTGCAGGTCCTTTTTATAAACATGGTGAGATACTTTTCCCATAACCATTGCAATACCCTGATCAAAACTGTTATCATTCTTCCACTTGTCGTGAACTTGTAAAGAAATAGGTCTGTGCTGAAATATTTCCCAAGTGTTAAGGGCAGTTGTCTTCTCCTTTGTATTTGCAGGAATAACATTAAGTCCTAATTCATTTCTATAATAGTCAGCATATTCGTTAGCTGTAGTTAATTTAATTCTCTCTTGCTCAATGTCTTCAGTCATTTTTATTCTGAAATGTCTTCCCTAACAAGAACATGATATGAATTGAATATTTTGCATTTACTGTTAAGTTCATTCATAAAATTTTGTAAAGTTTCAACTAACTGCAATTCCTTCCTACAAGAACAATTACCAAAGTGAAATTTCATGATAAAAAAAAGAAAAGGTTAGGTTGCTGGTTTGAAAGCATACTTTGTGTTCCTTCCTTCACCGAACCTAGTTATTTTCAGCATTTTATTTCCCTGTTTCAGCAGCTTCTTTATTTTTAGTGCATTGGGTATCGAAGTTGTGAATATTTTCTTCATTTGGATATCTGTGTCAGTCACATCAAAGAAAATTCTCATTCTCTTTTCTCCGCCTGGGTTGAACCTGTCTTCTTCAATTACTTTTCTTGCTTCACTATCAAACCGCAGTGTCTTTTCGTCACCGTCCTTTATTTTCACAAATTTACTTCTTAGTTCCTGTTCTCTCTCTAATTCTTCTTCAGTTATCTCTTCGCCTACTTCAGTTTGTTCTGACATTTCTTTTCTATCTCACCTCTTTTTGTATTTTGTTTTGTAGTAATTAGTCCATACTTTCCTTGGGAAGATATGTTATCAGCAGCACCGACGAGAAGGTTTACTACATGCCACCTACGAAAAATATCGAATGTCTCAGCCATTCCTTTTCTTATTCCTCGGACAAACCCTTACATTTTCAAAGAAAAACCTATCTCCTGTGAACTTACAATCGTCGCAAACCCAAATATCCGAACTATAACTTCTTCTATGAATACTATGCCCATTGTATTGATATTGATTCCTTGGTACTAGTGAAACTACATCTATGACCTTTACATGACGGCTATCCACATTTTTAAAATTATTATCTGTTGGCATTTTTTATTTGAGTCCCCCTCTCCCTATACTTTTTCCTAATATGCTCTAATTGTAGCTTCTGATAGTTTGTTAGTTTCTTTCCTGTTCTCTCTTCCTTAAACCTAATGTCACTATCCCATGGAAAATTACTTACTGCTGTTCTTATAGAAACCCTGACATATTCGTCATCTAATGCATCTAGGCGTTCCCTTTCTGAGATAGTGGTTGGAAATTGTTCTGGAATCTGTTTACTATCTGAGTATATCGATTCGTTTGCTTTTATACAACCCCTTTTATTTGTCATTTCAACCAATCTCCTTAAATTTCGATATACAATTCTGGCAAACACAAAGCTCTATTGTGCCACACTCGCCCGCGCTTACAGCAATAGTTTCGGTGCCTATCTCCTCGCAACCATATGCCTCACATAGCTGTTACTTTTTAGTTGAGCCGACTTGATTAGTAACAAGCTGACTCATGGAGAGCGACAATTCTATGGGTTCCTGGATTCTAGTGTTTGAGGCCTTAAACTCACACTAGAATTCGCTTTCTTTTTTTCATGACCCTGGGTACCTGTATTCAGATACATCCTTTCTAAAATTCTGAGAATGTATCTGCTGCGAGGTATATCACCACGCTCTTGATCTATTTTTGACAGGATATCCTTTGGCAGAGATAAACCTGTAGAAGAAAATTTCTGCATTCCTGATAGTTATGCTAAATCTATAATAAGCCCTGTGCTACGTTAGTATTATAGTATCAAATAGTATGTTACAAAATGTTAGTATTTCGGCGATTGTTGAAGGTGATGACCCCAATCACGCAATATACCATGATATTTTTCTCTGGTTCAAAGAAAAATTTCTAAACTCAACCAACAGAATCGATATTACAAAAAAACTGTTTCAGTTTACGGCAGCCAAAGGGTATTATTACATGCAACCTGTTAAAGAACAGGTTGTTAATATGGAGGTGGCGAAGGAACAACTAAAAACGGCTTTTTTCGATATGGGTGAACTTTTAAAAGTTTTGAGTAATACTTCACGATTTCGCTATACTGAGGTTGGTAACTGGCTGATAGAAAATCATCGTCCATTCATTGAAGAATTTAGGGGTTCGAAAATGACCAAGAGTTGGCGGTTACATTCTAAAAGAAATTACATAAAGAAACGTCTTGATAACCTGATAGAGTTAGGCTTACTGGAAAAAGAAGCTAATGTCAAGTCTTCAAAAAATGAACTAGAAACAGCTCTTTACTCTTTTACTCCACACGGAATTGTTGCGGCATTAACAAATCTAGCCTTCTACACAACATACGACAAGGCTGAAAATAAATATGATATTTTGGCGTGTCTAGGTCTGCTTGACGGCTATTGGACGCATGTTCTTCTGATACATAAATCTTCTCTGAATGAATTTCTCCATGAATTTATTAGAGATTTGCATAATATGGATACTTTATTTAGCTCCTTAGAGCCGATTTTTTCGTTCCTCCTTAATCATTTCCCTAATTTAGAATATGAAAAAATAAGGGATTGGTTTCTTTTTCTAAAAATAAAAGAGCCTGAATTATATCCAAAATTCGTCCAAACCCTAAGAACGGTTGACAAAAACATTAGAGATATGTTCCTATTTCGGCTTAAAATAGATGTGGAGTATAACTTAGCAAATCGTTTATTGTCATTGCCAGAAAATTGGGAGATAGTGAGTCGTAGCAATATACGTAATTCTTCAGTCATGACAGTTGTAGGTAACTGTGAAAATTGTAATTCATTATCTACTATTCTAATAGATTTCTATGAATTCATAGATCTGCCATTTAGGAGTGATGATGGAAAGATAGTAGTTCGAAAGTTAAATTGTGCTAAATGCAATGAAAAAGATAGCGTAAAAATTAATATGATAAGTTATTGTAATTATCAAATTAAATTAAAGACCTACCCAGCTGTGGATCTCTAAAAACACGGACTGAGCAGGTCGAAAGCGAACTGAGGTCTGGATGCCTATTTAAGACCAGTTCTCGCTAAGTTAGACTAGTTGTCTAATTGGAAGGAATGAGGATGGAAAGGCGATGGTTCGAAGGTCCTAAACGCAATGAAAAAGATTCACTGGGGATTCACCCTAACAATTATTGTATCGAGTCTATGTATGTGTGATTGTGATCTATTCCTAATCAAACGGAATTATTTTTGGGTTAGTCATCAGTTGGTAAACTTGCCCTATCAATTTCGACAGGTCTTTTTACTTTAATTTCTTCTTCAAGGACTCGGGCTTAACACCAGCTAACTTTGGATTCTGCCGTATGATCGCCATTATGTTATCTAATTTTTTATCCATCTGTTGCATTTCTCTTTCGTGTTCAGTCTTCATAAGAGCAATTTCGTTTTGTCTTTCTTCCAAGGACTCAACTTTACTCTGTAATCTGTATTCTCGTTGAATCGATAAATAATCAGAAGCCTTCAAGAATTCATTGATTAGGTAATTATCTATTTTTTGCTCACCATTAGCCCATGGCCTATAATAATGATCAACCATTCCAGAATTTTCATGACCCATAAGTATATTGATGTCCTGCTGTTTCAGGCCGGCCAATATAAGTTGAGTTTCTCTCCATTTTCTAAAAGAATGGTTTAATTTGAAATCATGCCTCTTCTTTCCGTTCATTAGATTTTTTCTTAATCCTTGCCTACGTAGCGCACTATCAATTAGACCCTTAATTCCGTCTTTAGATAGCTTCGTAGGTTTGCCAATTTTACCATGAGTGAAACCCTCCTTCGTGTCCCAATAGTGACGCATAACCCAGCTATCGCCTGTTATTTCTTCTCCACTGTCCTTCCTGAAATCCATCCAAGCCCCGAGTGAATTATAAGACTCTTCCGTAATCAACGTAGGATATTGAGAGTCAGTATCAGCATACACTTCTATTAGAGCCGCTATAACTTTCCCGTCTCTTTTTATGGGAGTTATATGTTTCCATTTTAAATACTCCCATGCTCCCAATCTAATACCGGAACTGCACATGGTGTATACGATAGGCTTAATCCTTCTGTCATTATATTCGCAAATTTTTCTAATTTCTTCGATTGTAGGTGCTCTATCATTGGAATACCTCTCTGGTTTTGGTAACCCACGGGTTACTAACTTCCAGTCGAATGGTATTTTCAGAATTTCGAAGAGGTTCTTAACAACAATTTTGCGATTCTTTATAGTTCCAGCGCTTATCTTTTTCTCATTTTCATATTGATCTTTTAGATGTGAAAGGTAGCTATATACAATCGCTTCACACCATGAAACATCTGACTTGGCTCTCTGTGCGAAGTTATTGCACCGTTCCCTTGATTCTGAACCAGGAATTCTCGCAAATTCTAGAAACATTCGCAAGCGCCTCTTGGCAGTATCCTTGCTTGCTGCGGCCGGATATAGGTACATAAATTTATCATAAAAGTCCAAATACCGTAGGTCCGAGAGGCTCTCCAACGTACTATTCTAATATATCGGGTTCTATAAACGTAATGCTAGACTAGCGGGTTCGGTGGGATTCGGACCCACGACATTATAACCCGTTTTACGACTGGTTAAGAGCCAGACGCTCTACCTGGCTGAGCTACGAACCCTTCAAAATTGGGCTTGCCTGCTATATTTAAATGAAACTAGATTAGTTAGTTTACATAAAAAATATGCGTCTATTGTTTGACCGCTGCAGTTTCTACTTGTCGTTCCCTAATTAACTTCATTAGGGCCTCGGAGACAGAGCAATTCAATCGTTCCTTATGTTTTAGAATTTCCCTGTAAGCTTCTAGCGTGATGTATACAGGAATTGAGCCGGTTCCTTCGAGCAATGCCTTAACTCTATAAAGGCCATTTTCTATTCCTCTTTCTGCAATCTTTTTGAGCTTCATCTTATCAATAAATCCACCTAAAGGTCCCATCGGCATGTCATAATCAACTTGAATTCCAGTCTTTGTTTGTTTTTCACCCACCGGTTCAAAAGTGACTGTGATAATCCATCGTTTAAAAGGACCCTCTATCATTTTGGCTACGATTTTTCTATGCGGGATGTATTCGATTGTTTCACAATCCCATTCTAATCTCTTGCCATCAAAGTCTCCGCTAATCCTAAATATTGTACCCACACCAAATCCATTTTTAACTTCCAATGGAATGATACTCAGACCCATATTTTCAGGAAATTGATCTGCCATATGTTCTGGACGAGCAAAATACGTGAAGACTTCACTGATAGGAGCTTGAATCTCCATATTCTTGCTGATGGTAGTCATAGTGTACGAATCAGAAATCGCTGAACTGGATTTAAAGGTTTCCTAGGCTAGTTTTATGCGATCAATTGGGTAGAAAAGCCCTAATACTTACAATTTTGAAAAGTAGATGTACTATATCAGAGGATTGCTATTCACTATTTCGCCAAGACACTTGACAATATCTTGCTTGGTCACATCAATCGGGTTATTATCTAGGTGCCCTCTATCAGGCATTATAACATCGGCGGCTTGATCCAGTGGCTGCTTGAGTTTTAACGGCTCAAACTTTAACTTTTGGCAGACCTTCTTAAATCTCTCATAGTAAGGAGATTTGTTAAATTTGTGAGCCACAGTTGTGCAAGAAGATAGAGAATATCCATGGGGTACGCCCTCATTTGAAAATACATAAGAAAGCGCATGTCCCAGTGTTGTAGAAGAATTTCCAAAACCTATCCCTGACAACATTGCGCCATAAGGCAAGAGTTCAGGTTTATCATTCATTATGGCATCCTCCAGGATGTCAAATGCTTCCTTACAGAAAAGACTCGTAAGCGGATTACCCAGCTTGCTATCATACCCTTCTGATGCCTGAGCCATAGCATCGCAGGCAGAGTTTCGCATTATATTAAATGGGGTTCCCGGCAAGAAATAAGGGTCTACAATAGCTGTATCGGCCAAGAACGCTTCGTCTTGTAATAATTTCTTTTTATGATTAAAGCTCACCACCGCATAGGTGGTCATTTCAGCGCCGGTGCCGAACGTAGTTGGGATCAGAATTTTGGGTATTCCGGTAAGTTTGCTCAAATATTTACATACATCCATTGAACTACCTCCTCCAAGACCGATATACGTCGAAATCTGCTTTCCTTCATATTTTTTCTTTATCTCTTCAATCGTTTCAATAGCTGGGTCAGGCGTTACCTTATCATAAATTTCGTAGTTCTTTATTCCCATGTAACTTAACCATTTTTCGTAGATATCAGGAGTTGTTGTAGTAATTATCAGGGAATTCTCTGGATATTCAAAGTCTTTAGCAGAATTTTCTCCATAGGCAATTTTCCTAGGCATCATTACTTTCCACATATTAAATTCGAGCTAAGTTATGTCATATTGGTATTATATTTTACTACGTATTGCAAGTAATATTACCCCCCAAACACCATTTATGTCGTACAAATGTTTTGGAATATTGATCAAAAGTATCGAATGGTAAGACAATTCTAGTCACCAGTGTTATTATTTTGTGCAGATGTTGATTCCAGATATTGAATTATGCATTAAAAATTATGTGAATTGAATGATGTTAGAACTATTGCTCTGGCAGGTCATTAATCGAGTTACTTACTATCTGGAATTTTCGAAGCACCATTTACCTTCACTTCATCCACCCTTACTTTATCTAAGTCGAATGTCTGTTTTACCACCATCAAGACCATAGCAAACAAAATCAGTCCCATTCCCAAGTGAACGGTTACTAGAACCGTATGTAACTTTTCAAATATCACAATTCCACCTAAAGCAATTTGTCCGAGAGCCAGCGCGGCTGCAATAATTGATGCAATCTTTACATTTTTAGAAGTCAATTTTGACCTTAATGTGAAGAACGTTGTTGCAAATACTAAAACTCCAGTAGTTGCAGCAACCGTCCTATGAATATACTCTATCATAAACTCCTTCATAGGAATTAGTCCAGCCGGACATAGTGGCCATTTAGGGCAGCTTAAACCTACACCGGAAGAACTGACATATGCACCAATAAACATCAATGAAAAAAGAACACAGAGTGTAGCAATGGAAAGAGGCTTTAGGAGCATCAACTCACATCTTTAAGCTAACTTACTTGGCTTTTGCTTCTTATATCTTTGTTTATTTTGGCTGCTTTTTAATCTTATCGAGATTTGTTTGATCCTTCTTTGTAGAAATATATGCCTTTTTACGAAAGAACTACTACTTTACAATTAATTTGCCTGTCATGTAAGGATGGATACTGCAGTGAAATGGATAGTTTCCGGGAGCAAGATTTGCAGTTACAATATCAGCTGACTTACCGACCTCTATAATACTGGTGTCGAATGATTTCCCAACATTTGGATCTGTTGGCGCTGCTCCACTTGTGACTGTATGTGGCACTGTATCTTTGTTGGTTGCGGTAATCTTGTCACCCTTCTTTACAGTTAAAGTAGCTGGATCATAAGCCGGACTTCCCTGGTTTGAAGCTCCTTTCAATATTG
>WNGA01011444.1_pt1 | contig 11583 bp, 10 predicted proteins | sample 5400061 | NCBI WGS metagenome assembly WNGA01 (sample SAMN13153366, study PRJNA577476) | soil metagenome | isolation source: 100 cm soil or saprolite under grassland replicate 2 | place: USA:California | collected 2016-06-15
AGCTCGGCGCCCCGCTGCGCGACCAGCTGCTTGTTGGCGGTCACGACGGGCTTCCCGGCGCGGAGGAGATCGAGCACGTATTCGCCCGTCGGCTCGACGCCGCCCATCACCTCGGCGACGAGCGCGATCGATGGGTCGTCGAGGATCTCCTCGAAGCGCGTCGTGAACTCGCCGTCGACGGGAAAGTCACGCTGCTTGTCCAGATCGCGGACGAGCGCCTTGACGATCCGAAGGCGGTGGCCAGTCGCGCGTTCGATGTCGTCACCGCTCTCCTGCAGGAAGCGGGCGACGGAAGCGCCGACCGTGCCGTAGCCGAGCAGCGCTACCGGGACGTCGACACTAGCCACCGACTTCGGACTTCTCGCGGCGCATCAGCGCGCGGAGCTCCTTGCCGACGTGCTCGATCCGCTCGTCGGCGGCCTTCGCTCGCAGCTCGTTCAGGCGCGTCTCGCCGGTCTCCATCTCGCCGATCCACTCCTGGGCGAAGACGCCCTCGCGGATGTCGGAGAGGAGCTTGCGCATGTTCTCGCGCACGTGCTCGTCGACCACCTTCGGGCCGCGCGTCAGGTCGCCGTACTCGGCCGTGTCGGAGATCGAGTAGCGCATCCCGGACAGGCCGCCCTCCCAGATCAGGTCGACGATCAGCTTCAGCTCGTGGAGGCACTCGTAGTACGCGATCTCCGGCTGGTAGCCCGCTTCGACGAGGGTCTCGAAGCCGAGCCGGATCAGCTCGGTGACGCCGCCGCAGAGCACCGCCTGCTCGCCGAACAGGTCGGTCTCCGTCTCCTCGGCGAAGGTCGTCTGGATCATCCCGGCGCGGCCGGCGCCGATCCCCTGCCCGTAGGCGAGCGCGAGGTCGAACGCGTTCCCGCTCGCATCCTGCTGGACGGCGACGATCGCCGGCGTGCCGTAGCCCTCCGTGAACAGGCGACGAACGACATGGCCCGGGCCTTTGGGCGCGACCATGATCACGTCGTGCTCGGCAGGCGGCTGGATGCGGCCGAAGTGGACGTTGAAGCCGTGTGCGAAAAGGACCACCGCGCCCTCGGCGAGGTTCGGCGCGATGTCGGCCTCCCAGACCTGCGGCTGCACCTGGTCCGGCAAGAGGATCGCGACGAGCTGAGCTCCCTTGACTGCGTCGGCGACCGTGCGGACGGTGAGCCCGTCCTCCTCGGCCTTCGCCCACGAGGGGCTGCCCTCGCGCAGGCCGACCTCGACCTCGACGCCGGAGTCGCGCAGGTTGAGCGCGTGGGCGTGGCCCTGGCTGCCGTAGCCGATCACCGCCACCTGGCCGGACAGCAGCTCGAGATTGCCTTCGCGATGGATCGTCGCCATGGGGTTCCTTTCGGTCCGAAGTCTGGGAGGGAACGTTAGTGGCGTTCGGCCCGCGGCGGCGCGGCTAGGGGCACCTCAACCGATGACCTGCTGGCGCGGTCGCGATTCGCGCTTCGCCGAGGCGCGGGTGAGGCCGATGCGACCGGTGCGGACGAGCTCCTTGACGCCGTGCGGGCGGACGAGCTCCTCGAACGAGTCGATGTCCTCGGACAGGCCGACGATCTCGAAGACCAGCGACTCGGGCCCGAGGTCGGCGACGCGAGCCTTGAAGACGTCGGCGAGCGCGAGCAGCTCGCTTCGCTTGTCGGGCGGGGCCGAGACCTTGATCAGCGCCAGCTCGCGCTCGATCGCCTCGCCCGGCTCGAGCTCGTTGACGCGGAGCACGTTCACGAGCTTGTGCATCTGCTTCTCGATCTGCTCGAGCGGATGCTGCTCGCAGTCGACGCGGAGCGTGATCCGCGAGACGTCGTGCCGCTCGGTCGGCCCGACGGCGAGGCTCTCGATGTTGAAGCCGCGGCGGGCGAACATGCTCGAGATGCGCATCAGCGCACCCGGCTTGTTCTCGACGAGGACGGACAGCGTGTGCTTCATGGGGCGGTCAGCGTCTCTTCGTCCGGGAACTCGACGAGGTCGAGCGCGGCTGCACCCGCCGGGATCATCGGGAAGCAGTGCTCGCGCGGATCGACGCGAGCGTCGACGACCGCGGTGCGGCCGCAGGAGAGCGCCTCGGCGAGCACGCCCTCGAGATCCTCGTCGTTGTCGACCGTGAAGCCGACGCCGCCGTAGGCCTCCGCGAGCTTCGCGTAGTTCGGCAGGTGATGGGTCAGATGGATCTGCGAGAACCGCTCGTCGAAGAACATGTCCTGCCACTGGCGCACCATGCCGAGGTAGCCGTTGTTGACGATCACCACGACGATCGGAAGGCCCTCGAGCACCGACGTCGCGAGCTCCTGGTTCGTCATCTGGAAGCAGCCGTCGCCGTCGATGCAGACGACGGTCGCATCCGGGCGCGCGGCCTTGGCACCGACTGCCGCCGGCACGCCGTAGCCCATCGTCCCGAGCCCGCCGGAGGTGATGAACGTCCGCGGCCGGTCGCAGAGCAGGTACTGCATCGCCCACATCTGGTGCTGGCCGACGCCGGTCGTCCAGACGACGTCGTCGCGGCCGGCGGTCAACGCCTGGAGGGTCTCGAGCACAAGCTGCGGCTTCAGCATGTCGCCGCCGTTTCCGTACTTGAGCGGGAACTGCTCGCGCCAGTCGGCGAGCTCCTTGAGCCACGGCTCGGTCTTCGGGGACTCGCCCTGCGCCTGCAGCGCCAGCAGCTCGCGCGTCAGGTCTGCGAGCACCGGCTTGAGCGGGCCCACGACGGGGATGTCGGCTGCGCGCAGCTTGCCGATCTCGGCCGAGTCCACGTCCAGGTGGATCACGGTCGCGCCGGGCGCGAACGCCGAGAGCTTGCCGGTGACCCGGTCGTCGAAGCGGGCGCCCACGCAGACGAGCAGGTCGCACTTGTTGATGCCCCAGTTCGACCACTTCGGCCCGTGCATACCGGGCCAGCCGAAATGCAGCTCATGGGTCTCCGGGAAGGCGCTCTTCGCCATCAGCGTCGTCACGACCGGCAGGCGCGCCACCTCTGCGAGCTCCTTGAGCTCGGCGCACGCGTCGGCGTTGAGCGTGCCGCCGCCGACGTAGAGCATCGGCTTCTCGGCCGCCGCGATCGCCTTCGCCGCCTGCTTGATCTGGCGCGGGTGGCCGCGCTTCGGCGGCTTCCAGCCGGGCAGGTCGACGTCGTCCGGGTAGCTGAAGTCGAGCTCGGCTTCCTGGACGTCGCGCGGGATGTCGACGAGCACCGGGCCCGAGCGGCCGGTCTGGGCGACGTGGAAGGCGGCCTTCATCGCGTGCGGGATGTCCTCGACGTCCTGCACGAGCCACGAGTGCTTGACGATCGGGATCGTGATCCCGGTGATGTCGCACTCCTGGAAGGCGTCGGTGCCGATCAGGTGCGTCCTGACCTGCCCGGTGATGCAAACGAGCGGTGTCGAGTCCATCCAGGCGTCGGCGATCGGCGTGACGAGGTTCGTCGCGCCCGGGCCCGACGTCGCGATCGCGACGCCCGCGCGGCCGGACGCCCGGGCGTAGCCCTCGGCCATGTGGCCGGCGCCCTGCTCGTGGCGGGCAAGGACGTGGCGGACGCTCGACCCCTTAGCAAAGGCGTCGTAGGTCGGCAGGATCGCCCCGCCGGGGATCCCGAAGGCGACCTCGACCCCCTCGGCCTCGAGCGAGCGGAGGATCGCGTCGGCGCCCGTCATCCGGCTCACAGCACGCCTCCGATCGCGAACTCGTCGTCGCGCCGCGCGCTCGGCATCAGGTCGAGCACGACGTCGACGAACTCGCGGGTTGTAGCGGCTACTCCGGCAGGGGACATGTCCGGCGTACGGTAGCCGGACGACAGCGCGTCCTCGACGCTTCGCTGAAGCGTCTCGGCGGCCGATCTGCGCCCGAGGCCCTCGGCAAGCATCAGCGCGGCGGCGAGCAGCATCTCGCTCGGGTTCGCGACGCCCTGGCCCGCGATGTCGAGCGCGGAGCCGTGGGTCGGGCCGAACAGGCTGGGGCCTCTTGTCGAGAGCAGTCCCGTAGCCACCAACGGACGGACGCTGGGCGCCAGTTGCGGGAGCTGGCCGAGGACCTCGGCCAGCGCCCGCTCTGTGACCAGCACGTCGAGCTCGCCTGCGAGGAGGGGAGGGAGAGCCTCGGCGAGACTGAGGTGCCGGACCTCGACGCCGTCGTTGTCTGTTCCCGCAAGCACGACCCGGGAGAGCCACGACCGGCTGACTGACACGGAGGCGAGGCGGCCGCTGCGTGCGCGCGCGGCCGCGAAGGCCCGCTCGATTGTCCAGTCCTCGGCCTCGTCCACGAGCGGAGCGAACACGGTCACATCCCCGGCGGGGAGTCGAATCTGCGTCACCGAGGCGGCGAGGTCGAGCCCCTCCTTCACGCTTGCGAGCGCTGGCTGGCTCGAGCTCGCGAACAGGATCGCGTCGGCGCCGAGATAGGCGGACCGCGTCGCCGCCGGGAGCGGATGGCCCGAACGCGTGACGGCTTCGCGCCCGAAGGGGAGGTGCGCCTCGTCGACGACGAAACCGTGCAGGCGGGAGACCTCCGCGAGCGCCCGGCTCGCTTCGGCCATGACCTCGGGGCCGATGCCGTGACCGGCGAGACAGGCGACGAGATAACGACGGCGACGGCTCATGAGACCACCTCTTCTTCTTCGAAGACGTCGAACAACGTGACGGACTTGCGAGTGTCGGCGAGAACCTTGAAACGGGCGAATGCCTCCGCGAGCGCGGCGTCGTCCAGCTCGAGCCCCGCCTCGGCGCAGGCGCGGCGGAACGCGTGCCGGCCCGAGTGCTTGCCGAGCGGCAGCGTCATCGTCAGGCCGAGCTCCTCCGGATCCATGATCTGGTACGTGGCCGAGTCCTTGAGCATCCCGTCCTGGTGGATGCCGGCCTCGTGCGCGAACGCGTTCGCGCCGACGATCGCCTTGTTGCGCTGGACGGAATAGCCGGTGACGCGTGAGACGAGCGACGAGGTGACGCCGATCTCACGTGTGACGACGCCCGTCTCGGCCGCGCAAAGGTCGCTGCGGACGCGGAGCGCCATCACGACCTCCTCGAGCGCGGCGTTGCCCGCCCGCTCGCCGAGGCCGTTGACGGTGCACTCGACCTGGCCGGCGCCGGCTCGGACCCCCGCGAGGGTGTTGGCGACGGCCAGGCCGAGATCGTTGTGACAGTGCACGGACATCGTCACCGTCTCGAGCTCGGGGCAAAGGTGGCGGACCTCCCGGAGGAAGCGGAAGTAGTCGTCCGGCAGCGAGTAGCCGACGGTGTCCGGGAGGTTGATCGTGGTTGCGCCGGCCGCGATCGCCTCGCGGACGACGCGGGAGACGAACGCCGGCTCGGAGCGGGAGGCGTCCTCGCAGCAGAACTCGACCTCGTCGACCTGGGTGCTCGCGTAGCCGACCGCCCAGCGCGTTCGCTCGACGACCTCGTCCTCGTCCATCCGCAGCTTCCTCGACAGGTGGATCGGGCTCGTCGCGAGAACGACGTGGATGCGCGAGCGGCGCGCGTCCGCCAGCGCCTCGCCCACGGCGTCGATGTCTTCCTTCGTCGCGCGCGCGAACGCGGCGACGGTCGGCTTGGAGACCACGCGCGCGACGGCGCGCACGCCTTCGAAGTCGCCAGGGGAGGAGACGGGAAAGCCCGCTTCGATCACGTCGACACCTAGCCGCTCCAGCTGAACGGCGATCTCGGCCTTCTCGTCCGGGCTCAGAGCGATGCCCGGCGACTGCTCGCCGTCGCGGAGCGTGGTATCGAAAACGGTGATCCTGCGTACTGACACTTGGGTGGTCTCCTCATCTCGGCGCCCCTTAGCCGAAGCGCTTGAGCGCTCCGGCTCCGAAGCGCTTGAGCGCTCCGGCTCCGAAGCGCTTGAGCGCTCCGGCTGTACGGAGGCGCACTACTGGCGTCGTCTCGGTCGGCGTGTGCGCCCGATCGGCGCGTGGTCGCGTCCTCCCCCTAGAGGGGGAGAATCCCGATGACGATGACGATGCTGATGAGGATGAGGCCAGGCGTAAGCCGTGCGAACGTGTTGCGAGCAGGCGATGAGAGCTCAGGCCTCATGAGTCCGCGCAGTGTGCGCGAACTTTTGCCTGCTGTCAAGGGTGAATCGGGTCCGGCGGGCGCAGCACGGCGAACTGGTCGGTGATCTCGAGCGTCGTCGAGCGGAAGCCGAAGAGGGAAGCGGGGCGGCCGCCGGCGGCGCCGGGCGCGCGGTGGCGGCCGGTGTCCTCGAGCACTCCGCGCCGGACGAGGACGCGCTGCAGGTTGGTGGCGGAGACCTCGTAGCCGAGGGCGGCGACGTAGATCTCGCGCAGCTCCGAGATCGTGAACTCCGGCGGGGCGAGCGCGAAGCCGACGTTCGTGTAGGAGAGCTTCGCGCGCAGGCGGTCGCGCCCGGCGAGGACGATCGGCTCGTGATCGAAAGCAAGGCGGGGAAGCTGAGAGACTGCGTGCCAGGTCGTGTCCTCGGGCACCACTGGGTCGATGTCGCGGGGGACGAGGCCGAGGTAGGCAGTCGCCAGCTCGCGACGCAGCGGGTTCCGGTCCGGGTCGCTGTGCGTGGCGAGCTGCTCGAGGTGGGCGAGCTCGCGAACGTCGACCTTCGTGGCGAGGTGGCGGCGGATCGACTCCTCGAGCGTCTCGCCGGGCTCGAGGAAGCCGCCCGGGAGTGACCAGGAGCCCGCACACGGCTCCTTTGCCCGTTCCCAGAGGAGCACCTGCAGCTGTCCCTCGCGCACCTGGAAGACCACGGCCAGGGTCACGTGCGCGGGGCCTGTTTTCGCCTTGGGATCGGAAACTCTGATAGACTCGGCCATAGTTTTCAACTCTGAGTCGTAAACCTACCACACGCCGATGCCCGAAGCCTTCCGCGAACAGCCTTACGACATCGCCCTGATCGGCGGCGGGCTCGCGGGTCTGACGGGCGCGCTGACGGCCGCGGAGCACGGAGCTCGGGTCGTCGTGCTCTCGAAGGGACCGCTGCTCGCGTCGACGAGCTACTTCGCGCAGGGCGGTGTCGCCGCTGCAGTCGGCCTCGACGACGGGGCCGAGCTGCACATGCGCGACACGCTGGAGGCAGGGCGGGGGCTTTGCCGTGGGAGCGCCGTTCGCGTGCTGACCGAGGACGCGCCGGCGCGCGTCGCGGATCTCCGCGCGCTCGAGGTCCGATTCGACGACGGCCTCGGACTCGAGGGCGGCCACTCGCGACGGCGCGTTCTCCACGTCGACGGGGCCGAGACCGGCCGGCGGATCTCGGAGAAGCTGGCGGAGCGCGCGCTCGCGCACCCGGCGATCGACGTCGTCGAAGGCGAGCGCGTCGTCGAGCTTCTGCCCGGAGCAGGCGTCGTGACCGAGCGGGGCGAGGTCGCCGCTCGAGCCGTCGTCGTCGCGACCGGCGGGTACGCGGCGTTGTGGGCGCGGACGACCAACCCGCCGGGGACGGTGGGTGAGGGGATCGCGATGGCGTTCCGCGCGGGCGCGGCCGTCGCCGACCTCGAGTTCGTCCAGTTCCACCCGACCGCCCTGGCGCCCACCGGCTTTCTCCTCAGCGAGGCGCTGCGCGGTGAGGGAGCGCTTCTGCTCGACTACGAAGGGCGCCGTTTCACGGACGAGCTCGCGCCTCGTGACGTGGTCGCGCGCGCGGTCGCGGCGCAGGGGACGGCGTTGCTCGACCTGCGGCCGGTTGATCGGAGCCGCTTTCCTTCGCTGATGGCGAAGGTCGCCGAGGCCGGCTTCGACCCGGCGTTCGAGCCCGTCCCGATCGCGCCGGCCGCTCATTACACGATGGGCGGCATCGTGACGGACCTCGACGGGCGGACCGACGTGCCGGGCCTGTATGCCGCCGGCGAGTCGGCGTGCACCGGCGTCCACGGCGCGAATCGCCTCGCCTCCAACTCGATGCTCGAGTGCCTCGTCTTCGGCCGCCGGGCCGCGCTGGCCGCGCTCGCCGACGATGGCCGTTCCGGCCATGCCTCGGTACCAGGTACCGGGACAGGTCCGCAAACGGCATCGGTTGTCTCAGACGAGGTGCGCCAGGAGATGTGGCACTGCGCCGGCTTGATCCGGGAGGCGGCCGAGCTCGAGCGCTTGCGTACGTCGCCCGTCCTGCTTGCGCGGCTTGTCGCGGAATCCGCGCTCGCGCGGCGCGAGTCGCGTGGCGGCCACTTCCGCGTCGACTTCCCACACGAGGATGGCGCGCTCGAGGGCATGCACACCGTAATTCGGCCGGGCTATGAGCCGGTGCTGGAGCGATGGACGTAGCAACCGCCACCGAGGCCGTTCGCGCGTGGCTCGACGAGGATCTCGGCGCCGGGGACGTGACGAGCGAGGCGATCGTTCCGGCCGAGGCGAGGTGTCAGGCGCGGTTACTGCTGAAGGAGCCCGGCGTCGTCTGTGGCCTGGCGGCCGCGGAGGCCGTCTTCCGTGAGCTCGATCCCGAGCTCGAGTGGGAGTCACTCCACGAGGACGGCGAGCGCCTCGATCTGTGTGAGCTCGTTCGTCTGTCCGGCCGGGCGCGCGGGATCCTCGGCGGCGAGCGGCTCGCGCTCAATCTCCTCGGCCGTTTGAGCGGCGTCGCCACGCTGACCCGCACCTATGTAGAAGCCATTGCGGACACCGGCGCCGCGATCCTCGACACCCGGAAGACGATGCCCGGTCTACGCGACCTCGAGAAGGAGGCGGTGCGCTGCGGCGGCGGGCAGAACCACCGCTTCGGGCTCTACGACGCGATCCTGATCAAGGACAACCACCTGCTGTTCGCCGGGGGCGTAGCCGAAGCAGTCGAGCGCGCCCGCACGGCCGGCGTCCCCGTCGAGGTCGAGTGCGACACGCTCGCTCAGGCTCGCGAGGCGCTCGCGGCGGGGGCCGACCGGATCCTGCTCGACAACATGAGCCCGGCCGAGCTCGCGGAGGCGGTCGCGCTCGTCGACGGCCGGGTGGAGCTCGAGGCGTCCGGCGGCGTAACGCTCGAGAACGTGCGCGCCGTTGCCGAGGCCGGAGTGGACTTCATCTCGATCGGAGCGCTGACCCATTCGGCCCGCTCCCTCGACGTCTCGCTGGAGGTGCTGACGTGACCGTTGCAGAGATCTCGACGATGCAGGAGGAGATCCGTGCGCTCGCCGCCGAGCGAGACGCGGTCGTCCTCGCCCACAACTACCAGGTGCCGGAGGTGCAGGACGTCGCACACTACGTCGGCGACTCGCTCGGGCTCTCCCGTGAGGCTGCGGCGACCGACGCCGAGGCGATCGTCTTCTGCGGGGTCCATTTCATGGCCGAGACGGCCAAGATCCTCTCGCCCGACAAGGCCGTGCTCATTCCCGATCCCGACGCGGGCTGCTCGCTGGCGGCGTCGATCACGGCGGACCAGCTCCGCACTTGGAAGGCCGAGAACCCGGGCGCCGTCGTCGTCGCCTACGTGAACACGACGGCCGAGGTCAAGGCCGAGACCGACTACTGCTGCACGTCCGGCAACGCGAAGGCGGTCATCGAGGCGATCCCGGCCGATCGGGAGATCCTGTTCCTCCCCGACATGTTCCTCGGGATCTGGCTCGAGCGCGTGACGGGCCGCAGGCTGAACGTCTGGATGGGCGAGTGCCACGTTCACGCGGGAATCCGCCCCGCGGACATCGAGCGCTGGCAGGACGAGGCCCCCGACGCGGAGCTCCTGGTGCACCCCGAGTGCGGCTGCGCGAGCCAGTGCATGGCCTTCGGAAACGACCGCACGCACATCCTCTCGACCGAGGGGATGGTCTCGTTCGCCAAGAGCTCGCCGAAGCAGAGGTTCCTCGTCGCGACGGAGACCGGGATTCTCCATCGGCTCAACAAGGAGGCGCCGGGCAAGCGCTTCGAGGCCGTCTCCGAGCGGGCGATCTGCAAGTACATGAAGATGATCACGCTCGAGAAGCTCCGTGACTCGCTGCGCGACTGGCGGCACGAGGTGACCGTGCCGGACGAGGTAGCGGCGAAGGCGAGGCTCGCGATCGAGCGCATGGTCGCGATCGGCTAAGAGCCCGCTCCGCAACACGTTTTCAAACCGCAGGTTTTCGCCCTCGGCGGCCCCTTTCTCTATGCCCGAAAGGAGGCCCAAGGTGCTGGATGCCAGTTGGGATCGGTTCTGGGAGGACGAGCGGATCTTCGGTCTCGGGCGGCAGGAACCGCACAGGCGGCGAATCCGGGTCCTCGTCGCGCACGAGCACCTGCTGTACGCCGAGGCCCTGATCGCCTGCATCGAGGAGGACGAGCGCCTGCAGGTGATCGCCCACGCGGGTGACGGCTGGGAGGTGCTCGAGCTCGCGGCCGGCCTCCTCGCGGCGGGCTTGCAGCCCGACGTGCTCGTCACGAGCCCCGAGCTTCCCGGGCTCGATCCGAGCGAGCTGACTCACCGTCTCCATCGTGTCTGTCCCGAGGCGCGCGTCGTGATGATCGTCAGGGCCACGGAGCCGGGCGAGTTCCGCCCGGCGTACGAGGCGGGCGCCAGCGCGTGCGTCGGGAACGACTGCAGCGTCTCCGGACTTCTGTCGACGATCGCAGAAGTCGCTGAGAAGGCAAACGGCCGCGACCCCCGCAGGCCGGTACGGCGGGCCTGAGGGGGTGCGGCCGGGGTTTCGAGCGCATTTCGGACGGGAAAGGCCGGAACGCGGTATGGCAGTGGGAGGCGTTTGTGAATGCAGTCCCATCTGCTGCGGCTAATGCGGACGCCGTCGTCGCGCCCGAGGTGGATGCGACGCGGCTTCTCTACGAGCGCTACGGGCGGCGTGTTCTTGCCTTCGCGCTCAGCCGCCTCCGCACTCGCGAGGAGGCCGAGGATGCTGTGCAGACGACGTTCCTCTACGCGTTTCGGAGCCTCGGCCGCGGAGTCCGGCCGGAGCACGAGCTCGCCTGGCTGCTGAAGATCGCCGAGAACGTGTGCCGGACGCGGCGGCGCACCATCGTTCGTCGTGGCCGTCACGAGGCCGCGACGGATCCGAGTGCGCTCGAGACCGTCATCGCCCCGTCGCACACGCTTGGCGAGGTTCCCTCGATCAGGCAGGCGCTCGCGGAGCTCCCGGAGGGGCAGCGGCGCGCGTTTCTGCTGCGCGAGTGGAGGGGGCTTTCCTACGACGAGATCGCGGCGGAGCTGGGGGTCTCGGAGCCGGCTGTCGATTCGCTGATCGTGCGTGCTCGGCGGAATCTCGCTGTCCGGCTCGAGAAGACCCTGCGCACGCTGTTCGGCCCGCTCGGTTGGGCGCGGACGCTGCTCGGCGAGGGTGGTGCGAAGGTAGCCGCCACCGTGGCGGTGACGGCAGGGACATCCGTGCTCGCCGTACCCCAGCTTGCACGGGTCCTGCCGACGCTGCGGGAGGCACAAGCAGCAGTCGAGGGCACTACGCGTCCGGCGATCGTGTCAACGGCGGATCGCGGCCTAGCGCCGTCTTCGGCGCGTCGCCGTGCGACCCGCGTCGCAACGACTACTCGCGGAGGGTTTTCATTCCGCGCGCCGGCAAGCCAGCAGCCGACGCGGCCGACAGCACCGACCACACGCCCCGGCGCCGACCCGGCGTCGCCGGCGCCCGCCTCGGGTGACGGCGAGCAAGTCCCGGCCGCACCCGGTCCGTCAGAGGGCTCCACGGATCCGCAGCCCACCCCGGCAGCG
>WNGA01011446.1_pt1 | contig 11581 bp, 13 predicted proteins | sample 5400061 | NCBI WGS metagenome assembly WNGA01 (sample SAMN13153366, study PRJNA577476) | soil metagenome | isolation source: 100 cm soil or saprolite under grassland replicate 2 | place: USA:California | collected 2016-06-15
ACAAAGCCCCGGATTCCGCCGCCTTACTCCTCGGCCAGGCGAATTGGCACGCGGGATGCGTATCCAGACCATACCGGACCTCGCAACCGAGGGCCCGGAAGCGATGCGGTGGCGCGACAGGGGAACGGACCGTCGCGACCGCCCGAGGAACTGGAGGTAGCGATGACAAGATTCACGGTAATAGCATCGCTTGTCCTATCGCTCATGCTGGTCGGGGCCGTGCCCGCCATCGCGGACGACTCGGACCTGAAGGACGCGACCCGGCAAGTGGAGAACGGGGCCAAGTCGGTCGGCCAGGGAATCGAGGATACCGCCAAGGGCGTCGGGAACACCGTCGTCGAGGGCGCCAAGAAGGCGGGAGACAAGCTCGACGAGGCGGGCAAGGCCGCCGAGCCCAAGGCCAAGAACGCGTGGGAGCACGTGCGCGATGGCGCGACGGCGTTCGGCGGCAGCGTGAAGAGCTTCTTTGTCCGCCTGTTCAACGACTAGAGAGCAAGCGATCGGAAACGGTCGAGGAAGGAGAAACGCAATGAGCTATGCGATGAAGAGAACGAGGTCACGGATGCTGGCCGGGATCGCGGGAGTCTCGATGCTCGGTCTGGTGCTCGCGGGTTGCGGGACCCTCGTCGGCGCCGGCGTCGGCGCCGGCTCGGGCGCAGCCATCAGCGCCGGGACCGGGCACAGCCCTGCCAAGGGCGCGCTGATCGGCGCCGGCGTGGGTGGGGCGGCGGGAGCGATCTACGACATCGCGAGGTGATCCAGGATAATCGCGTGTTGAACGATCCACGAGCTTCAAACGTCGGAAGGTGAGCTGCGGCTGGCGTCGGACCACGCGTCGCGCGAGGGTCCCGACGCCAGCCGCTCGCCCCTCACCCGTGGGACCCGGGAGGATCGACTGATGCTGCGACGATTGATGCTCGGCGGAGTGGTGGTGGCGGTCGCCCTCGTGGGTTCGGCGGGCTGGGGGCAGGCGCAGGTGAGCGTGAGTATCGGGATCAACCTGCCGGCGCCGCCATCGTTCGTGATCGTTCCGGGCACCCCGGTCGCGTATGCGCCGGCCGTGCCCGCCAACTACTTCTTCTACGGCAGCCAGTATTACGTCTTTGCCAACGGCATCTGGCACGTGGGGCCCATGTACAACGGCCCCTGGGTGGTCGTGGCGCCGGAATACATCCCGCTGCCGATCCTGACGGTGCCGGTCAAGTACTACCGCGCCCCACCTCCGCCCTGGAAGAAGTGGAAGCGTGAGGCGCCGCCTCACTGGGACCCGGCGTGGGGACACGAGTGGAAGAAGGCCCACAGGGAATACGAGAAGGAGCAGAAGGCGTATGAGAAGGCGGTGCGAAAGGAGGCCAAGGAACAGCGGCGGTAGCCCGCGCTGACCGGGGACAGCGAGGAGCGTAGCGCGTGTCGGAGACGACTGCCCGCGACAAAGAGAGATAGCCGCGAGAGCGCTCAGCCCGCCGGGCTGAGCCCGGCCCCGCCGCCGTCAGGACCACGCCGAGCGCCGAGAGGAATCGGCGCTCGGCGTCTGTCTGCCCACTACCCGCCCCGGCCGAGCGACTGCATCGAGACTGCGTCTCGGGCATAATCAAGGGTAATGACCCGAGGGGATGGGAGCCATGACGCCAGGGCAGTCTGAGGGGGACGCCCGGACTCCGGGCATCCCGGAGCGCGGCGGATCACGGGGGAAGGGCACCCGGGAGCCGTCCGCTCCCGGCCTGGTGCTCAGCATTCACGCGCATCCGGATGACCAGGAGTTCACCGTGGCCGGGACGCTGGCGAAGTGGGCGCGGGCCGGGAGCGCCGTCGTCACGGTGTGCATCACCAGCGGCAATGCCGGCTCCAACGAGTACACGCCCCCGAGCATGACCCGGGAGGCGCTCGCGCCGATCCGGGAGGAGGAGCAGCGGGACGCCTGCCGGGTGCTCGGCATCTCGGAGGTGATCTTCCTCGGCTACGAGGACGGTCTGCTCGAGCCCTCGATCGCGCTCCGGCGAGACCTCACACGGGTCATTCGCCGCCACCGTCCCGACGCGGTGGTCTGCGGCGACCCGACGGTGCGCTTCTACGGTGGCGGCTACCTGAACCATCCCGACCACCGGGTCGCGGCCGACGTCACCCTGGACGCCGTCTTCCCCTCCGCCGAGACCCGGCTCATCTTTCCCGAGCTCCTCGACGAGGGCCTCGAGCCGCACAAGGTCCGGGCGGTGTTCATCCACGGCTCCGACCGCCCCGACACCTTCATCGACATCGCCGACGTCCTCGACGTCAAGCTCGCCGCGCTCAAGCAGCACAAGACCCAGATGGGCGCGTGGGATCCCACCGAGATGATCACCGCGTGGGCGCGTCAGCAGGGCGCCCGCAGGAAACTGAAGGCCGCCGAATCGTACCGCCTCATGCGGCTCCACGAGTCCTGACCAGCACTCCTGGCCGGCGTTCGCCCTGGCGCGGATTGACAGGGCGCGCCGGCGCGCCTACACTCGCCGCGGGTTGTCACAGCGCGCGTGGCGCCACCCGGAACATCGGAGGGCATCCGGTCACCCGTACGTCCTGGCAACAGGGAGACGACATGGCCGTAGAGGCGGTGACATGAACATCACGGTGCTCGACGACTATCAGGACACGATCAGGACGCTCCAGTGCTTCGACAAGGTGGCCGGCCATCGCGTGACGATCTGGAACGACCATACCAAGGACGTCGACGCGCTCGCCGCGCGACTCGAGGACACCGAGGCGCTGGCGCTGATCCGCGAGCGCACGCCGATCCCGGCGCCGCTCCTCGAGCGGCTCGACAAGCTCAGGCTCATCAGCCAGGTCGGTGTGTATCCGCACATCGACGTCGCCGCGTGCACGCGGCGCGGGGTGATCGTCTCGGCGAGCACGATGCCCGGCCGGCCCTCCTACGCGACCGCGGAGCTGACCTGGGGGTTGGTCCTCGCCGCGTTCCGCCGCATTCCTCAGGAGGTGGCCGCGCTCAGGGCGGGCAAGTGGCAGGCCTATCCCATCGGGATCGGCCTGCGCGGCAAGACCCTCGGCATCTACGGCTACGGCAAGATCGGTGGCGTCGTCGCCGGGTACGGCCGGGCTTTCGGCATGAACGTCCTGGTGTGGGGGCGCGAGACGACCCTCGCCAAGGCGCGCGCCGACGACCACGCGGTCGCGGAGAGCAAGGACGACCTGTTCGAGGAGTCGGACGTGCTGTCGCTGCACCTGCGGCTGATCGACGCCACCCGCGGCCTGGTCACCGCTGCCGATCTCGCGCGGATGAAGCCGACGGCGCTTCTCGTCAACACCAGCCGCGCCGGGCTGGTGGCGCCGGGGGCGCTGGAGGCCGCGCTGCGCGCCGGCCGGCCGGCGATGGCCGCGGTGGACGTCTTCGAGGAGGAGCCGGTCCTGGGCGCCCGGCATCCCCTCTTCTCGATGGACAACGCGGTCTGCACGCCCCACCTCGGCTACGTGGAGCGGGACGGGCTCGAGCACATGTTCAGCATGATCTTCGACCAGATGGTCGCCTACGCCGGCGGCGAGCCGATGAACGTCGTGAATCCGGAGGCCCTCGAGGGACGGCCACCCCGGGCGCCCGCCGCCCGCTGAGCACGAGGCGAGAGTCTGAGCAACGCGCAATGAACCATGCCAGCCGGCGTTCGGGCGGTTCGAGCGCCGGCTTCGCCGGCGCAATCCCCGGATGGCTCGCCTCGGACGCACGGGGCCCAGCCCGTGGCCGTCCTGCGGCTCGCACTGCGTCCTGGGGGGAGGTTCGGAAGGGGGGCGCAGCCCCCCTCCGAGCGAGCTGATCCCATGACCATCAAGGGCAAGGCCTACATCGCCGGGATCTACGAGCACCCGACGCGCAAGGCCGACGACAAGTCGCTGGCCCAGCTTCACGCGGAGGTCGCCCGGGGCGCGCTGGCGGACGCGGGCCTGAGCAAGGCCGACGTGGACGGCTATTTCTGCGCCGGCGACGCGCCCGGCCTCGGCGGGCTCTCGATGGCCGACTACATGGGACTCACGCTCCGGCACATGGACACGACGGAGACGGGAGGGTCCTCCTACGTCATCCATGTCGCCCACGCCGCGCAGGCGATCGCCGCCGGCAAGTGCAACGTCGCGCTGATCACGCTCGCCGGCCGCCCGCGCGCGGAAGGCATGGCCACCGGGACGGCACCGCGCAGCTACGGCGCCGCGACGCCGGACGGCCCCTTCGAGTCCCCGTTCGGGCCGACGGTCGTGAACCAGTACGCGATGGCCGCGATGCGACACATGTACCAGTTCGGGACCACGAGCGAGCAACTCGCCTGGGTCAAGGTCGCCGCCTCCCACCACGCCCAGCACAATCCGCACGCCATGCTGCGCGAGGTGGTCACCGTCGACGACGTCGTCGGCTCGCCCCTGATCGCCGATCCGCTGCACCGGCTCGACTGCTGCGTCATCAGCGACGGCGGCGGCGCCATCGTCGTCGCGCGGCCCGAGGTCGCGAGGAGTCTCGACCGCCCGCGGGTGCGGGTGCTGGGCGCCGGCGAGGCGGCGAAGCACCAGATGGGCGGCAAGGTCGACCTGACCTACACGGGCGCCGTCTGGTCGGGACCGGCGGCCTTCGCCGAGGCCGGCGTCACGCCCGCCGACATCAAGTACGTGTCGATCTACGACAGCTTCACCATCACCGTCCTCATCACGCTGGAAGATCTCGGCTTCTGCGAGAAGGGCCAGGGGGGCAAGTTCGTGGCCGGCGGCAACCTGATCTCGGGCGTCGGCAAGCTGCCCTTCAACACCGACGGCGGCGGCCTCTGCAACAACCACCCCGGGAACCGGGGCGGCCTCACGAAGGTGGTCGAGGCGGTGCGGCAGCTGCGCGGCGAGGCGCACCCGAAGGTGCAGGTGAAGCACTGCGACCTGGCGCTCGCGCACGGGACGGGCGGCTCTCTCGCCACCCGCCACGGCAGCGCCACCCTGATCCTCGAGCGGGAGTGACGGCATGGCCGAGCCGCAGCGGACGATCGCGGGGCCGCCGGTGACGCCGGAGACCCAGCCGTTCTGGGAGGCGGCCGCCGCCGGCCGGCTGCTGATCAAGCAGTGCGAGGCGTGCGGGGAACGGCACCATTACCCCCGCCCGATCTGCCCGTTCTGCGGGAGCGACCGGACCGCGTGGCGGGACGCCTCCGGTCGCGGGACCATCTACTCGTACAGCGTCATGCGGCGAGTGCCGGCTCCCTACGCGATCGCCTACGTGACGCTCGAGGAAGGCGTCACGATGATGACCAACATCGTCGACTGCGACCTCGACGCGATCCGGATCGGCCAGCCGGTCCGGGTGGTCTTCAAGCCGACCGAGGGCGGCCCCCCGGTGCCGATGTTCACGCCGGCCTGACGGTCACTCCGGTGGCGCCGGAACGACCCCGGCCTCGGTCCTGAGGTTGTAGAAGAAGTTGTGCCAGCTCGACGCCATGCTCCGGACGCCGGCCGTGTAGTACTCGTTGCCATAGCCGTCCTGGTCCAGGCGCCACAGCCGGAGCACCGCCGCCAGCAGGAGGACGGCGAGCCGCGCCAGGTGCAGCATGCCGGTCTGGAGCCGCGACGGCTCGGTCACGGTGTTCGTCGCGCTCATGGGGGGCCTTCCCCCTCGTCTGCGTACCGTCGCAGGCGCCGATACCACACCAGCTTGTCACGAAAGCCGGGGTACGCCGCGTTGCGCCCGCTCGGGTTCGGCACGACGAATACCCGCGCCCTGCTGATGCGTTCCGGCTTCGGCCCGGCTCCACGACCCGCCGCCGGGCCGAGGAACTGCCGGTAGACCGTCAACCCGACGAACGAGACGATCCGCGGCCGCACGCGCGCGATCGTCCGCGCGAGCCGCCGCCGCCCCTCGACGTATTCCGCGGGCGTGATCTCGTCAGCCGCGCGCGTCGCCCGCGCGACGATGTTCGTCAACCCGAGTCCCCACGACGGCAGCCGCACATCGTCCACGTAGCTCACCGGCTCCGGCACCAGGCCGGCCGCGTGGAGCAGCCGCCAGAACGGATTGCCCGGCCCCGCGAAGTGATGGCCAACCGCCGCGGACCGCAGGCTCGGGTTGATTCCCACGAAGAGGATTCGCGGCCGGGGACAGAGGCGCGCGGGCAGCCTCGGCAACCGAGGCGCACTGTCCTTCGACGCGCGCGATCTCACATCCGGGGTTCCTGGGCACGGCGTGTATCCCCCGTGTTCCAGCCGCTGGCGACGAGGCTCAGGGCGCGCACGTCGGGTCGAGTCGACACTCGAACACAAAAGAGGTGTCCAGGTCGTCATTGAACAAGTACTGACCCTTGGTGATCTTCCCCCCGTTCCCCTCGATCTTCCCCCGGGCGGCGTCGCCGAATTGACTATTACCGCAGAGAAACCGCTCCTTGGCATCGTCGAACTTGGGCTTCTCGAAGCCTCCCGTCGCCTCGCACATGCACTGCAGGACGGTCGCGATCCCTTCCCCCACCGCCAGATCGAACTTGCCCCCGCTGCCGGGTGAGATGGCCTGAACGCAGATCTCAACGGCGTCGCCCTCGGCCTTGAACTGGCAGCGGTAGGCATTATTGCCGAACGAGTCCTGACAGCTCTCCGCATGGGCGAGGCGTGGGACGTGAGCTGCGACCAACGGCAGGGCGAACAACGCGGCGGCGATCAGTGGTTTTCTCATCCCCTCCTCCTTTGGTCTCGAGCGGGCGTGGCCGACCTGGTGGTGACGCCTTGGTCCGACGATACTGCTCCGAGCACCGCAGCCCCGTCAAGGGGTTGCCGAGTGTTGCCGAGTTGTTGCCCGGTGAGGCGGGATGCCTGGCAGACGCCGGCGCGCGCGTGGCGTATACTGCCAGATCGTCATGGGCGAGCCGGTGACCGTCGAGAAGTTCGCCGTCGGGCAATCCGTGCGCCGCGTGGAGGACCCACACCTCCTGCAGGGGCTCGGCCGCTATTCGGACGACGTGAGCCTGCCGCGCCAGGCCTACGCCGCGGTCGTCCGCTCGCCGCACGCCCACGCGCGCATCCGGGCGCTCGACGTGGCGGCGGCCCGGGCGGCTCCCGGCGTGCTCGCCGTGCTCACCGGCGCCGACCTCGCCGCCGACGGGCTCGGGAACCTGCCGACCGACGCCGGGCGCAAGCGCCGCGACGGGGCGCCGGCATTCGCCACGCCGCGGCCGGCGCTCGCGCGCGAGCGCGTCCGCCACGTCGGCGATCCGGTGGCGCTCGTCGTCGCGGAGACGCGCGAGCAGGCCGCGGATGCGGCCGCGCTCGTGGCGGTGGAGTACGAGCCGCTGCCCGCGGTGACGGCGACGGCGGAGGCGGCGCGTCCCGGCGCGCCGGCGGTGTGGGAGGAGGCGCCGGACAACATCGCCTTCGTGTGGGAGGCCGGCGACCGCGCCGCGGCGGCGCGCGCCTTCGAGCGCGCCGCTCACGTGACGACGCTCGACTTCGTGGTCACGCGCGTGACCGCTGCCCCCCTCGAGCCCCGCGCCGCCGTCGGCGAGTACGACCGGCGCACGGGACGGTACGCGCTGCACACGGGAATCCAGGCGCCCCACGGTCTCCGCAGCCTCCTCGCCGAGCAGGTCTTCCGCGTGCCGCAGAGCCACCTCCGCGTGGTGACCGGGGACGTCGGGGGGAGCTTCGGGATGCGCAGCGGCGCCTACCCCGAGCACGCGCTCGTGCTGTGGGCGGCAAAGCGGCTGGGGCGGCCGGTGAAGTGGACGTCGGCCCGGAGCGAGGGCTTCGTGAGCGACGAGCACGGCCGCGACAACGTCTCGACGGCGGAGCTGGCCCTCGACGCGGACGGGACCTTCCTCGGGCTGCGCGTCGCGATCACGCTCAACATCGGCGCCTATCTCACGCCGCGGAGCGCGGGGCCGGGCACCAACAACGTCGGCGGCCTGGCCGGCGTGTACACGACGCCGGCCATCCACGTCCAGACCACCGGCGTCTACACCCACATGACGCCGACGGGCCCTTACCGCGGCGCCGGTCGCCCCGAGGCCACGTACGCGATCGAGCGGGTCATCGACGTGGCCGCGCGCGAGCTCAAGTGGGACCCGGTCGAGCTGCGCCGCCGGAACCTCATCCCGGCCTCGGCGATGCCGTTCAAGACCGGGCTCGTCTTCACCTACGACTGCGGCGACTTCGCCCGGGGCATGGAGATGGCGCTGGCGCTCGCGGATCGCCCGGGGTTCGAGCGGCGCCGGGCGGAGGGGCGGCGGCGCGGCAAGCTCCGCGGCCTCGGCATCGCCAACCCGATCGAGGTCGCGGGCGGTCCCTACACCGCCGTCAACCCGGACACCGCCCTCCTGCGCGTCAACCCCGACGGCTCCGTCTCGCTCTTCGCCGGCTCGACGTCGATGGGACAGGGGAACGAGACCGCGTTCGCCCAGATCGTGGCCGACCGGCTCGGCGTGCCGCCCGCGCGGATCCAGGTGCTCTGGGGCGACAGCGACGCGCTCGGCGCCGGCCGCGGCAACGGCGGCTCGGGCGCCCTCAGCGTGGGCGGCTCGGCGGTCGCGCGCGCGGCGGACAAGGTGATCGAGCGGGGCCGCCGCATCGCCGCTCGCCTGCTGGAGGCCGCGGCGGAGGACGTGGTCTTCCGCGACGGGCGGTTCAGCGTGGCGGGCACCGATCGCGGCGTGGCGTTCGACGCCGTCGCGCGCGCCGCCTATCAGCCGCGCCGGCTCCCGGCGGAGATGGAGCCCGGCTTCAGCGAGACGGCGGCGTTCACGGCGCCCGCGGTCACCTTCCCCAACGGGTGCCAGGTGTGCGAGGTCGAGATCGACGAGGAGACCGGCGCCGTGCGCGTCGCGCGCCACACCGTCGTCGACGACGTCGGCCGCATGGTCAACCCGATGCTCGTGAAGGGGCAGATCCACGGCGGCGTGGCCCAGGGCCTCGGCCAGGGGCTCTTCGAGCTGCTCGCCTACGACCCGGCGACGGGTCAGCTCCTCGCCGGCTCCTTCATGGACTACGCGATCCCGCGCGCGGACGACCTGCCGTTCTTCGACGTGGACTCCCACGAGGTGCCGACGCAGGTCAACCCGCTCGGGGCCAAGGGCGTGGGCGAGGCCGGCACGGTGGGCGCGCTGCCGGCGCTGCTCAACGCGGTCAACGACGCGCTCGCGCCCCTCGGCGCGCGCCACCTCGACATGCCGCTGACGCCCGAGCGTGTGTGGCGCGCGATCCGCGAGGCGAAGGCCGCCCGCTGAGCGGTGTCGTGTCTGCCCCCTCACCCTGCCCTCTCCCCCTCGGCGGGGGAGAGGGAACCGCAACGACTCCCTCCCCCTCGGCGGGCGAGAGGGAACCGCAACGACTCCCTCTCCCTCGGAGAGTCTCGGAGAGGGAGAGGGCCGGGGTGAGGATCCGAGCCTACTCAGCGGCCCTGGAACTGCGGGCGGCGCTTCTCCGAGAAGGCCCGGACGCCTTCCTGGTAGTCCTGGCTGTTGAAGCAGTCGGCGATCAGCTTGTCGAGCAGGGCGAGATCGCGCTCGCCCGCCGGGCGGAGCAGCTGCTCCACCGTCGTCTTGGCGGAGCGCAGCGTGAGCGGAGCGTTTCGCGCGATCCGCTGCGCGTACTCGCGCGTGTAGCCGAGGAGCTCGGCCCTGGGCACCACCTGGTTCACGAGCCCCATGCGCAGCGCATCCTGGGCGGTGAAGTCGGTGCGGGCGGTGAAGAAGATCTCCTTCGTGTAGGCGGGGCCGACCAGCGTCATCAGCTTCTCCATGCCGCGGTAGTGGTAGCCGAGGCCGAGCCGCGCGGCCGGGATACCGAAGCGGGCGTCGTCGGCCGCGATGCGGATATCGCAGGTGATCGCGATGCCGACGCCTCCTCCCACGCAGTAGCCGTGGATCATGGCGAGGAGCGGCTTGCCGAGCCGGGCGAGCGCCTCCTGCCCCTGGGCGGAGATGCGGCGGTACTCCTCCTCGTCGGCCATGTTCCGCCGCCGGTCCTTGAACTGCGAGATGTCGGCGCCGGCCACGAAGGCCTGCTCGCCGGCGCCGCGCAGGATGACGACGCGGATGGCGTCGTCGGCGGCCAGGTCGCCCACGTGCTCGGGCATCTGCTGCCACATCTCCTGGCTCACCGCGTTTCGCTTTTCCGGCTGATTGAAGATGATCCAGCCGATCGGTCCATCCTTCTCCAGCAAGAGCTTCGGCGTCGCGCCCATGGGCATTCTCCTCGTCGCGGGATTCGGTCGACTCCTCGCCCTCAACCGATGATGCGTCCGCCCATCACCCGGATGGTGTCGCCGGTGATGTAGGATGACGCGTCGGAGGCGAGGAACACGCAGGCGTCGGCGATGTCCTCCGGCCGGCCGAGCCGGCCGAGGGGGATCTGCTTGAGCTGCTCGGGCGCGCCCGGCGGCGCCTGGCGAAACTCCGGGTACCACTCGGCGTAGCGCCGCTCGGTGTCGATGAAGCCGGGCACGACCATGTTGGCGCGGATGCCGAACGGCCCCAGCTCGGCCGCGAGCGCGCGCACGAGGCCGAGCAGCCCGGTCTTGGCCGCGGTGACCGCGGCCGTGTTCGGCCGCCCCGTCAGGCTCGACTGCCCGCCGACCGCGATGATGCTCCCCCGCCCCCGCTCCTTCATCGCGGGCACGACGGCGCGCGCCAGGTAGAAGGCCGAGTGGAGGTTGACGGCGAGCACGTGGTGCCAGTCCTCGAGCGACGTCTCGGTCACGGCCTTGTGCGGCCGGATCGCGGCGTTGCACACGAGGACGTCGATGGCCTCCAGCCCGGCGAGCCCCTGCCTGACCATCGCCTCGACGGCGGCCGGGTCCGAGATGTCCGCGAGCGCGGGGACCGCGCGCACTCCGGCCTTCCGGCACTCGCCGGCGACGGCCTCGAGCTCCTCCCGGTTGACGCGCGTGTTCAGCACCAGGTCCGCTCCCTCGGCGGCGAAGGCCAGCGCGATGGCGCGGCCGATGTTGCGGCTGGCGCCGGTGATCAGCGCCGTCTTGCCCTTGAGCCTCACCGGTTGTCTCCTTTCGGGCCTGCCCGTGGTCGCTTCGACGGGCGCGTCGAACTATAAGGCGTCGTGGCGCGCGCCGCAAGCCGCGTCCCTTCAGCGAAGACGAAGCAATCGCCGGGCGTTCCCTTCGTAGATCTTGGTCTTCTCCTCGGCCGTTGCGCGCATTCGCTCCATCGCGGCGATGGTGTCGCGGATGAACCCCGGGCCCTTCTCCGGATCGAAGGGCATGTCGGTCCCGAAGAGGACCCGGTCGGCGCCGAAGAAGGCCAGCCCGCACTCCATGGCGGGCCAGGCGCCGAAGAGCGCGGTGTCGCCGTAGAACATGCGGAAGTACTCCAGCGGGCGCTTCTGCAGCCGCCCGAGGGCCGTCGCGTCGTCGGGGTCGTCGGTGCGGCTGCCGAGCTGATCGAGGCCCCCGCCGGCGCGCCCCTCGAAGTACGGGAGCATGGCGCCCATGTGGTGCGTGATGATGGTGAGACCGGGCCAGCGATCGAAGAGGCCGGCGAAGACGATCCGCCCCATGGCGGCGGTCGTCTCGTACGGCCAGCCGAAGGCCCACCAGAGATCGTACTTCGAGCGTCCTTCGGACCGGTAGTCGGCGAAGGTT
>WNGA01011451.1_pt1 | contig 11578 bp, 10 predicted proteins | sample 5400061 | NCBI WGS metagenome assembly WNGA01 (sample SAMN13153366, study PRJNA577476) | soil metagenome | isolation source: 100 cm soil or saprolite under grassland replicate 2 | place: USA:California | collected 2016-06-15
ACGCGAGAGCGCTCACACCCGACGAGACCGATTGGGCCCGCATCGCTGCGCTCTATGGAGAGCTTGCCCGGCTCACCCCGACGCCGGTCATCGAGCTCAATCGCGCGATGGCCGTCTCGATGGTGAATGGGCCAGCGGCCGGCCTCGAGCTGATCGACGCGCTGATGGACCAGCCGCTCCTTCGGGACTACCACCTCTTGCCGAGCGCCCGCGCCGACCTTCTGGCCAAGCTCGGACGGAAGCAAGAGGCGCGCGAAGAATACGAGCGCGCCGCTTCCCTAGCGCGGAACGCGCGCCAGCGCGCGCGCCTGCTCGAACTCGCCGCCCACTGCGCCCGCACGACACCCTGAAAAAAGCCGGCGGTCGTGTCGATTTCGGTGTGGCTCGTTTGACGTCTCCATGAACCCCGAAAGGAGACCGTCATGGAAGCCATTCTCACGCATCCCGTCGAAGACAATAACGCCCGTCCGACTTCGAACAAGCGCCGCTGGGCCGGCGTCATCATGAGCGCCCTTGCCGTCGCTTTCCTGCTATTCGACGGCGTCATCAAGCTCGTGAAAATCCAGCCAGTCGTAGAGGCCACTCAGCGCCTCGGCTACCCGGAAGCCACCGCTCGCCCCCTCGGCGTCTTCTTGCTCGCATGCGTTGCCCTGTACCTCGTCCGGCGCACGGCGGTCCTCGGCGCCGTACTGGTTACCGCATTCCTGGGAGGGGCGATCTCCGCGCACGTGCGGGTAGAGGACCCGCTTTTCAGCCATACGCTCTTCCCGGTCTACGTCGCCGCACTCATCTGGGGCGGCCTCTATCTGCGCGACTCCCGGGTGCGGGCGCTCGCACCGTGGCGCGAGTGAGAGTGCTTCAACGAGCGCCGAATGCGTAGTAAATTGCGGACACCTGCCAGGAGCCGTCGGGCAGTATCGTCGACACATCGAACGTGAACGTGTGCGGGCCGGGGACTTCGAGGGGGGCGATGTCTTTCCACGCGAAGGGAGGTGTCATGCTTCCGGGGCACCAATTCGCGCGCGGCGCTCGCACGCTGTTCATGTTGCCGCAGGGATTCTCGAGACAATAGTCGATGCCGCCAGCCATCGGGCCGTAATGGGCCGGCGTGCACAGTGCGTCGCACTCCCGCCAAGGGTCGACGGTTTTCACCATGGCGCGGTCGACGTAGACGTGCTGGATGCGCCGGCAAAACTCTTCGGCGGGGCCGATGCACCCGATGCCGATCCTCCCCTGGCCGTGCCCGCTCGTTCGATATTCGAGCCGCGCGCTTTGGGTCCCGGAAGGGACGGTGAAGGGTACCGTCGGTGCGAGAACTCCGCTTGGCAGCTCGCCCGCGTAAAGGGGTATGACGGCGAGCACCTCGTGCGGAGCAGGGCCGCGCGCGATGTGGATCGTGACGCTGATCGTCCAGCCGTTGTTCGACCCGGTGACCTGGCCCGCCATGTCCGACCACGAGAGAAGGTGGGCTCGGAGGTGGTGTTTGCCGGGAAGGCCATTGGCAAAGTCGGTGATGTCCGTTTCGAGATGCTCGGGGCCGCCGAACGGGGTGATCGCGTGAACGAGCTCGTAAGGGGGCGGCCCGGCCACCATCTGCACGATCGGCGCGTCGCTATTCCCGGCGTCGTCCACGTCGATTGGAGCGTCGGACGAACCGTCTTTTTCGCCGGCGTCGCTCTCCACGGCGAGAGGATTGTCGATGAAGACATTCAAGTTTCGGTCGAAGGCATCGCAATCCGCGGGCCAGCTCTGCTGCGGCGGCGGAGGGTTCGCCTTCCACTTGTCGAAGGGATAACAGGTCGATTCGAGATCGACGACGAGCGTGACCCTCTGAAAGGGGCCCGCGCCCAGGTCGACTTCGGCCGAAGCCTCGTCGGTGTTCGGCCATCCGGCGCTGTTGTGGCTGCCGATGCGCGCTCGCCTCAGCACTTCGAGCGTCGATGTCGACGATGCTGCGTCTGCCTGGGTCGGCACTTCGGCCGATCCATCGGTCGTCGGCGAGGCCGGCGTGGACGATGACCCGCACCCCGTCCATACGGCGATCCCCCCGCGAGCCAGACGTGGAATCGATTCATGGAGAGCGCGTAAGAGGATCAAGTAGCGCTTGTTGCTGGTCGGCTCAAGGTCGCACGGATTTCCCAGAGGTGTTTTCCAAAATTCCAGTGTATTGCGCTGCCGCGCAGGTGAACGGTTCGCCCTTGACGGCATTATATTTAAGTTATAACTTAATTGTTGCATCTTCGAATCCCAAGCGGAGGCTCTCATGAGAAAGCTACACGTGTTCGAGTCGATCTCCGTCGATGGCTATTTCACGGACGCCAACGGCGACACGAGTTGGGCGCACGGCGGCCGCGAAGACGCCGAGTTCGCGGACTGGGTCAGCGACAATGCGAGCTCCGGCGGCGACCTGCTGTTCGGGCGAAAGACGTACGAGATGATGGTGGCCTTTTGGCCGACGACGATGGCGGCGGAGCAGATGCCGCGCGTCGCCAAAGGCATGAACGCCGCCAAGAAATACGTCGCATCGACGACCATCAAGCCAACGTGGAACAACACGCACTTGCTCAAGGGTGACCTGGTCAAAGCCGTACGCGACCTCAAGGCGAGCGACGGGCCGGGCATCACGGTGCTCGGCAGCGGCAGCGTGGTCGCGAAGCTCGGCGAATCGGGCCTGGTCGACCAGTACCAATTCGTCATCGTGCCGGTCGCGCTCGGCGGTGGGCGCACGGTGTTTACGAAAGGATGCAAGCTGCGACTCGTCGACCAGCGGGCGTTCCGCTGCGGTAACGTCGTGGTCACCTATGCAACCTAAGGGCAGTCTTCTCGAAGACGGCGCGCACGCTACGCTCACGTTTCGGCGCCTCTATCATCACCCGCCCGAGCAAGTGTGGGACGCCATCGCCACGCCCGAGGGTTTGCGCGAGTGGCTCATGTGCACGCACGCCGTGATCGAGGGGCGCGTCGGCGGACGGATCGAGTTGGTCTCCGGGCCGCCAGGCTATCACTCGACCGGGAGGATCCTCGCGTGGGATCCTCCGCGCGTGCTCGAGTACGAGTGGAATGTCGCACCAGTGCCCGAGATGCCGCGCGGCGAGCACGCCATCTTTCGCTACGAACTGACGCCCGACGACGGGTCGACGCACGTTCTGGTGACCTACCGCCGGATTACGAAGCAGACGGCGCGCGGGTTCTTGCCCGGACTGCACGCGTTTCTCGACCGGCTCGAGGCGCAGCTCGACGGGCGCCCGCTTCCCGATTGGATGCAGCGGTTCGACGAGCTCAAGGCGGAGTATCCAGAGTGGACCGGACATGCGCCCGACACAGGACAATGACGTGTTTCACGCGATCGCGCACCCGGCGCGGCGCGCGATCCTGGTGACGCTGAAGGACGGCGAGCGCGCGGCGAGCGATCTCGCCGAGCCATTCCGAATGACATTCGCCGCGATCTCACAGCACCTGCGCGTCCTCGAAGAGGCCGAGCTGGTCTCGGTGCGCCGCGATGGCCGCCACCGGCTGTACCGGCTCGATCCCAAGCCGCTGCAGGACGTCGTCCACTGGATCGACGAATTTGCGGCGTACTTCGGCCAGCGCCTCGACGCCCTCGGCGCGCACCTCGACAAGAAGCACGGCAAGCGCCGCGGCTGAGTCCAATCGACTCCCGGGGCGTGCTCTTCAGTTGAACATGGCGCCTTCCTCGATCCAGGTGCGAAATAGCTCGATCTGCGAAGGCGGCAGCGCCGCCCAGGGCGGCGGCGGCATCCGCGGATGGTGTCCAGCCGGACACAGGTCTTCGCGCGTCGAGGTAAGCTTGGTCATGAGGAAGCTCTCGCCAGGGTCACCGGGGAAGACGATGATTCTCGTCACCGGGAATCGGCCATCCTCAACGCAGAAATCGAAACCGGGGCCGTTCACCCAGCGAGTAGGTAAGCATCTCGGTAGTAACCTTGGGCCCTTCGCGCATGATGGCTCGCTCGCAATCGCCGAGCGCTGGCCGGCTTCCGTTCGCCGCATGGGTTCGGAGCCACTATCGGCTGGACCCAAGGGTTCGCCTGCGATTTCTTGTCGGCTCGCAATCTCGGCACATTCCTTCCGGCACATTCCTTCCCACAATCGGCTGGACCCAAGGGCTCGTCTGCCATTCTTGTCGGCTCGCAATCTCGGCACATTCGTTCTCGCTCAAGCGCCGAGCCCCTCATTCTGCTTCACCGATTGCTTTTCCCACTTCGATTGCCTTTGGCGCCGTGTGCGCGGTATCCGGAGGGGGGCACTATCGCTTTCAGGCGTGCTCAAGTAAGGCCGCGCGCGCCAGTCCCGTGTGGGAGTCAGAATCGGCCGGCGTCATGCTGGCCAAGCAGTTTGGCGTGCTTCGTCAGCAAATAATCGTCCAACAACATCGTCTCCGCGCGCGTCACGGGTGAAACGACCACGATTTCGGTAATGGCGCCGCGAAAGCACTGCACCTTGTTGGGCTGACTGCCGAGGTTGAGAGCGTGACCGACCGCGGTGACATCGATGGGCCTTCCCTGCTCGTAACCCGTCTTGATCGTGTTCACGGGCGCACCGTTTACGCGAAAGCGTCAACGCTGGTCCGCTTCGGTACAGGGTGATGAGACGCGGTACATCGTCATTGTACATGATCGAACTGTTGGACTCTGCCGCAACGTAGTGCGTCGTATCGATTTGACCCGCGACGACGGGATTTGCTATCGGGTATCCGTAGTTGGCAAAGATCGCCGGGCCACGAAACGGATAGGATGGCGCGGTTTTCACGAAGAGCGCGCCAAAGTTATCGAGGCATCCGGGGAGTCCGCTCGTCGGCATGTCATAGCGCATGACGATATCGATGACGAACTCTTCGCTGCCGAATTGCAGTGAGGGATGATCCCTAACGACCAGCATGTCTCCTCTTCCTGCGAAGGTCGCGTGCTCATCGACGTGGACAGCGGCAGGGCCTCGATTGCCGCCGCCCGGACGACACTGGGGGGCGTGTCTCGTGCACCGCCGTTGTCCAGCCGAAGCACCGGTTCTTCGAACCTGCCCGCCAGAAATGCCGTCGCCAGGCAGAAAGACTCGGCCCAATGGTCACCCCCGTCGCCTCTTGCGTCCGCGCGGCATTTGCGCCAACGATAGAACATGTTCTACCGACCCTCCCCGCGCTTACTCGTATTCATCCTCGGTTCCATTTACCTCGGCTCCTGCAGCAGCAATAGCAGCAGCGGCACGCCGACCAACGACGCGACGTCTTTCACGCTGACCACGCCCGAGATCACGGTGATGTCCGGTCAGGAGCGCTACGTGTGCTTCAGCAAGACGCTCGACGAGGAACTCGCCGTCGACCGGTTCGATATCGCCGGCGATCCCGTCGTCCACCACATCTTTCTTTCGCGTTCGATCGCGCCCGAGCCCGAAGGGCTGAGCGAGTGCAACGTCATCTTCAAGCAGACGTGGCTGCCGATGTTCGTCACCGGAAACGGATCGGCATCGCTCGAGTACCCCTCGGGGGCCGCGACCGTGCTGCACAAGGGAGCGCAAATCGTGCTCCAGCTGCACTTGCTCAACGCCAGCGCGACCGACGCCCGCAAGACAGTGAGCGTGGTCATGCGAAGGTCGACGCTTGCGACCCCCGATCCCGTGGCCATCTACGCGTTCGGAACGCAAAAGATTGCGCTCCCGCCGAAAGCCCCGAGCAACGTCGTCGACGAATGCACGCCGAGCGAGGACGTCGAAGCATTCGCGACGCTCGCCCACATGCACAAGCTCGGCACGGCCCTTCACTTTTCCATCGAGGGGGACGACGGCATGTTGCACGAGGTCGTCAATCGCGACCCCTACGCGTTCGACCACCAGTTCATCGAGGCAGACCCAATTGTCGCCCCCCAGGGAAAAAAGACCCAGGTCACCTGCTCGTACAACAACATCACCGATCACGTGGTCGGCTTCGGTGAAAGCTCGAACGACGAGATGTGTTACCTCGTCGGGTACATCCGAGGAAAGGAAGGGGCGTTCGGGTGCAGCCATCCGCCGAGCGACTCCGACGGCGGCTCCGACGCCGCTCCCCCCAACGCATGCAAACCGACCGAAAACGCGATGGGCGTGGGCGCTCCGTGCACGAAGGGGGGCAACGAATGCAAAACAGGCCTCTCGTGCTCGGCCGACCAGGCGCAGTCGTCCGGTACCGGACCTGGCTTCTGCCTCAAAATCGGCGGATGCACGACCAATGCAGACTGCGGTGGCGGCGATGCAACGTGCTGTGCCCCCGCGGAAGGCGGCGGGGCGATCAAGATCTGCATTCCCGAGTCGTGTCGCCCTTCGACGTGCGCGGTCGCGAACTGACGCAGCTCGCGCTTCGGCGGTTCGCTATTGACTTGAGTTCAATTGCGCCGCATCCTCGGGCGAGGTCGTGGCCATAACGCTGGCGACGATGTATCCCGTTAGAAGGAAGGGGCCGTCGATGCGTCGCCCCAAGGCAACCGGTCTGCGAACGAGCCGGTTATCGAAGATGGCCAAGCCCAAGAGATTTACCGCCACGAATGTCGCGACGGCGGGCGGCGACGCCACGCTCGCAACGGCCCACAAGGCGCACCCAACGACAACGAGCTTGTAAGCCAAGCGAAGGACCCGAGCTCGTTTCGGAGAAATTCCCTCGATGAGCGGCATGGGTCTCCTCGATTGTAGCGGGTCCGCGCCCAACGGCCAGCTCGTCAAGGGACGAGCATGGTGGTGGAGCGGGCAGCTTGTCATCAATTGCCTCCGCAGACATACACGAAGCGAGGCTTGAGGTCATTCGGGCACCACCCAATCGGTTTCGAAAGCGGCGAGTCGCTCGCCGTCGAGGCCGCGCTTCAACGCATGGCCAGGAAAGCATGGATGGCACCACGTGCATGCGGCTGGCGCGGGATCGGGCAAACCTTTTCGGCGTTCGCCGCGCCTTCAGGCTTGCACGCGCGACCTGTCGCCGCCATGAGCTTCGCATGGCCGACGACTTCGAGTGGGAAAGGGTGCTCTCCCTAGCCCGAGACCACGCGCTTGCATATCGACGGTCTTTGCCCACGCGCCCGGTGGCACCTTCGGTGACGACCGAAGTCGTGCAGCGTGTTCTCGAAAGGCTGGATCGATTGCCCGCCGATGGTTGCTCCGCCGAACAGGTTTTGAACGAACTCGTCGAGGTGGCGTCACCTGGTGTGACGGCCATGTCGGGACCGCGATTTTTTGGTTGGGTTACGGGCGGGAGCCTTCCCGCCGCCGTGGGCGCCGACTGGCTCACGTCGATCTGGGACCAAAATGCCGGCCCCGCTACCGGTGCTCCCGCGGCAGCGGCGTTCGAAGCGGCGAGTCTGCGATGGGTCGTCGAGCGGTTGGGACTTCCCGCCACTGCTTGCGGAGCGCTCGTCACGGGCGCTATGTCGGCGAACTTCGTGGCGCTCGCGACTGCGCGCTGCCACGTGCTCCGAGCCGCGGGCTGGGACGTCGAACAGCAAGGTCTTTTCCAAGCACCCCAGATTCGCGTGCTCGTCGGCCACGAGCGCCACACCACCATCGACAAAGCGGTGCGACTTCTCGGGTTGGGCAAAAAGGCGATGGGCTTCGTCCAAGTGGATGGGCAAGGTCGTCTCGCGAGCCACGACTTGCGGCGCGAGCTCCAGCGCACGACTGGCCCGGTCATCGTTTGCGCGCAGGCGGGAAATGTCAACAGCGGAGCGTTCGATCCACTCGACGAAGTCGGCGCCGTACTCGCCGAGCACCGCAAGGATCGCGGCGCGGGTGACTCGTGGCTGCACATCGATGGAGCGTTTGGGCTCTGGGCGCGAGCAACGCAGTCGTATGCTCATCTTGCGCGAGGCGCCGAGCTTGCCGATTCGTGGGCGACGGATGCCCACAAGTTTCTCAACGTTCCCTATGATTGCGGAATCGCATTGACCCGTCATCCGCGGGCGCATCGCCGCGCGATGGCGATTGAAGGGCCATATCTGTCGAGCGGAGCCGAACGCACCGCCGCGAACCCAGGAGTATTTGCGCCCGAACTGTCGCGCCGCGCGCGAGGATTCGCGCTCTGGGCGGCACTGCGCCAATTGGGCAGCCGAGGGCTCGACGACCTCGTGACGCGCTGTTGCGAGCTCGCTCGCCTTCTCGCCACCAAGCTTCGTTCGACACAAGGTATTACGATTCTCAACGATGTCGTGTTCAATCAAGTGGTCGTGAAGTTGGAAGCCCCTCCGGGATGCGAGGCCAAAGAGTGGACCCGCCGGATGGCTTTGGCCATTCAGACCGAAGGAACCTGCTACCCGACGCCGACGATCTGGCGTGCGACTCCCGCCCTGCGATTCTCCGTCGTCAATGCCGATACGACGCCCATCGATATGGCATACTCCGCAGCGGCCGTGATCAATGTCTACGAAAGCCACCTGCGGTCGTGAAACGGCTCTCGTGGCGGCACCCCTCGGCTGCAATTCTGCCAACGCGTGTCCGTGGAGCGCGGGGAACCTGCGTTGGTTATCGCCTCGCGCTGGGTCCGCGGTCGCGGTAGGATGCGGGAGCTGCATGCGGGCTCGACGCGTGGTGGGAACGATGGCTCCTTCCGCTGCGATGGTGATGGCGACAGGTGGCTGCCTTGCGACCGAGGGTCCGAATCTTGCCGCTCTAGCGGAGCGCTCGGAGCGAATCGAGTTCCCGTACCGCGCCGCCCGCAGCGATCGATCGCTCCCCCGTGGAACGCTCATCGTTCCCGGTTGTGAATAGCGCGCACGCTGTCGCTCCCCTCGACCCGAACGACGTCGGTGATCAGCGTGCGAGCATGCCTTGTGTCGCGCATGCCGTCGTGAAGGCTCACACGATCAAGTTGAGGATCCGTCCCGCGACATACACCACCTTCTTCGGCGTCCTCCCCGCGATGTGGTTCGCGACCGCCGCGTCCGCGCGCGCCGCGCCGAGCGCGGTCTCCTCGTCCGCCGTCTTCGCGATCCGGATTCGCCCCCGGACCTTGCCGTTGATTTGCACGGCGATCTCGACGTCGTCCTCTCGGGCCGCGACGTCGTCGACGGTGGGCCAGGGCCGCTGCAGCAGAAACCCGCTTCCGCCCAGCGTAGCCCAGAGCTCGTCGGCCAGGTAGGGCGCGAACGGAGAGAGCAGGTGGACGAAGACCTCCGCTGACTCGCGCAGCGCGGCGAGAACGCCTGGCACGGGGGGGAGCTCGGCGGCCGCGGCTGCGGCGGGGACGAGCTCGTTGACGAGCTCCATCATCGCGGCGACGGCGGTGTTGAATTGGCGCCGGTTCTCGATGTCGTGCGTCACCCGCTGCACGGTCTGATGGAGCTTGCGCCGGAGCGCCGCCGCGTCGGCAGACGTGCCCGGCTCACTCGCCGGCAGCGACGCGATGTCCCGGATCAACCGGAAGACGCGCGCGAGGAACCGATGCGCCCCCTCGATCCCCGCATCCGACCAGGCGAGCTCCATCTCCGGAGGCGACGCAAAGAGCATGAAGACGCGCACCGTGTCCGCGCCGTACTTCGCCACCATCGCGTCGGGATCGACGACGTTCTTCTTCGACTTCGACATTTTCTCGACGCGCCCCGTCTCCACCGTCGCCCCCTGGTAGCCTGGCGCGAGGCACTTGCCGTCGGCATCGACCTCCTCGGGGAAGAGCCACACGGGCGCGCCCTTCGCATCCCTGACGAAGCGGGTCCGCATCGTGACCATTCCCTGGGTGAGCAGCCGCGTGAACGGCTCGCGCGGGGTCTGCTTGGGGAGGAAGCCGAGGTCGATGAGCACTTTGTGAAAGAAGCGCGCGTAGAGCAGGTGCATGACCGCGTGCTCGACGCCGCCGATGTACTGGTCCACCGGCATCCATTCGGCTGCCACCCGCGGATCGACCGGGCCGCGGTCGTAGTGCGGCGAGGTGTAGCGGAGGAAGTACCAGCTCGATTCCCAGAATGTGTCGAACGTATCCGTCTCGCGCCGCGCGGGCTTCGAGGGGTCGCGCGGGTCGCGTGCGCGCATGAACGCTTCGTGGTGCCCGAGCGGAGACCCGCCTTCGCCCGTGAACCTGACGTCGCGCGGGAGCACGACAGGGAGGTCGTCGGCGGGGACCGGGAGCGCCGCGCCGTCGTCGCCGTAGACGACCGGGATCGGGCAGCCCCAGTAGCGTTGCCGCGAGATGAGCCAGTCGCGCAGGCGATAATGAACGGTTCCCTCGCCGAGCCCCGCGGCGGCGAGCTTGGCGACCACCTTCGCCTTTCCCTCTTCGCTCGGGGTCCCGCTCAAGTCGTCGGAAGCGATCATCCGGCCCGCCCCGGTGTACGCGTCGGTCATCGACTCGGGGTCGAGCGGCGCGTGATCGTCCGGTTGAATCACGACTTGGATCGGCAGCCCGTGCGCGCGGGCGAACGCGAAATCGCGCGCGTCGTGCGCGGGTACGCCCATCACGGCGCCCGTGCCGTACCCGGCGAGCACGAACGACCCGGTCCAGATCGGAACGAGCGCGCCGGTGAGAGGGTGCGCGGCGTGCAGCCCGGTGAAGACGCCGTCCTTCGATGCCGCCTCCGAGCCGCGCTCGCGCTCGGCGAGCGACGCCGTCTTCTCGAGGAACGCGGCGACCGTCGCGTCGCGCTTGGCCGCCTCGCGGGCGAGCGCATGCTCGGGAGCGACGGTCAGGAACATGACGCCATAGAGCGTGTCCGGCCTGGTGGTGAACACGTCCAGGTACGCGTTCGCGCCGGCGCCACCCCCCAGCGGGAATCTCACGCGGGCGCCGACGCTCTTTCCGATCCAGTCGCGCTGCATCTTGAGGACCTTGTCGGGCCAGCCGCCCGCGAGCGACTCGGCGCCCTCGAGGAGCTCGTCGGCGTACGAAGTGATTCGCACGAACCATTGATCGAGCTCGCGCTGGACCACCTCGCTTGCGCATCGCCAGCAGCGCCCGTCCTCGACCTGTTCGTTGGCGAGCACGGTCTCGCATCGAGGGCACCAGTTGGCGACAGCCGACTTCTTGTATGCAAGGCCCGCCTCGAGCATCCGCGTGAAGATGAGCTGTTCCCACCGGTAGTACTCCGGCTCGCACGTCGTGACCTCGCGGGACCAGTCATACGAGAAGCCGAGCGGCTGCAGCTGCGCCTTCATCGTCGCGATGTTCTCGAACGTCCAGTCGACGGGGTGCTTGCCGCGCTCGATCGCGGCGTTCTCCGCGGGCATGCCGAACGCATCCCACCCCATCGGGTGCAGGACGCGATCGCCGCGCATCCGACGGAAGCGGGCGAGGACGTCGCCGATGGAGTAGTTGCGGACGTGCCCCATGTGGATGCGACCGCTCGGGTAGGGGAGCATCTCGAGCACGTAGTACTTCTTCGAGGCGTCGACACCCGGGTCGGCGACCTCGAACAGCTTCTCGGCGTCCCAGCGCCCGCGCCATCCGGGCTCGATCCGTGACGGCTCGTAGCTGGCGCGTCGATCGCCGTCCGCCGGCGTGAAGGGTGAAGAGCTCGGCGCTGTCATGGACGGCTGACTTATCATGCCGCACGAGGCGTCGCAGCTACGAGCTGACGGTGCTAACCGTGTTCACCGACTACATCGACGTCGGGTCGGTGAT
>WNGA01011452.1_pt1 | contig 11578 bp, 8 predicted proteins | sample 5400061 | NCBI WGS metagenome assembly WNGA01 (sample SAMN13153366, study PRJNA577476) | soil metagenome | isolation source: 100 cm soil or saprolite under grassland replicate 2 | place: USA:California | collected 2016-06-15
CGGAAGGCGCGTATCGCGCCACACCGGAAGATCTCGGCAACGTCTACGTGCGCTCGTCGAGCGGCGGCATGATCCCGGTGAAGACGCTGATCAGCATGAAAAACGTGGTTGGGCCCGAGCAGCTCGAACGTTACAACGGCTTCCTCGCCGCCAAGGTGCTCGGGAACGGCGCGCCCAACGTGAGCTCCGGCCAGGCGATCGCGACGGTCGAGGACGTCGCCGCGAAGACGCTGCCACCGGGGTACACCATAGCCTGGACGGGTCAGGCGTTCCAGGAAAAACGCGTCGGCACTCAGGCGATCATCGCTTTCACGTTCGCCATCATCATGGTATTCCTGATCCTGTCGGCGAACTATGAACGGTGGTCGCTGCCCGCCGCGGTGCTGCTCGCGGTGCCGTTCGGGCTGCTCGGCGCTCTCGCCGCAGTTTTCTTGCGCAACTTCAGCAACGACGTCTATTTCCAGATCGGCCTCCTGGTGCTGATCGGGCTGGCCGCCAAGAATGCGATCCTGATCGTCGAATTCGCGGCGCAGGAGCAGGCGAAGGGGCTCGCGCCGCTGGAGGCCGCGCTCGAAGCGGCGCGGCTGCGCTTCCGGCCGATCGTCATGACCTCGCTCGCCTTCGTGCTCGGCGTCTTGCCGCTGGTGCTGGCAACCGGCGCCGGCGCGTCCGCGAGACGATCGATGGGCACCGGGGTGTTCGGCGGCATGTTGGCCGCGACATTCATCGCCACCGTGTTCATTCCGCTCTTCTTCGTGCTGCTGTCGCGGAGCAAGGCGAAACGGGCGACGGTGCCTGCCGCAGCTGAGGAGAAACCGGCATGAGTCTGCGGATCGGCCTGGCCGCGCTCGCGCTCGCCGGTTGCATCGTCGGGCCGGATTACGAGCGGCCGACCGTGCCCTTGCCGGACGCGTTTACGGGCGCAGACGCGACAACCGCGCTTGCCGACTCCGTACCTCCGCAATGGTGGCGGCTGTTCGGTGACGCTACGCTCGACGAGCTTGTCGCCATCGCCCGCGCGAACAACATCGATATTCGCCAGGCGGTCGCGCGCATCGAAGAAGCCGACGCGAATTTGCGCGCGGTCCACGCGGCGCTGTTCCCGGAAATCGATCTCGGCGGCACCGCGAACCGGACGGCTTTCAGCAGCGCCGTCGCGTCGCCGCCCTCCGCCGGAACGCCCAGCGTGCGCAACGATCTCCGGCTCGCGCTCTCGACATCGTTCGAGGTCGATTTCTGGGGCAAGCTCCGCCGCGCGACCGAGGCGGCGCGCGCGCAGGACCTCTCGACGCGTTACGCCAAGGAAGTCGTGACGCTCTCGATTGCCGCCTTGACCACTCAGACGTATTTTTCCTTGCGCTCGCTCGACGCGCAGATCGCCTCGACGCGCGCCACGCTCGCGACCCGCGAGGACACGCTCTCGATCGTGCGCCGGCGCGCCGAGGCTGGCCTCGCTTCGGATCTCGATGTCCGGCAGGCAGAGGTCGCACGGTTCGACGCGGCGCTTCAGCTCGACGAGCTCACGCGGCAGCGGGAGATTGCCGAACACCTTCTCGCCACGTTGACGGGCAAGCTCGATCTCACGCTCGTTCCCGGCGACATCACGCAGTTGCCGCGGCCCGCGGCCCCTCCTGCCGGACTGCCCTCGACGTTGCTCGAGCGGCGCCCCGACATTCGCCAGGCGGAAGCCGACCTGATCGCCGCGAACGCCCAGATCGGCGTGGCCAAGGCGCAGCTATTTCCCACGATCACGCTCACCGGCAACTTCGGTGGCGAGAGCGCCGCGCTCGCCGGGCTGTTCACGCTGCCGGGGCGCATCTGGGCGCTCGGCGCAAATCTTTCGGCGCCGATCTTCGAAGGCGGCAAGCTCAGCGCGCTAGTCGATGTGCAGCGGGCACGCCGGCAGCAATCGCTCGCGAATTACCAGAGGGTGATCCAGACTTCGTTCCGCGAGGTCGTCGACGCGTTGACCAACGTACGCCAATACGCCGCGACAGAACGCGACGCGCAAGCCAGCGTCGACGCGGCGCGCGAGGCGCTGCGGCTCGCCACCATCCGTTACGAGGCGGGTTACACGCGATTTCTGGACGTGCTCGATTCGCAGCGCAGCCTCAACATCTCGGAGCTCGCGCTGATCCGCAGCCGCCAGAATCTGCTGTCGGCGAACGTCGACCTGATGAAGGCACTGGGCGGCGGCTGGCAGCCCGAGGAACGCACCGCGGGGCGCTAGGAAGCATCAAGCAAGCGTCCGGCAGGTCGGCGACGACCATCGCTGGCACGACCCACAACCGTCCTAGCACGACTCTGATCCAGCGCGGAGACCGACCATGGCATCGCCAATCGAGGACTACGCGCTGATCGGCAACACGCGTGCTGCTGCGCTCGTCGGTCGTGACGGGTCGATCGACTGGCTTTGCGCGCCGCGCTTCGACTCGCGAGCCAGCTTCGCCGCACTGCTCGGCACGCGTGAGCACGGTCGCTGGCTGCTCGCGCCGCGCCAGAGGCCGCGCGCGGTACGGCGTCGCTATCGTGACCAGACGCTGGTTCTCGAGACCGATTTCGAAGTCGCCTCGGGCGCGGTGCGAGTGATCGACTGCATGCCGTTATGGCCGGATCGCACGGACCTTGTACGCATCGTCGAGTGCCTGCGCGGGCGCGTTCCGATGCGCATGGAGTTTATCCTTCGCTGTGGTTATGGCATCGTGACGCCGTGGGTGCGGCGCGTCGACGACGCGCTGCTCGCCACCGCCGGCCCCGACTCTTTCGAGTTGAGATCGGCGGTAGAGACGCACGGCGTCGACTTCACCACCGTCGCCAACTTCACGCTCTCGCGCGGCGAGCGCGTGCCCTTCGTGCTCACGTATTTTCCCTCGCACCAGCCGCGGCCGCTGCCGATCGACCCTTACGCGGCGATCGATGCAACCGAGCGCGCCTGGCGCACGTGGTGCGGCCGCTGCACGTACGGCGGCCGCTGGGGAGATGCCGTCGTCCGCTCTTTGATCACGCTCAAGGCACTGACGTACGCGCCCACCGGCGGCATGGTCGCTGCCGTAACGACTTCGCTGCCCGAGCGCATCGGCGGCGTGCGGAACTGGGATTATCGCTTCTGCTGGCCGCGCGACGCGACGATGACGCTGTATGCGTTGCTCCTTGCGGGCTACCGCGACGAAGCACACTCGTGGCGCCAGTGGCTTTTGCGCGCGGCGGCGGGAAAGCCCGAGGACCTGCAGACGGTGTACGGTGTGGCCGGAGAGCGACAGCTCACCGAGCTCGAGCTGCCGTGGCTGCCAGGCTATGAACGTTCAGCGCCGGTGCGGATCGGCAATCGCGCGGCCGCGCAGACTCAGCTCGACGTTTATGGGGAGGTGATCGACGCCCTGGCGGTGGCGCGCTCGGCAGGTCTCGATCCAGATGCCGACGCGTGGCGATTCGAGCGCGTACTGATCGCTTTCCTCGAAAAGAGTTGGGAGCAGCCCGATAACGGCATCTGGGAAGTCCGCGGCGAGAAGCGACACTTCACGCATTCCAAAGTCATGGCCTGGGTCGCGGTCGATCGGGCGATCAGGACCGCAGTTCAGAATCGGTTCGATGCTCCGCTCAAACGCTGGCGCCGATTGCGGGCGCGGATTCACGCCCAGGTTTGCCGGCGCGGCTATGACACGGGGCGGCGCTGCTTTGTCCAGTATTACGGTTCCAACGAGGTTGACGCGAGTCTGCTGCTGTTACCCTTGGTTGGGTTTCTGCCGCCGACCGATCCGCGCGTGCGTGGAACGCTCGCTGCGATCCAGAACGATCTGCTGGTCGACGGGCTTGTCGCTCGCTATCGCACGAGGAAGGACCTGGATGGCTTGCCGCCCGGTGAGGGCATGTTCCTCCCGTGCTCGTTCTGGCTCGCCGACAACCTCTGCCTCGCCGGGCATCGTGACGAGGCCGAAGCGCTGTTCACACGCCTTCTCGCACTGCGCAATGACGTGGGATTGCTCGCCGAAGAATACGACCCACGCGCGCAGCGCCAGCTAGGCAACTTCCCGCAGGCGATCACGCACGTCGCATTGATCAACACGGCGCGCAACGTAAGCGGCCGCGGCGGACCTTGCGAACATCGCAGCAGCGGAATGCAGAAGGCGCCGCCCGAAAGCGGGCGCGTGAAGCGCCGCCGCAGCCGCAAGAAAGCCGGCTGAAAGGTGAAAAAGGACGGGCGCGCTGGGGTCTCCCGGGAAGCGCGCCCGTTTCTTGTTGCGGCCGTGACCGTGCGCCTCAGACGCGACGCCGATACTCGCCGGTGCGGGTGTCGATCTCGATCCTGTCGCCAGTCGCGACGAACAGCGGAACCTGCACCTCGAGACCGCTACCGAGCTTCGCGGGCTTGAGCACTTTGCCCGAAGTATCCCCGCGCACCGCGGGCTCGGTGTAGGTGATCTCGCGCACAACCGAGTTCGGCAGCTCGATCGCGATCGCCTTGCCGTCGTAGAGCGTCAGCTCGCAAGCGAGGCCGTCCTCGAGATAGGCAACCGCATCGCCGAGATTTTCCTTCTCGACCTCGATCTGGTTGTAGTCCTCGTCCATGAAGACGTACATCGGATCGGAAAAGTAGGAGAAGGTCACCGGCTTCTTCTCGAGCTGGATCACGTCGAATTTTTCGTCGGCGCGATACACCGTCTCGGTGGCGGACCCCGAGAGAAGATTCTTGAGCTTCATCTTGACGACGGACGCGTTGCGGCCGGATTTGTTGAATTCGGCCTTCTGTACGACCATCGGGTCCTTGCCGATCATGATGACGTTGCCGGCACGGACTTCCTGCGCAGTTTTCATGGTTGCTCCTCAAGCCTTCACCTGCTCCTTGGTGGGCATCAAGCGCGCCCGCTCCGGAGACAGGGCTTTATCTCGGACAGCAAGTTGTCCATGTTGGCGGCGTCATTTCGCGCCGCAATCAAGGTCGCCGCCATGCTTCTGACCGAGGCGGCCGCGAGCAAAGTATCCAGCGGCAGATCCACAGCAAAATCGCGCAGCACGCGCGCCACGATCTGGGCGGCCAGCAGCGAATCGCCGCCGAGTTCAAGGAAGGGATCATCAATGCCGACCTCATCCAGGCGTAGAACTTCCTTCCACAGACTGACAAGCCGCTGCTGTTCGGCCGTGACGGCGGGGGCGTACGCCGCTTCGAGGCGGGGGCGCAGGCCGCCCGGCGACGGCAGTGTCCGGCGCGCGATTTTTCCATTGGGCGCCAGGGGGAACGCATCGAGCCTGACGAAGGCCGCGGGAATCATGTACTCCGGAAGGCGGCTGGCCAGGGCACGGCGTATGGCCGAGACAGTGGGAGCTGTTGCAGGTCGAGTGACAAAATACCCGACTAGGCGGGCTTCATCGGGCTGGTCTCGCGCCGCCACGACTACCGCATCTTCGATTCCGTCGATGGAGACCAGAACCCGCTCGATCTCCTCCACCTCGATTCGGTAGCCGCGGATCTTGACCTGATGATCCTTGCGGCCCAATGGGACGAGGCAACCGTCGGGCAACATGCGCGCCATATCGCCCGTGTGGTACAGGCGTACATCAGGATCGGCGGTGTCGCCTCCGAACACGGCACGGGTCTGCTCGTCTCGACGCCAATAGCCGGGAGAAAGATACCGGCTGCGCACGATGATTTCTCCCGCTTGGCCCGGTAGCGCCTCCTGCCCCTCTTCATCGGCCAGGACGACGTCGTGCCCGGCTGTGCGGTATCCGACGGGAAGGCTGTTGCCCTCAAAGCCCGAGTCTTTGCGAAAGAATTGCCAGCTGACCGGCCCGGTTTCGCTGGCGCCGATGCGGTTGACCAGGATGCAGTGATCGGGGAAATGCTTTTGGAACGCGGTGAAGTCGCGGCGGTACGAGGGTTCTCCCCAGAGGCGAACCATGCGCAAGGATGGGAATTGTTCGTCCCCTGTCAAAGTTGCGATGAACTGCCGGTAGGCAGTGGGGACCGAGCTATACATGGTGCTGCCTTGCGAGAGGAGCCAGCGGGCGAGCCCCGAGAACCCCGCCTTCTTCGCGTCCCAGGGGCACAGCGTTGCGCCCGTGAGCAGCGTCAGGAGAATGTCGTGCAACGCACCGTTGACATTGAACGGAAAGAGCGTGGTCACGCGGTCCTCAGGAGACATCTGAAGACCTTCCGCGTACAGCCGGATGTAGTGCATGAGGTTGCGATGGTTCTGCAACACTCCCTTCGGATCGCCGGTTGTCCCGGAGGTGTACACAATCCAGGTGTGAGTGTCGAGTGGAAAGTCCTCGGCCGGATTCTCCTCGCTGAGACTCGAATCCAACTCATTGAGATTTACGAGCTCGATTCCAGCCGTCGAGATTCGCTCAGCTATCTGGAAGTGGCGGTCATCGGTAAGCAGCAAAGGCGCCTGGGCGTCCTTCAGTACAAACCTGGCTCGTTCGGGTGGGAAGCTAGGGTCGATAGGCACAAACCGTCTGCCGACTTTTAGCGTTCCTAGGAAGGCGCTGACTTGCGTGATGTCGCTCCCGAGCAATGTCGCAACCGATTCGGGTCCTCCCGGTCTTTGCAGCAATGAATGTGCGATCCGATTGACCCGCCGGTTCAATTCGCCGTACGACACTTCTTGGCTTGTCGTCCGGATCGCGAGCCGAGCGGCGTGAGATGCGACGCTCCGCTCGAACTCTTTCCCAATGGTCAGGTTCCTATCGGAGTCGTCAACCGAACTAACTCGCCGTGCCATGAGTCCTGGTCTCTTGATGGAGGCGTCCGCGCCGGCTGGCGCTTTGACTAATCCATTGATTAGAAGAACTAATAATTATACTAGATCGGCACAAAACTTGACGAGACCCTTGGCGAGGTCGGATTGAACGGCCAGTGCTGATGTCCAGGATTCGGCGTGTGTGCGGAGCGCGGGAAGGGCGGCGGCGAATTGCTGCCACGCCGCGCCCGCGTCGCCCTCGCCATTCCAGGCGATCGAAAGGCTTCTCAACGCCGCTGCTGGATCCGGTGGTAGCCCGGCGCCGTAGCGCGCGAGAAATGCGTCGAGCTTCAATCGATGCGCGTTCTCCGTTTGCGGGTACACGTGCCAGACCAGCGGCCGCGCCGCCCAATGTGCGCGGACCAACGAATCTTCGCCCCGAACGAAATTAATGTCGCAGACCCACAGCAGCTTGTCGTAATCGTCCTGGGCGACGAATAGCACGGCGGCGAGCGTGAGCCGGCCACGGCCGAAGCGCTTGCCCGCATGGAGCTCGGCGCCGCCGGTCCAGCGCTCGAGCATCGCGTTCGCCGTTCCTTCGGGAACGACGCAGAGCGTCGGTTGGGCGCTTTCCGACCATGCGTCGAGGAGGGACGGCAGCGGGGCATTGGGATAGCAGAACAGCGACACGACCAGCGCTTCCGGAGTGGGCGCCGCGATACCCAGCGCTCGCCATATCGCTTCGCGCGCAGCGGAAGTCGCTCGAAACCGATCGCGGCGGAGAAAGAGGTCGCGCTCGCGCAGGAGCCCGCCGCTCTGTGCCGTGAATCCCGGAAAGAAGAAGTAACGCGTGAGCGGCAACGTCGCATGGCGCGACGCAAGCCCATGGCAGCCTTCGATCCACGATTCGGCGGAGAGATATTCCAGGTTGATCCAGACCGGCGGCCGGCCGCGCGCGGCCATCGCACCGAGATACGCCGGCGGCAGCCCGCAGCCGAACGCTTCGACGACGACCTCGCCCGGGTCTGCGGCGAGATCGCCCTTCGCGCCTGACCAGCGGTGCACATCGACGCCTCGTGCGCGTTGCTCGCTCGTCGCCGCATCGATCTCCGGCGCGAGGCGTGCGAGCGACTGCATGTCGTCAACGAACAGGCGCACCGCGATGGCGTGCTCGCCGGCGAGCTGGCGCGCGAGACGCCAGGCGACACCGACGTCGCCGTAATTGTCGACGACGTTGCAGAAGATGTCCCAGCGTGGGGCCTGTAGGGGCATCGGGGTGGCGACGTGTTGGGTCGGGATTAGGTTCCTTAGCACCAAACGCGGCGACGCGCCAGCTCAGGTTCCCTGAGAAACGGAAAACCGCTGCAGTACAATGCGCGCGAGCGCCGGCGCGATGGCGATCCTGACCAGGATAACGTGAAATCTGTTTCGATCTTGTTCGCACAGCTCCGGAATGCATGCTGCTGCCGCTTAGTGGCCGGCGCCCGCCGAAGAAGGCTGTGGCGATGAGCACGGCAGTGCCATCGTCCGCCGCCGGCCTGGTTGCTGCGCCGCTTTTTGTCGACGTTGTCTCCGACGTTGTCTGCCCCTGGTGCTACATCGGCAAGCGCAAGCTCGAAACCGCGCTGTCCCGATTGCGCGTCAACGAGCCGGAACTCACGCCCACCGTCCGCTGGCATCCCTTTGAGCTCAACCCCGATCTGCCCGTCGAGGGCATTGCGCGCGCGGCGTATCTCGAGAAGAAGTTCGGCGGCAAGGCGCACGCGGCTGAGATCTACGCCCGAGTGCGAGCCGTCGGCGCGGAGGTCGGTATCGCCTTCGAGTTCGACCGGATTGCACGGCAGCCAAACACGCGCGACGCGCATCGCCTGCTCGCCTGGGCGCAACAACGCGGCGACGCCGGTGCGCTGGTCGAGCGTCTGTTCCGCGCGTATTTCATCGAGGGCCGGTGGATCGGCGAGCGCGACGTGCTCGCCGCGCTCGCAGCCGAGAGCGGCGTTCCCCGCGAAGAGGCGCAAGCCATGCTCGCAGCGGATGCTTACCGCGTAGAAGTCGAGGCGGAGTATCGCGAGGCGCAGGAAGCCGGCATCACCGGCGTGCCGTTCTTCATCTTCAACGGCCGCACCGCGGTTTCCGGCGCGCACGATCCGGACGTCCTACTCGAGGCAATCGCTGCCGCACGCGCCAACGCATGAATGGCAACCCGGCCGGCGATACCCTCGGCGCGCTGTTCGGCGCGCAGCGGGCGGCGTTCGATGCCGAGCGCAATCCTTCGTTCGTCGTGCGCCGCGGCCGGCTCGACCGGCTCGCCGCGCTGGTCGAGGCGAACGAGGCGGCATTCGTCGCGGCGATCGCCGCCGATTTCGGCGTACGCCCGGCGCAGGAGACGCGGCTCGCCGAGCTGTTCATGGTGATCGCCGCCATCCGCCATGCACGGCGCAATCTCCGGCGGTGGATGCGCTCGCGCACCGTTGCTACGCCGCTCTATCTTCGCCCGGGCAGGAGCCACATCGTGCGCCAGCCGCGCGGGGTCGTCGGCGTCATCAGCCCATGGAATTATCCGGTGCAGCTAGCGTTGCTGCCGGTCGTGGCTGCGCTGGCGGCGGGCAATCGCGTGCTGCTAAAGCCCAGCGAGCTCACGCCGAAAACCTCGGCGCTTCTGGAGCGCGTCGTCGGCTCTCATTTTACCGCCGACGAGTTCGCCGTCGTCACCGGCGGTGCCGATGTCGGCGAGGCATTCGCGCGGCTGCCGTTCGATCATCTGTTTTTTACCGGGTCGACCGCGGTTGGGCGCAAGATCGCGCGCGCGGCGGCGGGAAACCTGACGCCGCTCACCCTCGAGCTCGGCGGCAAATCGCCCGCGCTCATCCATGCCGACGCCGACCTCGAAGCGCTCGCACCGCGGCTCGCGGTAGGCAAGCTCTTGAACGCGGGCCAGACCTGCATCGCACCCGACTACGTGCTCGCACCGGCGGACAGAGTCGATGCGCTGGTCAAAGCGCTGGCCTCAAGCGTCGCCGCCCTCTATCCGCAGTTGGGCGCCAATCCCGATTACACGAGCATCATCAATGATCGCCACTACGCCCGGCTCGCTGCGCTGATCGATGACGCGGAGGCCAAGGGGGCGCGGGTCCTCCGCCTCAACCCCGGTAACGAGCTCCTGCCCGAGCGCTCGCGCAAGCTCGCGCCGACGCTGCTCGTCGACGTGCGCGACGACATGGCGGCGATGCGCGAAGAAATCTTCGGGCCGATCCTGCCGATCGAGACGTATTCGACCTTCGACGAGGCGATCGTGAAGATCAACGCCCGCCCGCGGCCATTGGCGCTGTATGCTTTCGGCGGCGACGCGCGCTCGCGCATGCGCCTGCTGCAACAGACGATCGCGGGCGGCGTCACTTTCGACGACACGCTCTGGCACTTCTGCAACGAAGAGCTGCCGTTCGGCGGCGTCGGCGCATCGGGGTACGGCGCTTATCACGGCGAGCAGGGGTTTCTCGCTTTCACGCACGAGAAGGCGGTATTCACGCAGCCGCGCTTCGCGCCGACATGGCTGCTTTATCCGCCCTATCGCAAACGCTTCGATGCAGTTCTGAAAATCCTGAAGCAGCTCGCGTAGCCCGGGCTGAGCGCGTAGCGCGATGCCCGGGGGCGACGTCTCATTGCGGCGTTAGCCCGGGCATCGCTGCGCGTAGCCCGGGCTGAGCGCGTAGCGCGATGCCCGGGAGCGAGGTCTCATTGCGGCGTTATTCCCCGGGCATCGCTACGCGTAGCCCGGGCTACGCACGATTCGGATCGCGCGCTGTCAGCGGCGCCGCCGCCGCCAGAGCGCATCGCTCAACACGGTGACGACCAGGAGGTTGATTGCTAGCGTTGCGAGCTTGAGCGGGGTAACACCCTTCGTAAGCGCATAGAACTCGAAGGGCAGGTAGATCAGGGCCGACGCGACGCCCAGCCATTCCGCCCATTCGCGATCGAGCCACAAACCGTATCCTTCGGCGATGCGCACGACCGCGTAGACTGTCGCGCCGATCGCCAGCAGCCACAAATCCATCGACGTAACGCGCTCCGCCAGCGCCACGAAGATTTCCGGTACGCGGCTCGCGGGATCGAGATGCAGGTGCTCCAGCAGCTCTTCGACCACGTCCCGTATGTCGTGATGCACGAACGCGAGCAGACCCAGGCCGGCGACGAGCACCAGCGCGCCCTTGGCGAATTCGAACACCGCAACGATACGCAGCCGCGCGCCGAACCAGCCGCGGAGATTCGGCTGTCGTTCAGTCGAAGCGGGCAAGCTTGTTTTGGCGTTCAATCGAATGACGCGCGATCAGCGCTCGGGACGAAATTGGCGCAGACGCGGCGATGTCGCGGATTCGCGCCGGCCCATGATGTAAGTGGCGAATACCGCGCGATCGTCCCCGAGCATCACGTCTGGTAACGCAGATTACGTCAAATTCCGCGGCGGACGCGACGCGCTGGGTCCAGTATTCCCACTATTCGCTCCTTGCGACTGTCGAGGCCATCTTCAATCTGGGTTAGCCCGGGCGGAACGACACCTCCGCCACCCCGATGTCGGACCTGTTCAGGGGCGGAATCCCTTAGGACTTCGCTTTCTTCGAAGGTTTCGACTTGCCAGAACTGTTGAGGGCGACCGCTTGGCGAACGAGCGCCTTGAAGGCGGACTCGTCAACTTCTTCTCCTTCGTGGACGTCGATCGCGCGGCGTACGTTTCCGTCGAGACTCGAGTTGAAGAGACGGGCCGGATCCTTCAGAGACGCGGCCTTGGAGAAGGTAAGCTTCACGACATTCTTGTAGGATTCGCCAGTGCAGATGATGCCGTCGTGCGACCAAATCGGAGTGCCCATCCACTTCCACTCCTCGACGACGTCCGGGTCTGCTTCCTT
>WNGA01014266.1_pt1 | contig 11578 bp, 8 predicted proteins | sample 5400061 | NCBI WGS metagenome assembly WNGA01 (sample SAMN13153366, study PRJNA577476) | soil metagenome | isolation source: 100 cm soil or saprolite under grassland replicate 2 | place: USA:California | collected 2016-06-15
CATAAGCCGCCGTTCGCCCCCGGCGCCACCTGGTCGTACTCGAACACCGGCTACATCCTCCTCGGGCTGATCGTCGAAGCGGCGAGCGGGAACCCCATCGGAACGGAACTCGAACGAAGGATCTTCGGGCCGCTCCACCTCCGCGCCACGAGCTTCGCCAGATCGCCGCACATCACCGGCACGTACGCGCACGGCTACTTGCCGCTCGACGGATCCCGACCGCGAGACGCGAGCGTGTTCAGCCAGTCGAGCAGCTGGGCCGCGGGCGCGATCGTCTCCACCGCAGACGATCTGGCGACCTTCTACCGCGCCCTCCTCCGCGGCCGCCTGCTTCGCCCCCGCCTCCTGCGAGCGATGGAGACAACTGTTCCCGTCGCTGCGGATCCCCACGGAGGTGGATCCGGGCTGGGGCTGTTCGAGACCGGACTGACCTGTGGCCGGGTCTGGGGCCACGAGGGGACGGCCTTCGGCTACAAGACGATCGTGTACTCGAGCAGAGATGCGACGCGCCAGATCGTCGTCATGGTCAACGACTCGCCTCCCTCCCCCGTGGTCGCGAATGCATTGGAGCGCCTGGTCGACACCGCATACTGCGGTGGGTGACCGGTTCCCGAGGCAATCCCCTAAGGGGAAGCGCGCGCCCTCATCCGCCGCCGCGCCACAGGGTCGGCGTCTCTGGCTTTTCGGCGATGCGCGCGCTTTCGCGCCGAAACGATGACCCGCAAGCTGCGAGCCGGCCGTTCGACGCTGGCCGCGACGGCTTCGTGATCGGCGAGGCCGGCGCGATCCTCGTTCTCGAGGAGCTCCAGCACGCGAGGAAGCGCGAGGCGAAGATCTACGCCGAGCTTGTCGGCTACGGCGTCTCCTCGGACGCGCAGCACATCACCGAGCCGGATCCCTCAGGGGAGAGCCCTGCGCGGGCGATGCGGATGGCGCTGGCCGACGCGCGCATCCCTCCGGAAGAGATCGACTACATCAACGCGCACGGAACCTCGACGCCGCTGGGCGATGTGAGCGAAACCCGCGTGATCAAAAAGGCGCTCGGGGAGCAGGCGGCGCGGAACACGCCCGTCTCCTCGACCAAGGGCGCGACGGGTCACTGTCTCGGCGCCTCGGGTGCCCTCGAGGCGATCTTCTGCACCCTCGCGATCCACGAAGGAGTGCTACCGCCAACGATCAACTACGAGACGCCCGACCCCGACTGCGACCTCGACTACATCCCGAACGAGGCGCGCGCGGCCGACGTGAGGCTGGCTGTCTCCAACTCATTCGGCTTCGGCGGCCACAACGCCACGATCATCCTGCGCCGCCTCGAAGGATTAAGCAGAGTCCGCCCTCAACCATCCGCGCCGCTCCCGGGCCGGCCGGGGGGCGTGCGTGCGTCGTGTCAGTCGAGCAAGAGACTGACATGACTGCCACGCTGGCCACGAATCCCCTGCACGTGGCGGCTTACGGTTCCTGCCAGCATCCCGGCTGCATACTGTCACGATGACCCGGGAGCCCCCCGATTCGAAAGGTGCAGCGCAGTTTCGCTGAGCTTGCCGGACGGGGCGCCACGGCGGCGCGATGCAGCCGTGGGCGCCAATACCCCGCAGCAAGAGGCAGGCCGGTCCTCGCCTCCCTGTCGCAGTTCCCGCAATCTAGTTGGTCGTCGACGAGCGAGCGAAGCGAGAGCGTAAGCCGGGCGGAGGGGACGCGGAGCTGCCAGTCGAGAGGCCAGCGACGGCCGGCGGCGTCGAGCACGCGGGCACCGGGGTTGACATCGAAGGTGCGCACGAGCCTCCCGCGGCCGTCGCGACCGACGAGCGTACCCGAGCGGTAGCGCAGGAGCGGCGTCCCGTCGCGCTTGCGGAAGCGGTAGAGCATGAGCTCTGTGCGGTCGGCGAACCGGCACGAGAACCAGTCCCAGTTCAGGGCGCGGGGGTCGTCGGCGAAGTCTCCCCACTGATGGTCGAGCCAGGCCTCGCCGGTGAAGCGGATCCGCGTTCCTGCTGTGGTGATGGCCCCGCGCGCGCGCGTCCGTGTCGCAGAGTAGTAGGCACTCTGGCCTGCCGCCGACTGCTCGATCACTCCGGTGCCGTCGCCGTGGAGGACGTACGGTTTCGTCGGCTTGACGGTCAGGTCGAGCGCGAAGCCGGGCTTGGAGGCAATGAACCTCCAGGTGTCGGATCGCCGCAGGTAGAGAAGCCGGTGGCCGGGCGCGCGCACGTCGAGCACCCGGGTTCCCGGTGTGCGCTGCGCGAGCAGCTCCGTCTTCCCCACGAGAGCACCCGTGTCCAGACTCAGCACCTGGCTGACCAGGATGACGAAGCCCTGCCGCGAGAAGAGCGTGAAGAAGACCGAGTAGCGCACGCCGTCCGCGCCGCGCACGTCGCCGGTGACGTACCACCACTCGATCCCCGCCCGCGGATGCCCGGCGTGGTCACGTGGTAGGGCAACACGGGGCGCCGCGGCGACGGCGGCCCCTGCCAGCGATACCAGCAGCAGGACGAACGGCCCCTTGCGCAGCGTCTCGCCCGAGCGCTTGACGATCTTCGTCGTCAGCTGCGCGACGAGGGGCAAGGCGACGATGCTGGTGACGGGCTGGCGAGGCCGGACGCGGAACCCGCGAAGAGAAGGCGGCGCGTGAGTTGCGTGCTGGACACCGATGCGGCTGATCGCGCACGCGTACGGGTGTGTGTGGCACACGGTCGCCCGGGGAGAAGGAGGAATCGAGATGGCAACCGCCGCGAAGGTCAACCTCGCCGAGAAGCTCGCGCTCTTCGACGAGCGCCGGCAGCCGAAGATCATCGGCACCCTAAACGACTACGAGTTCCAGCTTGTCAAGGTGCAGGGCGAGTTCGTTTGGCACTCGCACGAGGACACGGACGACTTTTTCCTCGTCTCACGGGCAAGCTGACGATCCAGCTCCGCGAACGCGACGTCGAGCTCCCCGAAGGCATAGCTTCGTCGTTCCCGCACGGAGTCGAGCACTGCCCCGAGGCAGAGCATGAGGCGCACGTCCTGCTGATCGAGCCCGCTGGAACAGTGAACACCGGCGACGTCATGAGCGACCTCACCCACCCGAAGCGACGATCTAAGGCGAAGCGCCGGGCTTGAGGCCACCCTCGCACCCGCACCCTCCTTCGTCATCCCGCACTCAGCCACGCGCGCGGAGTCGTACTGCCTGCATTGACTACTACCGAAAGAGCGCGCAAACGTTTAGTACAAGCCGTTTCTGGCGTGGTTGGCCAGTCCACGCGATACCCCCGAATCCCTGATACCGATGCGTCGGCAGGCGGGCACCCAGGCGCTCAGACAAGGCCCCCCACCCGCCCGCTCCTGAGGACGAGGGCAACCTCCTGCCCCCGGAGGCTCTCAGCTGCGCGCGAGGACTCTGGCTGCCTGTACCAGCTAGGGTTAGCCACTGCAGGCGACAGGGCGCAAATGGTTTACACAAGCGGTCTTTCGCCCGATTGTCCAGCACGCAACCAGCGGGGGCATCCCACCCCTGGATCAGGGCCGCGCGACGGGTCGCTCCTCGTCAGGCTATGAACGGAGGAAGGCCAAAACGGCGAGGACACGTCGGTGGTCGTCAGAAGTGGCCGGAAGTCCGAGTCTGTCGAAGATGCTCGATACGTGCTTCTCGACGGCGCGCAGCGTGATCACCAGACGGTCCGCGATTGCCTGGTTTGAGCGCCCCTGCGCCATCAGCTCGAGGACCTCCCGCTCGCGCGGGGTGATTTTCTCGAGCGGACTGTCGGGTCGGCGCCTCCCGAGGAGCTGAGAGACGATTGTGGGATCGATCGCCGAGCCGCCATGCGCGACGCGTCGTACGGCACTGCTGAAGTCCTCGAGATCGGAGACGCGGTCCTTGAGCAGGTACCCGACGCCTTCGGCGCTGTCGGCGAGAAGCTTCAAGGCGAGACCCAGCTCGACGTACTGCGAGAGTAGGAGTACGCCGACGCCGGGATGGTGCGCGCGGATCTCCTCGGCGGCACGAAGGCCCTCGTCGCTGTAGCTCGGCGGCATGCGAATGTCGACGATCGCGACATCCGGCGAGAAGCTGCGCACCTTGAGAAGAAGCTCCTCCGCGGTCGAAGCCTCGCCGACCACCTCGAAGCCTGCTTCCTCGAGCAGACGTGCGACGCCGGCCCGCAATAAGAGCGTGTCGTCGGCCACGATCACCCGCACGGCGGCACCGTCGAGGGTCACAGGCTCGTCATCCGGGGTACGTTGGTTCAGCTGCGCCATCCCACTGTGCAAGAAGCTTGACTGGAGACCTATGCGGGATCAAGGCGGCGCGCTGGTGTCTTAGGGTTCGGGTGACCACACTCCGTCTGACCCCGCCCGCTACACGCAAGGGATCTCCGCCCTGATGTGAGTCCCTCCCCCCGGGGGACTCTCGATCGCGAGGTGGCCCGCAAGGGCCGCGACTCGATCGGCCAGACCGCGGAGCCCAGAGCCGTTTGCCGTGTCGGCGCCACCGGTTCCGTCATCCACAATTTCGACGACTGCCCACGGACCGTCACGCACCACGACCACGCTCGCCGCCGACGCGTTGGAGTGCTTGGCGATGTTCGAGAGTGCCTCACACACGAGGTAGTAGGCAGCAACCTCCACGTGCTCGGGCAGGCGTTCGGGAACGACCACGAGGTGCACCGGGACAGGACTGCCGGCGGCAGCGGTCTCCAATGCGACAGCGAGTCCGTGATCGGCAAGCACCGCGGGATGGATGCCACGAGCGAGCTCGCGGAGCTCCTCGAGAGATTGCGCCAGCTGTTCCTTCGCCGTGTGCATGAGCTCGAGCGATTCGGGATCGTGCCTTGCCCGCGACTCGAGAAGTCTCAGCGAGACGGAGAGCGCCAGCAGTTTTTGTTGTGCCCCGTCGTGGAGGTTGCGCTCGAGCCGACGGCGCTCGTCGTCGCTTGCTCGGACGATGCGGGATCGAGAGGCTGCAAGCTCGACGAGGCTGGAACGAAGCTCGGCTTGCAACCGCTCGTTCTCGAGCGCGAATGCCCCTGCGGCGCTCACCGAGCTGAGAAGCTCCGGCTCATCCAACAGCGAGGCGTCGTGGACGAGAGCGGCGACGAGCCGGCCCTCGCGTTCCACCTTCGTGACCGCCCGAGGCTCGACGTCTTCGCCCAGCTGCACGGGTTCCCCCTTGAAGGTGACCCACTCCTGAGCGTCGTCGAGCCAGTAGACGACGTCGAGGGACGGGTCCCGAAGGGCCCGGGCGAGCGCGTCGCGCAGCTCGCCCGGCGCCGTGGCCCGTTGCAGCGCCAGCAGAAGCGGTCCGATAGCGAGGCGCGAACGGAGGAGGCCGAACAGAAATGCGAGCGGTGCCGCGCCAACGCAGACGAAGGTCAGTCGATGCAAGGTCTCCAGCTCCGGCCCGGAAAAGGCGAGAGAGACCAAAAGGAGCGCGATCATCACCAGGGCGAGGGCACCCGGGACGATGACGGGGGTGAGGAGTGGACGAAGGGCCGGCGTCGCGCTCCTCCAGCGGAGCGCGAGGAGGGCGAGGCTGGCCAGGGCGAGCGCCGAGATGAGGACGAGCTGTGCCTGGCGGACGAAGTCCGCTGCGCCGGGCTCATTCACGACTTCGAGCAGGTTGAGCGACCCGAATTCTCCCAACAGCATCCTCGCGAGCTCCAGGACGACCGCCGCCAGGTAGCCCAGACCGACGATTGCCCGCTCGGGGCGTCCCTCGAGGTGGCCGCTCGGGTAGGCGAGAAACACGTGCAGGAAGAGCACCGGCGGGAGCAGGTCGAGCGCTTGCCCGACGGTGAAGGGGACTGCGACGTTGGCCCAGGAGAGGGTAGTGACGAAGTTGGCGAAGCCCGCGGCCACCATCAGCGGTCCGAACCGGCTGTCGGGTCGGAACCACCAGGCAACGAGGCCGGCGAGAACGTACGGCACCGTGATCCAGTCGATCAAGGCGGCCGACACGCCGGGCTCGCGCACGTGGTCGCTCGTAAGCGCGAGTGCAATTGACGTCGACGCCGCGGCCACACCCGCCGCAGCCAGTCCCGAGACCAGGCCCGTTGGGGGCGTTTGCAGCCAGCCGCGCCACTGGGCGCGGCGATGATCGCGCAGCGCACGAGCGCAACCGAGTACCCCGAAAAGGCCGACACCCCGATCGGGCAATTTCAGCGCCGCGCGCGTCCTGCCCGCGGACGTCGCGTTCGAACCGCTCGTTCGAGTACTCATCTGGATCGAATCGTGGTGGGTGTCAAGTCTCACAGGTCTGGAGGCGCTCGGCAATCGCCGCCCACCGTGGTGAGGCAAACCGCACCCCCGGACACCGGTTGCCCGCTGTCCCGACACGCCAGCGCACCGGTTGGTCAAACGAGCAGGCCGCTGTGATGCTGGGGGGCGTCCCGACACGAATCCCGACAGAGACTGAATCGCGAGGGAGGATCCAACGATGGGCGAAGCGACTGCGATAGGTAAGGCCGAAGTCGCCGATCTGGCTCTGCAGGCAGTCGTGGCCGGGCGTGAGCTCAGCCGCCGCTTCGGTCATGCAGACGCGGCCGTCGATGCCCTGCGCGGCGTAACGCTCTCGGTTTCCAGGGGCGAACTGGTTGCCGTGATGGGGCCGTCGGGCTCCGGCAAGTCGACGCTGATGCACATTCTTGCCGGATTGGACAAGCCGACGGCTGGCCAGGTTTCGATCGCCGATACTGAGATCACCGGACTAGGAGACAACGACCTCACCAAGCTCCGACGCCGCCACATCGGTTTCGTCTTCCAGTTCTTCAACTTGTTACCGATGCTCACCGCGCGCGAGAACATCCTCCTGCCGCTTGACATTGCCGGCGAGAAGCCAGAGGCCGAGTGGCTGTCCGAGCTCGTGGAGACGGTCGGACTCACCGACCGGCTGTCGCACCGGCCGTCCGAGCTCTCGGGCGGCCAGCAACAGCGAGTCGCGATCGCTCGCGCAATGGTTTCGCGGCCGACGGTCATGTTCGCGGACGAGCCGACGGGCAACCTCGACTCGAAGACGAGTGACGAGATCCTCGAGCTTCTGCGCCACTCGGTCGAGACCTACGGTCAGACGACCGTCATGGTCACGCACGACGCGACGGCGGCGACCATTGCCAACCGGATCCTCTTCCTGGCGGACGGCCGCATCGTGAAAACGCTCGGCCGCTCGAGCCAAAGCGAGGTGCTGTCGGCGCTGAGTGAGCTGGGGGACAATGATTAGCGTCACCCTCAAGGGGCTCCTCGGTCGTAAATTCCGTGCGGTCCTGACGGCGCTTGCGATCGTGCTCGGTGTGGCGATGGTCAGCGGGACGTACGTCCTCACGGACACGATCTCGGCTGCCTTCGACAACATCTTCTCGGGCTCCTACAAGAACACGAGCGCCGTGATCTCCGGCAAGCAGATCGTGAAGTTCTCGTCCAGCGGGAACGCGACCGTGCCGGAGTCGCTGCTCGGCAGGGTAACTCGGCTGCCCGACGTCGAGGCCGCCGCGGGGCAGATCTTCGACCTGAACTCGAGCTCCGATTACGCGAAGTTGATCGACCGGAATGGCAAGGCGATCGGCGGCACGGCGCCGACGTTCGGCTTCGGGTTCGGCGGCGTCGACTCCCGCTTCAACCCGCTCACGCTCCTCGAGGGACGCTGGGCATCGGGGCCGACCCAGATCGTGATCGATGCCGCAACGGCGAAGGGCCACGACTTCGGACTCGGCGATCGCATCGGTGTCTCCGCCCAGGGCCCAATCCGCAACTACAGGATCACGGGCATCGCGAAGTTCGGCAACGTCGACTCGCTCGGCGGCGCAACGTTCGCCATCTTCGACGTCGCAACGGCTCAGGAGCTGTTGCACAAGCAGGGCGTCTTCGACGCCATCTCTGTGGCCTCGAAATCGGGCGTATCGCCCGAGCAGCTCAAGCGTGAGATCCAGCCGATCCTGCCGCCCTCGGCCGAGGTGAAGACGGGCGCCGAGCAGGCGAAGTCGAACGCCAAGGACACGAAGGAGTTCACCAAGTTCATTCAGCTCTTCCTGCTCGCGTTCGGCGGGATCGCGCTCTTTGTCGGCGCGTTCGTGATCTTCAACACGCTCTCGATCACGGTTGCGCAGCGGGCACGCGAATTTGCCACCCTGCGCACGCTCGGCGCTTCGCGCCGACAGGTCCTGCGCTCGGTGCTGCTGGAGGGCATCATCATCGGCGCAGTCGCGTCGGTCGCCGGGCTCTTCCTCGGTCTCGCACTGGCGAAGGGGCTCAGCTCCGTCTTCGCGGCTCTCGATCTCGACTTGCCGCAGAGCGGGACTGTGCTCGCGACGAGAACGGTCGTCGTCTCGCTCGGCCTCGGCATGGCAATCACGCTGGTCGCCAGCCTCGCTCCAGCCCTGCGCGCAACGCGAGTCCCGCCGATTCTCGCCGTACGCGAGGGCGCGAAGCTGCCTCGGTCGCGGCTGGCACCGTTTGCGCCCTACATCGCCGCCGTCACGATCGTCGTCGGCGGGTTGCTCATGGCCTACGCGATGTTCGTCGGTGGCCTCGCGACGAAGCAGCGACTCGCCGCGCTAGCGGTCGGGCTCCTGTTTCTCTTCCTAGGAATCGCTCTCGTCTCCTCGCGCATCGTCCGACCGCTGGCCGCGGTGGTCGGTGCCCCCGCAGAGCGGACCGGAGGGTCCGCCGGCCGGCTGGCGCGCGAGAACTCGGTCCGAAATCCTGGCCGCACGGCCTCGACCGCGGCGGCGCTGATGATCGGGCTGGCGCTCGTGACCGTCGTCGCGACACTCGGCGCCGGGCTTCGCAACGCGGACAGGGACGCCCTGAAGCGGCAGGTTCGCTCCGACTACGTCGTGACCTCGAAGAACGGCTTCGACCCCTTTCCCGTAGCCGCAGGGGAGGCCGTCTCGGGCGTTCGTGATGCGGAGGTCGTCTCCCACGTGCGCAACGAGCACGCCCGGCTTTTCCGCAGCGACGTCACCGTCGACGGCATCGACGTGAGCACGATCACGGACGTCTACCGCTTCGAATGGGAACAGGGATCGGATAAGGCGCTCTACTACCTCGGGCTCGACGGTGCCGTGGTCCGCAAGAAGTTCGCCGACAAGCACAAGCTCGATGTCGGAGACGTGCTTCGCCTGACGACGCCGGACGGCAAGCACAAGGTGTTCCAGGTGTTCGGAATCTTTGCGCCGCCCAAGATCGACAACCTCGATCCCGTCCTCGCCTCGATCGTCATCACCACGGACGCTTTCGACCGTACCTTCTCGCGACCGAAGAACATCTACACGCTCGTGAACGTGGCGGGTGGCGCGAACGATGCGACGACCGCGAGGTTCGAACGCGCCTTGGCCGCCTATCCCGACGCGAAGGTGCGGACGAAATCCGCGTGGGTGAACAAGCGCGCGGCCGGTATCGACAAGCTCCTCAACCTGCTCTACGTCCTGCTCGCCCTCTCGGTCGTCGTCAGCCTGTTCGGCATGGTGAACACACTCGTGCTCTCGGTCTTCGAGCGCACACGGGAGCTCGGGATGCTGCGGGCGATCGGCATGACGCGTCGGCAGACCCGAAGAATGGTCCGCCACGAGAGCGTGATCACAGCCCTGATAGGCGCCGCGCTCGGCCTGCCGCTTGGAATCGCACTGGCGGCGCTCGTCTCACAGGCGATGTCCGACCAGGGACTGGCCTTCCACCTGCCGATCCTTTCGCTGCTGTTGTTCGCGGCAGTTGCTTTCGTGGCCGGCGTGCTCGCCTCGGTGATCCCGGCGAGGCGCGCTGCACACCTCAATGTGCTCCACGCGCTGCAGTACGAATAGTCGACCTCCCCGCCCAGTACACAAGGGCGCGAGGGTGACGGGAGTGCGAGCGGAACTGTTCGGGGGCGAAGGGTGAGGCGCGAGTGTGGCAATCACCACCGCTGGAACGGGCGACCGTGCTCGCGCCGTGCAATCCGATGAGGGGCGCCTCGACGACGAAGAGGGGTTACGGCGCTCGCCACCAGGCACGGCGGCGCGCACTGGCTCCGCTCGTTCCACCACGGCGAAGAGGGGCAGACGATGGCCGAATACGCCGTCGTCCTTGCGCTGATCGTGCTTGTGACCGTGGCTGTCTTCACCGCCCTCTCTGGCGGTATCCGCGGTGCTGTGAACAACGTCACCGCCCTCTTGTAGGCAGCAGAGGCGCGGCCGAGCTCACGGGTCTATCACCGAATCGCTGTAGCCCCGGGGCTGTCGCGCGGGACGAACGGGGATGGTTTTCTCACGCCGTTGCGTCAGGATTGGGAAGGAGGGCGCGGAATCTGCGGCCGGCCTGTGGGACTCTCCCTCGGCAGGCCGGGTTGGTCTGCGGGCCCGCGCCCTCCTCGCGTCTTGCCCCCGACTGAGCTACTCAAGGCACCACCGACCGAGGCCGACACCTTGGAACATGCGCGAGGAGCCGTCGCTACTGCGCGACGGGCTCGGGATCTTCTCCGCTCCCCCCAGGCCGCAGCTCCTCGCGCATCGTCTTCAGCGCCTCTCGCGTTGCCTCCCCCGTTCGGGGCATCATTTCACGCGTGGCCGCCAGCGACAGAGCCCTCGTCTGCGCTGAGTGCGGGCGTGAGTCGACCCACTCAAGACTGCCGAGGACTCCTGGCGCGCCTACTCGGATGGACTAGGCGAGCTGCACGTGTTCTGCCCGGAGTGCGCCAAGCGGGAGTTCGGCGACGAAGAGCTTGCGGCGCGTCTCGACGTCCACGGCGGGGCATTCTCGTGACGATTACGGACGGGCGGGGAGGCGGTTGCCTCGTCTGACGACGTTTCCAGGTATCACCGGGGTATGCACCGCATGCGCGCTTCCGGCATGTCTGTCACACTTGACACGAGATGATTCCGCTCAACCATAGGGTTTTCCTGGTTTGAGCGAAACCCGTAAGGCGCATACGGGATTCGAACCCGTGCCGCCGCCGTGAGAGGGCGGTGTCCTAGGCCACTAGACGAATGCGCCCCGGCTGCGGCCCAGTCTAGCTCACCGCCCTGGCCTTCTCCTTCTCCAGGAGGACGTGGCGGCGCCAGCGCACGGTGCCGAGCATGAGCCCGATGGCCGCGAATCCCAGGGCCGCGTTGACGACCGTCACGGCGACGTACATACCCACGCTGAAGCTGAGCAGCGTGGCCTGGGAGATCGGCGAGTTGCGGAAGACGTAGGCGAGGAAGCCCTGCTGCGTTCCCACCCCGCCCGGGGTGAAGGGAAGCACCGTCGAGATGCTCTGCACCGCCAGCACGAGCACGGCGTTCTCGGCGGTGGCCGGCACGTGGAAGGCCCGCAGGAAGAAGTAGATGCTCCCCACGCGCAAGCCCCAGCTCACCGCCTGCCACGAGATCACGCCGGTCACGAACCGCCTCGGTGTGCGGAGGATGGCGAACCCCTGCTGCACCCGGGCGCGGAAGTTCCTCACTCGATGGACTCCGATCCCGATCAGCAGGCCAATCACCACCAGCCACACAGTTGCGATCACGATCGCCGTGCCGGGGTGCTCGAGCGGCCAGTGCCAGTCGACCGTCGGCAGCTTCGGCAGAGCGCTGAAGCTCGGAAAGACGCCGAGCGTGAGGGCCCAGCCGAGGAGCCCAGCCGCCACGAACAGATCGAAGAT
>WNGA01030286.1_pt1 | contig 11577 bp, 10 predicted proteins | sample 5400061 | NCBI WGS metagenome assembly WNGA01 (sample SAMN13153366, study PRJNA577476) | soil metagenome | isolation source: 100 cm soil or saprolite under grassland replicate 2 | place: USA:California | collected 2016-06-15
GAGGAAGAAGCTCGCCACCACCACCGAGAGCCCGGTGATGAACCCGGACAGGGCCAGCAGCGGGATTCCCGAGACCAGGAACGCGACCGCCACCATGGTCGGCTTCTGCATGCGCGACTCCAGCCATCCCACTGTGGCCATGCCGGCGAACCCGCCCACGGCCGAGGCGCCGATCAGGAACGAGAACGACCCCACGCCCTGCTGGAACCGGTCGCGGAACACGACGAACGAGATCACCAGGATCAGTCCCTGGAGGAACTGGTCCACGGTGTAGGAGGTGATGGGACCGAGCGCCCGGGGAGTTCGCCACAGGCGTCGGACGCCGTCGCCCAGCTCGCCGGCCACCCTGGCCAGCTCCTGATGGAGGGCCCCCTCCGGCCGGCGCGCCGCCGACAGGTTCGTCCGGATGGTCGACGCGACGGCGGAGGCGACCATCCACAACGGGATGGTGAGCACGATGGCCGTCCGCGTGCCGAACGCGTCGGCGACCAGCCCTCCCACGGCGACCCCCACGATCGTGGACAGGGTCCCGCCCACGCTGTTCAGCGAGTTCGCCACCAGCAGGTCCTCGAAGGACACGAGCTTGGGGGTGACCGTGCCCGCGGTCACCAGGAAGAAGCGGTTCGCCGAGAGCACGACCAGGGCGCCGGCGTAGAAGGGGACCGCGGCATCGGCGCCGGGAAGGAGCAGCAGGATGGCGGCGGCGCGGAGCAGGGGGGTCAGCACCAGGATGCGCCGCCGCCGCCATCGGTCGATGAACACCCCGGCGAACGGCCCCAGCACGGAGTAGGGGACCACCAGGACGGCGATGGCCTTGGCGAACCCGACGGTCGTGCTCTGCTTCTCCGGCGAGAACACCACCGAGGCCACGATCACGGCCTGGAACAGCCCGTCCCCCAGCTGGCTGGCGATCCGGGCCGCGAACAGCCGCCGGAAGTCGGTCGACCCGAGCGCCTCCCGCGCCCTCTGCACCGGCCCTTTCATGCCCGCGATCCTAGGTCGGGGCCAGCAACGGGGCGCAGTCCACGTCCCAGGACGGATCGGTCCCGCCCTCTTCCAGCCACGAGATCGCGTCGTCCACCGACCTGACGAACGCCCAGGCCCGCACGCGGTTCCGGTCCAGCCCGAGCTCGGTTGCCAGCCGTTCCACCGTGGAGTCGACGGCCGGCCGATCGAGATCCCCTCCCCGGAGCAGGTTGCGCAGGAGGTGGCCGGTGTCGAAGGCGGGCTCGCCGACGAGCGGCTTGGGGTCGATCGCGAGCCACGGCTCGCGCTGCGCGGCGAGCACGTTCCCGAAGTGAAAGTCGCGGTTGGCCAGCACCGGCCTGCCCGTCCACGCCGCCAGCTCGAGGCATGTCTTCACGGCCTCGTCCACGAGCCCTTGGTCGAAGGGGCGGCCCAGCCGCTCGAACCTCTCTGGGAACTCGGCGGCCAGCCGGCGGGCCAGGTGGACCACGAGCGGGAAAGGATGCGCGCGGCGCAACGGTCGCTCCAGCCGCCGGAGCAGGCGGCAGCCGATGGTGATCGCGCCGTCGGGATCGGGATGGTCCTCGAGGGGCGTCCCCGGCTCGAGGCGCTCCAGGAGAAGGGCGCCAAGGTCCGGAGCCGTGTCCAGTACCTGCACGGCCCCGTGCCCATCCCACAGGCGCAGCGCGTCCGACTCGGTCCGGGTCTCGTCGCTGATGAAGCTGACCTTCAGGACGACGGGCTCGCCCTCGGGGCCCTCGGCCGGGAAGACACACGCCACGTACCCCTCGGAGAACTGCGGGCCCAGGGTGAGCGACCACCGTTCCCGGGCCGTCCGCACGATTCCTGGGAGGGCGTCCAGCCATGTGCGTTCCGCCGTCCCGCCGGGCGTGCCGGCCAGGCGGAGGACCCCTTCCGGGGGCCGGATCGCGTCGCGGCTACGCGGGCTGGACGTCGAAGAAGGCGGTCCAGTCGGCGGCCTTGGAGGCCCCGTTGCCGAGGATGAACTCCTCCACCATCTCCCGGGCGGCCTCGTCGGAGAACTGCACCGGCGGCGACTTCATGAAGTAGGCCGCGGGGCCGATGAGCGGACCGGACACGCCCCGGTCCAGCGCGACCCTGGCGCACCGGACCGCGTCGATGACGATGCCGGCGGAGTTCGGGCTGTCCCACACCTCGAGCTTCAGCTCCACGGTCACCGGCACGTCGCCGAACTCGCGGCCCTCGATGCGGATGTGGGCCCACTTCCGGTCGGCCAGCCACGGCACGTGGTCGGACGGCCCGATGTGGACGTTGTCCTTCCCGATGTCGCGGCCGATCTGCGAGGTCACGGCCTGGGTCTTGGACTTCTTCTTGGACACCAGGCGCTCCCGCTCGAGCATGTTGAGGAAGTCCATGTTCCCGCCGAAGTTGAGCTGCGACGTGTGCTCCACGGGGACGCCGCGGTCCTCGAACAGCTTGGCCAGGACCCGGTGGATGATGGTGGCGCCGACCTGGCTCTTGATGTCGTCGCCCACGATGGGCAGGCCCGCGTCGGCGAACCTCTTGGCCCACTCCCGGTCCGAGGCGATGAACACGGGGATGCAGTTCACGAACGCGGCCCCCGCGTCGATGGCGGCCTGCGCGTAGAACCGGGTCGCGGCCTCGCTGCCCACCGGGAGGTAGCTCACCACCACGTCGACGCCAGCGTCGCGCATGGCCGCCGACACGTCGACCGGGGCGCCGTCCGCTTCCTGGACGACCTCCCGGTAGTACTTGCCTAGCCCGTCGAGCGTCGGCCCCCGGAGGACCTCCACGCCGAGCGGCGGGACGTCGGCGAACCGGATGGTGTTGTTGGGCTCGGAAAAGATGGCCTCGGCCACGTCCTTGCCCACCTTCTTGGCGTCGACGTCGAAGGCCGCGGCCACCTCCACGTCCGAGACGTGGTAGTCGCCCAGGGTGACGTGCATGAGCCCGGGCACATCGGCGCCCCGCGGCGCGTCCTTGTAGTACTCGATTCCCTGGACGAGCGCGGCGGAGCAGTTGCCCACCCCGACGATGGCCAGACGAATCTTCTTCACTGTGCACGCTCCTTGGTGGGGAAATTCGAGCGCGGTCGTCGGCGGCCCCCCCCGTCCGACGGCCCGTTCGGCCGAATCTTCCGGCGTTCGTTCTGGATCAGCCCGTCGAGCCACGCGATGTCCTGCTCGGTCGAGTCGGCACCGTGCTTCATGAGCGACTCCGTGTACGCGTCGATGCGCTCGCGGGTCTTCGACAGCGACGTCCGGATGACCGAGAGCCGGTCCTCCAGGAACGCCCGCCGCTTCTCCAGCAGGCGCAGCCGCGTGTCGGGCTTCAGGTACTTGAAGAAGGCCAGGCGGACCCGGAACCGGTTGTCCTCCCAGGACTCCTGGCCGGCCTCCTGGAGGAGGTCGTAGAAGAGCTTCTCGCCCTTCTCGGTGATCCGGTACACGTTCTTCCGCCGCCCCACTTCCTCGCGNNNCAGGCGGCGAAGCGTGGGATACAGCGAGCCGTAGGACACCTTCCAGAACGCCCCCAGGGTGTCCGCGAGGCGCTTCGAGAGCTGGTATCCATGCATCGTCTGCTCTTTCAGCAGGCCGAGAATGGCGAGCTCGAGCACGTTCTTCCTTCCGTCGGATAGCTCGACCCGATATATCGGGTCCATATATCGAGCCGATATATACAGGGTACCCCCGGGGGTCGTCAAATGCCCCCCTCGGTTCCCGTGGCGCCCCGGCGGGGTAGAGACGGGAGGTGGAGCTTCGCGGCTCGATCGTGGCGGACAGGATCGAGGGCCCCGATGCGGCGCCCGGCCGTCGCTGTTCGACGGGAACGGAGGGCTGACCCCGTGGTGCCGGCGGGGAAGGGGGCATTCGAGGTGGTGGCGCTCGCGGCGTCCGCGGGCGGCCTGAAGGCCATCTCCGAGGTGCTGGAGGGGCTCCCGGCCGACTTCCCCGCGGCGATCGTGGTGGTCCAGCACGTCGATCCGCGCCACCGCAGCCTGATGGCCGACATCCTGTCGAGGCGGACGCGGCTGCGGGTCAAGGAGGCCGAGGACGGTGAGGATGTGGCTGGGGGAACGGTCTACGTCGCGCCTCCCAACAGGCACCTGCTGGTGAACGCCGACGCCACGCTCTCGCTCACCCAGACCGAGCTGGTGCACTTCGTGCGCCCGTCCGCCGACCTGCTGTTCGAGTCGGTGGCGGCGAGCTACCGGGACCGCGCCATCGCCGTCGTGCTGTCCGGGACCGGCATGGACGGCTCCATGGGGGTCGAGGCCGTGAAGAAGATGGGGGGAACGGTGATCGCGGAGGACGAGCAGAGCTCGGAGTTCTTCGGGATGCCGCAGGCCGCCATCCAGACCGGGTTCGTCGACTTCGTGCTGCCCCTGTCGGAGATATCCTCCGCCCTGAAGTCGCTGGTCGCGTCGGGGGAGGGTGCGTGAGCAGCCCGGAGGACGATCCGGAGTTCGAGGACCTGCTCCTGTACCTCAAGGACAGCAGGGGCTTCGACTTCTCCGGCTACAAGCGATCCACCCTGATGCGGCGGATGGCAAAGCGGATGCAGGCCGTCCGTGTCACCTCCTTCAGCGCCTACCTCGACTACCTCCAGGTCCACCAGGACGAGTTCGCCTCACTGTTCGACGTGATCCTCATCAACGTGACGTCGTTCTTCCGCGATCCTCCGATCTGGGAGTACCTCGGCGAGACGGTGATCCCCCGCCTGCTCGAGGGGAGGCATCGGGACGAGCAGGTGCGGGCGTGGTGCGCCGGGGTGGCCTCGGGGGAGGAGGCGTACTCGCTGGCGATGCTGCTGGCCGAGGCGATGGGGCGCGAGGAGTTCCTGGGACGCGTCAAGATCTACGCGACCGACGCGGACGAGGCGGCCGTCCAGCAGGCCCGCCAGGCCTCGTATTCAGAGAAGGACGTGGAGGACGTCCCGGCGCCGCTCCTGGAGCGCTATTTCGACCAGGCGAACTCCACCTTCGTGTTCGACAAGGACCTCCGGCACTCGGTGATCTTCGGCCGGCACGACCTGGTCCAGGACGCGCCGATCTCCCGGATCGACCTCCTGCTCTGCCGCAACACGCTCATGTACTTCAACACGGACACCCAGGCGAAGGTGCTGTCGCATCTGCGCTTCGCCCTGAACCCGGGGGGCTACCTCGTGCTGGGGAAGGCGGAGATGCTCTTCTCGGGCGAGCGCGCGTTCGAGCCTGTGGACTTGAGACGGCGCGTGTTCGTGAAGTTGGGCTCGGCCGAGGCCGGGAAAGATTGGGAGCACCTCGTCGCGACCTCGGTCCAGGAGCCCCCCGTCGTGGCCGACGACCGGATCAGGGGGCGGGACGCGGCGCTGGAGGCGGGGCCCGTCGCCCAGGTCGTGGTGGACGAGGCCGGGGTCCTGACGTCGGCGAACCGCCGGGCCCGGGACCTGTTCGGGCTCTCCACCGCCGACCTCGGCCGGCCGTTCCACGAGCTGGACGTGTCGTATCGCCCGGTGGAGCTCCGTTCGCTGATGGAACAGAGCCGGACCGAGGGACGGGTCGTCGCCCTTCGGGCGGTGCCCTGGTCCCGGGCGCCCGGCGAGACCGTGTTCCTCGACGTGGAGGTCATGGCCCTGCACGACGCCGCCCAGAAGCCCATCGGGGTGAGCGTCACCTTCGCCGACGTGACCCGCGACAACGAGCTGCGACGTGAGCTCGAGCTCGCCAACCAGGAGCTCGAGACGGCCATGGAGGAGCTCCAGTCCACGAACGAGGAGCTGGAGACCACGAACGAGGAGTCCACGAACGAGGAGCTGGAGACCATGAACGAGGAGCTCCAGTCGACCAACGAGGAGCTGTCGGCGGTCAACGAGGAGATGCGCCAGCGCCGCATCCAGCTCGACGAGGTGAACGCGTTCCTCGAGTCGATCATGTCGAGCGTCGACCGGGCCGTCGTGGTCCTCGACCAGCAGCTCCACGTGCTGGTGTGGAACCCGGGGGCGGAGGACCTGTGGGGGCTCCGGCCCCAGGAGGCGCAGCGCCAGCCATTCCTGAACCTCGACATCGGATTGCCGGTGGCCGACCTCAAGCCGGCCCTGCGCGCGGCGCTGGAGAACGCCGACGGGACCGCCGACCTGGAGTTCGAGGCCACGAACCGCCGGGGGCAGCCGATCCGGTGCCGGGTCAACGTCAGCCCGCTCCAGGGTCCCGACGGAACCGGAAGGGGTGTGATCCTGCTGATGGATGCGCTGGCCGAGTCGGGCGAGCGGCCCGCGTAGACCGCCCGCTACGACGCCGCGGACAGGAGCTGCCGTGCGCTCTCCCGGGTCGCGACCAGCTGTTCCAGCGCTGCCCGGTTGTGGGAGCGGACCTCCTGGGCCAGGGCCAGCGAGGTGAGTAGGGCCTCGCGGTTCTCCATCACCGACCGGTAGAGCTCCTTGGCACGCTCGATCGTGCTCCCGATCTGCATGTACTGGAGCTCGAGGCGCCGGGTCAGGGGGACCGGAAGGCGGAGCGTGATCTCCGGGACACCCCCGGCGACGTCGTGCCCCACGACCTCCGCCCGGGCGGCCCGCTGGAGCTCTCCCACCACGGCCAGCGCCAGGTCCATGCTGGACACGCCGTTCGGGACGGAGATCTTCGCGACGGCCCGGGCCGCGCTGCCGTTACCGGCGGCGGTGACGGAATGTTGCCAGGCGCCATCCTGGAGCCACGTCGCGCCGCAGTCCAGGCACCGGGCACGGCGACCGGCGTCGACGTGGATCAGGATGCGTGCACATCGACAAGAGGGGCATGCGACCACGCTTGGCTCCTGTCCCAGCGAGGGCGAGATTGTACTCCAACGCAACCGTCCTCGTGTTCCCGTGTCCGTTGGTACCCACCGCTGACCGCCCCTAGACTTGGGCTGCCTGCGGGCGCCCACGTCCACGTATCTGTCTGGAGCACGCACATGCCTCGAGTCCTTCTCGTCGGATGGGACGGTGCCGACTGGAGGATCCTCGACCCGCTCCTCGAGCAGGGCGCGCTGCCGAACCTGGCCGCGCTCATCGATCGGGGGGCGAAGGGGGTCCTACGCTCGACCATCCCCACCCATTCCTGGGCGGCGTGGCCGTCCTTCCTCACCGGCGTCGATCCGGCCGACCACGGCGTCTACGACATCCTGGAGAGCGTCCCGGGAACGCACAAGCAGTACCCGGTGACGTTTCGCTCCATCAAGGAGCGGACGTTCCTTCCCGACCTCACCGCGGTGGGGCGGGAGATCCTGATGGTGAACGTCCCGCTCACGTTCCCTCCGCCGGAGATCTCCGGCAGGCTGATCGCCGGTGGCGTGCTGCCGAAGGGCCGTGCGTTCACGCATCCGCCGACGCTCGCGGACGAGCTGGAGCGGGCCGGGACGCCCTGGCCCATCAACGGCATGTCGTGGACCACGTACCGGCACCGGCCGGACGCGTTCCTGGACGAGGTCCAGACGGTGACCCGGGCCCGGATCAAGGCCATGGAACGCCTGGCCGACTCGGACTGGGACCTGGGGTGCTTCGTGTTCTTCGCCACGGACCGGGTCCAGCACTGCCTGTCCGAATACCTCTCGCCGGACCACCCGGACTACCCGACGCGGTCGACGGAGAAGGTGGCCGAGCGGGTTCGAGACGTGTACCGGATGCTCGACGAGTCGCTGGGGTCGCTCCTGGCCCGGGCCCGGGACGACGACCTGGTGCTGTTCATCTCGGACCACGGGTTCCAGTCCTGCACCCGGGCCGTGCACATGGATCATCTGCTCCGCCACCTGGGGTTCCTCCAGTTCTCGGCGAGCCAGGCCGTGCTCGGGCCGATGCAGTGGGGATGGGCCCGGAAGGTCGCGCGCAAGGCCTACGACATGCTCGGCCTCCACGGGAAGGTGTCGCTGCCCCAGGCCGTGAGCTGGGGGCGGACGCGGGTGTACACGTCCATCCGGTCCACCGGCGAGGGCGTGTCGGTGAACCTGGCCGGGCGGGAGGTCGACGGGATCGTGCCCCCCGAGGACTACGAGGCCGTCCGTGACGAGGTGGCCGGGAAGATCGCGTCCTTCGTGGACCCGGCCACCGGCCGATCGCCGGTGAAGCGGGTGTGGCGGCGCGAGGAGGTCTTCAAGGGGAAGTTCCTGGACCAGGCCCCGGACCTGCTGTTCGAGCCGGCCGAGCTGTACAGCCTCACGCACGCGAAGGCCATGGTGGAGTCGGCGGACTGGGTGTCCGGCGACCATCGCATGGACGGTGTGATCGTGGCGGCGGGGCCGGCGGTGGGGCGAGACGCGTTCGCAGAGCCGGCCAACCTGGTGGACGTGGCGCCGACCATCCTGGCGGCGCTCGATGCGCCGGCGTCGGTGGCGCACACCGGGCGGGTCCTGACGGCGGTCGTGGGGACGGACGCGTCGGTCCGGGCCGGCGAGTCCTCCGCCCCGGACGTGGTCGACGAGGGGCAGGCCGTCGGCGACCACGAGGCCGAGGAGATGGAGGAGCATCTCCGCGGCCTGGGCTACCTCGAGTAGTCTGGCATGGACTAGTCCGGTGGCCAGGACGGGCGAGCGGCCGGCGAAGCGCCGCCCCGGGCTTCGGGCCGCCCTGGAGTCGGTGCTTCCCCGGGGCCGGTTCGGGGACCAGCGCGACATCCTGGGGGGCGCCGGCCAGAACGTGATCGGGCTGGGGGCCGGCGTGCTGGCCACGTTCGCCACGCAGATCGTCATGACCCGCTCGCTGGGAGCCTCGATCTTCGGGGTGGTCACCGTGGCCACGCAGTTCGCGTTCATCGCCTCGACGGCCACTCGCTTCGGCATGGACGTGGCGAACGTTCGGCTGGTGGCGATCCTGGTCGGCCGGGGCGAGCACGGCCGGGTTCGCCCCCTCGTCCGAACCTCCGCCGTCATCGCCACGGTGGTCTCGGTTGTCCTCGCCGTCCTCGTGTTCTTCCTGGCGGGGTGGCTGGGCCGGACGCTGACCTCACGCCCCGACCAGGGGAAGGAGGCGTTCTGGGCGGCGTCGCTGGCGATCCCGTTCGCGGCCGTGACGTGGGCGTACCTGGGCGGGACGCGCGGGCTGAAGATCATGCGTCACACGCTGTACATCTTCTGGATCGGCCAGCCCGTCGGATGGATCCTCATCGCGGTCGTCGGGTGGGTCGTGGCGAAGAACGCCGGCGTCACGACGCTGGCCTACGCGCTGTCGTGGGTCGCGGCGTGCTTCTTCGCGTGGTGGGCGTGGGAGCGAGAGACGCGCGGGTTCGACGCGACGACCGAAGGGGGCGGCATCCCCGAGGAACGCACGGGCGCCCTGATGCGGTTCGGGATGCTCCGCGCCCCGGCCACCCTGTTCTCGCAGATGCTGTTCTGGACCGACCTGTTCGTGCTGGCGAACTACCGGCCCTCGCACCAGGTGGGGGTGTACGGGGCCACGGTGCGGACGGGCCAGTCGCTGCTGCTCTTCCTGACGTCGCTGTCGCTGGTGTTCAGCCCGTTCGTGGCCGACCTGCACCACCGGGGGGAGAGGGAGAAGCTCGACCAGCTGTACAAGAACGTCACCCGGTGGGGCCTGGCCACGACCATGCCGATCCTGCTGGCGCTGGCCATCCTGCCGGGGACGATCATGCGCGTGTACGGCCCGGACTTCGTGGCCGGCAAGGACGCCCTGGAGATCCTCATCATCGGGCTCATCGTGCCCGTCGTCGTGGGGACAGTCGGGTTCATCCTCATCATGGTGGGGCGGACGGGATGGGACCTGCTGGTGTACGCGCTGTCCTTCGTGCTGGCGGTGGGCGTGGCGGTGTGGCTGTCGCCGAAGTACGGGATGCGGGGAGCGGCCATCGCGGAGGCGGTGACGCTGACGGCGTCGGCCGTGGCCAGGCTGCTCCTCGTCCACCACTTCGTGAAGATCTGGCCTTTCGACCGCCACTTCCTGCGGCTGTTGGCGCCGACCGTCGCCGGCGGCGTGGCCATGGCGGCGACGCACGCGGCCCTGTCCGGCCCGAAGTGGCTCCTCGACCTCGGCGGCTCGGTCGTGGCCGGGACGGTCGTTTACGGGGTCGTGCTGGTGGCCGTGGGCCTCAAGCCCGGCGAGCGCCGGGCGGCCCTCTCACTGGTCCGCCGGGTGGTGGGGAGGTCGCCTCAGCCCACCAGCTGAGTCGGCTCGCCGGTATCACCGCGGGGCACCGGCGGCGAGAGCAGGGCGGTCTCCGACACCTTGGTCGAGGGCCGGCCGAACCCCGGCACGGGGTCCGGCTCACCCTCCGCGGCCTGGCGCTCCAGTTCCATGGCCCGAGTCCGGAGGTTCGCGTTCTCCTGGGTCAGGACGGCGTTCTGCGCCTCGAGCATGGCGCCGCGGTTGGCCAGCGTGTCGACCCTGATCTCGAGCGCGCGGCGGCTCGCGTGGCGGCGCCTCGCCAGCAGGGCCACGCCGAGCCCGATCAGCAGGACGGCCGCCGCCACCAGGATCGCCCCGGCGAGCACCAGGTTCCGAGTGGACAGATGAAACGTCTGGCCGAAGAGGTCGACGGCCTGCGTCCCGGCCAGGCCGGACGCGTTCTCCGCTGCGAAGTCGGCCACCACCCCCGCCGCGACCAGGCCAATGACCAGCAGGACGATGCCCATGCGCCACCTCCCAGGGTCCCTTCCCTGGGGCACAGCGTTCCCCCAGGGCGGGAACCGAAACGGATGTCGTGGCCGGCCGGTCAGGCCGAGCGGCGTTGCGCCTCGGCCTGGGGCTCCTCGGGGGCGGCGAGCGCCCGCTCCCGCGTCGGGACCGGGAGGTGGGGCGTGCGGATCGTGGCCGCGCCGAGCAGCAGGAGCGGCACGAGCTCGTACATCCCGAGCCCGAACATCGATGCCACGGCCGCGATCGCCGTGAGCGTGTCGGCGCCGGCGAGGGCCCAGATGCGCCCCGGCCGGAGCAGGGCCACGAGACCGCCCGCCGCGCCGAGCAGGATGGTGGCCCAGGTTGCCGCGTTCCCGGGAAGCTCGCCACCCACGGTGGCCGCCACGGCCACCAGGGACACACCCAGGGCGGTGGCGCCGGCGACGGGCGCGAGGAGGGGGAGCCGATCCGGCATCCCGGTGCCAATACCCGCCCCGGATCGGGGTCAAACGGCCGTCACCGGCGACGCCTTCCCGGGGGAGGAACCGCCCTTCCTACCCCGGCTGGGCGAGCCGGAGAGCCACGGCCACCGCCTCCGCGGGAGTTCCGGCCATGGGGAACGCCTGGACCCACTCGCCGCGGCGGTGGAGCTCCCACGTGGCGAGCCCCACGACGGGGATGCCGATCTTGAGGGCGAACGCGATCTCCGAGAGCGTGCCGAACTCGCCGGTGATGGCGATCACGGCGTCCGCCGCCCGGACCACCAGCGCATTGCGGGTCTCGCCCATTCCGGTGGGGATCGCGTACGTGAGGTGCGGCCCGGCCCCGGCCCGGTCGCGAGTGGGGAGGATGCCGATCGAGACGCCTCCTTCCGCTTCCGCCCCTCGGGCGACGGCGTCCATCACGCCGGTCATGCCGCCGCACACGACGACCGCGCCCGCCCCGGCCAGCAGGCGTCCGATCTCCTCGGCCCAGGCCTCCTCTGCTTCGGTGGCCACGCCGGGCCCGCACACGGCGATGTAGATCGGA
>WNGA01011458.1_pt1 | contig 11573 bp, 10 predicted proteins | sample 5400061 | NCBI WGS metagenome assembly WNGA01 (sample SAMN13153366, study PRJNA577476) | soil metagenome | isolation source: 100 cm soil or saprolite under grassland replicate 2 | place: USA:California | collected 2016-06-15
GGGGTAGCTTGCATGGGGACAGATGTATGAGGATAGTTTGTATCCCGATAGCTGTATTGGGACTGGGATGAGTGTGGGGACAGCTGTCCGTCGAGCGCAGCTCGACTCTTCTGACACAGGTTCGTAAGAATCTCTTGTTTTCAAAGGGCGCGCGGCTCACGCCCTTAGCAAAGCCGAGCTCCAAAATAAATTGTGCAGTCGGGAGGGCACGAGTTCACTCGTGCCGAGAATATTCTCCTTTCGTGTAGGGCTGCTTCAGCAGAGAACGATCTTGCCTTGAAGGGCGCAGATGCGAAAACAAATTCTGGACTTCGGCGTCTGACACTCGAAAATATGTTCGTCGTTCGTCCCGCCGCACGGCACGTCCCAGTCCGTGAACGGGGTAGGGAATCGGCCCACAGCAATTTCCTCTCAAGCCCCATTCTGCCGGAATGTACCTAAACCGCTCATCGAGAGCGGGAAATAAACTTTACAAAGATGGGACAATTTACCTTGCGAGTCTGCTATTCTATATCTAGAAGCTAATAGGAAGAGCACGGTTATATCCGTGCTCTTTTCCTTTTTTTGGGGCGAACTTGGAAAACTCAGAAGAACCAATAAGTATCGCGTCACCCGACCTCACCGCGTTCAGGCGGCCGACGAAAAAACGCAAAGGCGAAGCGCGGAACTCGTTTTCGTATTCAAGGCTATCAGTCTTGGTTTCGGCGTGGCCACGCCCGGGGAGACAACGAACGCTACGACTTCATTCTCAATTACAGGACTCTCCGGTGGCGCGTTCAGGTCAAGTCCACCGAGCGCTTTGAACGGACAGGCTACCGGGTCAAGGGCGGCGGGTCCACTGCGGATTATCGCCTCGATGAAATTGATTTCCTCGCTGCCTACGTCGTTCCTGAGGAAGTCTGGTACGTGGTTCCCGTTTCCGCCGTCGTCCGGCACAAGAGTCTGCGCTTCTTTCCCTACTCGGGAAGCAAGGGCCGCCTGGAAAAGTACCGTGACGCATAGCACCTCTTCAAACTCCCCGCACTTCAAACGCTGGAGGCCATGCCGCACTTGCTGTGAGGCAAAAGTAGGACTGTCAGCTTCGATACGGCTAAAAGCCGTATCCTGATACGACCCCAAGCCCGAAGCCCATACCCTGACGCCAAAGCCCTGCTTTTCACTGCGATATACTGAGACTTCATGCCGGCGCAGGAAAAGACGTTCTACCTGGAAACTTTCGGTTGCCAGATGAATGCCCACGACTCCGAAAAGGTGGTAGGCACGCTCGTTTCCCAGGGATATCGTCAGGTCCCAACCGTCGAAGAGGCCGGCCTGGTGCTCTACAACACTTGCTCGATTCGCGACAAAGCCGAGCAAAAAGTATTTCACCGTCTCGCCGACTACAAGAAGTTTGAGAAGCAAGGCAAGAAGTTTGGAGTACTCGGCTGCGTCGCGCAGCAGGAAGGCCAGAAGATTTTCGAAAAAGCTCCTTATGTTTCGCTGGTCTGCGGTTCTGCATCTTATCGCAACTTGCCGCAAATGCTGATCCAGATTGAAGCAGGGAACCGGCGCGTCACCGGACTCGACGACCGCGAAACCGATGCATGTTTCGAAACCGAATTTACCGCTCGCACCAATCCGCATCGCGGCTACATCACCATCATTGAAGGATGCGACAAGTTTTGCTCCTACTGCGTCGTACCCTACACCCGCGGCAAGGAGCGCAGCCGGACATCCGACTCCGTTCTCGCCGAGGCGCGCCAGATGGCCGATCTCGGCTACACGGAAGTCCAATTGCTCGGACAAAATGTAAATTCGTACCATGATCCGGCAGCCAAGAAGAGTTTCGCCGAACTTCTGGTCGCTGTTGGAGAGGTCCCGGGAATCCACCGAGTACGGTTTACAACTTCCCATCCCCGCGATTTTGGAAAAGATATTGTTGAGGCAATCGAATCGGCGCCAACTCTTTGCGATCACGTGCATCTTCCTGTACAAAGCGGCTCGACCCGCGTACTCGATGTCATGCAGCGCCTTTATACTCGCGAGCAGTACCTAGAGCGCATTTGGTGGATGAAGTCGGCAAGGCGCGAGATCAGCATCACCTCCGACATCATTGTTGGTTTTCCGGGCGAGACCGAAGAGGATTTCCAGGAAACGCTCTCGCTGCTCGATGAAGTTGGCTACGACGCGGTGTTTGCCTTCAAGTATTCGCCACGTCCCAACACACCGGCAATTCGCATGGACGACGCGATTGCAGACCAGGAAAAGTCACGTCGCCTGACGGCGTTGCTTGAAAAGCAGCGCGGAATTCAGCAATCAACCAATCAAAAGCACTTGGGTCAGAAACTTGAAGTAATGGTTGAAGGGAAGAACGAGGCGCGGAAACAGTGGATTGGCAGAACGTCACAAAACAAGACGCTGAACTTCACCGCCCCCGCCGATTACAACCTCGAACCAGGCAGTTATATCCCAGTGCAGGTAACCGTAGCCTTCCCAAACAGCCTCTTAGGTGAAATGGTGATCTAAAAGATTTCGCAGGCAGTTACAACGATCCAGAAGGAGTCACAATGGAAGTGGAAATGAAAATTCGGGCGCTTTTGATGGATCCGGTGACGAATACGCCTATTGTGATTCTGAAGGACGCCGGCGGGGACACGGTACTGCCCATTTGGGTGGGGATATTTGAGGCTAGCGCCATCCAGTTGGAGATCGAGAAGGTCAGCACGCCGCGGCCTATGACGCATGACCTTATCAAGAATGTGTTGGCCGGGCTGGACGCACATGTTCATAAAGTCGTGGTCACGGAGTTGAAGGAAGATACTTTTTACGCCGTGATCTGGATGGAGCGCGACGGCCGCATCATTAGTGTTGACTCGCGCCCCTCCGACGCCCTGGCCCTCGCGCTGCGCGTGGATTGCCCGATCTTCGTGGAAGACGATGTCCTGAAAACGTCAAAGAAAGCCGCTACAGCGGCAGATACCAGCGAAGAATTGCGCAAGTGGCTGGAGGGCCTGAACGACGAGGATCTAGGCCGCTACAAGATGTAAGTAACCCCCCGGCACACGAGGACAGCACATGCTGCGGGCCGCCGGTTAGTTTACATAATACCTGTTATCGGACACTGATAACCGCTAAAGGCCACGCGTAGCTCCCATCGTTTACTCTTTTATGTCCTTGGTTTGCTGAACCAATTCCCTTTGCAAGTAGATGATTTGGCCGACGTGATGGTAGGCGTGGCCGGCGCAGCGCAAGAAGGCATTGAAGCGGTTCTTGGCTTCGCTTTCGAGCTCTGCGGAATATGGCGCGGCCCAATCGTCATCGGACTGCTTAGCTAACGTCGAGACCACGGTTTCGATCGCCCGATCGAAATTCCTGAGCAGCTCGTCCTTGGGCTTGCCACTGTCGCTGAATTCCAGATCGCGGTGCCGGATGTAGCCCGTACCAGCGATCTGGGTCCCAATGTAGTTGTTGAGGTTTCCCGTCAGGTGCAGGATTAACTTGCCGATGCTATTGCCGTAGGGGTATGGGAGTATCCAGAGCTGCCCGGTGGACAATGGCGCGGTGAGCTCGTGGACCTTTGCTTGGATCATCCGGAAGTAATCCGCGAAGCTAGATTGAACCACATCGAAGTGCAGGTGAAAATTGAGTTCGACCGCAGCACGTGAAACGGAATCGCCAGAAATCCAGCGCCGGAAGTTAGATATAAATCAGCTCCAGACGCGAGATATAAATCCAGCTCCGGAGGAGCGGCATATGTTAGCCCAGCGCGTAAGCGCTGGGTAGCGTGATACAACGACCGAGTCCCAGAGGGACGACACAAAACTCGTTCCTCACATTCTGCCGTTCAAGTCCGTTTGAAAGTGTTTCACCCACAAGCCAAGCTTCTCATCAATGCAACAGGTTTTCCAGCAACTCCTCAAGGGCAAACGACCGCGTGGCATTCACAAACATGGTAAACAATTTCCTGGGATCCGTTCCGTAGGACAAAGAATATTCGTTTCCACCGAACAGCTTGTTGCAGAAACCTTGCAATTCCGGCCTGAGCGCTTCCCGAGTTTCCTCGCGATTTGGCGCTAGAAGTCGATCGTTGATCAGAATCTCGATTTCCTGACCATTAAAGTGCAACTTGCGATCTAGCCTCGTATCTTCTTGTAATTGCTGGCATGTACTGAGTGCTGCGCGTGCCGCCTGCGCCAAGCGCTCCTCGTTGCTACCTTCGAGCAATGCCTTGCGGTTATAACGAAGTCCCAACCGGTTGTCGGTGTTATCGAGACTGTAATCGGCTTCGTGGCCGATAAGTACGATTCCCGGCCCGCGGTACACATGCCGGTAATCGGCGACATCCAGCAATAATTCCTCGGTCAGCTGACCTTGGATCCAGCTATGAAATATGGGAATGACCTGATCAAGATCCAGGTCCTCGGCATACGACAGCACAAGCTTCACGCTAATATGTTGAAGCTCCAGTGAAACCCGTTCTTCTATTCCCGATGGCATCAGACGCTCACCAGCGTTCCCATGCGATTGTTGCAGCTATGTGCCGCGTCAATGAAAAGCTGGGCCTCATCCATTAAGTAACGGCTCGACTCTTCGGTATAAGCCTGATCAGCTTTGCGGTGAGCGTCGAACAGATAGTTGGCGAACTTCCCTCCCGCAAACGGATCAAAGAATTTCTGTGTGTCGTAATAACGGCTTCGAAACTCGGCGACGATCTGGTTCGGGTCGTTGGTAATATCGGAATACTCGATTTCCACCAGCGCTTTCGCGGCATTCAGCATAGCTTGATAAGCTTTCTTTCCTGCCTGCTTAGCTTGCCCGCTTTCGAAAGCCAATTGCGCTTCGAACAGTTCCCTTTCGGCCGCAGCCAGACCGAAGTCAACCGATGACACTACTTCGCCCGCACATTCGCCCACGCCCATGTCCCCCAGCGTGTATTCGCGCGGGTCTCCCCAGTCGCTGAAGAACGAGCGGTCACCGTCAGGTGGTCGGGTGAGATCCTCCAACATCTTCTTCAATTCCGCTTTGCCGAGACGCTTGATAAAGTCCTTGAAGCTTTCGCCGGTGTTGCGTCCAGCTACATAACGATCAGTCAATCGCGTGACGACTTGCGGAATATTCTTCGACGGAATCGCCACCACCGGCAGCCCATAGGAGCCGGCATTATGTGCCCACTCGCCTCCGAGAACAACTTGGAAATGTGGCACTGCGTACCCAGCGATCTTGCGGCTGACGCCATAGAAGCCCAGATCGGCGGCGTGATGCTGACCACAACTGTTGAAGCACCCGCTGATCTTGATGTGCAGATTCTGAACTGCCTCATCCTGCTGAAAGCTTTTTTCCGGGACTCGCTTACGCAACTCTGCCGCGAGTCCGCGCGAAGATGAGATTCCCAATTTGCAGGTATCTGTACCTGGGCAGGATGTGATATCGACGAGGGCGCCGGCGCCAGGTTCCCCGAGACCTGCAGCCCTCAGCGCGCTGTATAGCTCACGCACATCGCTTTTGCTCACCCAACGGATTGCGAAATTCTGTTCGACCGTGGTGCGGACGGTTTCTTTGGTAAAGCGCCGGACGATGTCTGCCAAGGAGCGCAACTGATTGGCGGTGATGTCGCCGAGCGGCAGTGCGACGACGACCGTAACATATCCTGGTTGCTTTTGCGGGCGAGTATTAAACTTCAACCATTTCTTGAAGTTACCCGAATTACCATTTAATTCTTCAATCGCAACCAAAGATGGCAATGCCCCGGCCGGCTTCAGCGGCGCTTCCTCGAACTCCGCCAGCGCCTCCTTTATATAGTCGGTCCATCGCGGATCGAACGGGAGAATCTTGCGTTCTTCGCGCACCAGTTCCCGGAACTTCTCAATTCCTAAATCTTGAATCAGAAACTTGATGCGGGCGCGGTTGCGGTTCTTCTTTTCGCCATTCCGCGCGAAGACTCGGGCGATCGCCTGGGCCAGCGGCAACAATTCTTCAGGCGGGACAAAAGCGTCGAACAATTTCGCCTGGTATGGGACTGCGCCCAGTCCTCCGCCGACATACATCTCAAATCCAAATTCTTCTCTGCCAGTCTCGGCGCTGACGCGCTTGGTTGCAATCAGGCCCAGGTCATGCAAACTGGTGAGTCCGCACGCATGTTGCGCGCAGCCACTGAACGCCGGCTTAAACTTGCGGCCAAAGTTCTGGCAGTCAGGATGCCCAAGCAAAAACTTCGAGAGGGCGCGAGCATACGGCGTCACATCAAAAGTTTCGTCCTGGCAAACCCCCGCATACGGGCAGGCAGTAACATTCCGCACTGAGTTCCCGCAAGCCTCACGTGTAGTGATACTCGCAGCCGCGAGCCGCCGCATCAGGCTGGGTGTGTCATCAATCTGAATATAGTGGAGCTGAAAATCTTGTCGCGTGGTCACGTGCGCGATGCCGTCGGAGTACTCTTCAGCCAGCTCCGCCATGGTCTCAAGCTGCGCGGCATTCAGTCCGCCGGCGGGAATCTTGATGCGCTGCATACCGGGCGCGTCCCACATCGTATTCGGGCCTTTGGTCAGCGTTCCCGACGGAAAATTTAGTTGCTGAACTTTTTGGCCGTCGCTGCGTTGGCCGTTGTCATAGCGCTGGCCGTAGGCGCCTCTGCGAAGGCGTGTCTCCGCGAAGAGACGCTCGTCCAACTTGCCCTGCTTGCGAAGGGCGATGTCGGTTTCAAAAGCATCAATTTCGCGGGACAAAGTGTCCGGCATTTGTCCGGCGAGCTTTTCTTTCCAAAGTGTGTTGGAAGCTTTCATTTCTTAGCGTCTAGCTCCTAGCTACTAGCTTTTAGCCAATGCCCGCCGTGCCTTAAGCTAGCGGCTAGAAGCTAGAAGCTTGTTCTCCCAAAAACACAAAACCCACCTGCCAGTTCCCTTCTGGCGGTGGGTGTGAGCTTAAGAATTTCGATTAAGACTGTTTAGCTCGATTGCACCCCGTCCCCAGAAGAGACACGACAGGTACAACAACAACACATGCCCATCTTCTGGATATAAGCATCGAGCATCACCTAAACAGTATCTCCTGCCGGGGCGGTTTGGCGCAATTCAAAAATTCGATAGAGGTGTTTCGAAAAAGTAATTTTAGGGCAGGCGCTGGCTGTTAATGGCATTAGAACTAAGCACATCCCAAGGGCACAGCCGGTATGACCACGCCCATTGTGTGAATAAGAAATACACAAAAGCAACATTACCGAATGTTGTTGTACGCCAGGACATCAGAGATCAAGACTCGATGGGATGCATTTGGGGGGTAATTACCGTCTCATACATCATAAGTCCTTTCCTGTTTTGGTATTCGACAGTTCGATATCCGCTTGTTGACGCAGCGTGACGGTTATACTCGGGCTTAAATTCTTCACGAGAATGCCCGAAAAGTTGAGGTCGCAAATTGCGATCTCAAAAAACCAATGAGTAAACAAACAACTGCGCTCGCTAAGAGAGTCGAGTCCAAGATCCTCATTCTTCGTGGCCACAAGGTCATTCTCGATGCGGACCTGGCTGCGCTTTACGGTCTGCCAGTCAAGCACCTCAACCAACAGATCAAGCGCAACACAGACCGTTTTCCGGCCGATTTCCTCTTTCACTTACTCGGGCAGAGCACAACTCTTTGAGGTCACAAATTGTGACCTCAAACGAAGGCCGCGGCGGCAGGCGTTATCTGCCCTTCGCCTTCACCGAGCACGGCGCAATCATGGCCGCGACTGTGCAGCGCGCCATCGAGATGAGCATCTTCGTGGTGCGGGCTTTCGTGGGCATGCGTGAAGCCCTGGCCGCAAATCAGCAGATTGCGGCAAAGCTATCCGAACTTGAGCGCCGCCTCGAAAGCCACGACACGGATATACAGGAACTGATATACAGGAACTCGTCGAGGCGATTCGAGAGCTCATGGCGCCTCCCGCACGAAATGCGCGGAGAATTGGATTTGCCCTGCCAGCCCGTTCAGCTAAGACTCAGGGAAGAAGCAAGCTGAGGCGCACCGGTGCATAGCCTCATTTCGCCAAGATGAGCTGCGCATCATTTTTGAGGTTGCAAATTGCAACCTCAAAGTAGAACTGCGTTTCTCAATCGCGCAAGGCGGGCGGGGGGCCCGCCCCACACGTGTTCAGTTCGCACCGCCCGTCTGCTCCAGCGCACGGATGTATTCGATGACCGACTCGCTCCAGCCATCGATGTGCATCCACTTGCCGTAGCCGACACCGTTCTTATAGCTGGCGACATTGATCATGTACGCCCGCTGGCTGAGCGGCGCCGGGGAGACGGTCTGCGGGTCGCCTTCGGCATATCCCGGCACCGTGGTAGTGTCGGAGTAGTGCCACTGGCCGTCCGTGATGACGATGATGCGGTCATAGCCATCGCGATTGGCGGCAGCCACCGCCAGTCCTCCGCGGCTCCAGTTGTTCTTCGTCGCGGCCAGCGCGTCCCGCAGTGCGAACCCTTGGCGCGGAGCAACCTCGTACGCCTTCTCGTTGAAGGCATACACGTTGACCCGCTCAGCGGTCTTACGCAGGAGAATGGCAAGCCCTGCAGCGGCCTCGAAACGGTCGAGGTCGCTATTTTTGCTGAGCCGCGCCATCCACATGGATGGGCTGGTGTCCACGATCAGCGCAGTCGTCCCGGGCAGCGGCGGCTGGTTCTTGAGCGAGCGAAACATTGCCTGCTCAAGATCCGCCTCGTGCTTCGGGGCATAGCGGGCTGCGGCAATAAAGCGGAACGGCAGTACGCGATCCGTCTTCATCTCTCGCAGGGCCCCGATGACCAGCGACTCGTCCACGCCGGCCTCGCGCATGTTGCGCAAGTTGCGGAGCAACGCGAGCGCGCCCAGCTTCTGCTCGCGGAGCAAACGCTCCCAGGATTCACGCTTGTCAGCGCCCTGAGCGCGCGTCCCACTCACACCGACAGCGCTGAGTGCCACCTCCCAGGTGTCGGGCGTGGTCAGGCGTCCCCAGATGAGCTTCTTCCACACGCCGGCCTGGGCCGCGTCGCGCGGCTTGGCGTGGCAGAGGAAGAGCACGTCGCGCAGCTTGATGGGTCCGCCGCGATCGTACTTGGCGAGCTGATACTCATCAAACTTCGGGAACGCTGCAGCCAGCCCCTTCTTCACCTGGCCGGAGAGCGGCACGCGCCCGTCCTTCCAGTAGATGGCTACGAACTCCGCGAGTTCGTCGGCACGCTGGATGACGCGAGCGAGCGTCTCCGAAACCTGGGCACGGTGCGTCTTGTGACGCGCCATCTCGCGCACCAGCGCCAGCGGCGCATGACGTAGCTTCATCTGCTCGCGGGCCTCGACCGCAAGAGCCGCCACCTTCTCGGCCGCGACCTTCGGCACCAGCTCGGCAATGCGGCCGGCGATCTCGACTCCGTCCTCGTAGAACTGGCTCTCCCAGAGCAGGCACGCCAGCACCGAGCGCCGCAACTGCAGCTCCGGGGAGATATTGCGCGCGGGCGTGTCCTCGTAGGTGCGAGGTCCAAAGTTGAGGTTTGTGTTCAGTCGGGCCATGGTGGCCTCCTTTCGTAAAACCGGTCGTTGGCTGTTGGTCGTTGGCCAATAACAATCGGGAGGGCACGGCTTCAGCCGTGCCGTAAATTCCCGATGATTGTCATTTCGAGCGGCTTTAGCCGCGAGAAATGGCTTGAGCTCGCCGGGGAATTGGGCGGCTAAGGGGCTGCTCTATCCACTGAGCTACGCGGACTCGCGTCCACGGCAGGAGTCGAACCTGCGCCTCGCGAAGTAACCCTTGCCTTCACCACCGGCGAAATCTTCATTCCATCGTCTCGATCACGTCTTCCTCTTCCAATGTCTCAACGAAGCCCACACCGGAAAATCCAGCTCGCTTACGCGCCGGCTCAGTCGGAATGATCAGCGCGATCTGTTCCATCTGTGTGCGCGTTGGGAGAGTCCGGTTCAAGTAGTCCGTGCAGTCACGAACCTTGAACGGTACTCTCCTCATCGGGCCGAACGCGCAAAAGATTACCTCCTCGCTCTCGCGGAAACCTTTCTGGGCGTGCGCCCAGTAGCCGGTCCGGCAAAGCGATTCGCTGTCGCCTGGTCTGGTGATCGTGATCAGTTTGGTTTCGTCCATACCGTGTCTTTCTAACCGGCGCGTCGCCGGGGTCAGTTGGACGGGCGAGACGCCCGTCGCTCCATTGAATTGTTTAAGGCCGGGGAACAAGCGACAACGATATTAGGTGCTCTACCCCTGAGCTACGCGGCATAAAATCCCGCGGCAGGATTCGAACCTGCGACCACCCGCTTACAAGGCGAAGTAACCGTAGTCTTCACCACCGGCCGAAATTCGTGGAAAGGAATGCCCGCGGCACACTCCTCCACGTTCCATTCTGGTCAGGGAACAAGCGGACACGGCAAGGCTTACGCCCATGAGGATTCGAACCTCACAGCCCGAAGGCTGTTTCGCCAGAGAAGTATCCGTGGCCAAACACCACTGACCCTGTGAAGTTATGCAGGGCGACCAACAGCAGCAGATGGGGGTCCATCGAAGGAACCGCGGCCTGCGCCACCCTAGCTAGTTTTGAGTTTCGAGGAAAGAGCGCCGAAGATCGGTTAGCGCGACCGGAGCGACGCCCTATAGCAACCGCGGCTGACTATTGGCCGAAGTTGCCCGCTTAGCGTTTTGGTTTTCAAATTCGCCAATTCGGGCGTCCTTTCGTAAGAAGATGTCTGAGGATGCCATGACTTTCAAATTTTCGCAAGGGGATTTCGCAATTTTCTTGCAAGAAAGACAAAATACTTTAACCGCAGAGATCGCAGAGATGACGCAGATCGCAAGGACAAGCAAAGGGCGGCTTCTCTTCTTCGCGTTCTTTGCGAGACCTTTGCGTCCTTTGCGGTTAGAATCTTTGATTCTGTGCGTGAGCACGCCGCGTTTAATTTCTGATAGCTTTTGGGGTCCATTAAGTCAGGGGGAAATACTTGAACCGCTTACACTTATTTTTTTTCGCAGCACTGCTTGTCTCGAACTGCAATGCTCAGGTGGACGATCACACCAAGCAACTTGCCCACGACCTCTTCAAGCAACTAATCGAAATCAATACGACAGATTCTGTGGGCAACGTAACCACTGCGTCTGAGGCGGTAGCCCAACGCTTTCGCGACGCAGGATTTCCGGAAAGCGACATCCAAGTCGCCGGCCCCAATGATCGCAAGAAGAACCTGGTCGTCCGGTTGCATGGGTCGGGAAAACAAAAACCGGTTTTGCTGATTGGACACCTTGACGTCGTCGAAGCGCGCCGTGAGGACTGGACCACTGATCCGTTTCAGTTCGTCGAGAAGGATGGTTTCTATTACGGCCGTGGCACGCAGGACATGAAAGATGGCGATGCGATCGTGGTCGCAACATTAATCAAGTTTAAGCAGGAAGGCTTCGTTCCTGATCGTGACATCATTCTCGCGCTCACTGCCGACGAAGAAGGCGGCGCGTCCAATGGCGTGGACTGGTTGCTGAAGAATCGTCGCGAATTGATTGATGCCGAGTTCGTTCTCAATCACGATGAGAACTCGGCACTAATCGATCACGGCAAGCCGCTCGTGTTCCAGTTCGATGCGGGAGAGAAAAC
>WNGA01012778.1_pt1 | contig 11573 bp, 9 predicted proteins | sample 5400061 | NCBI WGS metagenome assembly WNGA01 (sample SAMN13153366, study PRJNA577476) | soil metagenome | isolation source: 100 cm soil or saprolite under grassland replicate 2 | place: USA:California | collected 2016-06-15
TACCAGGTCACAGCTGCATACGTCACAGGAACTCGGGGAAACGCTGCTGCGCCTGGCACAACATACTCGTGACCCCGCACTCGCTGTCGTCGCCCACCATGTCCTCGGGACTGCATGGTTATTCCTGGGCGCGCTGCCTGCTGCCCGCCTGCACATGGAGGAAGGCATCGCGCACTACACACCGGACCAGCGTCGTGCTCCGATGTTCCAGATTGGCCAAGACCCGGGTGTTGCCTGTCGCGCCATTGCTGCGATGACCCTCTGGTTCCTAGGGTATCCAGAGCAAGCCCTGGTACGCCTGTACAATGCTCTGGCGTTGGCGCACGAGCTGTCGCATCCCTATAGTCTGGCGTTTGCACGGTGTTGGGCGACCTACGTCTATCAGTTTCGCCGCGATGTGCCGGCCGTGTTCGAGCAGGCAGAAGCTGCTCTCGCGCTCTCAACCGAGTATGGATTTCCCGCCTATGTGGCCAAAGGAACGATCTTGCGTGGGTGGGCACTGGCCATGCAGGGCCAGGGCGAGGAGGGGCTGGCCCAGGTCCGCCAGGGGGTCGCTACCTGGCGAGCCACCGGGGAAGTGCTGCAAGTCCCATACTTGTGTACCGTGCTGGCGGAAGTCTCTGCTCACTTGGGTTACACGGAAGACGGCCTCCAGGCGCTGGCCGAGGCCCACACCCTGGTGGAGCAACACGAGAACCGCTGGTGGGAAGCGGAAGTCTGTCGCCTCCGGGGCGTCTTGCTCCTGCGGCAGACGGAGACGCCGCAGGCGGAGGCGGAAACCTGGTTGCAGCGGGCTCTGGACGTCGCCCGCCGCCAGGAGGCGAAATCGCTGGAGCTGCGGGCCGCCATGAGTCTTAGTCGCCTCTGGCAGCAGCAGGGTAAGCAGGCCGAAGCGCGGGCGCTGCTGGCACCGGTCTACGACTGGTTCACCGAGGGCTTTGACACGGCGGACTTGCAAGAGGCCAAGGCGCTGCTAGAACACCTCTCCCCATAGCGTATCCTACACGTCGAGCCTAGAGGCATACCTACCCTATGCTTTGCCTGGGATAGCTATCGCTATCCCTTTGCTTGCCGCTGCCTCCTTCGTGTATCCTCTGCGACATGTGCGTAACACGGGCACACTCGGCGGCATCAAGGCCCGCCTCCAGGTATCCCAGATGGCGTACATGCGGACGACCCGCCGGCTGATCTTCTGGAGGACCATGGCAATGTCGGCATCGGTAGGTGGCTCGACCTTGATAAATCGCGTCTTGAGACCCTGGGCAGTGCGGTCGAGATAGACGCCCTCGAGGAACACAAAATGATTCGGCTTCAAGGGTCTCCAGGAAAACCTCGATACTACGACGAGCAGTGGCAAGCTGGTCTTTCATATGTTTGGCGCGTTGGCGGAGTTCGAGCGGGACCTGATCCGGGAGCGGACCCAGGCAGGGCTGGTGGCCGCGAGAGCGTGTGGCCGCCTCGGCGGACGCCCTAGATCGCGCAGAAGCTGAGCATCGCCAAGAGCACGCTGTATGTCTATCTGCGCCATCGTGGTGTGGCCATCGGCCCCTATCAGAAACACCCGCAGCCGGTCTCTCACATCAGACAAGACAGAGGACGTGCTGAACGGGATCATGGATGATGCTATGCTCTGAGAAGAAGTAGCCGTCATGCCGTGGTATTGATGGCGGTGCTAGCGCAGGATACAGTTTGCCGAGTAGCAATTCATGATCGAACAGCTCGAACACTACAGCAGTAGTTAATGCTGCATCCCCCCATGGCCCTGCCAGTTTGGCGGGGCGGGGTGACCTCTGGCTGTGCTTGTGAGTCGAGGTGGACAACAGTATCTCTGTCCCCGCCAGGCGCTGGCCGTGTGCGACCAGCACGCGTGGCGGGGAGTGACCGCTGGCGAGTCCCATGCGTCGCCCTCGGGCTGCTCCGGGGAGCACGCCCGAGGGCGCTGTGGTACAAGCGCGTGTGCACGTCCTCTACGCCGCTTACATGAACTCTTGCAGCAAAGCCCGGCGCTGTTCTGGCGTCAAACCGAGATTGTGGCGTACGAGCGGTCCTTTCTTGAGAGCCGGTTCGCCGTCCTCATACGTCGGCCGGCTCGTCTGATAGCATACGCCAATGGGGATCTGGTCGCCCCATTCGCGCACTTTCACCAGTGCCCGCTCGTAGTCCGTGGGTTCGTAGTCGGTCTCTTCCAGCTTGTAGACACGCTCCTTGAACCACTGATGGGTGTTGTGCTTATTGTACGTGACACAGGGACTGAACACGTCGATGAGGGAGAAGCCCTTGTGTTGGATACCCTGAGCGATCAGGTTGGTGAGATGCTCTTGCTCGGCGGAAGAGCCGCGCGCTATGTAGGTGGCGCCAGCGACCATCGCCAGGGCCAGTGGATTGAGCTCATCTTCCGGGCAACCGCCTGGGGTCGATTTGGTCCACTCGCCCCTTTCCGTGGTCGGCGACGCCTGGCCGGTGGTCAGGCCGTAGATCTCGTTGTCCATAACGATATAGGTCAGATCTATGTTACGGCGCATAGAGTGAATAAAATGCTGGATACCAATACCATAGCCGTCACCGTCGCCACCGGTGATCACCACGTGCAGGTCGTGGTTGCCCAGCTTCATGCCGGTGGCCTGCGCCAGGGCGCGGCCGTGCAGGCCATGGAAGCCGTAGGCGTGGATGTAGCCGGGCAAATTCGAAGAACAGCCGATGCCGGAGACCACCATCAGATCTTTGTGGTGAATCCCGAGCTTCCCCGCTGCTCTTTGCAGAGCCCGCAAGACGCCAAAGTCTCCACACCCAGGGCACCAATCGGGATCGACGGGGCCCTTATAGGTTTCGAGTGGTAGTTCAACGACTGTTGCCATGGAGTATCTCCTTTACGCGTTCGACGATGTGGTGGGGCTCAAAGGGTTCCCCGTCATATTTAAGAATTTTGCCGTCCACCGTAAAGCCCGTCTCAGCCCGAATGTGGCGTGCCAGTTGGCCGGTGTAGTTATTCTCCACCACCAGGGTGCGCCGACTCGCCTGCAAGAGCGCTCGTACCTCGGCTTCGTGGAACGGCACCAGGTGCCTGATCTGCAGGTTATTGGCCGTGATACCCTCTTCTGCCAGAGCGGTCATGGCCTCACGAATGACGCCCTTGGTGGAACCCCAACCGATCAGCGTCACGTCGGCCTCGGCCGGGCCAAAGAGTTGTGGCGGTGGACAGTCTTTCAGCAGTCCCTCCATCTTGCGCATACGTTTGTCCATCATCTGCACCCGTATTTCCGGGTTAGTGAACTCGTCGCTGATCAGCACGCCCGTCTCATCGTGCTCGTCGCTAGCCGCAACGTACGCCATGCCCTCAGTGCCCGGCAAAGCCCGGGGCGAGACACCCGAAGGAGTAGAGGCGAAGCGTTTGTACTCTCCCGCTGCGACGCCGTTGGTAACCAGTGCGCCACGGTCGATCGGCACATCGAAATCGAAGTCCTCAGGATCGGCCGATTCGCGGTGTTCGGAGAGGAGCAGATCGGAGGCAATGAGCACCGGGCATTGATACTTCTCGGCCAAATTAAAAGCCTCAACGACAGTGTTGAAGCAGTCCACCACATCGGTCGGCGCCAGGATGGCACGTGGATAGTCACCCTGCGAGGCGCCGAACAACTGATTCAAGTCAGCCTGCTCGGTTTTGGTCGGCAACCCGGTCGAGGGGCCGCCGCGCTGCACGTCGATGACCACCACCGGGGTTTCGGTCATGCCGGCCAGACCGACCGCCTCGGTCATCAGCGAAAAGCCGCCACCAGAAGTGGCGCACATGGCCCGCACGCCAACATGGGCCGCACCGATGGCCAGGTTGAGTACGGCAATCTCATCCTCACACTGCTTCACCACGATGTCATGGCTGGCGGCGTGCCGGGCGAGCCAGTGTAAAACGGCCGTCGAGGGCGCCATGGGATAGGCGGCGTACAACTTGCAGCCGGCGGCGAGCGCGCCCAGGCCAAACATCTCGTTGCCGGAGACGACCATGCGCTGTTTACCGGTGAACTGCCAACCATAGCCCAGGGCAGGGTAGTGCTCGCGCACATACTGGTAGCCCGCCCGTGCCGCCCCGACGTTGGACGCCACAATCTCGTCACTCTTGCGGCGGCCGCCAAAGAGCTCCTGAATCGCGCCTTCGAGGACGTCGAGATCCAAGCTCAGCAGCCAGAAGATGCCCCCCAGGGCAATCGTATTCTGCAGTATGGTCTGACGGCCAAAGGGCTGCAAGAGGTCCCTGATCGGTAAGGGATAGAGCTGCACCCCAGACTGTAAGTCGTCCTGCACCACCTTGAGCCGCTCGTTATAGAGAATGCCGCCCCCGGGCACGACCTCGCGCGCATGCCGATCGAGCGTATCCTGATTGAGGCCGATCAGCAGGTTGAGGTCGTCGCCGTGCGTCATCACTTTCTGTGCGGCAATGCGCAGGCGGAGCCACACATGCCCCCCGCGCACGAGGGACTGATAGCTGTTATAGGCGAAAACATGCAGCCCCAGCCGCGAGCAGACTTTCGCCAGGTTGTCACCGGTGGCGCCAGACCCATCGCCGGCGGCCCCCCCAATGCCAACGGTCACTTCGAGATGCTTCATATAGGACACCCTCCTTGTAAACTCGAGGAGACAATTCCACTCGCATTATACTCCTATAAGGCTAGCGAGGAAAGGGGAGACAAAATATGGCATGGACATTAGACAGCGCGGCTGGATTATGTCATTAATATATCTTTAGATTAGAGTTGAAGAAGGGGAGCCATGGGACCCACAGCGAAGCTCGATCCGCAGCCGGGAGCAAGACCGCTCTGCAGAGGAAACGCGCCAAGATGAGTGACAGGGTAGATCAAGACAATGTAATTGCCGAGCTGGAAACTGTAGAAATGCAGGAATGGCTCGATTCTCTAGATTATGTGCTACAAAATGGGGGACCGGAACGCGTCAAACGCCTGTTGCAGCAACTCCAAGTACACGCCCAGAAAGCCGGGGTGGACCTGCCATTTTCGGCCAACACACCCTACATCAATACGATTCCGGCCGACAAACAGCCCCTGTTTCCGGGAAGTAGGGAGATCGAGCGCCGCCTCAAAAGCATGGTACGCTGGAACGCCATGGCTATGGTCGTGCGGGCCAACCGTGCCGAGCGCGATATCGGCGGGCATATCTCGACATACGCCTCAGCGGCGACTCTCTATGAAGTGGCATTGAATCACTTCATTCGAGGCAAAGGTGCCGGGCAACGGGGCGACCAGGTCTACTTCCAGGGCCATGCGTCACCAGGGATGTACGCGCGGGCGTTTCTTGAAGGACGCTTAACCCAAGAGCAGCTGGAAAACTTCCGCAATGAACTCGACCCCGGAGGAGGCTTATCGTCCTATCCGCACCCCTGGTTGATGCCAGATTTCTGGGAATTTCCCACTGTATCGATGGGCCTGGGGCCCATCATGGGCATTTACCAGGCACGTTTTAACCGCTATCTCGAAGACCGTGGGCTCCTGCCCCACGAGCCCGCGGCCAAGGTCTGGGTCTTCATGGGCGATGGGGAGACGGATGAACCAGAGGCACTCGGGGCCATCAGTCTGGCAGCGCGCGAGCGTCTGGATAATTTGATTTTTGTCATCAACTGCAATCTGCAGCGCCTGGATGGCCCGGTACGTGGCAATGGCAAGATTATCCAGGAACTCGAGGCGGTGTTCCGCGGCGCCGGTTGGAACGTCATCAAGGTGATCTGGGGCAGTGATTGGGACCCACTGCTGGCTAAGGACCATGACGGCATCTTGATACGACGTATGGGCGAAATCGTCGATGGGGAATTCCAAAAATACACCGTCGCCGATGGCGCCTACATCCGCCAGCACGTGTGCGGCAATGATCCGCGCCTGCTGGAGATGTTTAGTCACCTCTCCGATGAGCAGCTCCGTAAGATGCGGCGCGGTGGACACGATCCTGAAAAGGTCTATGCGGCGTATAAAGCAGCGGTGGCGCACCGTGGCGCACCGACCGTTATCCTGGCCAAAACCATCAAAGGCTATGGACTTGGGGAAAGTGGCGAGGGCAGAAATGTCACCCACAAACAGAAGCTGCTCAATGAGGAGGAGCTGCGCGAGTTCCGGGCCCGCTTTGGCATTCCCATCTCGGATGCTGAGCTGCCGGACGCACCATTTTACCGCCCGCCTGATGAAAGCCCAGAAATCCAATATCTGCACGAACACCGACAGCGCCTCGGGGGGTATGTGCCCAGCCGCAGCGTCACAGCACCAGCGCTGCGCCAGCCAGCAGGGACGTTATTCGAAGAATTTTATCAAGGCAGTGGTGGGAGAACGATCTCAACCACTATGGCCTTTGTCCGTATTCTCGCGAAGCTCCTGCGCGACAAGGAGATGGGCAAACTGATCGTGCCCATTGTCCCCGATGAGGCGCGCACCTTCGGTATGGAAGCGTTATTTCGGCAATGTGGTATCTACTCGCACGTTGGCCAACTGTACGAGCCGGTTGATCGTGACACCCTGGTCTATTATAAGGAAGCCACAGACGGCCAACTCCTCGAGGAAGGGATTACCGAAGCCGGGTCGATGGCGTCATTCATCGCCGCCGGTACCGCCTATGCCACCCATGGGATTAATACGATTCCGTTTTTCATTTATTACTCCATGTTTGGCCTCCAGCGCATTGGCGATCTGATTTGGGCGGCGGCGGATATGCGCTGCCGCGGTTTTCTGTTGGGCGCCACGGCTGGTCGTACCACACTCGCTGGTGAAGGGCTCCAGCATCAGGACGGCCATAGTCACTTACTGGCCTATCCCGTCCCTACCCTGCGCGCGTACGATCCTGCCTTCGCCTATGAATTGGCCGTCATCGTGCAAGACGGCATCCATCGCATGTATGAAGCCCAGGAAGATGTGTTTTACTATTTGACGGTGGGCAACCAGAATTATGTGATGCCCCCCATGCCTGGGAATGGGGAAATCAGAGAGGGCATCCTCAAAGGCATGTACAAGTATAAGCCAGCGGAACTGACTGGCACACCGTGGCGCGCCCAGTTATTCGGGAGCGGAGCGATCATGAATGAGGTACTCAAGGCGCAGGAGATGCTCGCCGAGCGCAATGTGGCGGCAGATGTCTGGAGTATCACCAGCTATAAGGCCCTTCGTCGCGATGGGCTGGAGGTCGAACGCTGGAACATGTTGCACCCGCTCGAAGCACCGCGGCAGAGTTTTCTCAGCCAGTGTCTGGCAGATGCCCCAGGTGTTTTTGTCACCGCCTCTGACTATGTCAAAACTCTGTCCGATTCGGTGGCGCGCTGGTTCCCCAGACCACCGGTGTCCTTAGGGACGGATGGCTTCGGGAGAAGCGACGGACGGCACGCCTTGCGGGATTTTTTTGAAGTCGATGCCCGACACATCACGTTTGCCACCTTGAGTGCCTTAGCACGGGACGATGGCCTGCCTGAAGCAGTGCTACGACAAGCCATACGTGCATTAGAGATTCGCCCGGATAAAGTCAACCCCATGCAGGCATAGCAGGAAGGGGACACGCGATGGCAACATTCCAGTTTGTACTCCCCGAACTGGGCGAGGGGATGGAGGCGGGTGACGTCGTTCAGGTCCTGGTGACTGTAGGGGATACCATCGCCGCAGAGCAACCGGTGCTCGAACTGGAAACCGACAAGGCGGTCGTCGAAGTGCCGACACCGGTCAGTGGCACCGTCAAGGCTATTCATGTGCAGGCCGGGGACAAAGCCGCAGTGGGACAGTTACTCCTGACCGTTGAAATGCTGGCACCCACGGTGGCAGCGGGAGCCGCACCGCGACCTCCAGTCGCTGCTACAGGGTCACTGTCGTCTACCTCAGAGAATGGGGAGAACAGGGCTGCCACAGACAACGCTGTGCCACTGCAGTCAGAGCCCCCGGCGCCGACAGCGCCCGTCCCTCCAGCGCTGTCTCCCAGCCCGGTGTCTCCTCCCGGGCCACCGTCTGAGCCGCAGCGGCCTGCGGCGCCAGCAGCACCGTCTGTGCGGCAGCTGGCCCGTGAAATTGGCGTGGATATCAATCAGGTCCCAGGCTCTGGTGCGGGTGGACGGATTTCTCTCGAGGACGTCAAACGCTATGCGCGTGACCTACACACGAGGACAGATGGCCGGCCGCTGCGCGGCGAGGTGTCGCCCGTCACGCTGCCAGACTTTACCAAATGGGGACCTGTGCAGCGTCAGCCAATGAGTAATGTGCGTCGTACAACCGCAGAGCGTATGACGCAATCCTGGGGCACGATTCCACATGTGACCCAGTTCGATAAGGCAGACATTACGGCCTTAGAGCAGCTGCGCCAGCACTACGATGCGCAGCGTGCCAGGAGCGCGGGCGGGAAACTGACAGTGACGGCGATCGTCCTCAAAGTTGTTGCTGCAGCGTTAAAACGCTTTCCTCAATTTAATGCCAGCATCGATATGACTACGCATGAGGTCGTCTACAAGCAGTACTATCATATCGGTGTGGCCGTGGACACCGACCGCGGGCTGCTGGTCCCGGTCATCCGCCATGTCGACCAGAAAAACATCCTCGACCTGTCTGTGGAACTTACCCAGCTCGCGGAACGTGCCAGGAGCCGTAAAACCACCCTGGAGGAGCTGCAGGGTGGCACATTTACCATCACCAATCTAGGTGGCCTTGGTGGCACCAATTTTACCCCGATCATCAATGCCCCCGAGGTGGCGATTCTCGGCTTAGCACGGAGTAGCATAGAGCCGATGTATAGCGACAGTACCGGACAGTTTACGCCACGCCTGATGTTGCCCCTGGCCTTGTCATACGACCATCGCATCATTGACGGCGCCGATGGCGTGCGCTTTCTCCATTGGGTGGTCGAGGCGCTGCAGCAACCCTTTCTGCTTGCCCTGGAGGGCTGAACCCACATGCCAGGCACACCACAAGCCACGCAACTGGCCGTCATCGGGGGCGGCCCTGGAGGCTATGCCGCCGCTTTCCTGGCTGCCGATCTGGGTATGCAGGTGACCCTCATCGACCAGGAGGCGCACCCCGGTGGGGTCTGCCTCTACTACGGTTGTATTCCCTCCAAGGCGCTGCTGCATGTCGCCAAAGTTCTCGAAGACGCCCGCCAGGCGGCGCACTGGGGTGTGACCTTTGCCGAACCCACTATTGACGTCGGCAAGCTGCGCACCTGGAAAGAGGGGGTCGTCCAGAAACTCACGGGCGGCCTGGGAGATCTCTGTAAACGCCGTGGGGTGACCTTTCTCCAGGGCCGCGCCACCTTTCTGGATGCGACCACACTGCGCCTTGAGACGACGCCAGGTGAGGAAGAGCGCCTCACATTTGCGCAGGCCATTGTAGCCACCGGATCGCGCCCGGCGACACTGCCCCACCTGACCCTTGATTCGCCGCGCCTCCTCGATTCCACTGCAGCGCTCGCCCTCCCTGACATTCCGCGCACGTTGCTGGTGATTGGGGGAGGCTATATTGGCCTGGAGATGGGGTCGGTGTACGCTGCCCTGGGCACCCAGGTCTCGGTCGTGGAGATGACCTCGGGCCTGTTGCCAGGGGTTGACCGTGATCTGGTCAACCTCCTGTCCGCCCGCCTCAAGCGGTCCATGGCTGCGCTCATGCTCAATACGACAGTCGTGGCCATGCAGGCAGAGCCTCACGGCCTCAACGTCACTTTTGCAGGACCTGAGGTGCAGGAACCGCAACAAGTCTTCGAGAAAGTGCTGGTAGCGGTGGGCCGTCGTCCGAATGCCCACAGTCTGGGTCTTGAGCACACCCGCGTTGAGATCAATCAGTGCGGATTTATTACGGTTGATGCGCAACGTCGTACCGCTGAGCCGACGATTTATGCCATCGGGGACGTGGCCGGCGAACCGATGCTGGCCCATAAAGCCGCACACGAAGGGCGCGTTGCCGTGCAAGCCATTGCTGGAGACAACGTGGCGTTTGAGCCGCACGCCATTCCTGCCGTCGTGTTTACCGATCCGGAGATTGCCTGGTGTGGCCTGACGGAAACCCAGGCCAAACAGGAAGGCCGTGCCATTGAGGTAGCCCGCTTCCCCTGGGGGGCCTCTGGCCGGGCCACGACACTGGATCGCCCTGACGGGGTCACCAAACTCATCCTGGATCCGCCCACCAGCCGCATACTCGGTGTCGGCATTGCTGGCAGCGGGGCAGGTGAGCTCATTGCCGAGGGTGTGCTGGCCGTCGAAATGGCGGCTCTGGCTTCTGACCTGGCTCTCTCCATACACCCCCATCCAACCCTGTCAGAAACCCTGATGGAAGCTGCCGAAGTGTTCTTCGGCCAGAGCACACACCTGTATCGCCCGCAGCGGAGACGCCATGCTTAGTACCGTGCGCAGTAAATCCGCAGCAGGTTCCACACACGGTAAACGAGCCTGGGAAGCCAGGGAGCATCCCGCCAAACTGGCGGGGTAATTAGCCGTACGCAGTACTTAGCGCCACTGCTGGCTCTCGTCGCTTGACGGCCTGGATGAAAGTGGCTAGAATAGGGCTACTCATGCAGTGGTGGATGTTCCCCTGATTTGCGAGTAAGGAGTGACCTCGATGGATATCTCCATTGAATATTGTACTGAGTGATTCTACCTTCCAGATGCTGCAAGTTTGCAGAATGCGATCAAAGATAAGTACGGAATTGAAGCCAAGCTGATTGAGGGAAGTGGTGGGGCCTTCGAAGTGCGCATAGATGGCAGCCTCGTTTTTTCCAAATTGAAACAATTTCGTTTTCCCGAAGAAGACGAGATTTTTGCGGCTATCGATCGGGTGCGGTCGTCTTAAGGACAGACCGCTGACCTGCCTATTCCATCCCCGACCTGTGATCATAGGGAAAGATGCTCAAAGCCTGCGTTGTGAGGCATGCGGCGGTGCAGATACAGCTCTATGTGGGTCCGTCGCGCATTGCTGGACAAGGACTCTTTGCGGTGCAGGATATCCCACAGGGAACCCGGATTATTGCTTACATTGGGGAAAAGATTCCTGCATACGAGAGCGTACGCCGCCGCGCCGCAGGCAATGCCTACATCTTTCATCTGAATTACCGCTCTGCTATCGATGGCCAGACGTTCAACAATACGGCCCGCTATATTAACCACTCCTGTGAGCCGAACTGTGTCGTGGAAAAAACGGCTGGCACCCTCTGGATTGTGGCCATACGCGCTATCACGGCAGGAGAGGAACTCAGCTTCAATTACGGGTATGAGATCACGCATTATCGGGACAATCCCTGCACCTGCGGTGCCGAGCAGTGTTGTGGCTATATCCTCGCTCGGCAGTATTGGGGACGTCTAACTCAGCAATAAAGGTCGTCTCGTGGCCGATTGGATTGACATCCACAAAGATCCCAAACATATGGCCAGAGAAAAGCAGAAGGCCAGGGCGTTACGTCAGTCCCAGTGGTGGCGCAATAAAATTGCCCAAGGGAGCTGTGCATACTGCCAGGGCTCGTTTGCTCCTCATGAATTGACCATGGATCACATCGTGCCGCTCGCCCGGGGTGGACGCAGTACCAGAGGCAATGTGGTCCCGTGCTGTGTGGCGTGCAATGCTCAGAAGAAGTATTGG
>WNGA01017250.1_pt1 | contig 11573 bp, 11 predicted proteins | sample 5400061 | NCBI WGS metagenome assembly WNGA01 (sample SAMN13153366, study PRJNA577476) | soil metagenome | isolation source: 100 cm soil or saprolite under grassland replicate 2 | place: USA:California | collected 2016-06-15
CCAATCCGTACCTGGCGTTCGCGCTGCTGCTGGCGGCGGGGCTGAAGGGCATCGAGGACGGGTACGACCTGCCGCGCGAGGCCGAGGACGACGTCTGGTCGCTGACCGACCGGGAGCGGCGCGCGCTCGGGATCAAGCCGCTGCCGAGCAGCCTGGCCGAGGCGATCAGCGTCATGGAGGAGTCCGAGCTGGTCGCCGAGACGCTCGGCGAGCACGTCTTCGACTTCTTCCTGCGGAACAAGCGCACCGAGTGGGCCGACTACCGCAAGCAGGTCACCCCCTTCGAGCGCCACAAACTCCTCCCGGTGCTGTAGCGCTCGCGGAGAAGGCGGCACTTCGCCGCTGGCTGGAGGCGATCGGCGTTCGCACTGACGATCAACCCGCGACCCGGACTCGATAACCTGACCGACGTGGCCCCGTCGATGCCGTCCGGTGCGCGTGATCGCCTACCGGGAACCGGTGCGGGTGAGAGCCGGCTGCGGCCGGGTTCGGACGAGGTCCGGCTGGTGCGGCTCGGGTTCACCGACCCCGCCAAGGCCGCGACCCGCCTCGAACGACTCGACCGCGCGGGTCGTCGTACCCCGGTGGTGACCGACGACCTGCTGACCGCGCTGTCGGCGACCGCGGACCCGGACCTGGCGCTGGCGGGACTGCTCGGGATGGTGGAGGCGCTCGAGCGCGGCGGCCACGACCTGGACGCGCTCGCGCGGACGCTCGAGCTTGACCCGGACTTCCGGCACCGGCTGACCGCCGTGCTGGGCGCGAGCGAGGCGCTCGGGCGGCACCTGTCGCACCATCCGCGGCACTGGTACGACCTGGCCGACCCGGCGCTCGCCGATGCCCGGCCGAGCCGGGACGACGTGGAGGCCGCCCTGGCCTGCGTCGTACGGGCTGAGCGACCGGCCGACGCGCTGCGGGTCGAGTACCGGCGGCTGCTGCTCCGGCTGGCCGCGCGCGACCTGGCCGAGGGACTGCTGGTGGACGAGGTGGCCGCGGTGCTGGCCGACCTGGCCTCGGGAGCGCTGCAGGCGGCGCTCGAGATCGCCCGCCGCGACCTGCCGGAGGGCGCGCCGGGATGCCGGCTGGCGATCGTTGCCATGGGCAAGTGTGGTGGCCGGGAGCTCAACTACGTCAGCGATGTGGACGTGCTGTTCGTCGCCGAGCCGCTCGACGGCGAGCCCGAGGAACCGGCCCTCAGGACCGCCACCCAGCTCGCGTCACAGGCGATCCGGATCTGCTCCGAGCACACCGGTGAGGGCACGCTGTGGCCGGTCGACGCGGCCCTGCGCCCGGAGGGTAAGCGCGGTCCGCTGGTGCGCACGCTGGAGAGCCACCTCGCGTACTACCGCCGCTGGGCCAAGACCTGGGAGTTCCAGGCGCTGCTCAAGGCCCGGCCGGTCGCCGGTGACGCCGACCTCGGCCGCCGGTACGCCGAGGCGATCGCGCCGCTGGTCTGGTCCGCGGCCGACCGGGACCGCTTCGTCGACGACGTGCAGGCGATGCGCCGCCGGGTGATCGACCACATCCCGGCCGCCGAGGCGGAACGGCAGCTCAAGCTCGGCCGCGGCGGCCTGCGTGACGTCGAGTTCGCCGTGCAGCTGCTGCAGCTGGTGCACGGCCGCAGTGACGAGAAGGTACGCAGCGGCAACACGCTGGTCGCGCTGGAGCACCTCACCCGCCGTGGCTACGTCGGCCGCATCGACGGCGCGACGCTCACCGACGCCTACCGCTTCCTCAGGTCGATGGAGCACCGGATCCAGCTGTACCGGCTGCGCCGTACCCATCACGTGCCCACCGCCGAGGCCGACCTGCGCCGGCTCGGCCGGTCGCTCGGGTTCACCACCGACCCGGTCGCCGAGCTGACCGCGACCTGGAAGAAGCACGCGCTCGAGGTCCGGCGGCTGCACGAGAAGCTGTTCTACCGGCCGCTGCTCGCCGCCGTCGCGCGGATCCCCGGCGAGGAGGCCCGCCTCACCCCCGAGGCCGCGAAGCAGCGTCTCACCGCTCTCGGGTACGGCGATCCGGCGCGGGCACTTCGCCAGATCGAGGCGCTGTCCAGCGGGGTGAGCAGGCGGGCCGCCCTGCAGCGCGCGCTGCTGCCCGCGATGCTCGGCTGGTTCGCCGAGGCGCCGGACCCGGACGGCGGGCTGCTCGCGTTCCGGAAGATCTCCGACACGCTCGGCGCGACCCCGTGGTACCTGCGCCAGCTCCGCGACGAGACCGCCAGCGCCGAGCGACTCGCGCACCTGCTCGGCACCGGCCGGTACGCCGTCGACCTGCTCCAGCGCGCCCCCGAGGCCTGCGCGATGCTTGCCGACGACAACGACCTGGTACCGCGTGCGCTGGACCCGCTGCTCACCGAGATGACGGCCGCCGGCCGCCGCCACGACGATGCCGCAGACGCGGTCGCCGGGATCCGCGCGGTCCGCCGCCGCGAGCTGTTCCGCACCGCCGCCGCCGACCTGTCCGCCCTGCTGGACGTCGAGGACGTCGGCACGGCGGTCACCGACATCACCACCGCCACCCTCGCCGCCACCCTCGAGGTGGCCACCCGCACGATCGTCTCGCGGACTCCGGACGGGCCCCCGACCCGGCTGGCGATCGTCGCGATGGGCCGGTTCGGCGGGCACGAGCTCGGCTACGGCAGCGACGCGGACGTGATGTTCGTGCACGACCCGCTCCCAGGCGCGGACGAGAAGGCGGCCACCGACTTCGCCACCGCTGTCGCCGGCGAGGTACGACGGCTGCTGGCGCAGCCCGGCGCGGATCCGGCTCTCACGGTCGACGCGGACCTACGTCCCGAAGGGCGCCAGGGTCCACTGGTCCGGACCCTGGCGTCGTACCGGTCGTACTACCAGCGCTGGTCGGCGGTCTGGGAAGCACAGGCGCTGCTGCGGGCCGACCCGCTGTGCGGCGACGCCGCGCTGTGTGCCGCGTTCCGCGAGCTGATCGACCCGCTGCGTTATCCGGCGGGTGGTGTCGCGGACGACGACGTGATCGAGATCCGCCGGATCAAGGCCCGGGTGGACGCCGAACGGCTCCCGCGCGGCGCCGATCCCGCCACCCACACCAAGCTCGGCCGCGGCGGGCTCGCCGACGTCGAGTGGACCGTCCAGCTGCTCCAGCTGCGCGAGGCCCATCGCGTCGACGCCCTGCGCACCACCCGCACGCTGGCCGCATTGCGAGCCGCCGTCGACGCCGGGCTGGTCGCGCCGGCCGACGGTGAGGCGCTCGGCCGCTCCTGGCGGATGGCCACCCGGGTCCGCAACGCGGTCATGCTCGTCCGCGGCCGCCCCGGCAACTCGCTACCCCGCGAACCCCGCGAGCTCACGGCCGTCGCCCACGTCCTCGGCTACCCCGCCGGCGAGGCCGGCCGCTTCAACGACGACTACCGCCGCACCACCCGCCGAGCCCGCCAAGTCGTCGACCGCCTGTTCTGGGAGTAACACCGAATCGGTGCGGCATCCGGGGTCCCTGGGCTGTGGGCTGCCGGCTTGACGCTGGTGCCCCGTCGCCTTTGGGGGTGCGGGTGTCTCGGTCGGCGATATAAAAGTAAGAACATCGAAACGATTGGCTTTGTTGTGTTTTACTGATGGGGCAGGGACGGGCCGGGGGCGGACAACGAGGTCCGGTGAGGCCGTCCCGGATACCGACAGCCGTGAGGTCGCGAGACCTTCCCGACTCCAAGAGGCCGACTCGTGAGCATTCTGAGCCGCACCGCCCTCCGCCGTACCGCGGCGGTTCTGTCCGTCTTCGCCGTCCTCGGTGGTTTGTCCGCGTGCTCGCGGGCCGACAGAGACCCCGCGCCCGTCAACGCCGCCGCCGACAAGGGCCCGGCGGCCGAGCTGCGGCTCGGGTACTTCCCGAACGTCACGCACGCGGCCGCGCTGGTCGGCCTGGAGAAGGGCCTGTTCGCCAAGGAGCTCGGGGACACCAAGCTGACGCCGACCAGCTTCAACGCCGGCCCCGAGGCCGTCGGCGCACTGCTCGGCGGATCGCTGGACGCCACCTTCATCGGTTCCGGTCCCGCGATCAACGCGTACGCGAAGTCCAAGGGCGAGGCGGTCCGGCTGGTCGCCGGCGCGACCATCGGCGGCGCCCAGCTCGTGGTGCGCGACGGCATCACCAAGGCCCAGGACCTGGTGGGCAAGACCGTGGTCACGCCCCAGCTCGGCAACACCCAGGACGTGTCGCTGAAGAAGTGGCTCGCCGACCAGGGCCTGACCGGCAAGGTCCAGGTCACGAACCTGCAGAACGCCCAGACGCTGGACGCGTTCAAGCAGGGCAAGGTCGACGCGGCCTGGCTGCCCGAGCCGTGGTCCTCCCGGCTGGTGCTGGACGCCGGCGCGAAGGTGCTCGTGAACGAGGCGAGCCTGTGGCCGGGTGGCAGGTTCCCGACCACGGTGCTGATCGTGCGGACCCAGTTCCTGAACGAGCACCCGCAGACCGTGCGCGCGCTGCTCAAGGGCCTGATCGCGGCCACCGACTTCGCCAACTCGGACAAGGCCGCCGCCAAGGAGGCGGTGAACGCGCAGCTGAAGGAGCTCACGGGCAAGCAGCTCAAGCCGGCGGTGATCGACCGGGCGTTCGGTGACATCACGCTGTCCGTGGACCCGCTCGCCGCGGCGCTCCCGCAGCTGGCGAAGGACGCGGTGACGGCCGGTATCGCCAAGGAGCCGGCGGACGTGGCCGGCTTCGCGGACTTCGCCGCGCTGAACGACGTACTGAAGCAGGCCGGGAAGCCCGAGGTCGACGCCGCCGGCCTCGACCAGAAGTAGCGAGCAGGCACGCAGTGAGAGGGAGTGGACGATGACCGCGACGGTTCTGACGCAGGACGTGCGCGCGAGCGTGAGCACGGCGGCCGTTCGGCTCAGCGGGGTCGGGAAGACCTTCGGGCACGGCAAGAACTCCGTGACCGCTCTGGAGCGGGTCGACCTGGAGGTCGCGCCGGGGGAGTTCGTCTGCCTGCTCGGCGCGTCCGGGTGCGGCAAGTCCACGCTGCTGAACCTGGTCGCCGGCCTGGACAAGCCGACCACCGGCCGGATCGAGCTGACCACCGGCCGGCCGGCGGTGGTGTTCCAGGAGCCCGCGCTGATGCCGTGGCTGACCGCGGCCGGCAACGTCGAGCTCGCGCTGCGGCTGGCGGGGGCATCCAAGGCGGTACGACGGGCCCGGACCGCGGAGCTGCTCGAGCTGGTCCGGCTCGGCGGAGTGGGGAACAAGCGCCCGCACGAGCTGTCCGGCGGGATGCGCCAGCGGGTCGCCCTGGCCCGCGCGCTCGCGTCGGCCACGCACGGCCGCGCGTCCTCGGACGTGCACGGCTCGCTGATCCTGATGGACGAGCCGTTCTCCGCGCTGGACGCGATCACCCGGGACGTGCTGCAGGCCGAGCTGGGCCGGATCTGGCGGGCCACCGGCGCCGCCGTGGTGTTCGTGACGCACGACGTGCGCGAGGCGGTCCGCCTCGGCCAGCGGGTCGTGCTGCTGTCCTCGCGGCCCGGCCGGGTCGTGCAGGAGTGGGAGGTGACCGGAGGCGAGCCCGCACTCGTCGACGAGATCAACGCGCGCCTGCGGGAGGTGATCAGCAGCCATGCCGCAGCTCACTGACGTCGTCGACGAGGTCGGCGCCGGCCTCGACGCGCTGGACACGCCGCAGGCTCAGCAGCGCGGCAGCCGGGCGCGGACGATCGCGGTCCGGGCGCTGCCGCCGGTGGTCGCGCTCGCCGTCCTGCTGGCGATCTGGCAGGCGCTCTGGGCGGCCGCGATCTGGCCCGAGTACCAGCTGCCGTCGCCGCTGTCGGTCTGGGACCACGTCACCGAGGCCGTCGGCGACCGGTCGTTGTTCGGCTGGTTCTGGGTGTCGGTGCACCGCGCCTTCATCGGGTTCGGCATCTCGCTGGTGGTGGCGGTCCCGCTGGGGCTGCTGATGGCGAACCTCCCGGTGCTGCGACGGGGGATCGGACCGCTGGTGTCGGGTTTGCAGAGCCTGCCGTCGGTGGCCTGGGTGCCGGCCGCGATCCTGTGGTTCGGGCTGACCGACGCGGCGATCTACTTCGTCGTGCTGCTCGGCGCCGTGCCGTCGATCGCGAACGGGCTGCTGTCCGGAATCGACCAGGTGCCGCCGATCCTGCCGCGGGTCGGCAAAGTGCTCGGCGCCGGCCGGCTGGCGAACATCCGGCACATCCTGCTGCCGGCCGCGCTGCCCGGGTTCCTGGGCGGGCTCAAGCAGGGTTGGGCGTTCTCCTGGCGGTCGCTGATGGCGGCCGAGCTGATCGCGACGTCGCCGCAGCTCGGCGAGGGACTCGGCCAGGTGCTGCACAACGGGATGTCGCTGTCGGACCAGTCGCTGGTGTTCTTCGCGATCCTGCTGATCTTCATGGTCGGCGTCGGGATCGAGCTCGCGATCTTCCGGCCGCTGGAGCGCAGCGTGCTGCGCGCCCGGGGGCTCAACGCGCTGACCTGATCCCGGGGGCTGAACGCGCTGCGGCGATGCAGTGTGCTGCGGCCGGTGCCGCCGTACTGTGGAAGGCAGCGATACCGGCCCCGAGGAGTGCGAGTTGCTGCGGTACCTGCCTTTCCTGATCGACCTGGTGCTGACCGTCTACGCCCTGATCTCGTGCATCCAGACGCCCGACGACGAGGTGCCGCACCTGCCGAAGATCTTCTGGGTGCTGCTGATCGTGCTGGTGCCGTTCGTCGGCCCGATCACCTGGCTGCTGGTGTCGCGGGCCGCTCAGGTGAGCTCCGGCGGATCGCCGCGCACCGGTACGACGTACGGCCCGCGGACGACCGGCGCGCAGCCCCCCGCCCGGACGGCCGCACCGGACGACGATCCCGAGTTCCTCGCCTGGCTGGAGCGCCAGCAGCGCCGGCGGAGCACCGACGGTACGTCGAAGGGCGGGGACCGGCCCGGCAAGACCGACGGCCCGGGCAGGTCAGCCGGCGACTCCGGTCCGGCGGCCGGCGACGGCACCGTCGGCAACGAGCCCGAGCAGCGCGAACCCGAGGACGACCAGCCGTGACGACGAAGCCCGGTCTCGGTGACCGGGCTTTCGTCGCACTGGTGGCTCAGGCGGGCTGACGTTCCTCGAGCGCGTAGGCGTCGCGCTCGGACTCCGTCGTACCGCCCCAGACGCCGTACGGCTCACCGACCTGGACGGCGTGCCGGCGGCACTCGTCCTGGACCGGGCAGGTGCGGCAGAGAGCCTTCGCGACCAGCTCGCGCGCCCGTTTACGTCGCCCCCGTTCGGACTCGGGTGAGAAGAACAGCTCGGGATTGACGTCCCGGCAGGCGGCCTGGGACTGCCAGTCCCAGATCTGCATGAGGGGCGCGGGCAGGCGGGGCGTACCTCTCGACACAGGGGCCTCCTTCGTGGGGGCGCGGCTCCGGTTATCGAACCTATGCCCAACTTATGCACCGCGAGCCCCGCTGCGAAACCCCCAAATTGCGACAGTCCGATAATAGATGCGTACTCAGCGTGTCGAGGTCACGATGTACTCGTGCGCGATCCGAACCGCGGCACCACGGGCTCGACGTCGTACCCGGCCTCACGGGACGACGCCGGCGGCAGCGTATCGGCGATCGGCCTGGGCGTCGGCGAGGTCGCGCGGCGGCTGGGAGTGGCGCCGCCGACCCTGCGCAGCTGGGGCCGCAGGTACGGGCTGGAGCCCAGCGGCCGCAGCGACGGCGGTCACCGCCGGTACACGGCGGCCGACGTGGTCCGGCTGCAGACCGTGCTCCGGCTGGTCCGGCAGGGCGTGCCCACGGCGACCGCGGCGGAGTCGGTCCGCACGCGCACCGAGCTGCCCGAGCTTACCGAGCTTCCGGAGCTGCCGGCGCCACTGCGGCAGCAGCTGCCGATCCGGAACGTCGCCGACCGGCAGCGGTTGCTCCGGGCGCTGGCGGACCGGATGGACGTGCTGTCGGTGCGCGGCATCGTCGAGGCCGCGCTCGGCGCCGCCGGCGTGGTGCCGGTCTGGACCGAGCTGTTGGCGCCGCTGCTCGCCGGCCTGGACAAGGCGGCGAACGTCGAGGTGCACCGGATGACCTCCGAGGTGGTCGCCGGCTGCCTGCACCGCTACACCGGTCACCTGTGGTCGCGGCGGCCGCCGGACCCGGACCGCCGCCCGGTGCTGCTGGCCGGGCTGGCCGGCGAACGGCAGACGCTCCCGCTGCTGGCCGTCGCCGCGTCGCTGGCCGAGCACCGCGTGCTGGGCCAGATGCTGGGCACGGGGGTGCCCGTCGCGGCGCTCGCGGCGGCCGCGGCCCGCCGCGAGCCCGCGGCGGTGCTGATCTGGGCGAGCGAACCCGTCGCGGCCGACCTGGCCGCGGTGGGCAGGCTGCTGCGGACCCACCCGGACTGCCCGGTGGTGCTCGGCGGCGTCGCCTGGTCGCCGCCCGGTCGCCTCACGGTGCGACTGGCGGCGTCGGTGGCCGACGTGACGGCGGTGCTCATCGAGCGCCCGCCGGCCACCGTCGCGCGGCGCCGGCCGTCAGCCGGCTAGCCACATCCCGAGCGCCGCCGCGGCGAGCCCGGCCGCGAGCGTCCCGGCGACGTTGAGCACGGCGTACGGCCGCGCGCCCTCCTCGGCCAGCCGCACGGTCTCGTACCCGAAGGTGCTGTACGTCGTGAACGCGCCGCAGAACCCGACCCCGAGCAGCAGGCTCCCGGTGACGTTGACCGTCAGCGTGCCCCACGGGAACGCCGCCCCGGTCCGGCGCTGCACGAACCGGTCGGTCAGGTACCGCAGCGGCGCGCCGACCGCCGCCCCGGCCGCCACTAGCAGGACCGTCACGCGTCCCCGCTCAGATCGAGCACCTCGACCGGTTCTGGTGGGTCGCGCCGTACCCCTCGACGCCGCGGAACACCGTCGCGCCGGCCAGGCCCGCGCTGTGCGCCCGCCGGACGATCTCGTGGTACGTCGCGTGGTGGTGCCACTGGTCGTCCTCGCCGACCAGGATCGTGAGCCGGCAGATCATCGGGTCTCCCTCCCGTGCAGGGCCAGCGTGCGCGTCGCGACCACCCCGGCCTGTACGGCGATCAGCGCGGCCGTCGCCGTACCGGCGAGGTAGACCAGCGCGGTCACCGGGTGGTCCCGGAGCAGCCGTCCGGTCTCCACGGCGTACGTCGAGAAGGTGGTGAAGCCGCCGAGGATCCCGGTGCCGAGGAACGGCCGCGCCAATCGGTGCGTGGCCCGAAGCTCGGTGATCACCACCAGCAGCACGCCGATCGCGAGGCAGCCGGACACGTTGATCCCGAACGTCGCCCACGGGAATCCGCCCGGCCGGGCCGGCCAGGTCTGCGCGACGCCGTAGCGCGCGAGCGCGCCGAGCGCCCCGCCGGCCGCGATCGCGCCGAGCACCGGCAGCTCCCGGCGCGCGCGGGTCGTTGCCTCAGGCATCGTCGCGTACGACGGTCGGGAGGTCCGGGCTCACATCCGCCATTGTCGCCCAGGACTCGGCTGACCGGCTGGTGAGACGCCGGGTACGCCGGGCGGACCGTCGTACGTTATGGTCCTTGGCGTGACGAAGCGTTATTGGCGGTTCTTTGAGTGGCCGGCCCTGGTGCCGGGCGACTCGGCTGCACCCTGAGGATTGGGCGCTGACGTCACCGAAGACCAGAGCCGGCTGCGAGGGCAGGGACATTCCGTCCCTGCCTTTTCTCATTCCCACAGCCGGCGCTGTCACCAGGGGAGTTCCGGCGGAGAGGTCCACCGATGAACACCCTGCCCATCACCACGCCACCCGGGATCGTCGACCAGCGGATCGACAAGGTCGTCCCGCTCGTCACCCCGGCCGAGCTGCACGCCGAGCTCCCGCTCGAGGGGGCCGCGCTCGACACCGTGCGGGCCGGGCGAAGAGCCGTGACCGGCGTGCTGGACGGCACCGACGACCGGCTGCTGGTCGTCGTCGGGCCGTGCTCGGTGCACGACGCGGACGCGGCGCTGGAGTACGCCGAACGGCTGCGGCCGGTCGCCGAGGAACTGTCCGACGGGCTGCTGGTGGTGATGCGGGTCTACTTCGAGAAGCCGCGCTCCACGCTCGGCTGGAAGGGCCTGATCAACGATCCCGGCCTGGACGGTTCCGGTGACGTGAACCGCGGCCTGCGGGTGGCGCGCGAGCTGCTGCTGAAGGTGCTCGGGCTCGGGCTGCCGGTGGGGTGCGAGTTCCTCGACCCGATCACGCCGCAGTACATCGCGGACACGGTCGCCTGGGGCGCGATCGGCGCGCGCACCGTGGAGAGCCAGGTGCACCGGCAGCTCTCGTCCGGGCTGTCGATGCCGGTCGGGATGAAGAACCGGCCGGACGGCAGCGTGCGGACCGCGGTGGACGCGATCCGGGCGGCGGCCGTGCCGCACGTGTTCACCGGGATCGACGCGTCCGGCGCGCCGGCGATCCTGCACACCCGCGGCAACGCCGACTGCCACCTGGTGCTGCGCGGCGCCGACACCGGCCCGAACCACGACCCGTCCTCGCTGGCCGCCGCGGCTTCGTTGCTGCGCGACGCCGGGCTGCCGGAGCGGGTCGTGGTGGACGCCAGCCACGGCAACAGCCGCAAGGACCACACCCGGCAGCCGCTGGTCGCCGGCGAGATCGCCGCACAGGTTGCCGGCGGCAACGATGTGGTGCGCGGCGTGATGCTGGAGTCGTTCCTGGTCGCCGGCCGACAGGACCTGGACCCGACGATGCCGCTGGTCTACGGGCAGTCGGTCACCGACGCGTGCATGGACTGGGTGACCACGACGGCGGTGCTGCGCGACCTGCACGACGCCGCCGTGGCGCGTCGGGCCGTCAACGGCTGATCCCGCCGACCACGTAGCCGGTGCTGCGCTCGGCGTCCGCGGGACGAGCTCCTGGCTCAGTACCGGCGTACCCGGCATCACCGGCGCCCGCGGGTGACCCTCACGACGTCGCCGGTGCTTCCGGCGCTGAGCACGTCGATCCGGACCCCGGCCGCGCTGTCGTTGAAGGACTGGCCCGGCTGGTAGGCGGCGTCGTCGAGCGGCGTGCAGGGAGCCTGCGGGGTCGCGTCCGGCTTGGCGTCCATGATCTGGACCGGCCCGTACCCGGTCTGGGTGGAGGAGTCCACCTTGTAGATCAGCACGCCGGACGAGCAGGCCGCCGAGTCGGCGCCGATCGCCCGCCGGGACTCGGCGACGTAGGCGGTCGTCGGACCGGTGCGCACGACCGCCATCTTCGTACCGCCGGTCAGCTCGACGGCCGTCAGCTGGACCGTGCTGGTGCCGCGCGATGCCTGGCAGGCGACCTGGTCGTCGGTTGTCCAGCCGAACTTCCAGGACTCCCAGGCGAGGTGCTGGGGTGCGGCGCCGCTGATGTTGCCCATCAGATCCCAGCCGCCGACGTAGCGGTGGTAGTCGGTGCCGGTGAAGGCGTACAGGTCGGGCAGGCCGAAGGTGTGGCTGGTCTCGTGGTTGGCGACCTTGAAACCCCAGTGCCACATGTCCTGGCCGAACGTGACCGCCCACTTGACGCGCTTGCCGTCCGCGACGATCCCGGTGGTGTTGGGGTCGTACAGGTAGGTGGGCGAGAACGTGACCGCGGACGCGTTCTT